>WNFJ01235219.1_pt1 | contig 12862 bp, 10 predicted proteins | sample 5400461 | NCBI WGS metagenome assembly WNFJ01 (sample SAMN13153349, study PRJNA577476) | soil metagenome | isolation source: 115 cm saprolite on Douglas fir-dominated hillslope | place: USA:California | collected 2013-09-17 | reverse complement strand
ACCACAACACCTTTCTCGGGTCAGGCTCATACGTCAGCAACACGTGGAGACCTACGTCGGCGATTCTACGTGTCGAAGACCGCAGGCATCCGGCGACTCGCCATCTGCCTGAGACTTTCAAGTCTTCGCCAAACGAGTGGTATCGATGGGAGAAAGATCTGCGACAGAATCCTGACATGGACATCCTGCTCTCCATAGATTCAACCAGCTTTCCGCTGGGCACGGGCCCAAAACCTAACGAGATCTGGCATAGCGGCTACTATCCCGTGGTCTGGACGAACAAGAACTACAAGATGCTATATCTCAACATGGGTCACAACGACATTGACTACGAGCACAAGTACGACAGTACCAACAAGACGTTGTCATATACGCTCAACAACACAATTCAGGATCGACTGATAATCGACGGCTTGTTGTGGTTGGGTGACAGAGATAAGAAGGCACCTTAAAGCCGATTGTCTTTCAGTACTCCGCGGTAAATCTCGGCTCATCCTCTTCACGTACTTCGCATTCCGTGCAACACGGTGGACAGTTACGTATTGCTGCAATAAGCTATCGCTTCGAACGGAGGTTCTATGCGAGACGATTCACAATCGGGCCCGTCAAATCCGAACATCGTGGCTACGGTCCCGATCACGCTGCGCATCAACGGCGAGGACTTCCAACTTCGCCTCGATTCTCGGACGACGCTCCTCGATTGCATCCGTGAGACCGTTGCTCTCACCGGAACAAAGAAGGGCTGTGACCACGGGCAATGCGGCGCATGTACGGTGCATGTGAATGGCAGGCGCGTGAACTCATGTCTGAGCCTGGCCTTGATGCATGATGGGGACGAGATCACAACCATCGAAGGCCTGGGGACACCCGACGCTTTGCATCCCATGCAAGCGGCATTCGTCGCCTGCGACGGATATCAGTGCGGATATTGCACGTCAGGGCAGATCATGTCGGGCGTTGCATTGCTCAAGGAACCCTGCGGTCCTGACGACGCGGCCGTGAAGGAACTGATGAGCGGCAACATCTGCCGCTGCGGTGCCTATGCCAATATCGTGGCCGCGATCCAACAAGTTCGCCAAAACATTTAGACACCTCGCCACTTAGCTGTGAGCAGGAGCGATCTCATGCATACCTTTGAATTCATTCGCCCAGCAGATTCCGCGACAGCGGTTGCGACCGCCGCGCAGGCGAAAACCGCGCAGCAGGGCGCGGACGTGCGGTTCGTCGCCGGTGGGACGACGCTTCTGGATTTGATGAAGCTGAATGTCGAAACGCCTGCGCGCGTGCTCGACATCAACCGTTTGCCGCTGGACAAGATCGAAGCGACACCTGACGGCGGGCTGAAGATTGGCGGCACCGTTCGAAATTCAGATCTCGCCCATCATCCGGCGGTGCAACGAGATTATCTCGTGCTGTCGCAGGCGATTCTCGCCGGCGCATCGGCACAGCTGCGAAATATGGCGACGACTGCCGGCAATCTGCTCCAGCGAACGCGATGCATGTACTTCCGCGACACCGCTATGCCCTGCAACAAGCGTGAGCCCGGCACCGGTTGCCCGGCCATCACCGGCAGCAACCGCATGCTTGCCGTCCTTGGCACAAGTGAACATTGCATCGCGACCAACCCCTCGGACATGTGCGTGGCGATGGCAGCATTGGAGGCGACGATCCATGTACAGGGGCCCAATGGTTCACGCGCGATCCCCATCGGTGACTTTCATCTTCTGCCCGGCAGCACACCGGACCGCGAAACAGTACTCGAACCGGGCGATCTCATAACGCATGTCACACTCCCAGCGCCCGTCGCTTTGAGTAAGCAGTTCTATCTGAAGCTGCGCGATCGGGCGTCATACGAGTTCGCCCTGGCGTCGGCGGCCGTCGTGATCACACTCTCGGGCGGGAAAGTGACTCGGGCACGCATCGCACTGGGCGGCGTGGGCACCAAGCCATGGCGATCCCCCGAAGCCGAGGCCGCGCTCGTTGGAGAGGATGCCAACGCGGCCAACTTTCGCAAAGCAGCCGAAGCGGCGATGCGCGACGCCAAACCGCAGAGCGAGAATGGGTTTAAGATCAAGCTGGCGACGCTCTGCCTCGCACACGCTCTGCAAATCGCCACGACAGCCTGATTCCACCTTAAGGAGCGGACATGCCGACAACACAAGAAATACCGAATTCTTCTCCGATTGGTCGCAGTACGCCTCGAGTGGATGGCCCCCTCAAAGTGAGCGGGGTGGCGCGGTACACCTCAGACTTCAACTTTCCCGGCCAGCTTTATGCGGTGCCGGTCGAGGCGACGATCGCCGACGGCCGAGTGGTCGAACTCGACACGGCCGCCGCCGAGAAAATGCCCGGCGTGCGAGCTGTTTTTCATCGCGAGAACATCGGAAAGATCTTCCGCTCGGTCCTGGGACAGGGGTTCGAGGGCATCTGCGACGAGCGTCGCCCACCGTTCGAGGACGATGTTGTCCGCTACTACGGCCAATATATCGCGCTCGCTGTGGCGGACACGTTCGAGACCGCCAAAGCCGCTGCCGATGCAGTTCGCGCAACCTACGCCAAGGAGAAACCGAACGTCGAGACCGACCTCAAGCCGGACGACGACCCCGAAGTGGTTGCGACCACGTTCAGCCCGCGAGAGCGTTTTCCCAGACAACGCGGCGACGCTGAGGCTGCTTTCGCAAGCGCACCGGTCAAGATCGACGAAACCTATGTCACACCGGCTGAGACGCACAACCCCATCGAGTTGCACGCGACGACTGCGATCTGGGATGACTCGACTCTAACGCTGTACGATTCATCTCAGGGGGTCTTCAACCTGCAGGGCGTGCTCGCGCAAATGTTCGGCTTGCCGAAAGAAAACGTTCGGGTCATCACGAAGTTCGTTGGTTCAGGTTTCGGGAGCAAACTATTTCCCTGGACACATTGTTCGCTCGCCGCCGCGGCGGCACGGCAGCTCGGCAAGCCGATCAAGCTCGTGGTCAGCCGGAAGATGATGTTCCAGACGGTCGGTCATCGCCCACGCACCCAGCAGCGCGTGCGTCTGGGCGCCACGCTTGACGGCAGGCTCGTCTCGCTCCAGCACGACTACGTCTACGACAGGTCAATGCTCGATATCCACCACGAGGACTGCGGCGCAGCGACGCCGTTACAATACAGCGTGCCCAACCTCCGCGTGACGTTCGGCCGCGCCAGGCGCAACATCGGCGCAACCGCGGACTTGCGCGGTCCCGGCGCCGTGCCCGGACTCTACGCGACCGAATCGGCAATGAACGAACTGGCCGACCAACTCAAGATCGACCCCGTCCGGCTCCGGGTTATCAACGAACCGAAAAGCGACGAGTCGTTCGCGCTTCCTGATGTTCGGGGTATAGCCCGCGCGGGCCTTCCGTTCTCGTCACGCCATTTGCTCGAGTGCTTCGAGCTCGGCGCGGAAAAGTTCGGATGGTCCAAGCGCACGCCCGAGGTCGGCTCGATGAAGCGCGACGGATTGACGCTCGGCTGGGGAATGGCCGGGTGCTCTTGGCACGCCGCACGGTTTCCCGCCGACGCCAACGTCCAGCTCCGCAACGATGGCACAGCCCGCGTCGCTTGCGGCACGCAGGACATCGGCACAGGCACATACACGATCCTCGCGCAGCTTACTTCGGAGAGAATCGGCGTGCCGCTCGAAAGAGTCGAAGTCGCACTGGGCGATACGTCACTTCCGGAAGGCCCGCTCTCAGGCGGTTCGATGGTGACCGGGTCGGTGGTCCCGGCCGTTTTTGCAGCTGCAGACAACGCGATCGCGTCGCTGCTGACAGTCGCAACGTCAACGCCAGGATCGCCCTTCGAGAAGCGCCAATCCGACGAGCTGAATTTCGAAGGCGGCCACGTCTTTGTGAAGGCTGAGGGCCCGGCTGGCGGCGTGCCGTTCGCCGAATTGCTCCAGCGCGCCAACCTCAGCCTGGTCACAGGCAGCGGCAAGTCTGAATCGACATTCGGTAATCCTGAACCGAAGTTCTCGACGTACTCATTCGGCTGTCACTTCGTGGAGGTCGCATGGCAGCCCGAGATCGCTCAGTTGCGCGTCAGCCGGGTTGTGACTGTCGTCGATGCGGGACGCATTCTCAACCCGCTGGCCGGCCGAAACCAGATCGAGGGTGCGGTGGTGATGGGAATCGGCATGGCGCTGTTCGAACACACGTCTTACGATCCGCAGAACGGCGCGCCAATAAACAGCAATCTCGCCGACTACGTGGTGGCGGTAAACGCCGACGTGCCCCCGATCGACGTGCATTTCCTCGATTTCCCCGACAAAGAGCTTAACGAACTTGGCGCGCGCGGGATCGGCGAGATCGGCCTGGCCGGCATCGCTGCGGCCATCACCGCCGCGGTCCACCACGCAACTGGAGTTCGCGTGCGGGAACTGCCGGTGAAGATCGAGAATTTGTTGGCGTGAGAGGTTCTAGTAAGCGTAAGAGGTCTAGCAAGATGCTCGTTTGTTGGTCCTGACCCTCGAATGCATGGTCTCAGCGGTAGGAAACTGCTCGATGTTTGCACGTGGGGCGGAAATCAGACTCACCGTGATGGTGAGAAGCGCGCCTTTTTCACACCGTCGGTATTGTCCCGCCATCGATGACGTACTCGCTTCCGGTGATTGACGAAGCTCGATCAGATGCCAGGAATGCAACCAGTTCGGCAACTTCTTCTGGTCGGGGGGGCCGGGTGCCCGGATTTCGCCTTGGCGGCGGAGTCCGGGCAGTTCGGCCATCACGGTCAACTCGCGGCAAGTTATCTGGAGTCTGCGCTCTGCTTCGACCACTCGCTATCTTTGCCACTTCGCATCTACAATCCGTGAAGAACAAATTCAATTGTCGTAACAAGGGAGCTTCGATGAAAACGCTCATGCGTGGTCTACGTAGCAGCGCCGCGATTCTGGTTTTTGCGGTGGCAATTTACATTCCGGTTCAGGCGCAGAAGCGAATCGAAGATCGTTTCGCGAGCGTCAACGGAGTCAAGCTTCATTATCTAATCGCCGGAAAAGGGGAGCCGGTACTCCTCCTGCATGGCTACGCGGAAAACAGCCACATGTGGCGACCCCTGATTCCTGAACTTGCAAAAACTCACACGGTGATCGCACCGGACCTGCGCGGATTCGGCCAGTCTTCCAAACCGAGTAGCGGCTACGACAAGAAGACCATGGCCCAGGATGTTCATGCCCTCGCCGTATCGCTCGGGTATCACCGCACGATTATCGTCGGCCATGATATCGGATTGATGGTCGCTTATGCCTATGCGGCGCAGTACGCGGCCGAAGTCGATCGGATCGTTTTGATGGATGCGTTTCTTCCCGGCGTTGGTGATTGGAAAAGCGTCTGGCTGTTAAGAGACTTGTGGCACTTTCATTTTTACGGCGAGACGCCACTCAAGTTAGTTGCGGGACGCGAACGAATCTATTTCGAGCACTTCTGGAATGACTTTGCCGCCGACCCAAAACATTCTGTGCCCGAAGCGGATCGTCGATTCTATGCAGCGGCTTATGCGCAACCCGGCGCCATGAGGGCCGGCTTCGAAGTATTTCATGCTTTTGAGCGGGACGCGAAAGACTTCGCGGAATTTGCGCGGACCAAACTAACGATGCCCATGCTGGTCCTTGCGGGCGAAAAGGCATCGGGCAATTTTTTAATTGAGCAAGGGCGTTTGGTCGATTCAAATGTGCAGGGAGTTATCATCAAGGGTTCAGGACATTGGTTGATGGAAGAAGCACCGCAACGGGTTATCCCGCTGCTCGTGGCGTTCATTAATAGGCATTAATAAATCAAAGTAGAACCGCGACTGACCAGTCACTCTTTGCCAATAAGAGAAACGAGTTCAGCAAAAGTCGTATCTCACGAGGTCAGTACCACTTTGCGTTGGCGTAGTGGGTTCGCTCGCATTTTTTCCCAAGCTGAAGGCTTTCTCTTGGCATTACCGTTGTTCTACTTGTTTGTGTCCTTCCCGAAGCATCAGAATAACCAGCGAACCGGCCACCGCTGAGCAACACAGATAGACCATGCCACCATAAAAGGATCCGGTTGCCGTGTTGATGTATCCGGTGATGTAGGGCCCAAAAAATCCACCCAGATTACCGACTGAATTTATTAGACCGATCGAAGCCGCCGCGGCTGAGCCGGTGAGGAACCTGGTCGGCAAGGTCCAAAAGACGGGTAGATAACAGTTCAGTCCGGCGCACGCCACGCATAACATTGCAATAGCAATACCCGGCCTCTGCGCCAACACTGCGCTAAGCAATAGTCCCATGGCCCCAAAAATTATGGGCACGGCTGTGTGCCAGCGCCTCTCTTCAGTTCGATCTGAGGACCATCCATTTAACACCATGCACAGCAAAGCCAGGCACCAGGGTATGGCCGTGATGAAGCCCACTCCAAGGTTCGAATAGCCGGACGCCTTCTTCACAAGAGTTGGCAACCAGAAGGTAAGACCATAGGCGCTGGTAATTACCAGGAAATAACCTAGAGCCAGCAGCAGAACCTCGCGATGTCGAAACGCGGCGAATACGCGCAGCGGGTTAGATTGCAGTTTTACCTTCTTCTCATTCTCCAGTTCTGCCGTTATCCAGTCGCGCTCGTCATCCGGCAGCCAGCGAGCCTGTTTTGGTCTGTCTGTTAAATAAAAGATTGTGACGAAGCCAAAGATTACTGCGGGCACTCCCTCCAAAATGAAAAGCCAGCTCCAGCCCCTGAGCCCGAGCCAATGTATTCCCAAGAGCACACCCGAGATAGGTGAGCCGAGAATATTGGAAATCGGTATGGCCGCCATAAAGAAAGCCACGGCCTTCGCTCGATCGGCATACCGAAACCAATGGCTGAGATACACGATGATGCCGGGAAAGAAGCCGGCTTCAGCCGCGCCCAGGAAGAAGCGAACAACGTAAAACTGCATGGGCGTTTTAATGAAGCCCATGGCTGCCGCCAGCAGACCCCAGGTGATCATGATCCGCGCAATCCACTTTCGTGCACTCCAATGTTCCACAATCAGGCTGCCGGGAATCTCGAGCAAGAAATAGCCGATGAAGAATATACCGGCGCCGAAACCGTAGACCTCCGCGGAGAAGCCCAGATCTTTGCTCATTTCGAGGGCGGCGTAGCCAACGTTAACGCGGTCCAGAAAAGCAATGATGTAAATGAAAAAAAGGTAAGGCAGGATGCGACGCATGATGCGCCGGCGCGCTCGTGCGGCAACCGCGGGCATTGCGGAAGATAGGTTTATTGTCGCATCCATTCAAATTGTACCGGCCTGGTAAATGATGCCGAATGGATTGTTGACGAAGCTTTGCGGAAGCCGTCGATTCAGCGCCGGGAATCTTACACTCCGTATCCTGCGCCAACAAGCAGCGCAATAGTCTGTGGTTCGTTCAGGCCGATAGCACCCACCCGCTACCGCGCGAGGTGGTACTGGCTTCATACCACGTGCGCATTTCTCAGTATCATCGCCGTCTTCTTTTCGCCTTCGTGTTTCTATTCTTAGCCTTTTGCGATTTGCCCCTGGCTTTCGCGGGCTTGTTCGTCAGGTGGTGCGCTTCCTTAGCAGACGGGCTGGCTTCGTCTAACGACGCCCTAATCAGTTCGTCGTTCGGTCGCACACCATCAACGAAGGCAAACACGTGGTAATTGGCGTTCCGCTCGCGTAAGACTTCAATTCGCCCCTGGTTCTTCATGCGCGCGAGTTCGGTCATCAGGAAAGACTGTTCGGCGGCACTCATGTAACGATAGTCGATGTCGAATGCCAGGCCCGTCGAGTGTGGTGGCGTATCGATGAGTACTGCATTCCGGTTCACCGTGTTCAATGCATGCTGATACTGTTCCGGTCTGACCAGCGAACTTACGGGTAAAGGACGATCAAACGCGTGGTGGTAATCCGTCGCTATCTCTTCCAGGACTTTGAAGGCTTCAGGTCTCAGCGACCTGACCAGGTTGAGCTTCATTTCTTGGCGATCAGATGGATTGTCGATGTCATAGGAGCGTCCGCCGAAATTCTTCGCCAGCGATCGTAGCGTTTCGTAATCGCGAAACAATCTCTGGCGGCTGTCCGGCTGTCCGTAGAATTGATCGAGCGTCGCTTTCTCTTCATCTGTCGATTTCAATTCCTGCTGCCGCGCCGCGACTTGTCTTTGCAACTCCTTTTGTTTCGCACGGTCGCGTTTCTTCAGCGCGCCCAATTGACCGTTCAACTTCGCAATTGCGGTTTGCACGTTCGCGCGCGCCGCATCGATGCGCGCATACTCATCGCGCAGTTGTGCTTCGTTATAAAGTCCGATGCTCTGATCGTTTGCATACCTGCTGAACACGCCGTCATCTGCCTTCGCGCCCACTCCGAAGAGCACGTAGGTATCAGTGACTGCCGGAACCGTGACCATTTCGCCGCGCTCGATCATCGCTGCGAGATCCACAAAGTCCTGACTAGTTTGGATATTGTGTTTCTTAACCTCAGCAACCTGAGTAGCCAGGAACCAGTGCCGGTCTTCGTAATGCCGCAGCTCTGGCGGCACGTTGACGGTACCCTGTCCGTTGGCCGCCTCGCCTCGATCCTCTTTGACTCTCTCTATCGCCCGCGCCCACTGATCAGCGTTCGTGTTGCTCGCGGAACTGGATATATTGTTCGTCGATTGGCCGTGCCGTCTTGGAGCAGTAAAGTGCAGCAGCGCCCACACAGCGACGCCCGTGGCGGCGCTTGCAAGGATAATCAGAAAGACGCTGGTGCTTTTTTTCATGAACCAACCATTGGAGAACGCTAGATAAACCGGAGACCGCCGCGGCTCATCAAGATTGCCGGGGATTTGATGCAAATTTCGGGCAAAGAGTCCCGAGCAGTGAATCCGTGCCGTGAGCGGTGTTCCTTGAGCGAATGTGTCGCGAAAAAGATGCAGGTTGAGATCGGATTTCTGTTTCGATTCTGGACAATCTGGTTACTCACCGGGGCAGTAGGCCGACCGTAAGGACCCATCGTGCAGGTCGATCACGGGGCACTAGCCCCGAGCGTTAGGGAGGGCTCAGTTGCTCAATCAAGTGAGAACTCGTGATCCTGACCAATGGTTGGTGGGAACATTCACCAAACACGATGTTGACCTCCTTGAGCGCCCGGCGTATGTTGATGTCGTAAACAGTTTTTGGCAACAGGTTGCTCACGGTAAATCTTTTCAGCAAAATCCCGACCCGATTACCGTCCCCCCTCTTAAGCATTGCCGATTTCCAATTGCCGAATGCCAAAGCAATGAGCACTCTAAAGAAACTCACGTCAGCAGTACTTCTAATCCTGAGTCTGCTTCTCCTGACTCCAACCGCATCCGCGATCACAAAGGCGCAGAAGCGCAAAGGACGGCCGCTCACTCATTCGCTTACTCGAGCCGAGATGAAGGAAGCCGCAGCGCGCCTCTCCGAGATGGGTTATGGGACGGGGCGAAACGCGCTAATCGTCTTTCAAAAATACGAAAGCCGTAAAGTTACCGGCCGCATGAGCCGCGAGGACCTCGACGCAATAATGAATGCAACGGCGCCACTGCCGAAGGACAATGGGTACAAGCACGTCGAGGTGGATCTCGATCGCCAGGTGCTCCTGTTGACTGACGGCGAAGGCGCCATCAAAAGAATTCTTCCTGTATCAACCGGTAGCGACAAACATTACAGCCAAAACGGCATGAGTGGTCGAGCTTATACGCCGAGAGGCCGCTTCAGGATTTATGCGAAGTTGTCGGGGTGGAAGAAATCGCCGCTCGGATTGCTCTATTATCCCAACTACTTCAGCGATGGACTGGCGATCCATGGAAATCCCTCGGTGCCGCAATCACCTCAGAGTCACGGCTGCATTCGCATTCCTATGTCAGCGGCGGCCGAAATAAGCAGGCAGCTGCCGGTGGGAACGATTGTGCTGATCTATGACAAGCAGGCGTTCGTTTCCGCCAAGGACTGGGCCGCCGCGGATAAACAAAAACAGGAAGCGAATATTCATTAGCGTTGGGAAGGTGCGGCATCGCTCTGTGAAACTCTGTGGTGCTCCGTGTCCCTGTCGTTAGATTACCCGGAAAATATTCACCACAGAGGCACAGAGGTTACACAGAGAACCAAGGAGATGTGTTACCCATGTCCTCGGACACCCGTTACCCCATCTCTCCGGTATGTACACCCCAGCGGGAGAGGGGGATTCGCGCTTCGCGCTCAAATGCGGACGAGGACGTCCGCGCTCCCAACAGGATTTGGGCAACCTTTTTAGGGGTTTTTTCGTAGGCTATTAAGGTCGCCAGGTTAATTGAGGCGAACCTTAATTAACCGCACGAAAGTTAGGCCTGAAGAGAATTTACCGAGGCCGCAAATGAATATTTTTCGATAATAGTGAAACAGAATCAGGTTTCAGGCGTCTTATCTTTGGGCCTTGGGCAAAATGATGTCACGGAACGGGGACCAGAGGTGTTTGACTAATATAGGTGTTGTATTACCGAACTGAGCAGGGGAGATGGTTATGTTGAAAGTACACGCCAGGAATTTGGGTAATGTTGCTTTTCTTTGCATGCAAGGCCAATTGGTGAACGGCGAGACGGAAACTCTGCGTAATGCTGTGCATCTTCAGGCAGGGGCCCAGTCAGACATCAGTACAGTCGTTCTCGACCTGGCGCTGGTGAGTACTGTCGATGCCGGCGGCCTGGGCGTGATGTTGGAGTTGCGCGAACAGGTTGAAGCAAAAGGAATCGGCTTCAAACTAATGAATGTGAGCAAACTGGTGGGCAAGGTGCTGGAAGTCACGCGACTGGATACTGTTTTTGAAGTTACCTCCGGAATGGAATTTTTCCCCGCGGTCTCGCGGCGCCAGCCCTCGTCAGCGAGGCCGTTTGCGTTCTGCGCCTAGCTCCTATGGGAACGGCGCCTTTGAATCCCTTCATAGTCCCCAATAGGTAGTCTCCTTACGACCGCAACCAAATAACACGCTGGCTCGCGAGGTGCCGAGTTCGAGAAGCCTTGTTAAGATAGCTTCCGATGCCAAAGATTGTCCGTCCTACTCAACTCACTTATCATCGAAACTCATGAGTGACACACTGACATGCGCTCGAGTCTGGTTCGTGGGTCTGTTTCTGGTGGCCATCTCTGCGTGGCCTTGCCAGGCCAGGCTGTGCACCTTCTCAACTACAACAGTGATACAGACCTTGAAGCGTTGGGCCAGAATCTTGGGAAGCTGGCAGAGATGGGAATCAACACTGTGATTCTCGAGGTTGATTACAACTTCGCGTTTAAGTCGCATCCTGAGCTGCGCAGAGGAAGCAGTCCGATCACACGCGAGGGCGCGCGCAAGTTTGCTGCGACTTGCCGGAAACTTGGCATCCGCTTGATCCCGGAATTTCAATCGCTCGGCCACCAGTCCTGGGCGGGCGAGACGTTCCCGCTGCTGACCCAATACCCTTCGTTCGACTTGACGCCCGGAGCATTTCTCGGCAATGCGGGAATCTATTGCCGCGAATGGGACCCGTTGAATCCAGCAGTTGCGAAAATCGTTTTTCAGTTGATGGACGAGTTGATCGACGCGTTCCGGGCCAATGCCGTTCACGTAGGCATGGACGAGGTTTTTCTGCTCGGGTCTGACTCTTCGCCCTCGACCAAAGGAAAGGACCCGGCGATACTCTTTGCGAAAACGGTCAACGACATATACCGGCACCTCGTGCACGAACGCCATGTCGAGATGCTCATGTGGGGTGATCGCTTGATCGATGGAAGGACCAACGACTTTGGAGAGTGGGAGGCGTCAATGAACGGAACCGCCGCCGCCATCGACATGATCCCGAAAGACATCATCGTCTGCCCCTGGCACTACGAGCGCAGAGATGCCTATCCGTCGATCCCGATGTTTCTGGATAAGGGATTCCGGGTGCTGCCGCTGGTTGGAATAAGTTGGAGGCGACCAGGGCATTGATCGAGTACAGCCGACAATATGACAGCCCAAAGTTGCTCGGCTACATGTTTACGACCTGGGGAGTGAAGAAGGAAGCACTCGTCGATTTTCCGGTTCTCGTCGAGGGCCTGAAACTGTTGCGAGCCGAAACGCCGCCGCCCAATCGTAACCACGATAGGTTATGAAGACGCTATGACATCGCGAACCTTGAATCACACCTGGTCATGCTGATTACCCTCGACGATTTGCGGCGATTTACTGTCGCGCGGAATTTCATCAAGCCAACCACGCTAAAGCGCGCGCTCCATAGAATCGGTTTTGTCCAGGCCGATCCGATTCGCGCGCCGGCGCGCGCTCAGGATCTAATCCTGCGTCATCGCTTCAAGAATTATCATGTCGGCGACCTCGAACGCCGCTACGCAACTCTCGACATCGAAGAGGACTTCTTCATCATCTACGGATTCGTGACGAAGTCCTTACATGCGCTCATGCATCCACGCTCGGACTCGCGCGTTCCTGCTGACGATGTAGGTCGATCCTGGCCCACTGCTCAACGCAAGAGAGCACAACTGCTGCTCGAGTTCGTACGCGAACGCGGTGCGGTGCACCCGCGCGAAGTAGATGAACATTTCTCGCATGGTTCGGTGAAGAACTATTGGGGCGGCGCATCGAACGCCACAACCCATCTGCTTGACGTAATGCATTACCGCGGTTTGTTGCGTGTGGCGCGGCGTGAGAAGGGAATCCGAATTTACAGCGAGCGCGAACAGATGCTCACGCCGACCGAATCAGGAAAGGTCTCGGCCGTGAATCACGCGCAGGATGCGCGTGCTCCCTCTGAGCGTCGTGCGCGGATCGACGCGCTGGTCGATGTGGCCGTGCGCATTTACGCGCCGCTGCCCGGTCCGAACCTGTCGTCCCTGGTGAGCCGGTTGCGCTTTGCTGTGCCGCA
>WNFJ01596945.1_pt1 | contig 12863 bp, 14 predicted proteins | sample 5400461 | NCBI WGS metagenome assembly WNFJ01 (sample SAMN13153349, study PRJNA577476) | soil metagenome | isolation source: 115 cm saprolite on Douglas fir-dominated hillslope | place: USA:California | collected 2013-09-17 | reverse complement strand
TTGCAGCAGCGCATCCATCCCGCCGACTCGCGCGTGCGCATGCTGAGCGAGGCCACGCCGGCCTGGTACGTCGCATTCGACATCCTCGCCGAGGGCGGCGCCGACCTGCGCTTCGAGCCGCTGGGCAAGAGGCGTAAACGGCTGGAGAGCTTGCTCAAAGGCGTCAAGCAGCCGATCTTTCTCACCCCCTACACGCGCGATCACGCGACCGCCGAGCAGTGGTTCGAGCGCTTCGAAGGAGCAGGACTCGACGGCGTGATGGCGAAGTCCTGGACCGGCGCTTACGTGCCGGGCAAGCGGCTGTGGGTGAAGGTCAAGCACCAGCGCACGGCCGATTGCGTCGTCATCGGCTGGCGGAAATCAGCCGACGGCAAGTCCCTGGGCTCGTTGCTCCTCGGGCTTTATGACCGCAAGGGCACCCTGCATTACGTCGGGCATACGTCGTCGTTCAACGCCGCCGAGCGGAAGGAGCTCATCGCGAAGTTGAAACCGCTGCAGGTAGACGTGCCTGAAAGCGAATGGGACTCGTACAGCTCGGGCCGGATGCCCGGCGGCCTGAGCCGCTGGTCGCGCGGCAAGGACCTGGAGTGGGTGACGGTCAGGCCGGAGCTGGTATGCGAGGTCGCGTACGACAAGCTCGAGGCAGGGGAGCGTTTTCGCCACGCGACGCGATTCCTCCGCTGGCGCCTGGACAAACCGCCAAAGAAATGCGGCTTCGATCAAATCGCGTCAGCGGCCCAGTTCGACGTGCGCGGGATTTTCTCGAGCAAGTAGCAGAGGCCGCGCGCCGGGGCCGCCCGGGCCGTAGTACCTCATGGCCGCCCGCCCAAGACCGGTGACGGTGAGCCAGTCGAAGCCGGCGCCCGCCGCGATGCCCACGCCGACCGGGATTAGGCGGGCGGCGGCCCTGGCCGCACCGCTGGTGGCGAAACGAGCGAGTATGCGGGTGAGGATCCGGCTGCCCCCGTGGGCAAGGAGCGTCCCTGGGACCCGGCGAAAAGCGGCCACGGCGAGGCGCTCGCCGCCCGTGACCAGCACATCCTCGCGCAGCTTTACCGCGCCACCGGTGATCCCGACCACGACCAGCGCCTCCAGCACCCGCTCATCCGACGTCGCCAGCTCATGGCCGTAGATCATCGCGATCGAGAGCACCAGCTCGATCTCCTGCTCGAGCGCGTAAAAGGCCTGGCTGGTGACGGTTCCGATCGCCAGCACCGTGCCCAGCCCTGGCGCGATCGCCGCCGCGCCACTGAGCGCACCCGTGGTCGCCACCCGCCGGCGCGTGGAACGTATGAGCTCCAAAGCCAGTTGGTCATTGGTGAAGTGCGGACGCCCGGCCCGCATCAGCTGCACCCTGGCCTGGATGGCCGGCTCACGGCTCTGTACGGCGCGCGCAAGGGACCGCAGCACGATCTGCAGTTGGTGCGGAAGCCGGTCGAAGTCCACCGTTCGAAGCGTAGCGAAGGTCTGGCCTGAGAGGACGAACTGGGAGCAGTTCGCAGCTGTGGAGGGGCTGAATGAATACGAAGTTGCGACTAAGTCGCGATAGCGTTTAGGCTTCGATCGTGGCCTCACCCTGGACGCTGATCGGGAGGTCCTTCGACGGAGGTGAGCGCGCCCGTCTGACCAGTTTCTACGGGGCGGTGGTTGTGCTCCACCTGGCCGGCTGGGGGCTGCTCCTGGGCTACGGCGTGCAACATCCCGGTTTTCTTGCCCTTGGCGGCCTCGCGTACACGTTCGGGCTGCGGCACGCGTTCGACGCCGACCACATCTCGGCCATCGACAGCACGACCCGCAAGCTGCTTCAGCAGGGCCACAAGCCGGTTGGGGTCGGCTTCTTCTTCTCGCTTGGCCACTCTACCGTCGTCCTGTTGATCGCGGTCGCGCTGGGCCTGGCCGTGAGGTCCATCGTGCAGGGCGTGGTCAGCGGCAGCGGCGAGCTCAAGAGCATCGGCGGCGCGGTCGGCACGCTGGTATCGGGGAGCTTCCTGATCCTGATCGGGATCATGAACCTGCTCATCCTCCTGGACATCCTGCGCGTGTATCGAAAGATGCAGCGAGGCGAGTACGACGAGGAGAGCCTCCAGACCGAGCTGGTGGCTGGCGGATTCATGACCAGGGTGTTCGGGCGGATGTTCCGGCTGGTCGACAAGAGCTGGCACATGTACCCGATCGGTTTTCTGTTTGGACTTGGATTCGACACCGCGTCGGAGGTGGCGCTGCTCGCTATCTCCGCCGGCGCGGCGGCGCAAGGGCTCCCGTTCAGCGCGGTCATCTCGCTCCCGCTGATATTCGCGGCCGGTATGTCGTTGATGGACACGACGGACGGTGCCTTCATGTCGAAGGCTTATTCGTGGGCCTTCGCCAGCCCGGTCCGCAAGGTGTTCTACAACCTGACGGTGACCTCGCTCTCTGTGTTCGTGGCGTTGTTCGTCGGAGCTGTCGAGCTGGCGCAGATCGTCATCCAGCTGATGCATCTGCACGGCGGCGCGTTCGACGCGATCGCGAATTTCGACTTCATCGGAAAAGCCGGTTACGTGATCGTTGGGGCTTTCGTGGTCGCGTGGGCGGGCGCCTTCGCGATCTACAAAGTGCGGCGCATCGACGAACGCTGGGCAGCGCTGGTGCCCTCAAAGGCCGGCGATTTTGCCCAGAGCCCGGAGGTCGACGAAGTCGCGTAGCCCCGTCTAGCTGCGAAGGCCATAGACCCGTCCGGCGGTGCCGCCGAACACTGCATCTCGTGAAACGCCGTCCAGGTCCTGCATGGCGACCCTCAATGCATCGATCACCCGGTCGTAGCCGGCCGCGAGCAGGCAAACGGGCCAGTCCGATCCAAACATGCAACGCTCGGGGCCGAACCATTCGATGGCGCGGTGCACATATGGCGCCAGGTCCTGTGGAGACCAGCGTGCCCAATCGGCCTCGGTGACCATGCCGGAAAGCTTGCAATGGACGTTGGGGTAGGGCGCAAAAGGCGCGAGGGCCCGTTCCCATTCGCGGTCGCGACGTCCGGCGGCGATTCGCGGCTTCGCCAGGTGGTCTACGACGAAGCGCATGTTTGGAATTCGACGGGCGAGCTGCAGCGCGGCCGGCAGCTCTCGCGTCTTGACCAGGAGGTCGTAGACGAGGCCCGCGTCACCGACTGCGCGGATCCCTCGCTGCACGTTGTCGCGGAGCAGCCAACCGGGATCGGGTTCGTCATGGACCTGGTGGCGGATGCCGACGAGCAGGTTTCCGCCGGGCCCGCCGCGCAGCAGCTCCAGCGTACGGGCGACGGAAGGGTCCGTGAGATCGACCCACCCGACGACGCCGGCGATGAAGTCAGTCGCCGCGGCGGCGGCGAGGAACTCGCGAGTCTCGTCGAGGCTGGAGACGGTCTGAACCAGCACCGTGCGATCTACGTGGTTCGCCTCCAGCAGCGGCCTGAGCTCGTTGGGTCCGAACGGGCGGCGGATGGGCGCCAGGTCCTCGCCCATCCATGGATAGCTGCGGTGGGCGGGATCCCAGAAGTGGTGGTGAGCATCGACTACCACGGTGGCGACGGCGTCGGTGCTTCGGAGGGCAGGAGGCCCTCGGCTTTGAGGTCGTGCCACAGCGCTGGTGGAATCTCGTGCTCGAACATGGCCAGGCTCTCGTCGAGCTGGGCGGCCGAGCGGCAGCCGACGACCACGCAGGTGACCGCCGGGTGGCCGAGAGGAAACTGCAGCGCCGCCGCTTTGAGCGGGACGCCATGGCGGGCGCAGACGGCGCGAATTCGCTGCGCGCGCTCGAGCAGCTCGGCGGGCGCGTCCTGGTAGTTGTAGTGCGCGCCCGGCTTGGGGTTGGCCAGGATGCCGCTGTTATAGACCCCGCCCGCGATGATCGCGATGCCTCGTTCGATGCATTCCGGCAGGAGCTCTTGCAACGCGACCTGGTCGAGGAGTGTGTATCGGCCCGCGAGCAAGAAGCAGTCGAAGTTGGCCTCGCGCGCGAAGCGGGTGAGCATCTCGGCCTGGTTCATGCCCGCGCCGACCGCGCCGATCACGCCCTCCGCGCGCAGGCGATCGAGGGCGCGATAGGCGCCGGCGAGAGCTTCGTCGTAGTGGTCATCGGGATCGTGGATGTGGAGGATGTCTATGCGGTCGAGACCGAGCCGCTCGAGGCTCTCCTCGAACGACTGCATGACGCCGTCGTAGCTGAAGTCGAACGTCGGGTTGACGGGCGGGACGCCGCGAAAGGACTGGCCTGGCTCTGGCGGCGCGTCGGCGCGGAGGAGCCGGCCGACCTTGCTCGCGAGCGTGAAGGTATCTCGTGGTTTCTGCCTCAGCACCTTGCCGAGTCGCAGCTCGGCGAGACCATGGCCATAGAGAGGTGCGGTGTCGAAGAAGCGGACACCCGCCTCCCACGCGCGCTCGATGACGGCGATGGCTCTTGATTCCTCGACTTCCTCGAAGAGGCCGGCGAGCGGAGCGGTGCCGAGCCCAAAGCGAGTGACGGTCAGCGCGGTGCGGCCGAGCTTGACGCGCTCGCGCGGGTTCAAGTTGGCGTCAACGGCTAGAAGTCGAAGATGAGCGACATGCGGTCGCTGCCCTCGCCGCTCAGGTCGTGCGCGATGGTCGTCATCGGCGCCATCTCAGCTTCCCAGCGCTGATTGAGCGGGCTTTGGGCGAGCTCGGCCATAGCGCGCTCGTAGTCGTCGCACTCGATGTAGTGGAAGAGTTCCAGCCCATCGCGAAAGATCACGTACTTGGTGATGCCCACGCGCTTCATGCCGTCCAGCACGTCGGGCCACACCTCGCGGTGGTACTGCTCGTAGCGGTCCTCGACGCCGGGCTTGAGACGGGTGTGCAGGCCGACCTTCATGCTCTCAACAGGCTGGGTTGGAGGGTGTTTTTGCGATCGGTATGCGGGAGGGGCCGCACCGGGAAGGGAGGGCCCCGAAAGGGGCGGAATTCTTGTTCACCGGCGCACCTCGGCCGGCGCACTCGGTTCCTCCGCCGCCGTGGTCGCCAGCTGCGCGCGAAGCCACCGCTCACCACTGGCGATGTGCGCCATCGCCGCCGCTCGTGCCAGCTCGGGATCGCCACCGACCACCGCTTCGTAGATGCGCCGATGCTCGTCCCTGGTCACGTCGAGCGCGTTGTCCACCTCGCGGCCGCGCCACATGCGGGCGCGCAGAGTGCGTGAGGACAGGCTTGCGAGCAGCGAGGTCAGGAAGGTGTTGCCAGTGGCCCTCGCGATGACAGCATGAAACGCGACATCGGCCTCGACGAGCCCCTCGACGGTCTCGGAGGCAGCCATCTGCTGGAGCTTGGCGCCTAACGCCTCCCTGCCTGCGACATCGATCCTGGCCGCGGCCAACGCGGCGGCCGAGCCTTCCAGCAGGCGGCGCACCTCAAACAGCTCCAGCGCCGACTCGCCGACCAGAAGGTGGCTGACGAAGCTCGTGCTTTCGAGCAATAGCTCCGGCTCGAGACTGGTGACATAGGTCCCGTCGCCCTGGCGCACCTCCAACACCCGCAGCTGTGACAGCGCGCGCACCGCCTCGCGCAACGAGTTGCGAGACAAGCCCAACTGCGCCGCCAGCTCGCTTTCCTTGGGAAGGCGGTGTCCCGGTCGCCAGCTGCCCGAGATGATGAGCTGCTGGATCTTGTCGATCGCCTCCTCGGTCACGCTGGGACTCCGCCGCCCGCGGCGTGACAGGCCGGGTTCCGTCATTGGCAGTCGATTGTGGGGCATGCGGGCGTGGCTGCCAAGAGGTCGGACGTTATCGGCATGCTGGTCGCATCAGCACCGACCGGTCGCTTCGTCCAGTTGACAAACATCGGAGCTTTAGCATATAACTCGGAACCCAGGTGGGCACAAGGATCTTGCGGGTGGTCGCGCGCGACATCCGCTTCCCAACCTCTCGAACCCTCGACGGGTCGGATGCCATGAACGTCGACCCTGACTACTCGGCCGCCTACGTCGTGCTCGACACCGATCATCCTGACGGCCTGGCTGGACACGGCCTTACGTTCACGATCGGGCGCGGCACGGAGCTCTGCGTCGCCGCGGTGGAGCTGCTGGTGCACCATGTGGTGGGACGCACCGTCCAGGACATAGCCTCCGACATGGCCGCATTCTGGCGGGGGCTCGTCGCCGACAGCCAGCTCCGGTGGCTCGGGCCTGAAAAGGGCGTGGTGCACCTGGCCACAGCGGCCCTCGTCAATGCGGTGTGGGACCTGTACGCCAAGGTCGAGGGCAAGCCGCTCTGGAAGTTGCTCGCGGACATGTCGCCAGAGCAGCTCGTGGCCTGCATCGACTTTCGTTACATAGACGACGCGCTGGCCCCCGACGAAGCGGTTGATATCCTGCAGCGCAACCTCGCCACACGGCCCGCCCGCGAGGCCGAGATGCTTCGCGGAGGATTCCCGGCCTACACGACGTCGGCCGGCTGGCTCGGATACCCGGACGCCAAGATCGTCTCGCTGGCTCGCGTCGCCATGGATGCCGGCTTCGTCCACCTGAAGCTCAAGGTCGGCGCGAACGCCGAGGCAGACCTGCGGCGGGCACGAGCGCTCAGGCAGGCGATCGGCCCTGATGCCCACCTCATGCTCGACGCCAACCAGGTCTGGAGCATCGGGCAGGCCATCAAGGCCATGCGCGCGCTGGGGGAGGTAAATCCCTGGTGGATCGAAGAGCCAACGAGCCCCGACGACGTCCTCGGGCACAGAAGAATCCGGGAGGCCATCGCTCCGATTCGAGTGGCGACCGGCGAGCACGTCCAGAACCGGGTGATCTTCAAGCAGCTCATGCAGGCGGGCGCGATCGACTTCTGCCAGGTCGACAGCTGCCGGCTCGGCGGCGTCAACGAGGTCCTGGCCGTACTGCTTCTCGCCGCCAAGTTCGGCATCCCGGTCTGCCCACACGCGGGCGGCGTCGGACTATGCGAGTACGTCCAGCACCTCGCGATCTTCGACTACATCGCGGTGGGGGCGTCGCTCGAGAACCGCGTTTGCGAGTACGTCGACCACCTGCACGAGCACTTCGTCGACCCCGTCCGCATCCGCGGCGGGCGCTACCTTGCGCCAGCGCGTCCCGGCTACAGCGCCCAGATGAAACCCGAATCGCTGAGTGTCTACGGGTTCCCCGACGGGGCCGCCTGGCGGGCCGTTGCCAAATGATCGGACGTCCGATGCTTGGCACAGCCAGATGGGGACTTGACACTTGGCGGACGGAGAACTAAGGTGCGTGGAGCCGTCAAACATCGGATTACTGGCGCCGCTCGGCGCCCCAGCCGTCAAGGAGGAGGAGTGATTTGAGACCACACGGAAGTCAGGTTCGCGTCATGGGGGCCGTGGCGGCGCTCGCCCTTCTGGCCGCCTGCGGCAGCAGCGGAAACGGCCCGTCGGGCACGAGCTCGACCCCGAAGATCGGCGTCGTGCTGACGTACAACCTCCCGGGGTTCTGGGGCAACTATCTGAGCTACGAATCGCAATATGAAAGCCAGCTCGGAGTAAAGCTGGTCGGCCCGCTCGTCGCCAACGTCGAGGCCAAGGGGAATGAGGCGGCCCAGCAGATCACGGACGTCAGGACGCTGATCGCCCAGGGCGTGCAGGCCCTGATCATCAACCCGGCCGACAGCGCGGCCATCGCGCCCGCACTTGACTACGCGAAGAGCAAGAACATCCCCGTGGTCACGGTCGACGTCGCGCCCTCGAAGGGCAGCGTCTACATGATCGTTCGCGCGGACAACACCGCCTACGGGAGCAAGTCGTGTGACTACATCGCCTCGCACGCGAGCAACCCCGGCACCATCGCCATGGTCGAGGGCGACCTCACGTCGCTGAACGCACGCGACCGCGCCGCCGGCTGCAACCAGGTCATCTCGTCAAAATACCCGCAGTTCAAGGTCAAGGCCTACGAGACCAAGGACTGGGGCACCGACCCCGCGGTGCAGAACGCGGTCACCGCGTTGACCGCAATCAACGACCTGCGCGGTATCTACGTCCACTGGAGCGTGCCAGAGGACGGAATCCTCGCAGCCGAGAACCAGAAGAGCAAGCACGTGCTGCTGGTCGGCAACGACGGCTCGCCGCACGAGTGCGACCTCATCCGCAACAAGCAGCTTGACGCCACCATCGACCAGCCGGCTGACAAGTACGCGTACTACGCCATCTTCTACGCGAAGCAGGCAATCTCCGGAAGCAAGTACACCGAGGGCCAGACCACCGACCACGGCAGCTCGATCGTCAACGTCCAGGGCAACCTGGAGGACGCTCTTGCCGCTCCGCTCGTCACCCTGAATGGCGACAACGGGTCGACGCCGGTCACGAGCAATACCCTGTGGTGCAACAACAAGTAAAGCGGCGGTAGACAATCCTCTACTGATGCAGGGCAATTCACCTGGGGGGCCGGCGGACAGCCGGCTCCCCGGTGCCCGGTCAGGCGAGGTCGGCACGGAACCGGTCGGGGAGGCTGAGGCGGTCTCCAAGACGTTCGGCGAGACGAGGGCGCTCATCGACGTGTCCCTCAGCGTCTCCTCGGGAGAGTGCCACGGCCTGGTCGGGCGCAACGGCGCCGGGAAGTCGACGCTCGTGACCCTTCTCACGGGCTTGGCGCGCCCCGATCGGGGCGGGATCCGATTGGGCGGGCAGCCCGCACCAGGGCTTTCCGACCGCGGCGCGTGGCTGACCAAGGTCGCCTGCGTGTATCAGCGATCGATGGTCGTGCCGCCGCTGACCGTGGCCGAGAACGTCTTCCTCAATCGCCCGACGAACGGCGAGAACAGTCCGCTCGTCAACTGGCGTCATATGCGCCAGCAGGCGCACGCGGTGATGCTCGAGTGGGGCTTCGACATCGACGTCGACCAGGGGGCGGGACGCCTTACCGTCGAGCAGAGGCAAATCGTCGAGATCGCCCGCGCCCTATCGATCGGCGCTCGCTTCCTGATCCTCGATGAGCCGACCGCCTCGCTGGAAAAAGCAGCGGTGGAACGGCTCTTCGAACGCGTGAGGCGATTGCGCGACGGCGGCGTTGGCATCCTCTACATCTCGCACCACCTCGAGGAGATCTACGAGATTTGCGATCGCGTCAGCGTTCTCCGTGACGGCGAGCTCGTCCTCAACGGGCGCGTGAGAGAAGTCAGCCAGGCAAACCTCGTCGCCGCCATGGTCGGCAGCGCGCCGCCGAGGCGTGTGACCGAAATTGAAGCCGTCCGCAAGAAAGACCTTGGCGAGCTCCGCCTGAGCGTCGCGCACCTTTCGGTCAGCTCCCGATCCGGCGCTGTGGCCGACGTCAGCCTGGACGTGCGTGCCGGCGAGTGCGTCGGACTCGTCGGGCTGGAAGGCTCAGGCAGCTCGACGGTCGCGGACGCGGTGGTGGGGATCGCCAAGCCGGTCGCCGGTACGGTCGAGGTGAATGGACGAGTTGTTCCGCGCGGCCGGGTCGACGCCGTGCTCGAGCGCGGGGTCGGCTACGTCCCGCAAGACCGCCACGCGCGCGGGTTCGCTCCGCAGCTAGGGGTAGGCGAGAACCTGACGCTGTCGATCCTCGACCGGATCTCCCAGCCGGTCCTGGGGCTGGTCTCGTTCAAGCGCCGCGACCGCATCGCCCAACAGCAGGCGGAGAGGCTGCAGATCGTCGCGCGCAGCCTCGAGCAGCCGGTCGCCAGCCTCAGCGGCGGCAACCAGCAGAAGGTCGTCGTTGGTCGCGCCCTGGCTGCAGACCCGTCTGTCCTCGTCGTCGTCAACCCGACTGTTGGCGTCGACGTTGCTTCCAAAGAAGCTTTGCTCGACGCGGTGGGCAAGGCGCGCGATCAGGGGATGGCCGTGCTCCTCGTCTCCGACGATTTCGAGGACCTGCGCATCTGCACGCGGCTCCTCGTCATGGTCCGGGGTAGGATTGCGCGCGAGTTCGACCGCCCACCGTGGGATCGTCAGCGCTTGATCGCCGCGGTCGAGGGCCTCGAGCCCGTTGGAATCGAGCGAGGATGATGGAAGCAAATCAGACGGCCGCGGACCGGCCGGCTGCCACCGCGGCGCCGCGCATCGCCCAACGCGATTGGCGGCTCACGATCGTCAATTGGTTCCGCGAGCTGACGCTGGTGCCGGTCATCATCGTACTGATGATCGCGGGCGCGATCGTGAATCCGGTCTTCTTCACGCCTTCGAACCTCATCAACGTGGCGCAAGGCGGCGCAGACCTCGGCATGGTTGTGGTGGCGGAGTCGCTGATCTTGCTCACAGGCAAGTTCGACATCTCGCTGCAGGGCACATTTGGCCTGGCGGCTCTGCTGGGCGCCTGGCTGATCGCACCCAAGGCGAGCGAAGGCCTGGGCACGCAGTGGAGCCCCTGGGTCGGCCTTTTGATCGTGCTGGGCGTGGGCCTTGTCGTCGGCACCTTCAACGGCCTGCTGGTCATCAAGGCCAACTTCAACGCGTTCATATTCACGCTGGCCATGAGCATCCTGCTCACCGGCCTCCAGCTCGGCTGGCTCGGAGGACAGACGGTCTACGACCTGCCGGCAGCCTTCATCTACCTGGGCTCGGAGTCGTGGGTCGGCATCCCGGTCTCGGTCTGGGTCACGGTGGCCACGTTCATACTCGCCGCGCTGTTCCTCCGCTACCACCGAGTGGGCCGCGCGATGTACGCAATCGGCGGCAACCTCGAGGCGGCGCGGGCGGCGGGAATCAAGGTCGATCGCATTCGGATCGGAGTCTTCATGATCGCGAGCGTGCTCGCGGCGGTGGGCGGTCTCATGCAGGCCGGTCGCGTCACCGCGGTGACCGCCGGCCAGGGCTCGAACCTGATCTTTGGGGTGTTCGCGGCCGCGGTCATCGGCGGCATCTCGCTCGAGGGTGGCAGGGGGCGGATGATCGGAGCGCTGACCGGGGTGATCCTGCTCTCGCTCGTCACCAACATCCTGACTCTGTCGAACATCAGCTCCACCTGGATCGACGCCGTCGACGGCGCCATCATCCTGATCGCGCTGGGGTTGGCCCGTTTGATCGGAACCGAGCGCGTGTGAGCGGCGCCCGGCTGGAGGGCAAGGTCTGCGTCATCACTGGCGCAGGTTCCGGGATCGGCAGGGCGACCGCACGACTGTTCGCGGCCGAGGGAGGTCGCGTGGTCGTGGCCGATGTCGATGACAAGGGCGCCCGATCCACCGTCGCCGCGATTCGAAAGAGTGGGGGAGATGCCGTCGCCGAGCACGTGGACGTCACCGACGAGCAGGAGACGATTGCGCTCGCGGCGAAGGTGGCCAGGCGTTTCAAGCGCATCGACGTGCTCTTCAACAATGCCGGCATCAGTGGAGTGGGCGACGTTATCGAAACCGAGCCAGAGCTGTTCGATCGTGTGATGAAGGTGAACGTTCGCGGCGTGTACCTGACCAGCCGGGCGGTCGTGCCGTACATGATCAAGCAGCGCTCCGGCTCGATCATCAACATGTCGTCTTGCATCGCCGAGATCGGGCTCGCCCGGCGGGTCTCTTATGCGGCCTCGAAAGGTGCAGTCCTATCGATGACAAAGTCGATGCAGGTCGACCTCGCCCCGCACGGCATCCGCGTCAACGCGCTGCTGCCGGGAACCATCCTCACGCCATTCGTCGAGCGGTACCTGAAGGAGTCGTACAAAGACCCCGAGGAGGGATTCGCGTCGATCCGGAAACGCCAGCTCACAAGCGAGCTCGGACGGCCGGAGGACGTGGCTTCGGCGGCCCTTTACCTGGCCTCCGATGAATCGAAGTTCGTCATGGCCTCAGGCCTGGTTATCGACGGCGGTGTGACGGGGGCCAAGTAGCTTCCGGTTGGGGCTACTCCGGCTGCGGCGCCGGCTCCACGCCTTCCTTCAACAAGCCCTCGAGGTCCAGCCGGTGGCCAACGAAGCTGAGGTGGCCGTCTTTGTCTTTCGGCCACTGATCCTCCGGACGGTCCCAGGCGAGCTCGAGGCCGTTGCCGTCGGGGTCGCGGAGGTAAAGCGCCTCGTGGGTGCCGTGGTCGTTGACTCCATCCAGGGGCCAGCCGGCCTCGGCCAGCCGTCGCAGGGCGTCACCCAGAGCGGCCCGGGTCGGGTAGAGGATCGCGACGTGGTACAGGCCGGTGGTGTCGGGAGGTGGGGGAGACCCACCTTTTGACTCCCAGGTGTTGAAGCCGAGGTGGTGGTGATAGCCGCCCGCCGACAGGAAGAGCGCATCCGGCATGCGGACGATCACGTCGAAACCGAGAATGCCGACATAGAAGTCGTGCACGCGCTGGATGTCGGCCGTCTTGAGGTGGACGTGACCGATCCTCGTTCCAGGCACGACCGGTTTCGGGGCAGCCTCGCGTGGGGCAACCCCGTTCTCGTGCTGGGTCTGCACGGGTGCTTTGGTGTTCATGGTTTCCACCTCTAGACCTTACGTCACAAGCAGAACAGCCGCCATGGGTCACTGTATTCGACGCCTGGAGCGGGCTCACAGGATCGGAATACTTACCGCCGTCCCCTGATACCAACAACGAGACATGGCTGTAACCAAGGACGCGATTCAAGCGGCCCTCGAGAAAGGGCACACCATCGACATCACCACCACCGGGCGGCGGAGTGGGGAGCCGCGCAGGATCGAGATCGTCTTCCACAACATCGACGGGCGGATCTTCATCAGCGGTACCCCCTACCCGAAGAAGCGAAACTGGCTCGCCAACCTGGAAGCAAAACCCAATTTCACGTTCCACCTCAAGGGACGTGTCCGCGCCGACCTGCCGGCGACGGCCCGCGTCATCGACGATGAGGACGAGCGACGAGCCGTCCTGCCACACATCGCCCTCGCCTGGAGGCGGGACGACATCGACCGGATGGTCAGCTACAGCCCTTTGATCGAGGTCACGTTCGACTCGCTGGCCGCCTGACGCTCAGCTGCAGCC
>WNFJ01394787.1_pt1 | contig 12863 bp, 9 predicted proteins | sample 5400461 | NCBI WGS metagenome assembly WNFJ01 (sample SAMN13153349, study PRJNA577476) | soil metagenome | isolation source: 115 cm saprolite on Douglas fir-dominated hillslope | place: USA:California | collected 2013-09-17 | reverse complement strand
CGAGGCCCTGCGCAAGTCCGGCTTCGTCATTACCAGCCTTACGGAGCCGCATCCGTCAACGGAACAGGTACGAGCTGACAGCTGGTGGCACAAGGGATTCACTCGACCGCTGTTCATGCTCGTAGTTGCACAAAAGATGCCGAGATAGCGACGTTCAGTTGTCCAATACGGGAAAACCTCGCATTAGACAAAGCGTTCAGTTTATGCAGCACAACGAACTGAACGCTGAGCTTCACGTCATCAGCGACGATGAGGCTGCATCGCTACTCTGGGCAGCGCAATGGCTCGATGAGCACCGCGAGTACGCCGTGACCGCCATACGCCTCGATGACACAGCCGATCCTGACGACGAAGAGGACGTCACGACAACGCTTGTCCTGACACTCGACCGAGCCTACGAACACCAGCCGGGCAAACTCGGTCCCTGGCCGCACGGCGTACCACCCCTAGCCGTGTGAGAACTTTCTGTACGGTTTCAAGGCGGCCCGCTAGGCCGCTCGCGCCGCCGCCTCGGCGCGCTCGCCTCCGCTCCCGCTGGCGCTCCCGCTACGGCGGCGCCAACGCCGGTCGGCTGGCGCGAAAGTACGGAGCAGTCGGGCCGCTGCTGACCTACCATACTCCCGCAGCGGAATTGTCCTGGGCCTGTCAGAACCCGTCAAGGCCGTCTGTGACCGCAGGACAACCGCACCCGCCGAGCTGCCCGGTGGACGTACACGCGAAGACGACCTTGACAGAACCTGCCCGGCCAAGGTAACGGCAGCGATCGGGAGCAGGGACACAGGTGGCCAAAGTCCTGTTGACGCTTAAGCGTCAAGTATCAGAAGGCACGGCGGGGTCACACGGGATCGTAGGCCGGATGCCCTGGCGGACCGCGACCGGGCTCGGAGCCCAAGCCGACCGGGGCTGCAAAGTATGCAATTTCGCAGCTGATAGGACTGCCGATCTGAGAGACTGTCCGTATGAGTGACTCTAATTCTGAGATAGATCAGCTAATCGCCGAGTTCATAGCAACGCGGAAAGAGATTGACCGAGAAATAGAACGCGTGTCCACGCACTGGGGGGTAGCCCGCCCTTTCCCGATCTATATAGTAAGCCCGGACACGATTAGCCTGCTCTACGGGATATTTCTCGCCATATGCTTCGCCTTGGGAATTGTATTCACATTCCTTAAAGGAACACTTGTAAGCCTTGGCGTATCGTTGATAGTCGGCGCCCTATTTGCCGGCGGTGCAGTCATCGGCCAGGTCTGGGGATTTGCCACCCAAGAGAAAAGTAATCTTTTCGATAAAGCGCTTGGTGATGAAAGAACTAAGGATTTGGAGAACCTAGGCAAGAAATTCTGGAAATTGCGGAAGCGTATAGATCACTTGGAGAACGAGCTTCCGAGTGGAAGAGACGGTGTGCACCCCGAAGGCCAGTAAGTCGAGCTGCGAAGACAAGGACGGAAGATGGCGCTTAAGTGTCAAGGTACGTGATATGTATCACGCGAAGTTACTGTCAACGTTTTGTTGACAGTAAACGACAAGATATGACCTGGCGCATCTCTACCTCATAGGGGTGGATCATAATGCCTTAGAATCGCTTGACATTTAAACGTCAGAACAGACTGTTCCTGGCCTTGACATTTAAACGTCAAAGTGTCACACCACTGAGTGACTAACTGAGTGACGATCACCGCGAACAACCACGGACTCCCACGTATCTCCCCGCACTTATTTCCACAGGTCACTCCTACAATGAAGCCTGGTCGCTGACTAGCAGTACTACGCCTACAAGCGAGGGGTCACTGGTTCGAACTTAGTTGCGCCCACCAGATTTCCCCAGCTAGCTGACCATTAGGCGACTAGCGAGGATTCTGTTCCCTTCGGGTAAGAGCCAAACCAAGAGCCAAACGGCATCGTTTGAGGCATGGCAGAACCTCGGCCTCGGCCCGGCCATGGCGAGTGAGTGGTGGCTGGGTCGAGGCCCGGCCGATCAGGTCATGCGCCGGTCGGCCAAGTCGGCCCGGCTATCGGTACCGAGACGTTCCAGTCTGAGGCGCACCTGGTCAGCGTCACGGTGGTGCAGGTCGTCGAGGATTTCCAGGGCCTGATGCCAGGCATCCCGGGCCTGCTGCTGGTCATTGCCGGCGTGGCGGGCGTCGCCGAGGTGGGTGAGGATTTCGGCTTCGTTGAAGCGGTCCCCGAGTTCCCGGAAAAGGCTGAGAGCGTTCTGGTAGCAGTCGGCGGCGTCGCCGTGACGGCCGAGTTGGCGCTCGACGTAGCCGAGGCTGTCCCAGGCGTGTGCCTCCTCGCCGCGATGGAGGCCGAGTTCCTGGTTCAGGGCGAGAGCCTGTCGGCAGAACGGGCGGGCCCGCTGAGGCTCGCCCAGCATCGCGTGGCCATAGCCGAGGACATTGAGAGCCGCGGCCTGCCCGGATCGGTTCCCGACGGCCCGGAACAGGTCAAGGGCCTGCTCGGCATGGCCGAGCGCGTCGCCGTGTCGACCTGAGAGCCCAGCTGCCCAGGCGAGAGACTGATGGACCCTGGCCTGGCCGTTGAGGTCCCCGAGTTTTCGATACAGCCCGAGACTGTCGGTCATTTGGGCGCGTGCCTGGTCGTAGTCGGTCAGCCAGGCGCAGGCCGTTCCGAGGGCTCGGCTGACCATGGCCCGCCCGGCGATGTCTCCGAGGCGGGTGGCGGCGGCCAGCGCGATGCGCTGGATGGCTGCAGACTCCTGCCAGTGCCCTCGCCTCTCGAGAAAGTCGGCCATGGCCAAGGGCAGCTGCCAGGCACAGGCATCGAATCCGGTCTCGGCGGCCAGGGCTACCGCCGCGAGAAGCACCCTGTGCTCGGCCTCGAACCAGTCCAGTGCCTCCTGATGATCGGCGTGGAAGTCGGGCGTGACGCCGGGCACGGCGGGGTGAGGACGGTCGGCTCACGCGACGGCTTGAGCAAGAGGGTGGCTGCGTAGGCGGTGTGCAGGTAATGGTCGAGCATCCGGCCTACGGCCGCCTGACGGGTCTCCTCGTCGTCAGCCGCCGCGGCTTGGCCAGCGGCGTACGCCCGCAGCAGGTCGTGAAGGGCGTAACGGCCGGGGGCGGGCTCGGCGAGCAAGTGACCGCGGGTCAGCTCGAGCAGCAGGCGCCGGGCGTCAGGCCGCGGCAAACCCGCCAGGCTGGCGGCTGCGGCGTCGGTGATGTCGGGACCGGGGTGCAGGCCGAGCAGCCGGAACATCCGCGCCGTGTCCGGGCTCAGCTGGCGGTAGGACCAGGAGAACACCGCACTGAGGTCGGTAGCGTCCTCACCGGTGGTTAGCGCGTCGATGCGGGCGCGGGCATCGCGCAGCTCGGCGGCCAGCGCGGCGAGCGGGAACCGCGGGTGAGCGGCGGCGCGGGCGGCGGTAACGGCCAGGGCCAGGGGCAGCCGGGCGCACAGGGCGATCAGCTCGGCGGCAGCAGCTGGCTCGGCGGTCAGCCTGGTGGCCCCGAGCCGCGCGGCGAGCAGCTGGTGCGCTTCGGCGATGGTGAGCACGTCGATGCTGAGCGGGCGGGCGCCGTCGGCGCAGACCAAGCCGGTGAGCTCGCTGCGGCTGGTGATCACCACCATGCAGCCCGGCGAGCCAGGCAGCAGCGGGCGCACCTGCGCCGGGTCGCGGGCGTTATCGAGCAGGACCAGGATCTTCTTGCCGGGCGCCACGCCTGATTATGTGTGTCCGAATGGGGACGTATGTATCTTCGAGAACAGGAACCTCAGAGGAAACTGGGCCGGTATAAACGCACCTTTGGACCGAAATATTCGGATCGACCAATACATTCCTTGGATCCAGTCGCTTCACAACAAGCGCAGTCATGGCACCATTATCAGCAACGGCAATGGCCGCACTGTCTGCTATCCAGCGGGCCAGGTTGCCAATGCTATCAGCCCTCCGGTGCAGTTTTGGACGTACCTCTGCTTGGAACACAGTGCAAACTGCAACTGATCGCGCCCGCGTCAATCGGAAGGCCCCGTCCAGCGGGGCGGGCCTTCCGGCCAAACCCCGGCCTCCATGTTCCCCCCAGGCAAGGCGGCCGGTTCCAGGCCGGCGGCCGCGAGTGGAACGCTACCGGGACGCCAGTTCCTTTGGCGTTCGCAGCAGGATGGGCCGCGGTTACCAGGCTGCTGGGTCCCAGCCGCGCAGGTGCCTGACGGACTGGCGGTACTCCCACTCGATGGCGGCTTTGAGGAGGTGGGCCAGCCGCCCGCCGGTGGTGATGCCGGCGATGTCGGCGACCCCGCGGCGGGTTCCGACCGAGACCACGAACCCCTTGTCGTGGAAGGTGAACGCCTCCAGTGGCCCGCCCTCCTGCTCCGCGTCCAGGTTGCGGGCCACCGTCTCCCCCTCTTCCAGCGCCACCTGCGCCAGCGGGGGCAGCACGTGCCCGGTGCGCGGATCGGTCACCGAGGCGAGGTCGCCCGCGACATAGATCTCCGGATGGTCCAGCACGCGCAGATACCGGTCGACCTTGACGCGGCCGTTGTGGCCGGTCGGCAACCCCGAACCGGCCACCAGCTCGGGTGCTTTCACGCCGCCCGCCCAGACGAAGACGCCGCCCTCCACCAGCTGGCCGTCCCTGAGCCGGAAGCCTTTTTCGGTCGCGGCGGCGATCGTCGCATGGGTGCGGACCTGGACCCCGAGGTCAGAAAGGATCCTGGTGGCCTTGTCGATCAGCTGCGGTGAGGAGCCGGCCAGGATGGCGGGGCCCGCCTCGATGAGCTGCACGGAGGGCCGGTCGGGCGCCAGGCCGTGGCCGCCAGCCACCTCGGGCAGTATCTCGGCCAGCTCGCCGGCTAGCTCGACCCCGGTGGCGCCGCCGCCGCCGACCACCACGGTCGCCAGGCGGCGCTGCCGCTCGGGGTCGGCGGCTGCCGCGGCGTCATCGAGCGCCTTGCTGACCGCCGCCCACACCCGCTCGGCGTCGCTGGCCGAGTACACCGACAGCGCACGCTGGGCCAGGCCGGGAATGGCGAAGTCATTGGGCCTGCTGCCCAGCGCCAGCACCAGCCGCCCCCAGCCGATCGGCCCCGCCCCGGTGAGCATCCGTCGGCCAGACAGGTCGAAACCGCTGATCTCGGTCTGAACGAAACGGACCCGCGTGGCCAGCAGGTCCTGGAGCGGGATGCGCACCGCGTCGGCGGCGCGGGTGCCGCCGGCCACCCGGGGCAGCTCGGTGATTGCCTGGTGGTAGTCGTGCCGGTCGACCAGGGTCAGCTCCAGCATGGGGTTGTGGCGCAGCCTGGCCGTCAGGCGCAAGGCGACGTGCAGCCCGGCGTAGCCCGCACCGGCGACCACTATCCGGCCGTCCCTCCCGGCGGTGGGTTTATTCACGGCGTCCTCCATGGGTATTGTCCCCCATCCCGCGGAGATGGCTGCTGGCAAGCCACACATCCCTGGGCAGGCCCCGCCAGGGGCACGGCGATGCGGCAGCGCGAGGACGAGTTCGCCGCTACCATGGCCGACCGCGCGACTGCGGGGGAGGCACGCGATGTCGTCGACGGCGAGCCAGGGCGCGGCTGCAACGGCCGTGGGCGTTACCCTGGCGAAGGTCGTGACGTCCCGGTGGAGGTGGGACTGGTCGGGTGGGCCGCGTTGGTCGAAACAGATGAGCCGCGCGGAGCGCTTGGATGTGAGGCCGATCTGGGACCCGATCCGGGACCACAGGCGCTTGCGGCTCCATCCGGCTCGGGCTGCCAGCCACTCGACCCGAACCGTCCCCGGCTGGTCACCATCTGCGCCCAGGCGAAGGCGACTTCCGGGTCGGCCGCCCGGCCTGCCTGGTGCCGCCGGGCAAGCGCGGCCTCCGCGATCGCGAAACGCTCGCCCCATGACCCGGCCGCGCGCAGCCGCTCCCAGGTTCGCACGGCGTCGCGCCCCACAGGTCATCGAGGGCGGCCTCGGACGCCGCCGGGCGCGAGGCCGATGGCGAGGCTGCCTCGCTGCTGCTGACCGCGGGCGTGGTCGACGCATCCCGTCGCCGAGATCGATGACCAGCGTCACCGCCGGGTAGGGGATCACCTGAAGGTCCATGAGGTCCTTCGCTCGATTGGTGAATCCAGCGATTTGGACCCCGCCATCCGGCCCGGCCGTGACGGCACCGCGATGTTCCACACAGCCGCAGCGTCACGAATCGGTGGTATTGAGCTGCGGGCCCGGCGATTGCTCACGGTTATGCCGGTGTAGTTCTTCTCGCTGACCTGTCATTTTTCTGTGGCGCGCGCGACATCCATGTCGTTGTCAGCCCGGACGCCTGCTGTCGGAGCCGCCGCTGCTGCCTGACTGCGGGCGCCTGTGGCGCCGCAGAGTCGCAGCGTGCTGTCCAGGAGCATGGCGGCCGCCATGCTGGTGGTGAGGCGTCCGGCGGCGACTTGCTCGGCGGCGGCGCGGAAGAGGCCGATGATGGCGGCGGTGAGCCAGGCGGCGGGGAGTGCGCGGTCGAAGTCGCCGGCACGCTGGCCTCGCCGGATGATCTCTTCGAGCCGGGCTGTGCCGGCGTGGTGCGGATCGCTGGAGCCGGGCGGGCTCCTGGTGAGGGCGGGGGCGAGCAGGAAGGGGTAGCGGCGAATGAGCTGCCAGCCGATGTCGAGGAACTGACGCAGCGCGTCGGCGGGCGGGGCGGTGTCGAGGCGGGCGGTGTCGATGGCGGCGACGGTTTCGGCTCCCGCGGCGTGGAGGAGGGCGGCGATCAGGGCGTCGCGTGAGGGGAAGTGGGCGTAGACGGTCTGGCGGGTGACCTCAGCCGCAGCAGCGATGTCTTCCATGCTGGCGTCGGGCCGCTCGCCGAGCGCGGTGCGGGCCGCGTTGAGGATGGCGTCGATGCTGCGCCGGGCGTCGGACCGGCGGCGACGGGGCGGCGTAGCGGTATCAAGCGTGTCAGCCATCAGGGCAAAGATACCTGCCCGGCCATAACCTTGACAAGTCGTAAGAGTTCAGGTAAGTCTTACAGCATGTCAGAGAACAGAATGGCCGGGGACGGCCCGGCGATCGAGGCGCACGGCCTGGTCAAGGCCTACGGCGAGATCCGGGCACTGGACGGGATCGACCTCACGGTCCGGCGCGGCCAGGTGTTCGGGTTCCTCGGCCCTAACGGGGCGGGCAAGACCACCACCATCCGCATCCTGGCTACCTTGACCCGGCCGGACGGCGGCACCGCCCGTGTCCTGGGGTTCGACGTGGCGAGCGAGGCGGATGCGATCCGGGCCCGGGTGGCCGTGACCGGCCAGTTCGCCTCCCTCGATGACGACCTGACCGGGTACGAGAACCTGATCGTCCTCGGCCGGCTGCGCGGCCTGTCCCGCGCCGCCAGCAAACAGCGAGCCGATGACCTGCTCGCCGCCTTCGACCTGACCGGCGCGGCCAGCCGTCCGGTGGTTGGCTACTCGGCCGGGATGCGCCGCCGGCTCGACATCGGGGCCAGCCTGATCGTGACCCCCGACCTGCTGTTCCTCGATGAGCCCACCACGGGCATGGACCCGCGCAGCCAGATCCAGGTGCGGGAGCTGGTCCGCCAGATCGCCGCGGCCGGCGCCACGGTGCTGCTCACCACCCAGTACCTGGAGGAAGCCGACCAGCTTGCCGACCAGATCGCGGTCATCGACCACGGCCGGATCGTGGCCGATGGGACCAGCACCCAGCTCAAGGCCCAGGTCGGCTCGGGGACCCTGCACGTCCGGCTCCTCGACGGCCAGCAGCGATCCCGGGCCCAGGCGGTCCTGGCCGGCACCCTGGAGGGGGGCCCGGTTCACTTCGGCGCCGACCCCCTCACCCTGTCCGTGCTGCTTGCCACCCCGGCCGACCCGACCGACACGGGCCGTCTGGTCGGGCACGCTATGACCCGGCTCTGGCAGGCCCGGGTGGCGGTCGCCGAAGTCACTCTCGGCCAGCCCAGCCTGCACGAGGCGTTCCTCGCCCTCACCGGCCACCCAGCCAGCCCAGCCGCCACCGACCACGAGGACACGAATTCATGAGCACCCCGACCGCCAGCGCCAGCCGCGCCGTGCCGGAGGCTTACCGCCTCGGCGGCCTGCTCGCCCCCAGCGGGCCGCCCCGCCGTGCCGGAGCGCTCGCCGCCTCGGCGACCTTCGGATGGCGGGCCATGCTCAAGATCAAACACGAACCCAAGCAGCTCACCGACGTGATCGCCATCCCGGTCGTGTTCACCGTCCTGTTCACTTACGTCTTCGGCGGCGCGATCGGCGGAACGCCCGGCCGCTACCTCGAGACCCTCCTGCCAGGCACGCTGGTCATGGGCATCACCGCCGTCACCATGTACGGCGGCGCCCGCCTCGCCCAGGACCTGACCACCGGCGTGTTCGACCGCTTCCGCTCCCTGTCCGTCTGGCGCGGCGCCCTCGTACTCGGCGGCCTGCTCGGCGACGCCGGCCGCTACCTGCTCGCCGCCACCATCGTGGTGATCCTCGGCGTCATCATCGGCTACCGGCCTGACGGCGGCGCCCCCGGCGTGATCGCCGCCGTGGCCCTTGTCATCGCATTCGGGCTCTCCCTGTCCTGGCTGTGGGCCGCTGTCGCCATGCTCCTCCGCGACCCGGCCACCGTCATGAGCCTCGGCCTCGCCGTGCTGCTGCCGCCCACGTTCGCCAGCAACATCTTCGTCCAGCCTCGCACCATGCCCGGCTGGCTCCAGGCCTTCGTCAACGTCAACCCCATCAGCCACGTCGCCGACGCGGCCCGGGACCTGATGAACGACACCGGCGGCGCCGGCGGCCCCGTCGCCTGGTCCCTCATCGCGATCGCCGCCATCACCCTCGTCTTCGCGCCGCTCACCCTCCACCTCTACAGCAAGCAAGGCTGACGAGCGGAGGGTGCCACCACCACCCACGCCGCGTAGCGGCACCACGTTCATGGAGGAAACCATGAACCCCCGCGACCATCGCGATCGCCAGCTACGGCAGGTGACAGGAGATAGCGCAATGGCAGAGCACATGCCCGGCGATCCGGACGCTGAGGACCGGTTCGTGCGGCTTGACGATGGTGACATGCACGTCGTGGCGGACGGCAGGCCGGGCGCGCCCGCGTTGCTGCTGATCCACGGCACCGTGGGTTCGACGGCCTGGTGGGACCCGGTGGTCCCGGCCCTGGCGGGCGCCTGCCGTGTTATTCGTGTCGACCTGCTCGGCCACGGGAGGTCGTCCAGCCCGGCCGGCGGGTACGGCATCCCTGCGCATGCCAGCCGGGTCGGCGCCGCGCTGGACCGGCTCGGCGCGGGCCCCGTGACGGTGATCGGGCATTCCATGGGGTGCATGGTGGCCGCGGCCCTGGCCGAGCAGCGGCCTGACAAGGTGGCGGCGCTGGCGCTCATCGACATGGGCCCGAGCCTGGACGCTGCGGCCCCTGAAGGCCTGCTCGTCCGGCTTTTGCTGGCCCGGTTTCCCGGGCGGCTGCTGTGGCGCCTGCGCAGTGAGGCCACCATCCGCAAGGCCATGCGGTCCGCCTTCACCCGCCCGGTCGGCATTCCCGGCGCCATCATCGAGGCCGCGCTGGGGATGACCCACCGCGCTCTCGCGGGGACGGCCCGCGGAGCCCTGGACTACATGAGGCAGCGGAGCCTCCCCGACCGGCTAGCCGCGCTCGGCGTCCCGGTGCTGGTGATCTTCGGCACCGAGGACGCGCGGTATCCCTTCTCGTCGGCTGCCGCCTACCACGTCGTGCCCGGCGCCCGCGTCGAGTTGCTGCCCGGCGTGGGACACACCCCGATGATGGAAGACCCGCAAGCCACCGGCACATTGCTGCTGGAGTTCGCCGCAGCCACCGCGCCTCCCCACTGACAGCACCCCGCTATCGCCATCCCCGTTCCCCGGCACGACATTCGCGCAGAACTTCAGCAGACCGCAGACCCGATCACTGCCCTCCAACCCCGGTCGCAGGCATACCAGTTCGCTGACCATGGCCGTTGATCATGTCAGCGAGCGGGAACGCGCCTGGCCGATGACGAGCCCATCCCAGATCGCCAGCAATGGCGTACGCCACAAATCCGACGAACCCGAAAGGGGAGATTCATGTCTGCCATCGCCAGGTGGTCATGTCTGCCATCGCCAGGTGGTGTTTCCGCCACCGGCTCGTGGTCATCGCGACCTGGGTGGTCGTGCTGGCCGGCCTGAGTGTCCTGGCCCAGGCCATCAAGAGCGACTACAACAATTCCTTCTCAGTGCCCGGCACCGATTCGGCCGCGGCGCAGGAACTGCTGGCCAGGGCCGTCCCGGCGCAGGCCGGCGACTCCGACACGATCGTCTGGCAGGTCAGCCATGGCACGGTGCGTGATGTTGCGGTCGCGGCACGGATGGCCGGTGTGTTGCGGCAGATCACGGCGATGCCCGAAGTGGCCGCCGTGGCCAGCCCGTACGGGCCGCACGGAGCCGCGCAGATCAGCCGCGACGGGCGCATCGCCTATGCCACGGTCCACTTCACCGGCCAGGCCGACAACCTGGTCAGGGCGGACATTACCCGGGTGATCAGCACCTCCGAGGCCGCCCGTGCGCCCGGCCTGGACGTCCAGCTTGGCGGTCCGGCCATCGAGAGCGCCCAGCAGACTCCGGTAGGTGTCATCTCGGCGGTGGGCGTGCTGGCAGCCGCGGTTGTGCTGTTCATCGCGTTCGGCTCGCTGCTGGCGATGCTGCTGCCGATTGTCACCGCGATCGCGGGGGTCGGCGGCGGGCTGCTGGCGGTCGCCCCGCTGACCCACACGATGAGCGTCACCAGCCTCGCCCCGATCCTCGGCGCGCTGATCGGCCTGGGCGTCGGCATCGACTACGCGCTGTTCATCGTCACCCGGCATCGGCGCGGCCTGCAGTCCGGGCTGACCCCCCAGGAAGCGGCGGTCAAAGCGATCGATACCTCATGCCGGGCTGTGCTGTTCGCGGGCGGCACGGTATGCATCGCACTGCTAGGCATCTTCGTGCTTGGGATGACCTTCCTGAACGGCCTGGCCGTGGCCTGCGCGGTCACCGTCGTGTTCACCGTGGCCGTCGCCGTCACCTTGCTGCCCGCGCTGCTGGGCGTCTTCGGGATGCGGGTGCTGAGCCGTCGGCAGCGGCGCGCGCGGGCAGGCCAGGTGACGGCGCCCGGCTCAAACGGCCTATGGGCGCGCTGGTCGGGGACAGTCGAACGCAGGCCAGCCGTGCTCGCCACCGGAGCCGCGGCGGTCATGATCATCTTGGCCATCCCGGTGATGAGTGTGCGGCTCGGCTCCTCTGACCAGGGCAATGACCCGTCGTCAACCACGACCCGGCAGGCCTACGACCTGTTGGCCAAGGGCTTCGGGCCGGGGTTCAACGGACCGCTGCTGCTGGTCGCGCGCACCAACTCCCTGGCCGACGTCGCCGCGCTCAGGTCGCTGCAGGCCCGGCTGCCCCGGACGGCGAACATAGCCAGCGTGCGCACGCTGGCCGCGACGCAGAGCATTTCGGTCGTCCAGGTGACCCCCCGCACGTCACCGGAGGCGAAGGCGACATCCGGCCTCATCGCCACCTTGCGCGATCACGCCATCCCGGCCGCCGAGCACGGCACCACGCTGCGGGTGTACATCGGCGGCATCACCGCGACCTTCGCCGACTTCACCACCGTCGTCGCCGGCAAAATGCCATGGTTCCTCCTCACCATCGTCGGCCTGAGCTTCCTGCTGCTGGTGGCGGCGTTCCGCAGCCTGCTCATCCCGGCGACCGCCGCGGTAATGAACCTGCTCGCCGCGGCGGCCACGTTCGGAGTGCTGACCGCGTTCTTTCAGTGGGGCTGGGGAACCGGCGCGTTCGGCCTGGGCAAGGCCGGCCCGATCGAGGCGTACCTGCCTGTGCTGACCCTGGCGATCCTGTTCGGCCTGTCCATGGACTATCAGGTATTCCTGATCAGCCGCATGAACGAGGAATGGGTGCACCAGCGCGACAGTCGGCGGGCCGTCGGCACCGGACAACTGGAAACCGCGCGTGTCATCACCGCCGCGGCCACGATCATGATCTGCGTGTTCCTGACGTTCTCGTTCCTGGGACAGCGGGACATCGCCGAGTTCGGCATCGGGCTCGCCGCGGCAGTCGCGCTAGACGCGTTCCTGCTACGGACCATCCTGGTCCCGGCCCTCATGCACATATTCGGCACCGCCAACTGGTGGCTGCCCCGCTGGCTTGACCGCCTGCTCCCGCACCTGGCCATCGAACCCCCAGAAGAGGCACCAGCCCCGCCGGCTCCGAAAGTCCTGGCCGTGCGTTTAGCGCCCCGAGTACTGGATGCCGGGTCGAGCGCGTGCAGGAATGCGCTCGGCCCGGCATCATGAGGCGTTTACCGGACCGCTATCCATGATGATCTCGTAGAGATCGGAACGTTGCCGGCTCCTGCGCTGCCGACGAGACAACTCACGAACCTCGGGAGAACGCCCGACTGGCCCGCCAGGCCGGCGACGCGGCAGGGGATGAGTACTGGTCGGGCCTGGTCGCGGAGGTTGATGACATGATCTGGCAGGCTGTCTGGGTCGAGTTCGGCTACTTCCAGCGGGAGGCGGGCTACACCCGGTAATCGTGGCCGGCGCCAAGATTATGGACCGAATCTTCTCGTCGTAGGCATAGCCCGTCGATGTCTGACGGCTACGGACTGAACTGATTCTCGCCGTCGGGGTAGTGCTGGAGGTAGCCTCGCCAGGTAAGGAGAGTTATTCACGTGAGGCGTCTATTCGGTAACAAAATGTGGCTCATTCAGTTGCAGGTATCTGTATCTGCGTACTGCTATCACCCGGGCTCGAACGGACCCGGTTCGGAGAAGCCCTGGATCGATTCGACCTTTGCGTAGTTCTCGGCGATGCTCTCGGGTGTCAGATGTGGATCGTAGAAGCCAGGTCCCATGACGAT
>WNFJ01096620.1_pt3 | contig 12866 bp, 18 predicted proteins | sample 5400461 | NCBI WGS metagenome assembly WNFJ01 (sample SAMN13153349, study PRJNA577476) | soil metagenome | isolation source: 115 cm saprolite on Douglas fir-dominated hillslope | place: USA:California | collected 2013-09-17 | reverse complement strand
CGTTTTACCCGGAATTTGCGTTGGCCGCAGAGCGCGCGGCGCGCAAGAACGGGCGTTTCCTGATCGTATGTAATACGAACGAAGATCCGGTGATCAGCCGCGCTTACCTGGACCAGATTGCGGGGACCTTGTCGGAAGGTGTGCTCGTGATGAACTCCCGGATCGCTTTCGACGATCTCCACACCACGCGGGCACGCGGCACGCCCGTCGTGCTGTGCATGTGGGAACGGCCGGATGTATCGCCGGGATTGCCTTGTGTGGCCGTGGATTTTTTTGCAGCCGGCGCGCTGGCCGCGCAGCATCTGCTGGACCTCGGGCATACGCGGATTGGCGCGATTATCGGGAGTCAGCCGGAGGGTGTGCAGGCAGCGCGATACGCCGGCTTTTGTCACACACTGGAGGCTGCGGGCGTGGCGCATCCGGCACAGGAAGCGCGTTTTACACGCGACGCCGTGCAGGGCGGCTACGAGGCCGCGTGCGAGTTGTTGACGGAGCACACGGACCTGACCGCGATCTTCGCCACCGACGACCTGCCTGCGTTGGGCGCAATGCATGCTGCGGCGGATCGGGGTATGTGATATTCAGCTGGCGCGAGAGTCTCGGCCGGGTTTATCGACGGTCGCGGTTCCTACCGATGCCGCCGCTGCCATGGCCGTGGAGTTGCTGGAGGCGTTGATCGAAAGCGGGGGCCACTGCGAAACGCCGATGCGCATTGCACCTGAGCCCGTGCTGGTGCAAAGGGCATCGACGGGACGGGTGCGTAGCTGAAGCTCCATCACGCTCTCTCTGGAATTTTCGCGAACAGCATGTTCAGCCCTTCCGCGATGGTCGGATGCGCGAGGATCGCGTCCCGGATCGCGGTGTAGGGAAGATTACCAAGCATGGCCATCTGCACCGACGCGACCACTTCGCCTGCGTTCGAACCCAGCATTGTGAAGCCGAGAATGCGATCCGATTCCGCATCCACGATTGCCTTCATGAAACCGTGCATCTCGCCAGTCGTGCGGGCGCGGGGGACAGAAGCCATTGGCAGCTTGGCCACGCGCACTGCAATGCCTTGCCGTTGCGCATCGCTTTCATTGATGCCGATGCGCGCGAGCTCCGGTTCGATGAACATTGCGTACGGAATGACGCGGTCCCGCGTGGTCAGATTGCCGCCAGCGAGTTGCGACTTGAGCACGCGATAGTCATCGAACGATGCATGCGTGAACATCGGCGTTCCCGCTACTTCACCGATCGCCCACGTGTTCGATGCTGTCGTCGCCAGACGCTCGTCCACCTTGATAAACCCGCGTTCATCGAGCGCGACGCCGGCTACCTCCAGTCCAATGCCTGCTGTACGCGGCACCCTGCCCGTTGCCACCAGCAGATGCGTGCCCGTTACGAGCGTACCGTCGCTAAGTTCGACAGTGACAGATTGCCCTGACCGGCCGCTGACTTTCAAGGGCTTGACCGACACCCTCACGTCGATGCCTTCGTTCGCGAAGACCGATTCGATCGCGTCGGTGACGTCGGCATCCTCGCGCACGGCAACACGCGGCGCCTCTTGCACGACGGTTACGTTGCTGCCAAGGCGCCGGAACGCCTGCGCCATTTCCAGGCCGATATAACCGCCGCCGATCACGATCAGATGCTCCGGCAGCGAGTCGAGTTCGAGTGCTTCGACATGCGTCATGGGTTCAGCTTCGCGCAGGCCGGGAACATCCGGAATGGCCGCGAAGGTCCCCGTATTGATGAACACATGATCGCCCTCGACCGTGCGTTCCCGGCCATCGTTCATCGCGACATGAATGCGGCGCGGTCCGACAAAATGCCCGGTGCCGAGGATCAGATCGAAGCCTGATGCTTCGAACGCTTTGGCGTTGATATCGACCATGCCGTCCACGACTTCACGCACGCGGCGATGAACCTCCGTCATATCGACTTTGGCGTCAGGAGCGGCGCCCTTCAATATGTCAGCGGATTGCACGGCGTGCATGATGCGCGCGGTTTGAATCAGCGCCTTGCTCGGAATACATGCCACGTTGATACACGAGCCGCCGATCATTCCCTCTTCGACTACTGCCACGCGTTTGCCTGATTTGGCGAGTTCCATCGCCAGCGTCTTGCCCCCTTTTCCGCCGCCCAGAAACACGTATTCGAATTGCTCGACCGTCGACATTTTCAGCTCCCTTTGAGGTGTGCGCGCAAGGCGAAACCGTGCCGGTATTGGACGTTTCGCTCCATGCCGCGAGAGCGGATTCTCTTCGATGCAGCCCCGCCCGCGCCATGACCTAAATGTAGGCGGTCGCCGGCCGAATCGCCATGCGGGACTGGCTCGAATCGATGCTTGTTCGTCTCATTGATCCGGTTTTATTGCACGCGAACCGTGGCAGGATGACCGTGTTCGCGCGCGTTCAAGCTCGTAATCTATCGCTGCGATCTCCGGTAAGATCGCTACGCCGCCGTTAATCGCGTGCCTCTCACGTCTCTCAGCTCAACCATGGATGCACTCGACCGACTGATCCAGTTATCCCGCCTGCAAGGCGCGCTCGACCTGCGCTGCCTCCTCAGCGGCCAGTGGGAACTGGACCATCCGCCGGCTCCGCCGAGTGAAGCGGTATACCACGTGGTGCTCGCCGGAAGCTGTCTCCTCAAGTTCCGCGGGCAGGAGGACGTTCTTCTGGAAACCGGCGATATCGTCATGTTGCCGCGTGCCGGCTGACGGAAGCGAACAGGCCGAGATGGAGAACCGCCATAACGGTGTGGTGACAGTCCGCAGGAATTGCGGGCCGAATGCCGCGAGCCTCGATTTGCTATGCGGTCGCTTTAATTACGCGGCCAATGCATTGCTCATCGACGTGCTGCCGGATCTCGTGAAAATGTCCTTTGCTCGCGACGATGTGCCCGACCTCACCCGCATGGTCGGCATGATGCGCAAAGAGGCGAGTCAGGCAGCGCCAGGTGCGTTTTCGATCGTGTCGGCGCTCTCTACCGCGCTGTTCACCCTGCTGCTGCGAGCGCACCTCGAGCAGCAGCCATCCACGACCGATGTGCTCGCGCTGCTCGCGCATCCGCGGCTTGGGGCATCGGTGATCGCCATGCTTGAACGGCCGGCTGAACGATGGACGATAGAGATGCTGGCGCAACAATCGGCGATGTCGCGCGCAACCTACATGCGAACGTTCAGCGCGCTGACGGAAGACTCGCCGATGACCCTGCTCACCCGCATTCGCATGCAACTTGCGGGGACCATGCTGACGCGCACATCGAAGAGCATTGCCGAGATTGCCGACGATGTCGGGTATCAGTCGGAATCGGCGTTCAGCAAGAAGTTTAAAGACACGTATGGTGTTGGACCGGGCGGGTTCAGGCAGGCGCGGGATTCTTGATTGGGGCGGACTGCTTTAATCAGGCCATGAAGTTGTCGAGCACCAGCTTGTGCGAGTGGCCGATCCACACTGCCGCGTCGCGATGATCTCGCAGCGGATCGCCCGTATTAGGGTGAAGGAAAACATCCAGCGAGCCGTGGTTCAGCGTCAGCCATTCCACAATATCGGCAAACTGCGCGCGCTCGAAAGCGAGTTGGTAAGACCATTTAGGGTGCGGGCCGACGGGTTTTTCGTGGAACCGGCCTAGTTGCAGGGCATCGCCGAAATGAGTGGCAATTTCTTCGCGGAATTGCCAAGCGGCGTCGCGAGTGGTGGCATCGAAGTAGACGTGGGCATGCCAGGTCTGGATTGCCGGAGTGTTGGGGAAGGTCATGGAGGTTTCGCTCGCGCTGATGAACAGTATTGAGGTTCTGCTGGCGGCCGAGGGGCGTCACCTCGGGTTGCTACCACCAGGCGCAGTGGTTCGCCCGCCCAGGTTGGATATTCTATTTAGTTTTATCAGTCTCTGTCCGGGTGATTGTCACTGTTCGGGTGATTGTCACTGTTCGGGGTCGTCCGTACCCAAAAATCGGCTTTACATGAAGACGGATACCAAAGGCCTGATATCAGTCGATATCTTCGTGGGTTGTGAGCCGTGCTTGTCCGTCAGGCGTGAAATACGTGCCATAGCGCACAAGTCCCGCTTGGTGCAGTTCACAGGACATTGTGAAGCTCAACAGAATGCCGTCCTCCGGTTCTGCGGCGCTGATCTGAATTGATTTCAAGCGCGGTTCGTATTTGAGCAAGGTGCCTTCGATCTCGCGCTGCAGCGTGTGTGCCGAGGCTGGCATGTGCCGATAAATCTTCGACAGATCGCCGAGCCCATAGTCAGGCAGATGCGCGAGGCTTTCGCGACGGCTATTCAAAATACGCTGAATGTTGTCGCGCACCGAGAGGAACGTTTGTTGGTTCCGGCTGTGAAGACCAATCGGGTCGCCGTTCGCAAAATGTCCCGTCACCGCTTCGAAGAGTCCAGGTCCGCCGCGCGTCATGGCGTGACTTCTTCGCTGATCGACATCACATGAACATCGTTTGATGCCTCATCGAAATCGACAGCGATTCCGGTTTCGTCTGAGTACGACAGTCTGACCGCATGGAGGGTCTGCGCTTGCGCCACCCGCATCAACAACTCCCGCGAAAGCACCGGCAGGATCTGCTGATCGAGCAAACTATCGATATTGCGCGCCCCCGAGTCGGGCAACTGACACGCACGCACCAGTTCATCGATCAGCGCGTCGTTGCAAATAAGCGGCACATTAAACTTACGCTCGATGCGCTGCGCCACCTTGGCGAGCTTCATGCGTACGATCGTGGTCATCGCGTCTGACGAAAGTGGCCGGTACACAACCGTCTGAAAGCGAGCGAGCAGCGCAGGTTGGAAGTGCTCGATCAGCACCGGCCGGATCGCTTCCATCAGCATGCCGGTGGTGACTTCGCCACCGGCTTCGACAACGGCTTCCTGCGCGGCCATGATCTGTTCGCTACCCAGGTTCGATGTCGTCACAATCACCGTGTTTCGAAAGTCGATCACACGTCCTTCACCGTCGCGCATGAAACCGCGGTCGAAGACTTGATAGAAGACGTTCAACACATCGCGATGCGCCTTCTCCACTTCATCGAGCAGGATCACGCTGTAGGGGCGCCGGCGCACGGCTTCGGTCAGCACACCACCCTGGCCGTAACCCACATATCCCGGTGGTGAACCCTTGAACTGGGACACCGTATGGGCTTCTTGATACCGAGTACATACGGTGAAGGCGCGCGGTGACTTCGTGGAAGCGTATTCGGTCGATTCCGTCGTCGGCTTCGAAACCTCCAACGGTACGCGTTTCGAGTACGCGCCGTTTGCGTCGTTCCGGCATCGCGGTGGCATGTTGCGCCATGAAATGCCCGAGCGGTATTTCCATACGCGCGCACGACGCGGTCCGTCAGGACGGTTCGATACGTGGGTTGTACTGGGCGGACATGCGTGGGAAGGCGAGACCACGCTGCCCGAGGAAACGCTATCACTGTCGGTGACGGGCACCAACGGCATGCTGCCACGCAAGGGCCTGCGCGAAGCAAGTATCAACCGCACGCGCGGCGGCTTTACGAACGTGGCGTCGGTGCGAAATCTCACAGCGCCGACCTTGCCCGTTTATCCCCCGACAGGAGATCGCTTCCATTGGCGTGTGCTCTCGCATCTGGCGCCGAACTATCTGTCGCTGCTGGATGCCGAGATTCTGCGCGGTAGTCTTGCGCTCTACGACTGGACCGATGGCGAGCTGAACCGGCGGCGTATCGATGCCATTATCGACGTCAAACATCGGCTGCTCCAAAAGCTCGTCAAGGGTGGCTTGCTGCGCGGTGTGGAAATCGAAGTCACGCTTAACAGCGACAAGTTTGCAGGCGACGGCGATCTCGCATTGTTTGGCGAAATGCTCAACCGCTTCTTCGCGCTGTACGCGACGATGAATATCTATACGAAGCTTGTCGTCGTCTCGTTACCAAGTGGACGCCGGATAACGTGGCCCGATAACAAAGCCGAAGGAGCGCCGTTTTGAACGCGCCCCATCGCGAGTTTCCGATGCTTGAAGAGCGTGTCCTGCTGCCCGCTTTGTTGCAAAACGCGACACGTATGAACTTCATGCGCTTTTGCGAGTTACTCGAACTGGCCGCGCCAAACCTGCCGTCGCTCGGCTCGACCGACTCTCCGGCAGACGAACCGGTGCGCTTTCGCCCGCGCGCTCGACTCGGGTTTCCGAACAAGGAAATCGATGCGGTCGAATTCGACTATGAAGACAGATCGAAGCCGCCAGCCATCCGCACGACGTTCCTCGGGCTGTACGGCGTCGATGCGCGCATGCCATCGTATTTCATCGATGAAGTCGCGCAGAACCGTGACGGCGCTGAACCGTTGTCGGCGTTTCTGGACACGTTCCATCATCGGATAGCCACGCAGTTTTATCGGGCGTGGCGCAAGTACCGGTTCCCGGCGGGCTTTAAAAAAGGCGGCACGGACAACGTCTCACGTTGCCTGGTCAGCCTCGTGGGACTGGGCATTGGGAACGCCGCTATCGAGCAGACGGTCGGCACCCGCAAGCTGCTGTCGATGCTTGGACTCGCCAGTCAACGCACCCGCACAGCGGAAGGTCTCGCGGACGTGCTTCAACATGCGGTCCCCGACGCAACAATCACCGTCACCGAATTCCATCCGGTATGGATTCAGCTGAACGAATTCGAGCCCACGGCGCTGGGCGAAAACTGTGTACTCGGACGCGGCTTCTACGATCGCGGCAACTGCGCGCGCGTCGTGATCGCGCCAACAACCTGCGAATCGGTGTTGGGCCTGACGCCCGGGCATCAAGTGCACGGCGAAATCATGGCGCTACTGCGCTTCTATCTCGGCTACGAAGCGAACGCGCATCTGGAAATGCACGTCGCGCCCGACCTGATGCCAAAAGCCGAGCTTTCTTCGGATCAGGTGAGCCTTGGTTACACGACACAACTCGCGCAAGCTGAACGGCCCTATGCGACAGGTGCCATCACCCGCGTGCAACTTGGCACGTGGGATGGTCGAACCGCGAACACACGTACAACACATTAAAAAAAATGGAATGCAAGCATGAATCCCACGATAATCCGACAGACGCAACTCGCCGCTGCGGCGTGCGCCATCCTTACTTTCGCGGGATGCGGGGTGGGGCAAGCAGTGAAGGGCGGAACAGTGGACGCGGCGAAATGGGCATTCACCACACAGGTGAAAACGATGAATCTCGACTTCGTCAGCCGATCTTCGTCGAATACAAACGGCGCCGGACAATCGTTGTCGACTGTGGTGCGAATCTATCAACTGAAGACACCGCAAGCGTTCGACCAACTCGACTACGCGCAGCTGCAGACAAATGATATGGATGCACTGAAGGCCGATCTGCTTGGTTCGACGGATCTTGTGCTCCGACCCAATGCGAATGCCAGCATCAGTGAGCCGATGAGCGAAGACGCAGAGTACGTCGGCATCGTTGCATTCTTCCGCGACGATGGAAGGAATGCGAAGTGGAAGTTGGTGTTTCCGAAGAAGCAGTGGAAGAAGACCGATCCGGTCAAGGTCGAGGTGCGCGACAGCTCGTTAAGTGTGGCTGGTATTGGCACCGAGGCCGTCAAGCGGCATAGCGCACCGCAGGCGGCTAACACCCCGCAACCCACGAATTCTGGCGCAGCGCAGCCTGTCAAACCGAATGCAACAGCGCCGATAAAACCGGTAAGTAAAGCTGCGCCCATAAAAGATGATTGGGCGCGGCCAGCCTGATTGCGCGTCGATTAGACGAGCGACTGCCCGTCTAACCGACCGGTGAAACTGGAAAAACCACTTAACCTAAGCCGACCGCTGCGGCCAGCAGCGGCGACCCAAAATCAACTCCCTCACTTCGCCGTCGGCATCGCAAACTCCGCGCCCTTCTCCGTGCTCTCCGGCCACCGCTGCATGATCGATTTCTGGCGCGTATAAAACCGCACGCCTTCTTCGCCGTACGCGTGCATATCGCCGAACAGGCTGCGTTTCCAGCCACCGAAACCGTGCCATGCCATAGGCACTGGAATCGGTACATTGATCCCGACCATGCCAACTTCAATCCGCCGTCCAAACTCGCGCGCCACATGCCCGTCGCGCGTGTAGCAAGCAACACCGTTGCCAAACTCATGCGCATTGATCAGATCGACAGCTTTGGTGAAGTCCTTGACCCGCACACAAGCCAGCACCGGCCCGAAGATCTCTTCCTTATAAATCCGCATCTCAGGCGTCACGTGATCGAACAACGTACCGCCCGTAAAGAATCCCGCTTCATGCCCCGGCACCTTTAACCCACGCCCATCCACCACCAGCGACGCGCCCTCTTCCACACCCAGCGCGATGTAACCTTCAATGCGTTCCAGCGCCTGACGCGTGACGATCGGGCCCATTTCGGCATCAGCTTCCATGCCGTTCTTCACGATCAACGACCGTGCCCGCTCGGCAAGCCGCGGAATCAATTTGTCAGCCACATCGCCAACCAGCACAGCCACCGAAATCGCCATGCAGCGCTCGCCCGCGGATCCATAACCCGCGCCAACCAGCGCAATCCGGCATCACGACCATGTGATTTTTCGCGCCGCCAAGCGCCTGCACGCGCTTACCGTGCTGCGCGCCAGTCTGATAAATGTAATTCGCGATCGGCGTCGAACCGACAAAGCTGATGGCCTTCACATCGGGATGTACGAGCAGCGCATCGACCACCACCTTGTCGCCCTGCACCACGCTGAACACGCCATCGGGCAACCCAGCTTCCTGCAACAACCCCGCCATGAACAGCGCCGCCGACGGATCGCGCTCGCTCGGCTTCAGCACAAACGCATTACCCGCTGCGATAGCGACCGGGAACATCCAGCACGGCACCATGCACGGGAAGTTGAACGGCGTAATGCCGGCCACCACGCCAAGCGCCTGACGCGTCGTCCAGTTATCGATACCCGTTGATACCTGCTCCGTGTAGTCGCCCTTCAAAAGCTGCGGAATGCCACACGCAAATTCGATCACGTCGATACCGCGCGACACTTCACCCTGCGCGTCGCTGAACACCTTGCCGTGCTCGGCGGTGATGATCGCGGCGAGTTCGTCACGGTGTTTATTCATCAACTCCAGAAAACGCAGCATGACCCGCGCGCGGCGGATGGGCGGTGTCTCGCTCCAGGCCACGAACGCCTTCTTTGCGCTGGCGACGGCGGCGTCGACATCGGCGACATCGCCCAGACGCAGCGTGCGTGCTTGCTCACCGGTCGCGGGATTGAAGATCGGCTGGGTGCGGCTACCCGTGCCAGGAACACGGCGGCCGTGAATAAAGTGGCCGACGTCCGCGCGATCGCTGAAGCTTTGCATGATGAGGCACCTGAATGAGTTGGGAATGCTCAGAGTGTAAGAACGCCGGGCGCGTCTGCAAAGACGTTATGATTGAAATGATTGTTTTCTATGGTGAACAATGAAGATATGGAAACGCAACGCGTCGAGTCGCTCTGGACCCATCTGTACTGGCTGACCATTCTCGCGCAGCAAGGCAGTTACACGCGCGCCGCCACGCGGCTGGGCGTGAGCAAGGCCGCCATGAGCCAGCGGATCGCCGAACTGGAACGCGCGGCAGGGGTGTCGCTGGTGCAGCGCACAACGCGCAGCGTGCGGCTGACCGAGGCGGGACAACGTCTGGTCGATCAAACCCGCGGTCAGTATGCGGATATTGCGCAAAGTTTCGCGGGCGTGCGCGATTCGGCGGGTATCGCGCGCGGCGTGTTGCGCGTCACCGCCCCGGTGGCGTTCGCGCGGCAGCAGCTCGTGCCGCATCTGTCGGCCTTTCTTCGGGCAAATCCGGAAGTGCGCGTGCAGCTCGAAGTGTCGGACCGGATCAGTTCGCTCGCCAGCGAGGGTTTCGATCTCGCAATCCGCCATAGCGCGGCTGCGCCTGAGACGCACGTGGCCTGGACCCTGTGCGCGACTCGCTCGGTGATCGTGGCGACGCGCGCCTATTTGCGGCGGCGCGGCACGCCCGCCGCCCCACAAGAGCTAGCCGCGCATGACTGCCTGTTCTATCCGCGTGCGCAAGAGGCTCCCGCCTGGACGTTCGAGCGCACGACGGGACGCAAGACAGCGGCCAGCCGCGTAACCGTGCCGATCACCGGCCCGTTTTCTGCGAACAATAGCGAAACCTTACGCGACGCCGCACTCGATGATCTCGGCATTGCGCTGCTGCCCGATTTCAGCGCGCAGGCCGCGCTGCGCGCCGGGCAGTTGATCCGGCTGTTGCCGGAGTGGCAGCCGAGAGGCGTGTTCGCCGAGCAGCTTTACGTCGTCCGGCCTTACGCGTCGCATGTACCACGTGCGGTGACGGCGTTTGTGTCCTATCTGCGCAAGACCTTCGAGAACGGTTTCTCGGATTAGCTTCCGAGCCCGAAAAGCCGTCGCGCTCGCTCAAGCTGCACCGAGTTAACGGCTGCTCGCCCGATTGTCGATCCAGTTGACTATATCGGTGTGGTAAGTGCGCGGCGCTTTTGCAACCGTTTGCGCCGCCAGACTCGCCAGCGTCTGTGCTTCGAGCACCTCGTTCATGCGCTTCTCGGCGTCCAGCATCACAGCGTGAATGGAGCACGTGCCGCTTGTCGCCCATTTGGGCGCGGTATCGCCGAAGATCGCGCAGCGTGCGCGGATTTCGCGGCAATCGAAAAGCGGCTTCGGACCGTCGACAGCCTGCACAACATCAAGCACGGTGATCCGTTCAGCCGGTCGCGCGAGCGTGAATCCCCCACGCGCTCCCTCCGTGGCAACCGTCAACCCCGCCTTATGAAGCTTGGTGAAAAGCTTGGCGACGTAATCAACCGATAACCCTTGCAGCTCGGCCAAGTCACGCACGCTCGCCTCGCTCACGCCAGCGGGTGCGTCGGTCAAATACAAAAGGCAATGCAGCGCATATTCGACGCCCGAACTGATGTGGCTCATCTTATCTCCGACTCGATAAATCCTAGTTTCCACATTCTATGCAATCAGCCGATGACGAGCAACGGCTACCGGCGCGCCTCGTCCGATTTATCTTTTTCCTGCTCTATAAAGAACAATTTTCTGCATATACACCTCGACCTGCCACGGGTATCTGAAAAACAGGTCGACGAAATACGCACCCGCCAAATATAACTACGACAACTATAGTCGTAGTTATACGAGTGACAGAAGTACTCGATTGTGAGCATGCAATCTCAACGCATGGCGTCGAAGTGAAACGACCTGATCAATGAATAGAATTGAAAAATGACTGATAGCTGCAAGAGAATATTGGTAGTCGGCGCCGGCTTCGCCGGTATGTGGAGCGCGCTTGGCGCGGCTCGTCTGCTAGACATCGCGAATAAATCGGGAGAGCTCATCGAAGTCGCCTTGATTGGACCCGAGCCAATGCTGCATGTCCGGCCGCGTCTTCACGAGTCCAATCCGCTTGGCATGAAAGCACCGTTGTTGCCGCTCTTCGAGGCAACCGGGGTTCGCTTTATCCAGGGCAGCGTGAGCGATATTCGCGCGGCAGACCGCGTAGTCGAGGCCGTCGCGGCGGACGGGAACACATTCACGGTACGGTATGACAAGCTTGTGCTGGCTAGCGGAAGTTCGCTCTTTCGTCCTCCCGTTCCCGGCCTGGCCACAGCCGCGTTCAGCATCGACCAGATCGAGGACGCCGCGCTTCTCGAAGCGCATCTCGGCAAGCTCGCCGATCAACCTGATACGCCGGCGCGCAACACGGTGGTTGTGGTGGGCGGCGGATTTACGGGCATCGAAATAGCGACTGAGCTTCCGGCGCGCTTGCGGTCCGTGTTGGGGAACACCGTGCCCATCAACGTCATCGTTATAGAACAAGCCGAGGCGGTAGGCCCGGATCTGGGCCTCGGTCCCCGGCCTGTGATTGAGCAGGCAATGACCGGACTCGGCATAACGCTGCGTCTGGGCGCCGCGGTGAACGCCATCGACACCGATGGGATCGTTACATCGACCGGTGAACGCATCGATGCAAAGACGGTGATCTGGACAGCGGGCATGCGCGCCAACGCGCTCACGAAAAAGCTTAACGCCGAGCGCGACCGGCTCGGGCGCTTGCACGTGGATGCGGAGCTGCGTGTATTGGGAACGGAAGACATCTTCGCCGCCGGCGATGTCGCCTTCGCTGCGACCGACGATGCGGGAAATCACGCGCTCATGTCATGCCAGCACGCGATGAACATGGGTCGGTTCGCGGGCCACAACGTGGCGGCGGATCTGATCGGCGCAGAGCTTTTGCCTTATCGGCAGCCTTTTTATGTGACGTGTCTCGATCTCGGATCGTGGGGTGCGGTTTATACCGAAGGCTGGGATCGTCAGATCAAGCTCGTCGGCACGGAGGCGAAAGCGCTCAAGCAGCAGATTTGCACCGAATGGATCTATCCGCCTGCTGCCGACCGGGAAGCGGCATTCGCCGCAGCCGATCCCGCGGTCACGGTAGTCGCCTAGACCGGCAGCCAGCGCCGCTGCGCCTTTAGCACCTCATCGGCACGCAATCCCGTCAACTGCTTATACAACGCCGGCGCAGTGGCGCCCTCTGTGTTCAGCAGCAGCACGTTCGACCGTTCATCGAGCCCGAGCGCTGCGCGATCTTCCGCGCTGCTGCTCGCCTGGCTAAGCCCCGCAAGACCCGCCGCGCCCGACTCCCCCGCCACAACCGGAACATCACGCTCTGCGCCTTCGGCGAAGATCCGCATGGCCTCGACGGCGGCATCGTCGGGAATGGTCATGAAGACATCGGCGAGAACGGCCAGGAAACGCCACGCCAGCGGCGACGCCTCTCCGCAAGCAAGCCCCGCCATGATCGAGTCGACAGAGCCGGTGGCAAGCGCCGCCCGTCCTCTAACCGCGCTTTGAAACAAGCAGTCCCCCTGGCCCGGTTC
>WNFJ01129061.1_pt1 | contig 12868 bp, 17 predicted proteins | sample 5400461 | NCBI WGS metagenome assembly WNFJ01 (sample SAMN13153349, study PRJNA577476) | soil metagenome | isolation source: 115 cm saprolite on Douglas fir-dominated hillslope | place: USA:California | collected 2013-09-17 | reverse complement strand
TTGCCTTAAACGTCTTTTTCTCTCTTTACTTTCTCGCCAGCGTTTATGTTTACATTTCGCTGATTCGCCAGGTTAGTGCGCGACCATCGACAGCGGACGTCGGATCGACAAGGAGATTCGGATTGCCCGAAGCAATACTCGCTGCCGCATTGATCCTTTTACTTTTGCTCAACGTCAGCGCGTCAGTTTCGAATCGTTCGGTCCAGCTGAACGCGCGGAATCTTCTGGAAAATCTCCTTTTTACACTTGTGGTAGTGCTGTGCATCGCCACTTTCCTGCGTTTCCGCCGGTTTGACCTAAGCGGCCTGGGCGGTTTCTTCAAAATCAGTTTTCCTCGCGCGCTTAGCACGGGGATAATTTTGATATTGGCGGCATATCCTTTGATTGCGCTGACTGACGCTGTTACACAGCGCCTTTTCGGAAGCGGTTCGAGCAGGCAGAGCATTGTAGAACTTTTCAATGGCTCGCAGACGATCGAAGAGCGAATCATGATCATCGTTTTTGCTGTGGCGATCGCGCCGGTGGCTGAGGAATTTCTCTTTCGGTTTTTTCTTTACGGCGTAATGAAGCGTTACCTCGGTCGTTTTTCCGGAATTGCCCTCAACTCCCTGCTTTTCGCCGCCGCGCACACTCATTTGCCCTCCTTCGCACCGCTCTTCGTTCTCGGAACCTGTTTCACTATTGCCTATGAATGGAGTGGTTCGATTCTTGTCGCGATGACGATGCATTCGCTTTTCAATTCCGTGTCGCTGACTGTGCTCGCGTTTCCAGAACTCTTTCCGCAATGAAACTGCGCGAGCTCGGCGAAGACCGGCTGCTCGATCGAATTTTGCCCAGTCTGCCAGTTCGCAAATCGGTGGACGCGCGTGCGGGCGATGATTGTGCTGTGGTAAAAAGGGCGGACGGCCGCAATTTTCTTGTGCTCAAGACGGACTGCATTGTCGAAGGCGTCCATTTTAGCCCCGAAGCGAACGCGCTCGAGGTCGGATGGAAGGCAATGATGCGGCCTTTCAGCGATTTTGCCGCGACGTCAGCGGTGGCTCAATTCGCCTTGATCACCCTTATTGCTTCTGAAGAAACCGACAGCAGGTGGGTGAACAAACTTTATCGGGGGCTCCGCAAGGCCGCGGCGCGGTTCAAAGTCAACATCGTCGGCGGAGAAACGAGCAGCACACTGGGGCCGATTGTTATTTCGGTTAGCGTCGTGGGATTTGTTGAGAAAGACCGCTGGGTATCGCGCCGGGGTGGCAAAGTTGGCGATCATCTTTTTGTGACCGGAACGCTCGGCGGCGCCATCAAGCGAAAGCATTTGCAATTTGTCCCGCGGATTGTGGAATCACGCTGGTTGACCAAAAACTTTTCGATCCACGCGATGATGGATTTGAGTGACGGGCTTGGCGCCGACCTTCCACGCCTCGCCCGCGCCAGCAAAATTGGGTTCACGATAGAGATGGAGAGCCTTCCGCTTAGTCACGGTGTAAAAATCAACGATGCAATCTCCGAAGGGGAGGATTACGAGTTGCTCTTTGCCATACCGCCGCGCGACAGCGCTCGTTTGGAACGCTCGTTTGCAAAAGGGTTGGCGCAAGAAATTCCCAAAGCTTCCGCTCACACGCATCGGCTGTCTAAATCCGCAATCCGCAATCCGTAATCCGCAATTGAAAGGTGGCTACGTTCATTTCCAATAGCCCGGCTCAAACCGAAGCAATCGGCCGCCAATTCGCGAAAGAGCTTAACGTGGGATCGATCCTGGCGCTCAAAGGCGAATTGGGGAGCGGAAAAACTCAATTCACCAAAGGCCTCGTCGCAGGGCTGGAAAGCGGCGCTCCTGTAACCAGTCCCACCTTTACAATCATTCATGAATACCCGGGTGGCCGCTTGCCGATCTATCATTTCGATTTTTTTCGCCTCGAAAATCGAGAATCGGTCGCGCAGCTGGGACTCGACGATTATTTTTTTGGCGATGGCATTTCGGTGATTGAATGGGCCGATCGATTTCCCGAATCCATTCCCGAGCAGGCGCGGTGGGTTTCGTTTGAGATAAGGTCAGAAAACGCGCGAATGATAAGCTTCAAATGAAAATTCTTGCGCTCGAACTTTCCACTACGCGCGGCAGCCTCGCCTGGCTGAACGACGCTGTCGATCTTGTCGTGTTGGAATGGCCTAACGATCGCAAGAATTCCGGTGTGTTTTTCGAAAATCTTGCGCAGATCCAGAAGCAATTCGGTTTGCCCGACATAATCATTGTCGGACTCGGCCCCGGCTCGTACGCAGGGACGCGAATCGCAATCTCGGCTGCAATCGGCTTACAAGCCGCTTCGAAAGCACGACTGCTCGGCCTTCCGTCAATTTGTGCAATTGAAAACCGAGACTACTGCGTCATCGGTAATGCTCGCCGGCAATCGTTTTTCTTCGCGCGCACACACAGCCAGGAATTGATCGAGGGTCCAAGTTTGTTCTGTGAAGCAGACTTGCAGAGCAAGCTCGACGCGCTCCAGGATAACGTGCCAATCTTTTGTTCCGAATCGCTCCCGCAATTTCCGCTTGCGGTTATCGGTTATCCTTCCGCAGAACTCTTGGCGCGACTTGCTCGCGATTCAAATCGCAATTTTAAATTGCCTCCGCTCGAACCGATTTATTTGCAGGAGCCGCACATTACATTGCCAAAAGCTCAAAGAATCGCGTCATGACCACAGGAATTTATCGATGCTGGGCGGAAATTGATCAAAGCGCCTTGCGTTACAATGCAGCGGTTGTGCGCGAGCGTATTGGATCGGCCGAGCTTCTCGCCGTTGTCAAAGCAGACGCTTACGGGCACGGCATGATTGGCGTGGCGCAGGCGCTGGGGAACGATGTGCAATTATTCGGCGTCGCAAATCTGGAAGAGGCGATCGCGCTGCGAAACGAACTCTCTCATCCGATCATCATTCTTGGCCCGGCCCTGTCCGAAGAAAGATCGACAATCGTCGAGCGCGGATTCATTCCTTCCATCTCGACGTTCGCAGAAGCACAAGATTTTGCTGATTTCGGGCGAAGTGCGCCCGTTCTCATCAATTTCAAGATCGACACCGGCATGGGGCGCATGGGCGTTCCGGAACCGGATGCTGTCGCAGTCTTCAAAAGAGTCTCAGTGCTTCCAAACATTAAAATCCACAGCATCTCGACACATCTTCCTGTTTCGAACGAGGACGCGCAATACACGCGTGATGAGCTCGTGCGATTTGGGCAAGACGTGAAAAAACTTCGGGCCGAAGTTCCCGGCGATTATAAAGCGCACGTATTGCAAAGCGCAGGCGTGCTCGCATTTAACGAAGAGATTTTCGACATCGTGCGCGCCGGCATCGTGCTCTATGGGATTTCACCCCTGCCGGAGTTTCAAAAGCTTCTCAAACCGGTCATGACATGGAAAACGAGAATTGCCCTCGTGCGTGATATGCCTAAGGGCAGTTCCATCAGTTACGGTCGAACCTTCATTACTCCGCGGAAGATGCGGATTGCAACGTTATCGGCTGGTTACGCTGACGGTTACCCGCGACATCTTTCCAATCGTGACGCTGCGGTTTTGGTTCGCAGTCAACGATGCCCACTACTCGGTCGAGTGACGATGGATTTGATGATGATTGACGTGAGCCGAATCGACAACGTGCAGGTAGGCGATGAAGTGGTGTTATTGGGACGCGAGGCGAATGAGGAGATTTCGTGCGCCGAACTGGCCGATCGTGCCGGCACGATCACTTGGGAAATCATCACCCGGATTGGCAGCCGCGTCCAACGCGTTTACGTTTGATCGGCAATGTTCCAGATCATTTTCAATGAATTGAGCGCCGCGGAGATATCGACACTGCCGAAGAAATTGCAGCTCGACCTGCTGGCTGAGTTCCAAATCTTGCCGGAGGACCTCGATCATCTCGACTCGAAGCGATTCGGCGTGATCGAGCGGGAAGGAAAAAAGTTATATCGCTATAGGGCGAAAGATTACCGAATTTATTTTGCGAAGACAGACGAGGGAATCACTGTCCATCGCGTTCTGCACAAGAACACGTTCCGCGATTTCCTTTTCCGCACTAAACTCCCGGTCTCAGAAGACGCGCAACTTGGCGAAACGCGCGAGTTTTGGAAGCTAATCGAGCAAGGCGAGCGGACACGGAAGACGTGACGGTGGCGCTACGCCGCCGCCTTTGACTGAACCGGCCACAGGCCCGGTGGCTACAATTACTTCATCAAAAGCACCGAACGGCTGCGTTTGATCTCACGGGTGATTCTCCGGTGAAGATGGGCCGGCATGCCAGTAACGCGGCGGGGAAGAATCTTGCCGCTCTCGGTGACGAATTTTTTCAGGAGATCAGGATTTTTGTAGTCGATCGCCTCGATAGCGATGTCGATCCTGCGGCGCGGCATGGTGCGATTGGCGCGGCGGAAAGCGGAGCGGCGTTTGGCGGTTTTGGGTTGCATCGATAATTACTTCGTTTCGCGATGGAGCGTACGCCGCTTTAAAAAGGGATTGTATTTCTTCTTTTCGAGGCGATTAGGCGTGCGCGGACTTTTCTTGTTCCGCGTGGTCATGTAACGCGAGACTGGTTTGCCCAGCGCTTTTGCCTCGGTGCATTCGAGAATAATAATTTCCTGCGCCATTTGGATTATTCCTTCGCCTCGGCTGGCGCGGCTTCTTCTTCCTCACCCTCGCCGCCTTCCTCATCCGTTAAGCCGAAGAGCGAGGTCACTGATTGTCGGACACGCGAAGCTTTGTTCTGTTTTTCAAGCTGTGATTGGCATTGGACGGTAAAGCGCGCGAAGGGAATTGCTTCCAGGCGTGCATGCGGGATTGGCTTGCCCGACATTTCGCACTTTCCGTAGGTTCCGAGCTCGATGCGCTTGAGCGCCTGATCGATTTCGTAGAGCGCGTCCTGTTCCTGCGAGAGCAAACTCAGCGCGAAATCGCGATCGTAGGCGTCCGATCCGGCGTCGGCTTGATGCATGCCAAAGGCCGAAGCCTCGCTGCCTTCGGCGCGTGAGCGAAGAGTGTCCTGCGCAACGCCGGCCATGGAATCCACCATGGCGTCGCGAAGTTGAAGCAACTTCTCCTTTTGCTTGCGTGTGAATGGATCAAGCCTCTTCTCCCGATGGTTCCGGCCAAGCAGAACGGCGGGAGAGTCAATGATTGCTTCTCTGGATTTCGAAATTTTCGGCAAACGTTTGACTGCCTTCGCCGAGACCCGTGCAGCCTTTTTCGACGCCGATCTTTTCGAAGGCACTTTACGCGCCAGCTTGGCGGCCTTGCGCGCCGGTCGCGTTTTGCGGGCGGCGGACTTCGTCGTAGAACTCTTCTTTTTCTTTGGTTTGGCCATAGCGTGAAAAGCGCCTTTTACTGGGGCGCCGGAAAAAACGGAGGCTTAATTAAGAACATTTGGCCCAGTGCGCAAGCGGAGATTTGGCCAAAGATGGCGAATTATTTTTTCGCTGATTTTGTCGATCTTACGAGCTGGCGCTCGAATAATGCCGCAAAGCAAAACGCCAGAAGACGCGGGACAACCAGAAGATGATTGTGGAGGCGATGACAAGATGCAGCATGAGTTGGCCGGGTTGTCCAAGCGATTTAATGAGTAGCCGCGCGGGAATATTTGCGATAATCACCACCGGAATGATCCACCCGAAAATGAATCGGAAAAGTCGCGGAAAAATCACATCCGGATAGCGAGCAATATTGAGAAAATTGAAATATCCATAGACGAGTCCCTGCGCGCGGACGATCCAAAAACTCACCGCGGCTAGCCCAAGCATGATGGAGTAATGCACCGCGACGCCGAATCCGAGCGCAACCAGATAGAGCAGGATCGACATTGGGTTTGGCACGATGCCGAGTTGGGACAAGGAAACGCAGACCACTACTCCGCCGAGGCCAGCGTTGATCATGCTATCGAGGCCGAATTGCTTACTCGAAACAGCAAACTGACTGTCGATCGGTAACACGAGCAGCGAATCCAGTTTCCCAGTGCGGACCAGCTCCGGAATATTCGCAATGTTGACGAAAAAGAAGCCCTGGAAGATTTGCGCGATCATTTGGTGGGTGCCGACAAGCAGTACCACTTCCCATTTCGTCCAATCGCCGATACGATCGACCTGCCCGAAAATGATGCTAAAGAAAACAATCTGTCCGCAGAACCAAAGGACCTCGACAATCATCCAGAGCAGGAAGTTTGCCTTGAAACTCATCTCGCGAATGAGCGAGTTGCGCAGCATGATGGAGTAGATTTCGATATAACGGCGCATTAGTTCTTCCTGTCATTCAATTATAAGTGCATCAATCAGCGCGCGAATGAAACGTTTTTTCCGCTGGCTCGTCCTTATCGTCAGCTTGTTCATTATCGCGTTCATTGTCCGGCAATGCCGCACAGCAGGCGCCGCAAATTATCAAACGGCAGAAGTGACGAGTGGTCCAATCACCCAGGCGGTGACCGCGACAGGCACGCTTAACCCGGTGGTAACCGTGCAGGTCGGCAGCCAGGTTTCGGGTAATATCGCCAAATTGTTCGCGGATTTTAATTCGCAGGTGAAAGCGGGTCAGGTCGTAGCGCAAATCGACCCGGCAATATTCCAAGCCACCGTCACTCAAGCTGAGGGTGATTTGGCGAGCGCGAAAGCTGCGCTTGAACTTGCCAAGGTCACGGCGGCTCGCATACAGGAGTTGTTCGCCCGGAAAACTTCCTCGCAAGCCGATGTCGATCAGGCGATGGCAACCCTCCACCAAGCCGAGGCCAACGTAAAGATCAAGCAAGGCGCGCTCGCCAAAGCGAAAGCCGATCTCGATCATTGCACGATCACTTCGCCCATCGACGGGGTGGTAATTTCGCGCAGCGTCGATGTCGGCCAGACGGTCGCTGCCAGTTTACAAGCTCCAGTCATTTTCGCGATCGCGAACGATCTAACCAAAATGCAGATCGACGCGAACGTCGCCGAGGCGGATGTTGGAGTTGTCACAATCGATCAGAATGTCGATTTCACGGTGGACGCTTTCCCGATGCAAACTTTTCACGGGAAGGTCGTACAGGTGCGCAACGCGCCAATCACTGTGCAGAATGTTGTGACTTACGACACCGTGATCGGTGTGAATAATCCGGAGTTGAAATTGAAGCCAGGAATGACAGCGAACGTATCCATCATCATCGCGCATCGCGACAACGTTTTGCAGATCAAAAATGCTGCGCTCAGATATCGCCCGCCCGATGCGACACCCGTCGAGACAAAACAAAACATGCCGGGCCGCGGAGGAAGGGGCAGCGGGTCAGGTGACGCTGGCGTGAGCCAACGCCGTGCCGAACGAACCGTTTATGTTTTGCCAAATTTCGCCAGCCGTCCGCGGCCGGTCCAGATTAAAACCGGGATTAGCGATGGCATTATGACGGAAGTGGTCAAAGGCCTGAAAGAGGGCGATCGCGCCGTGACTGCGGAACTAACTTCAACCACCGCCGCGCCGTCGCCTCCGACAAATCCTTTTGGCAGCGGCCCGCGCCGGTTTTAATGAGTTTTGTCATTTAATGGCATCGACATGAACAACGGCGCGCTTGTCAGGCTGATCGATGTCCACAAAACATATCGCACCGGAGAAATGGAAGTGCATGCCGTGCGCGGCGTTTCTCTTGAGATTCAGCCCGGCGAATTTGTTGCCCTGATGGGCGCAAGCGGTTCCGGGAAATCCACGTTGATGAATCTTCTCGGTTGTCTCGATCGACCGACTTCGGGCCATTACGTTCTGGATGGATCCGATGTTTCTGGCCTTGATCGCGATCGGCTCGCCGATATTCGCAATCGGAAAATCGGTTTCATCTTTCAAAGTTTTAATCTCCTGCCGCGCACATCGGCGCGGGAGAACGTCGAGCTGCCGTTGCTTTATGGCACGCAGCGCCTGACAAATGCGCAGCTTCGCGAAAAAGCTGATCGCGTCCTTGCATCGGTCGGACTTGGTGGCCGCGAGGATCATCATCCAAGCCAGCTTTCAGGTGGTCAGCAACAACGCGTGGCGATTGCTCGCGCGTTGGTCAATGATCCCCAATGATCCCGAAGTGCTGCTGGCGGACGAACCGACGGGAAATCTCGACAGTCGAACGAGTGTCGAGATCATGGCAATTTTTCAGCAGCTGAATGAGCGCGGAATCACCATTATTATGGTGACGCACGAACAGGACATTGCTGCTTATGCGCGGCGGAATGTGGTAATGCGCGATGGAATTTTGCTTAGCGACAAAGCCGTCACGCAACGAGTTCTTGCCGAAGCTGAATTGGATAAACCAGGAACGTCGACAAACAACCCCGAGGAGTAGGCCAATAATGATCCGATTCGACGGTTTAACGATCTAGCGTTTCAACGAACACGGTGAGAGTAGGATCGACATTTAACGTTGCGTTTCGCGCATTGCGCAGGAACAAACTGCGTTCAGTTTTGACCGCGCTCGGCATCATTATCGGCGTCGGCGCGGTGATTGCGATGGTCGGAATCGGCAATGGCGCGAAAGCGCAAGTGGAAGCCCAGATCGCAAGTCTAGGGCAAAATGTGATCCTGATTTTTTCCGGAAGCACGACTTCGAGCGGCATTCGCACCGGTTGGGGAGGCGCGGGCGCGGGCACCTTAAAGATTGAAGATGCGGAAGCCATCCGGCGCGAAGGGCCCGGCGTTATTGGCGTTAGCGAGGAAGTTGTTTCGACCACGCAGGTCGCGGCCGGAAATCAAAATTGGTTTACCCGGATCTTCGGCGAGTCAGCCGATTATTTCGATCTGCGGCAATGGCCGCTGGCAGACGGCGCGCCATTCACGCCGCAGGACGTGCGCAGCGCAAATAAAGTCTGTGTCGTTGGCCGCACGACTGCGACGCAGATTTACGGGAACGAGAATCCGGTTGGTCAGATTTTACGTATCAAAAATGTGCCGTTCACTATCACGGGAGTGCTCACGCCGAAAGGATTGAGCCCACAGGGCGTTGACCAGGACGACGTGGTGGTGATGCCGTACACGAGCGCGATGAAGCGCGTGATTGGCGGCACGACCTTGCGCAATATCAACGTGCAAATTGGCGACGCGCGGCAGATCGAGGCAGCCCAGCAACAGATCATCGCTTTGCTTCGACAACGGCACAATATCCGGCCTGGACGCGACGACGATTTCACGGTGCGCAACCAACAGGAAATCGCCGAAGCCGCCACGGCTACCTCGCGCGTGATGACGCTTTTGCTGGGCGCAATTGCCGGCGTCTCGCTCGTGGTCGGGGGCATTGGCATCATGAACATCATGCTTGTGAGCGTGACCGAGCGAACGCGCGAGATCGGCGTCCGCATGGCCGTCGGTGCGCACGGCAACGATATTCTCACGCAATTCCTGATCGAAGCCGTCACGCTGAGTTCCGTGGGCGGAATGCTCGGAATTATCGTTGGCATCGGCGCTTCGCAATTCCTTGCCTGGAAATTTCAGTGGCCGACGCTGATTTCAATCAGCTCGATTGCCGTTGCGTTCTTGTTCAGCGCCGCGGTCGGAGTGTTTTTTGGATTTTATCCGGCGCGCCAGGCCGCCAGGCTCGACCCGATTGAAGCGTTGCGCTACGAATAGTTGTAACCACCCCGCTGCGCGGCGTCCTGTGATGCGCGTAGCTTTTCTGACGGGCCACAGGCCCGTGGCTACAACTTGACGTTCTTGTGGCGCGAAGGACGGTTTGGAGATGGCAGAGCACACTCGTTTCGAAAGACTGGTCACGGACGCGAAAAAGCGCATCACGGAGATTTCACCGGCTGATGCGGCGGCGAAATCGCAAAGCGGCGAAGCGGTGATTGTCGACGTCCGGGAGAAAGACGAATGGGACGAAGAACATATCCCGGGCGCCATTCACATGGGTCGCGGTACCATAGAATTGGATATCGAAGACAAAGTTCCCGACACAAACGCTATGATCGTCTGTCACTGCGGCGGTGGCGGCCGTTCCGCGCTCGCCGTCGAGAGCCTGCAAAAAATGGGCTACAAGAACGTCCGCTCCATGGGCGGCGGCTTCAAAGCCTGGAAAGCTGCTGGGCTGCCAACGGCAAAATAGTTATCCCCCGACAGCTTGGTAATGGCCAAGGCCGCGTTTCCACATGGCGCGGGCGGCTGCCCAGGTGAGCAAGAGCCAGCCTGTCTGAATTGCCAATGCCTGTGCGAGTTGCGTACCTTGTAGTCGCCCAAGAAAAATCGCGATGGGGCAAAATAACTCGTAGTAAAACGGCAACCATTTCATCACCGCCTGGATCGCGGAAGGCATGATGTCGATCGGAAACATTTGGCCGCCGAGAAAATATTCGAAGGAGTAAACGATAAAAACGATGGTCGAGATTTCCAGGATCCAGAACGCCATCATGGCCAGGCTGTAGGTGATGAAGAATTGCATCAACGCCGCCATTAACATGGACATGCAGGCATAAACATAAGTCATCGCTTGATCTGGCAGCGCGATGTAGTGCCGGAAATAAATAAAGATCAACGCAATCGGCGGCAGCGTGACGAACGTGTAAACGAGTCGGCCGCTCATGAAAATGCTGAAGCGATAAGCGAGATAACTCATCGGTTTCGTTAGCAAAGAATTGATCTGGCCTTCACGGATGTCGGCTGCGATTTGCCACTCGTCTTCGGTGGGCGTTACCAGATTGCTCACCAGAATCGCCAGTAAATAATAATAAATCATCGACCCATAGTCGTAGCCGTGGAGACCGCCGCCGCGTTCTTTGAAAATCGCGGCCCAGAGAAAAACCGTGCCCGCGAGCGGAATTAACCCAAAGAGTGCACGCAGGAAATAATTCCAGCGATAAACGAACGTGTTTTGCAGCCCAAGATTAAAGACCGAGATGTACTTGGCGATCTTTGCCGTCATTTAAGTTGCGCGAGTTCAATGGCGAGGGTGACCGCAGCGATCATGCTGTCGGGCCGAGCAATACCTTTGCCGGCAATCTCAAAGGCGGTGCCATGATCGGGACTCGTGCGCGGGAAGGGGAGACCGAGCGTCACGTTTACACCGCTGTGAAACGCGTGGAGTTTCAGCGGGATCAAACCTTGGTCGTGATACATACAAAGTACGGCATCGAATTCGCCTTCGGCCGCGCAATGGAAAACGGTGTCGGGAGAGAGAGGGCCGCTGAAAAGTGAATCGTGATCAGTGATACGTGATTGGTTTAGCTCGGCGACAGCGGGAGCGATGATTTCGATTTCTTCGCGCCCAAGTTTACCCGATTCACCGGCATGCGGATTTAATCCTGCGACTGCGATGCGCGAGGCCGTTATGGATCGACATCGAAGAAAGTCAGCAAGTAACAAGCCGACACGGACAATCTCTGATTGCCTGAGTGCGCCTGGAACGTCACGCAACGGGATATGCGTCGTAACAAGTGCGACGGTAAGTTTTCCGCCGGTCAAACACATCGCGAAATTTTTCAAGCCGCAGCGCTCAGCGAAAAATTCCGTTTGTCCTGGAAACTTGAACCCGGCTGCGTACATCCGCGCTTTGTGAATTGGACCGGTCACAACGGCTTGGATCTCGCCGCTGCGCGCCAGCGTTACGGCTTCTTCAAGTGCCGCCGCTGCCGCGCGCGCGGTCTCGACGTTCGGCCTTCCTAAAGAGCAATCGGGATACTCCCCGATAATTTTGTATTCAGCCGAATCGGGGAGACGCCCGGATTTCAGCGCAAGATCGACAATCTCCGGGCCGATGCCAGCGCAATCGCCAAGTGTGATGCCGATGCTCGGTTGCATCGCACATCTTCATCAATGCCACACGACCTAGCAAGCGGATGCACGCTTCATCCCACATCCAACTACGAAGTGCGAATTTCAGAACGTTCGGATGTAAGCCTTGGCGCGCAAACTGGCGATCCAGCGTTCCTGCAAACCTTGGGCTTCCAGCTGAATCAGTTTTTTCTCGATTTCGGGCCGTGCTTCCGCGAGCGATCGGGTGTCTCCACCTTGCTTGTCCTCGACTTTGAGAATGTAGTAATTGCCGGCGTAATCGATAATGTTGCTGATTCGTCCGACGGGAACTTTGAAAGCGATGTTTTCGAGCGGGGCCGCGAGAGTTTTGCGTCCGATCAAGCCCCAATCGCCGCCCAGATCGCGGGTACTGTCCTCGGAATAAATTTGCGCCATCCGCTCGAACTCGGCGCCGCCGGCGAGTTTGCCGAGCACTTCTTCGGCCAGCGCTTTTTGGGCCGCAGCATTCCCGGTATCGGCAAGGCTGGGAATCATGATCATGCGCAGCTTGATTTGCTCTTTGGTCGTGAATTCGTCACGATGTTTCTTGTAGTACTCTTCTACTTTGGGCGGTGAAATGACCAGGTCTTTCTTGACGTTCTTACCGCGCATCGCCTGCACGATCATGCTTTCCATCTCCTTTTCTTTGAACTCGCCCAACGTGTAGTTCTGCGCCTCCAGCGTCTTGATAAACGTGTTGCGATCGCCGCCGAATGACTCCCGGATAATCTCATGCATCCGCTGATCAACAAAATGATCCGGAATTTCGTAACTCTCCTTTTTAAACGCCTGCACGATGAGGCGTCGATCAACCAAGTCTTTAAGGGCCAACTCCCGCACTTGCTTAAGTTGCTTTTCAAGCTCCTCGCCCGTGTATTGCGAACGCAGCAGCTTTTCTCGTGGCGCCGACAACATGCGGACTTGGGAGTATGTGATCACGTCCGTGTTCACGACCGCAGCAATCCCGTCAACGACTTGGGGCTCTGCGGAAAACGCGGCGCAGCAAAGCGAGGATAGCGCAAGGCCAGCCACCACCAGCAAAACCATGGCAAATGGACGAATGATGTGTCTCATAGTTTCTTGATCAGCTCCAGAATTTCTTCAAGATACTGTTCGATT
>WNFJ01633476.1_pt4 | contig 12869 bp, 12 predicted proteins | sample 5400461 | NCBI WGS metagenome assembly WNFJ01 (sample SAMN13153349, study PRJNA577476) | soil metagenome | isolation source: 115 cm saprolite on Douglas fir-dominated hillslope | place: USA:California | collected 2013-09-17 | reverse complement strand
TGCACGCCGAACAGGACGGCACCCGCGTCGTCCTGCGTCACCACGACCTGCCTGACGACGGGCAGCGCGATCATCACGGCAAGGGCTGGGAGGTCTACCTCAGCCGGCTCGGGCTCCTGGTATACGGCGGCGATCCCGGCCCCGACCCGAACACCTGACCGGCGTGCCCTGCGCCTACCAGCCGGCGCGGGACAACGTGTTCGTGATAACGCGCAGCACGAGGTCCGGCTCACGCAGCGGCGGCAGGTGGTCCATCCCCGGCACCACGGTCAGCTCACATTCCGGGATCCAGATAACTTGGGGACTGTGCAGCACATCCTGGCTCTGTCGCGCTCGGCCGTCACTATCCGGCACTGGTTCGAGACCGACCTTGACGACGCCTCCATGGAGCACGGCGCCCGGGACCGGGCGGCACCCTGGCTGGCGTCACCGGCGCGAACTGCGGGAGGCGGGCCATGATGCGCTGGAGCTCAGCGTCGTCGGAAATTCCGCCGAATCGTCACGTCCCGGAAATGCATACATTGTTGCGGTAAAATCGGAGTGCAACTTCACGGCAAAGGAGTCTCCTGGTGGTAGCCGAATCCCGGCCGGCCGACGCTGAGCCGCAGCTGACCCTGCAGGCAGCCGCGCAGATCCGCGGTCTGATCATCGACCGCGTGCTGCTGCCAGGGGAGAAGATCCGGCAGGTCGAACTGGCCGAGCGCATCGGCGTTTCTCGTAGCCCGCTACGCGAAGCGCTCCGGACGCTTGAGTCCGAAGGCGTCGTCACCTACGAGATCAACCGAGGGTACGTCGTGGCCAGGCTCGATGACGAGGACCTCGCGCAGATCCACCGGATGCGCACGTTGCTCGAGGACGAATTGCTACGCACCGTGAAGCGCCCGGACGCGGCGGTGCTGAGCGGCCTGAAGGACCTCAACGAGAAGATGATGGTTGCGATCGACGAGCGCAACATCGCCGAGGTGCTGCGGTACAACCGCGAATTCCACTTCGCCATCTTCGACCTGTCATCGCTTAACCAGTTCCGTCGGGAAGTACGTCGGCTCTGGCAGATGTCGGAGGGCTACAGCGCCGCATGGTGGTGGCGTCAGCCCGAGGCGAGAAAGCGCATCAACGCCGAGCACAAGTCGATCATCAGCGCCCTGCGGAGGTTCGACCTAGACCGGCTCGTGGAAATCTGCGCGGCGCACCGCACCGGCGGCTTCGAACGGTCGGTCAGCGGGGTCACCCGAGGCGCCGCGCGCTGACGGTGCGGCGAACCAGCCAACCGCGGCGCGCTCCGGGGCCCGCTAGCCGCAGGTCACCCGGGTCTCAGCCGGAATCGGGGGCTTGCTAACGCAAGCCGACGACAGCGGTTCCGTCGAGCAAGAATGCATACATTTTAGTGTACAATCCTTGCGAGAGGAACACGGAAGCTGGTACCAGGTGGGAGCAGACGCGTTGCGGCGAGACCCGGTGAGCCCGTCCATGGCCTTCACCGACATATCCAGGCTCGTGCGCCCCAACCGGGTCGCCGTGGTCGGCGCCTCCGATCGCCCCGGGTCGCTCGGGTACTCGACTTACCACAACGTGCGGAATAACTCAGTCATCCCCGCTGGCGCGGTGCCCGTCAACCCGCGGTACCAGGCTGTGCTGGGAGACCGCTGCTACCCGCAAGTCTCGGATGTTCCCGGTGAGCCGATCGACGTTGCCGTGGTCCTCGTGACCGCCGAGCGGGTGCTGGACGTCGTCAAGGACTGCGCGGCATCCGGGGTGCGCTATCTCGTCGTGCTGAGCTCGGGCTTCTCCGAGAGCGGCGAGGCTGGCCGGTGCCTCCAGGAGGAAATGGTACGGCTCGCCAGCGCGTCTGGCATGCGGGTCTACGGACCAAACTCGCCAGGCCTGGCCAACATCGCCGACCGGGTGCTGTTGAGCATGTCGCCTGTGGCGGGAGCGGACGTGACGAGCGGGCCGGTCGGGCTGGTGACACAGGGTGGTGGTATCGGCCGCGCGCTCATGCAGTGGATGGATCGTGGCCTTGGGTTTGGCCTGTGGTGCTCACCCGGCAACGAAGCCGACCTGGACATCGCTGACTTCGTCAACCATATGGTTGACGACGAGCGGATCCGCGTTATCGGCGCCGTTGTGGAGGGATTCAGCGAGGGCCGGAAGTTCCTGGAGGCGGCTCGGCGTGCCCGCGAGGCCGGCAAGCCGATCGTGATCCTCAAAATCGGCCGCTCGGAGTACGGACAGAAGACGGCGGCGTCGCACACGGCATCGATCGCCGGGAACGATGCGGTGGCCTCCGCCGTCTTCGCCCAGTACGGCGTGGTGCGCGTGGACGACGTAGACGAGCTGGGTGAGACCTTGCAGCTGTTCTCCAAGGCCCTCGGGGTGGCCGACCGCGACGTCACGCGGACCTGTGTGTACTCGTTCTCAGGGGGCACGGCGTCGCTCGCCGCGGACCTGGTGGGCAGCGCCGGGCTTGAGCTTGCGACCTTCGAGTCGGCGACCTCGGCGGCGCTCAGGGCGCGGGCCCCGGCATTCGGGTTCGTGGACAATCCGGTGGACCTTACCACCAAGGTATTCACCGATGCGGATCTGAACCGGGTCGTGTTCGAACTCATCTGCAACGACCCGAACGTCGGCTCGGTGCTGTTCGCGATGCCGGCGGATTACGGTGATAACACGGTCGCGGTATCCAGGGACGCGGTCGAGATCGCGCGGTCCACGGGTACCTTGCTGATCCCTGTGTGGATGTCGCCCCGGCGTGGCGATGGATATCGGGTGCTGCACGCCGCGGGCATGGCGCCGATGGACGGCGTCCGCCGCGCGGTAAGGGCCCTGCGGCGCTTTGCCGAGTGGCGCGGTGACGGGCTTGCTCCCGCCGCGACCGGTAGGTCGGCGCCGGTCATTGACGCGGCCCGTCAGGCCCCGGCGACGAACGAGCGCGCTCTCGCCTACGAGCAGTCAAAGGAACTGCTGGCGTCCGCTGGAATGCGCGTCCCGCACGAGTCGCTGGTCACCTGCGTGGAGGAGGCGGCCGAGGCGGCGGAGCTGATCGGGGGACCGGTCGTGATGAAGTTGAGTGCACCGGGCCTCATCCACAAGACGGAGGTCGGCGGCGTGCGCCTTGACATCCGCGGAGGTGAGCAGGCGGCGGCGGCCTTCGCGGAGATGGTCTCGCCCGGACGGCTGGCGCCGTTCGGGATCGAAGCCGACGGCGTCGTGGTGCAGGAGATGGTCGCCGAGGGACTGGATCTGCTCGTGGGCGTCCACGACGACGAGGTGTTCGGCCCGGTCCTGACGATCGGGGCCGGTGGCGTGGCCACGGAGATCGAGAGGGATGTCGCACATCTCGCGATCCCGTTCGGGGACGAGGAACTGGTAAGCGCGCTACGAACCCTGCGCCTATGGCCACGCCTGGCGGGATTTCGCGGAAATGCGGGCTCCGATCTGGCCACACTCGGCCGCATCGTTCGCGCGATCGCTGACGGGTACCTCGCGCAGGCATCGTCGATAGCCGAGATCGAGATCAATCCGCTGCGAGTCATAGCCGATGCGAACCAGACCAGCTGCATCGCGCTGGACGTCGTCGCCCTGCGCCGATGACCGGAGCTGTCGCGGACGACGGCAGCGTAGCGGTCCGGTGCACCCCGATGACCAAGCAATCTGCCGACGGTCTGTCGCTCATACTGTTTGCGTGCAATAATGAATACAAAAATTGACGGTCCCACGAGAGGACCTGTTCTTGGCCGCGTGCGGCCTGTGGCTGACTGCCACGTGCCCGACGTTCGACACGGTGAAGGGATCGAGGCATGAAGGGGAGCCAGGCAGTCGCCGAGGTGCTACGGCGCGAAGGCGTGGACACGGTCTTCTGTTTCCCGGCCAACAAGATGATCGACACCGCGGCGGCGGTGGGAATCCGGCCGATCGTGGGCCGACAGGAGCGCAGCGTCATCAACATGGCCGACGCGTACAGCCGCATCTCGAATGGCAACCGCATCGGCGTCGCGATGGTTCAGCACGGGCCAGGCGCGGAGCACGCATTCGGCGGCGTCGCCCAGGCCTACGCCGATTCGGTGCCACTGCTGCTCCTGCCGAACGGCAACACGCTCGGCGAACTCGGGTTGCGAACCACCTTCGATGCGGTGGAGGCGTACCGGCCCATTACGAAGTGGGCTGCCCGGTTCTCCACGCCCCAGAGCGTGCACGAGCAGATGCGCCGGGCGTTCCAGCTGATGCGATCGGGCCGTCCCGGCCCGGTCGTGCTGGAATTGCCGCTCGATGTCGCCGAGGAGGAGTTCGACGAGGCACTGTTCGAGTACTCGCCGCCGGCCCGGTACCGCAGCGCAGCCGACCCGCGCGATGTCGAGCGCGCCGTCGAGCTGCTGCTCGACGCCGAACGGCCGTTGATCCGGGCCGGGCATGGCGTGCTGTGGGCCGGCGCGACCGACGCCCTGGTCGAGTTCGCCGAGTTGATCAATGCTCCGGTCGCCACCACCTATGTCGGCAAGAGCGCGTTCCCTGAGGATCACCCGCTGTCGATCGGCTCGGGCGGGACGGCGGTCAGCCCGGGAATACGGGCGTTCGTCCCGGATGCCGATGTCGTCCTCAGCATCGGCGCGAGCCTCATCACGACGCTGGGCTCTTTCCAGCTCCCGCGGGGCAAGGTCATAATCCAGGCCACCAACGACCCCGATGACCTGGCCCAGCAGTACCCGCTTGCGTGCGGTCTGGTGGGAGACGCCCAGCTGGTTCTCCAGCAGCTGACCGAGGAACTGCGAAGCCGGCTGAAGTCGCGCCCGGCGGCCAGCGCCGGCCGCGATGCGCGAGCCGAGATCGCGGAAGTCGCAGCCCGGACAGCGGCAGAATGGAATCCGCTATTCTCCTCGGACGAGGTGCCGATCAGTCCGCTGCGGGTTATCGGCGAGCTGATGCGGGCGGTTGACCCGGCACGCACGCTCATCACGCACGACTCCGGCTACCCTCGGGACCACCTGGCACCGCACTACGTGAGCACACGGCCTCGGGGCTACCTGGGCTGGGGCAACTCCACGCCGCTCGGTTCCTCGCTAGGCCTCGCGCTAGGCGCGAAGGTCGCCGCGCCGGACAAACTCTCGGTCTGCTTCCTTGGCGACGCCGCGTTCGGGCAGTGCGGCCTGGAGCTGGAGACCGCGGTTCGCAACAAGATCCCAGTGCTGTGCGTTCTCGTGAACAACTCCGAGATGACCGGCTACGGCGATCACCAGCGCGTAGCCGAGGAGCGGTTCGGCCTCAAAGCCCTGTCCGGCCGCTACGCGGAGATCGGCAGCGCGCTAGGCGCGGAGGCCTGGCGGATCACGGACCCCGGGGAGGTCGCGGAGAGCATTCAGAAGGGCATCACCACGGCCGAGGCGGGCGCGGTCGTCCTGCTGGAGTTCATCACCGCACCGCTACGACACAGGATCGCTTCCGCCGCCGTGCTCGCCGGCTGAGCGCCGATGGCTGAGTTCATGGCCTCCCGGGATGCGCGCGCTGCCGTCTGCGGCTCGCACCGCCTCGCCGGGCGCGTCGCGCTGGTGACAGGGGCCGCACGCGGCATCGGCGCTGCGGCCGCCTACCGCTTCGTGTCCGAAGGTGCCCGCGTCGTGGTCGCGGATATGCGCGACGATGAGGGCGGTGCCGTGGCCGCCTCGCTGGGCGAGCGAGCGCTGTACCTCCACCTGGACGTGCGAGACCAGGCCGCGTGGGCCGACGCGGTCCAGGCCGCCCGAGATCGCTTCGGGAGCGCGCCTACCATCCTGGTGCACAACGCTGGGGTGATGGTGCGGGGCACGGCGGAGAACGCCGACGAGGCGGCCATGCGATTCGCGTTCGAGGTGAACGTCCTCGGGCCCGCTCTGGGCACGTCGGCGTGCGTGCCGGGAATGCGCGCCGCCGGCGGGGGAGTCATCATCTTCGTGTCGTCGATCGCCTCGATGACCGGCGGCCGGGGCTTTCTTCCCTATGCCAGCAGTAAGGCGGCCAACGCCACCTATGCTCGCTGCGCCGCGCAAGAGCTCGGCCCGTTCGGCATCCGGGTCAATTCCGTGCACCCGGGCGGGGTTCAGACGCCCATGAACTCCGGACCCGACTTCGCCGATCTTGACCGCGGTTCCTGGTTCGGGCGCATGGCCGTCCCGCGGATCGGCCGGCCCGACGAGATCGCCGACGCGCTGCTCTACCTCGCGTCGGATGAATCCTCCTATGTCACTGGCACGTCGCTCGTCGTCGACGGAGGGCAGCTCCTCGGTCCGGTGACCGCGTGGGCGTCACCGTCCGGTGCGTCGGGCTGATGCCACATCGGCGCTCCGGTATCCGTGTCCGGATAGGGACGTGCCGGGCCGCACCGGGTGCCTCATGAGCGATACGTTCTGCGCCCTGCTCAACTTCAGATTATTCATGCAATACTGTAGTATTTTCTGTATGCAAAATTATGGCTCTTTGAGCCTGGCAACCCCGCCTGAGGCTGGCACCGGTAACCGCCGCACAGCAGGCAGGCCGCTGCCGGGCCAGGGCATGGCCCGGATCCAGCTGCAGAAAGGGCGCAGACCATGACCACGACCGAGGCCAGTGGCAGCAAGATGTCGGCCGAGGAAGCGGCCGACCGGCTGGCCATCCGGCGACTGTTCGACGCGTACGCGCATTGCGCGGACCGCCGCGACGCAAAGGGCCAGATGGCGCTGTTCACTCCCGACACCGCATTCCTGGTGTACATGGACAGCCGGTCGGAGCAGCCCACCCAGGAGCTGCACGACCGGGAGTCGCTCGCGCCGGTGTTCGACAACCTGAATACCTACCAGGCGACGATGCATTTCAACGGGCAGAGCACGGTGATGCTCGACGGGGACCGGGCCACGGGCGAGTCGTACTGCATCGCCCATCACCTGCATGAGGTTGACGGCCAGCGCACCGTGATGAAGGCGTACATCCGCTATCTAGATGTGTTCGCCCGGCAGCCCGACGGCTCGTGGCTGTTCGCCGAGCGCAAGCTGATGGTCGACTGGACCGAGACCTACCCGTCTAACCCGTGAGGCACGCCGGCCTTGACGGAAGATCACCAGGGAACATCGCGCGTCCGGCTCCCGGATAGATGAATCCGCCGATAGGAGAAAGACCAGCCAATGGCCGTTGACAAGGCGTATGCCGTGCCCGTCAGATACCCGGATCGTTTGTACATCGGCGGCGAATGGGTCACGCCCGGCGGCGGCGGTCTCATCGACGTAGTCCAGCCCGCCACCGAGGACGTGTGGGTCCGCGTCGCCGCGGCCCGCAAGGAGGACGTGTCCCGGGCGGTCGCCGCGGCCCGGCAGGCCTTCGACCGGGGACCGTGGCCGCGCATGACCCACGCAGAGCGCGCGCAGTACCTGCGGGCGATCGCCACCGGTCTGCGCGAGCGGGCCGAGGATCTGAGCTACATCTGGTCTTCCGAGATGGGCATCCTGCACGTCGACGCCGTCACCCGCGGCGCCCGCATACCGGGCATCTACGACTTCTACGCCGGGCTGGCCGACTCCTTTGAGTTCGTCGAGCGGCACGAGCCCGCCGGGGGCGGTTACGGGTGGCTCGTCAGGGAGCCGGTCGGCGTCGTGGGCGCGATCATCCCGTGGAACGCGGCGATCGTGGCGATGAGCTGGAAGATCGCGCCGGCCTTGCTGGCCGGCTGCACGGTCGTGCTGAAATCCGCGCCAGAGGCTCCGGTGGCTGCCTACCTGCTCGCAGAGGTGGCGGAGAAGGCCAGCCTGCCGCCGGGGGTGCTGAACATCCTCACCGCCGACCGCGAGGTCTCCGAGGACCTGGTCCGCGACCCCGGCATCGACAAGATCAGCTTCACCGGCTCGACCGCCGCCGGCCGCCGGATCGCCGGAATCTGCGCCGAGCGGGTCGCGCGGGTCAATCTCGAGCTCGGCGGTAAGTCTGCCGCGCTCATCCTGGACGACTACGACATCGCGGCCGCCGCGGCGTCGCTGGCCGGGTCGGCCACCGAGCTCACCGGCCAGGTGTGCTCGGCGCTCACCAGGGTCACAGTGAGCAAGCACCGCCACGACGAGCTGGTCGAGGCGTTGAGCGCTGAGTTCGCCAAGGTGCGGGTCGGTGACCCGTTCGACGCGGACATCGACATGGGGCCGGTGGCCATGAAGCGGCAGCTTGACAAGATCTGCGGCCTGCTCGACCAGGGCCGTGAGGAGGGCGCCCAGCTGGCGGCGGGAGGACGACGGCCTGTCGGCCTCGACGTCGGCTGGTACATCGAGCCCACCGTCTTCGGCAACGTGGACAACCACTCGACGATCGCCCGCAACGAGATCTTCGGCCCCGTGCTGAGCGTCATACCGGCGGAGAGCGAGCAGGACCAGATCACGATCGCAAACGACTCGATATACGGGCTCAACTCTGCGGTGTTCACGAACGACGAGGACCGCGCCTGGGAGTTCGCGCGCCAGATCCGGTCAGGCACCGTCGGGCACAACGCGCACCGCAACTCTCACGCTTTCGCCTTCGGCGGCTTCAAGCAGTCGGGTATCGGCCGCGAGGGCGGCCGCGAGGGCCTGCTGCCGTATCTGGAGACGAAGGCGGTCATCCTCGACCGGGAGCCGTCGAGGTTCACCACGTCGCCACCTGATGTGTCAGCTGCGAACGAATAGGCAAATGATGGAGTTGACCGTCGACGAAGTCCGCCTTGAGAATCCCGGTTTCTACTTCGAAGGCCGACGGCAGAGCTACGAGCGATTGCACACCGAGTGCCCGGTCTTCTATTACCGGCCGCTCGATGTCTTCGTTCTGACCAAGCATGAGGACATCAAGGAAGCAGCCCGGAGACCGGAGATCTTCTCATCCGCGCACGGGCTGCACCTGCATGAGCTCCGGCTCACGCCGCAGGAGATCGAGGTGTACGCCACGCTCTACGGCCAGGGCGAACAATTCGCCTACGCCGACCCGCCGCGGCACCGCGAGCTGCGCGGCGTCGCCTCGCGGAACTTCGCCCCGCGGCCTCTGGCGAGGCTCGGAGAACAGGTGCGACGCGACGTTACGGCGCTGATCGGCATGATCAAGCCAGGCGAGCCTCTCGACTTTGTCGAAGAAGTAGCCGCCGTCCTGCCGATCCGGGTTGCGGCCACGCTGATCGGCTTGCCGTCAGGCCACGAGGCAGATATCCGCCGGTGGAGCGACGCGCTCGAGTCGCTGAAGCTGATTCACGGCCCGGACAACATCGCCGCGGCCATCCGGCAGTTCTCCGAGATGCATGACTTCTTCCGGGCGCAGTTCGCCATCAAGCGGGCCGACCCGGGCGAGGATCTGATCTCCACGCTTCTCGCCGCTCAGCTCGACGGAAAGTCCTTGTCAGAAGCGGATCTGCTCACCTACTGCAGCACGTTTCTCGCTGCGGGCAGTGATACGACACGGTCGCTTCTCGCCGGGATGGCTCTCGCGCTCGCCGAGCACCCGGACCAGCTTAAGAAGCTCAAGGCGAATCCCGGCCTGCTCGACGGGGCGATCGAGGAGTCGCTGCGCTGGACTACGCCGGCGCGCGGGTTCCTGCGCACGGTGCTCGCGGACACCCGGATCCGCGGCGTCGACATCAAGGCTGGCCAGCGGGTCTACCTGCTCTACGACGCCGGAAATCGGGACGCCGAGGTCTTCGCGGACCCGTGGACGTACGATATCGAGCGGCCGAACGCCAGTGCGCATCTCGGGTTCGGATACGGTCCGCACCTCTGCATCGCCGCCCACCTCGCCCGGCTCGAGGCGCGCGAGTTCTACGGCGCGTTGCTGGACTCCTTCGACAGGATCGAGGTCACGGGTGAAGTGATCGAGATCCGCCAGCTGCTGCGCAACGGCTGGACCCGCCTGCCGCTGACCTTCTCCTGACCCTGCCCCATGAGGTGAGGCCGGCCTGGACGCGGCTCAGTCTTCCCTGAGCACGGCGTCGTTGTCCTCGCCCGGGCGACGAGCAGCGCGAGTCGGAGCTTGATAGCCAGCCAGCGTGAACGGCATCGCTATCGTCCTTTGGCCATCGTCGAGCGTGCTTATATATCCGTTCGCGTTGACCTGCTCGTCGTCGACGACCTCGGCGAGCGTGTTCACTGGCGTACACCAGATGCCACCCGCTTCCATGCGATCAAGCCAGTAGGACACGGGTTGCTTGGCGAAGTGCTCGTCGAGGATCTCGCGCACGCGGGCCGCGTGAGTCAGTACCCCCGCATAGGACAGCAGATCCTCTGCTCCGGGCCCGGTGAACCTGAGCTCGAGCGCCTTCACGAGCCGCGCCCACGCGTCGGCCGTGACGGCCGCGACGGCTATCCATTGTCCGTCCGAGCACTTGTACTGATTCACCCCGGGACTGCGCGGCTCACGCCGGGACCTGGCGGGCAGCAGCAGCTGGGGTGCGTTCGCGACGGTGCCGAACTGGATAAGCTGCGTCCACAGCGCCGTATGCAGCAGGGACGTATGGACGGTTTCCCCGAGTCCCGATTGCTGGCGCTGCATCAGCGCGGCCAGGACGCCGAACGCGGTCATCGTGCCGGTGAGTACGTCATTGGTGGCGCCCGGCGGGGCGAAGGGCTCATCTTGTTCCGGTGACGCGGTAAAGAGCATGCCGGCGTATGCCATCCCCAGCATGTCCTGGCATCGGTCATTCGCCCGCGGCCCCGCGTGGCCTAGGCCGCCTGCCTTCGCGTACACGATGGCGGGGTTGACCGACGTGATCGATTCCTCGTCGGCACCCAGCGACACCAGAGTTTCTGCTTGCATACTGGTGATGAAGACATCCGCGTCCCGCACCAGGTCATAAAGCCTGTCCCGCCCGGCCGGTTCGCGGAGGTCGAGCCTGATCTGCCTCTTGTTCCTGTTGCAGAGAGCGTAGGCGAAGTTTATCCCGCCCGGCGTAACGGCTGATTCGGTCGAGCCGATCGGCACGTAGCGGCGAACCGGGTCTCCGGTCGGTCCTTCGATCTTGATCACTTCGGCGCCGAGGTCGCCAAGCAGCATCGAGCCGATTGCCCCTGACATCCAGATGGTCAGGTCGATGACACGAATGCCCTGAAGCGGTCCCGTTACCATGAGCCGTGCCATCCCTGGGAGTTAGATACCTGGAGCTGCGGTACGAGATCGGCCCAGTTCGGCTTGGTCACGGACATATGGCGTCTCTACTCCTCGCCTTCATGCTGATCCTGGCCCGCGCTAGCCGGCAGCGGCAGGCCGAAGACGACTGCCTGAGCGCCAGCGGTGCCGGCCAGTTCCGTGGTCTCACCCAGCTCGGAGAAGATGACCGTCGAACGATCGTAGGAAGCACCCTCGACGGCTAGCTTCCCGCCGACGACCCACAGCAGCGCAGTGCGCTCCGGAACCAGCGTCAGCACGCCGTTGCCTTCGTCCCAGCGGTAGTTTGCGACGTACACGTCGTCCTCGGTGAAGTGACCCATGACCTGGCCCGAGACGCCGCGGCCCGCCGGGCGCCATTCGAAGCCGGCCGGCTCCATGATCACTGGCTGCGCATACCTCGGGGTCGGGTAGACGAGCTTGCGCCCGTTGAAGGTCTCCCAGACCGCGTTGCGGCCATCCGGCGTCGACCGTGACGTAGTAGCCGTCCTTGAACTCGCCGACCTGCTGCATGCGCGCGTAGGTCTCGTCGTGCTGGGCTCGTGTCATCCAGTGCTCGCCCCACTGGATCAGCAGGATCTCGGCCTCTTCGATGGTCTCCGGCCCGTAGGCCGCACCGGCCGGGAAGAACGCCGACTGGCCCCGAGAGGCGATCTGGTCGTGGCCGAAGTCGGGATTGCCGCTGACCACGTAGCGGATCTGGTCGAAGTTGTGCTTGTGCCGCGGCGCGCTGAACGTGCCGTACCCGCCCTCGTACTGCACAAGGTCAGCGGTGTACCCAACGCCTGGCGAGACCGATCCCTCGTGGACGAGCTTGCGGTGGACGCGGCCCGGGCGGTTGCTCTTGCTGACCAGGGTCCACGGAATATCTGCCGTATCGATCACATGCATGCCGAATCCCGTCTCTGATGACCGCTTCATGGATAATATCGCATTCATTTTTGTATGCACAAGGATCGCCGATAGGGTCCCGGGCGTCACCCGCGCTTAGTGCCCACCACGCAGACGCCCAGCAGTGCCGGCGCGATCTCGTCGAGGTAGCCGCGGGCTCGCCGGACCAGCTCGACGCTGTCGTGGTCGAGCTGGGCCCAGTACGCCGGGTCGGCCTGCACGTCGGTGCCCCGGGTGATCAACCGAACCGCCCTCCCGAGACATGGATGACCTCGCCGGTGATGAACCCGGCCTCGGGGGATGCGAGGTACAGGACCGCCGCGGCCACGTCGGCGGGCTGGCCGAGGCGCTTGATGCTGTTGTCACGGTTGGCGCGCTCGGCGATCTGGTCGAAGGTCTCCAGTTCGCGAAGCGATCGAGTGTCGATCAGTCCCGGGGCTACCGCGTTGGCCGTGACCCCGTGGCGGCCGAGTTCCTTGGCCACGGACTTGGTGAGCCCGACCACGCCGGCCTTGGCCGCCGAGTAGTTCGCCTGGCCGGGATTGCCCTGCCAGGCGCGGGACGCGACGGTGATGATGCGGCCGTAGGCCTGGGGCACCATCAGCCGCGCTGACTCGCGGATGCACAGGAATGTCCCGGTCAGGCAGACCCCGATGACCTCGTTCCAGTCGTCGTCTGTCATGTCCCTGAGCCGCCGGTCGCGGGGGAAGCCGTGGCTGGTCAGCAAGATGTCCAGCCGTCCGTGGCGGCTTGCGATGTCTGCGACGAGGTCGCGCACCGCGGCGGGGTCGGTCACGTCGAGCGCGGCGTAATGAAAGCTCTTGGCGTCCGGGAGCTTCTCGGTGAGCCTGATCTCGGCTCGTTCCAGCGCTGCGGCGCTG
>WNFJ01418164.1_pt1 | contig 12872 bp, 12 predicted proteins | sample 5400461 | NCBI WGS metagenome assembly WNFJ01 (sample SAMN13153349, study PRJNA577476) | soil metagenome | isolation source: 115 cm saprolite on Douglas fir-dominated hillslope | place: USA:California | collected 2013-09-17 | reverse complement strand
CGCTCCGAGCCAAGTCCACGAGCCAGGACTCCTTCTATCAGCCGCCGATTCCATCCATCAAAGAAGGTGACTTCACACTCTCGTTTAATCGGGGAGAGAGCAACGATATTTACTTGCTCTTGAGTTTCCCTGGTCCACGCGGCCCGATGTACCCGATCAGCGGCTATCCGAAGATTACAGAATTTCGTGCCATGCTGGCCGCGCTTGCCCCGGACAGCCCGACCCGCCGGTGGGAGGGCGGGCACTTCCTCGGCTATGTCGCCGCCTCCGAAGAAGGCAAGGGGAAGGATTACTGGTTTCGCGCTCACGAGAATGGCATCACGTTCGGCCTCTCCGAGAAGGAGTGGAAGTCGGTGCAAGCGCTGTTTCGCCGCGCGTGGGAGCTTCCCGAAATACGCATGGCCTGGGACGCGCTGACGCTGGAGTACGGTGAGCTGTGATGCTCTCCAGCTTCGTCACAGCAGGCGGAGGTGACGCAGCCAATGGGCCAGTGCCTCTGGCCGCGTTTTCGAAGAGCGGTGCCTACGGCACCGGGAGTTGGACGGACACGCCACCCAGGTTGGGTGCTGCAGAGCGCCGCGCGGCGTTCTTGGTTAACGTACTCTCGCGTCGCGAGTTAGCGAAATTTTGAGTGTCGGCGAGTAACTTCCGGCGCTCTGCGTTAACTTCTTTATTTTGTTCGCCCAGGTTTGTGCGAATGGTTTTCTTCAAAGTTCGTCCTAGGAGGTCCTCGTCATGTCTGCCGATCAACTGCGCAATCGAACCGTTGGTTCGAAGATGACGGAGAGCGAATACGAAAAGCTTGTCACTGTAGCCGAGCATGACGGTTTGACGCTGGGCGAATGGTGTCGCGAGGTGCTGTTGGCGCAAGCAAGCAGCACCGAAGGGGCAAGGCCCATTGCCACCGAACAGACCCTGCTTGCGGAAGTGATGGCGCTGCGAACGATCTTGTTGAATGCACTGTTTAAGCTCGCGCAGGGGGCAGTGCTCACAACCGAGGAACTGGACCGGTTGATCGAGCGGGCCGATGGAGAGCGATTCGAGAGAGCGCAGGAACGATTTGCGGAAGTACCAACCGGAGGTAGGTCGTGAAGCAACAATGGGGCCGGAACTCATACGCGGGGGAGTGGCAGAATCGCAGGTCGGTGTGGACGTGGACAGCGGCGTTTTTGGCGGTGGCAAGCATGGTGGGAATTTGCGTCTACCGCTATGCCGAAGTGTGGACACCCTTGCAGCGCTTCTATGTGGAGACCTACATCCGCAGCGGCCTCCGAAGCCAAGTTAAGTTCTCAAGGACCGACAGCTATTGGACGGTCAGTGCGGTGGGCAGAAAAGGAAGCCATTGGGCGCTCGACGAGGAGGTCATCGAAGCAAAGACCGGGACCGGCGAGACCGTGCTTGCACTCACGCCTGAAGCTGTGACGATCGGTGACGTGCGGCTTGTCATACAAAAGGTGCTGTGGGACAACGCAAGGTTGCATGCCTTCTTGGGCCAGTGGATCTATCGGGACGAAACGTTCCTAGACTTTATAAGGCCGGGGCTGCTGGGAGGCGTCAGCAATCCCGAAGGATTCCCAGCGAGCCCGGGAGCGCAAAGAAGGACGAAGGCTCAAGGGACCAGAACTTGTGACCGCGCGAAAATTTAACCGCAGGAATCGTTCCGATGGAATCGGCTTTGAGCTGACAGAACGAACCCTAATCCAGAAAGCATTCGGCAAGGTGCAGCGGCTCCTTCTGCCCCGCGCTGTCGAATCGAGCCACATCCTTATTATGGGCGATACGGGGATGGGCAAGAGCACCCTGATACGGCAAATCCTTCTGCAAGTGGAAGCGCGTGGCGACACCGCCATCGTCTACGATCCGGCGCTCGAATATACGCCGAAGTTCTACAAGCCAGAGCGGAGTGACATCATCCTGAATCCCATTGACCAGCGCATGCCCTACTGGAGCCCCTCTGACGAGATGACTCACATTACGGAGTCTTCCACGCTGGCCGCTTCGCTGTTTCCCCACCGGCACAACGAGAATGCGTTCTTCACCGAGGGCCCCAGGAAAATCTTCGCGCACCTGCTCACCTTTAGGCCAACACCGGAGGAGCTGGCTTGGTGGATGTGCCACGAAACGGAGATCGACCAGCGAGTGAAAGGCACGGAGTACGCGGCCATGATCAATCGGCAGGCCCCGGCACAGCGGAGTGGTGTGCTGGCGTCGCTGAACATGGTAGCGGACAGTCTGAAGCTGCTTCCGAAAGAGGCGGATACAACGAAGCGTTGGAGCGCGGCGGCGTGGGCCAACGAACGCAAGGGGTGGCTCTTCCTTACCAGCACACCGGCGACGCGGGAACGGCTCGTTCCCCTCACAAGCTTGTGGCTGGACACGCTGGTATTGCGGCTGATGAATTATGGCCAGACAGGCCCCAATCCCGTGTGGTTCGTCTTGGATGAACTGGCAACCTTACAAAGACTTCCGCAGCTACATACAGCGGTCACGGAAAACCGCAAATCGAATAATCCCGTTGTGCTTGGCTTCCAAGGACGCAGCCAGCTAGAGACGCGCTACGGCCACGAAGCCGAGGCGATGCTCTCGCAGCCCGCCACGAAAATCTTTCTCGCCACCAGCGAACCGAACGCGGCGCGGTGGACTTCGGACGCCATTGGTGAGATTGAGACCGAACGCCAAAGCGAGAGCCGGTCGAGCGGGCAATGGAGGCAAAGCCGTAACTCGGAGACCCAGAATCTGCAACGCCAACGCGAACCATTGGTGATACCGAGTGAGATTACCGGGCTCCAGCCTCTGCATGGGTATCTGAAACACAGGAATCTCGTTGTGCGGATGAGTTTCTCTTTCGTCGAACTGCCGGACCGCCATCCGGCATTCATCGAACGGCCAATGGAGATGCCACGAAAAGAAGAGCGCAAGACTGCGGCGGCATCAGCGAGAGCAACCGGCTCTTCAGAACAAAAACTCGCGTGGCGCGAAGTGGAGCAGTCGCACGAGCAGGAATTGCGTCGAAGCAGAACAGCACAGGATCATTTCTTCCGGTAGGCCAACAGCACGATGCTAACCATCTCCAATCCACTGAGTGCGAGCCAGGCACAGGCGTATCACGCGGAGGAGTTTGGGAACGCCCGGGAGAACTACTACACGCAAGGTGACCAGATACGTGGTGAATGGCACGGCAGGCTAGCCGAGCAATGGGGATTGCGCGGAGAAGTGCGCGAGGAACACTTCGGGCGGCTCTCTGAAGGCCAACACCCGATGAGTGGCGAGCAGCTGGTGCGCCATCAAACAGCGCGGAAATACGTAAACAGGCACGGTGAGAAGGTAAGTCCGATGGAGCACCGCGCAGGATGGGATGCGACGTTTTCGGCACCGAAGAGCGTATCGCTGACCGCCCTTGTCGGCGGAGACGAACGAGTCCGGGAGGCGCATCGAGAAAGCGTCGGCGTTGCCCTTGACGAGCTTGAGCGGTATGTCCAGGCCCGCATCGGCGGGAATCATCCCGCAGAAACAACGGGCAAATGGGTGGCCGCAAAATTCGAGCATGACAGCGCCAGGCCGGTAGACGGCTACGCCGCACCACAACTGCACACCCACATTGTCTTCTTTAATCTCACACAAACCGAAGACGGCGAAGCCTATGCCCTGCAACCGCACGAACTCTACAAGACGCATCAGTATGCGACGGCGGTGTACCGCTCTGAATTAGCTACGCGGCTCAAAGTGCTCGGTTACGAAATCGAACGCGGGAAGAGCGGCCAGCCGGAGATCAAAGGCTATAGCGAAGAATATCTCGCCGTATCAAGTCCGCGACGCCAGCAGATCGAGGAGCATCTTGCCAAAGAAAATCAACGAGGGGCGGACGCAGCGCAAATCGCGGCGCACAAAACACGAGAAGCAAAGCTCAGTTTGTCTCACGCGGAGGTCCAGAAGCGCCACCGCGAGATAGCCGAGGCTTTCGGCAATCAACCGGACCACGTAGTCCGAGCTGCTAAAGAAACGATGTGCGAGATCGAGCAGGAAGCGCCTCACAGAATCGTTCAATCCGCGATGACATTTTCAAAGGAGAGAAATCTGGAACGTGAGGCCGTTGTCGATGAACGTGAGCTATTGCGAGATGCGCTTAGACGTTCGATGGGTGACGCGACATTCACAGACATTCGCGGCGAATTCGAGAAACGCATTGGCACCGGTGAATTCATCGGAGTTGAGAAAAGGACAGGTGCCCGGGGGTGGGCTTATACGACGGAAGCGATGATTGGATATGAGCGAGACACGATTCGGATAATGCGAGAGGGACAGAACAAATGCGCGGCGTTAGCGAGTTTCGAAACGCGGCGAGAGATCGAAAAAGACCATCCCCACCTGAATCAGAGCCAGCGAGCGGCAATTGAGCAAATCCTTGCAAGCCGTGATCAGGTCACCGCACTGGAAGGCGTCGCTGGCGCGGGGAAAACGACTTCTCTAGCCGTGGTCCGTGAGGCTGCCGGGCGCGAGGGTTACAAAGTCGAAGGGTTTGCGCCAACATCGCGAGCAGCACAAAAGCTCGCGGAGGCTGGGATCGAATCGAGCACGCTGCAACGGCATCTTGCGCAAAACAATGACCAGCGCGACGGACAAAAACGGCTTTATGTTATAGATGAATCGAGTCTTGCAAGTACGAAACAGATGAACGAGTTTCTGCGCCGACTCAAAGACAATGACCGCGTTTTGCTAGTGGGTGACATCCGCCAGCATCAGGCCGTCGAAGCAGGAACACCCTATCAGCAACTCCAGGAAGCCGGGGTCCAAACCGCTCGACTCGATGAGATCATTCGGCAGAAAGACCCAGAGCTCAAACAGGTCGTGGAACACCTTTCACGCGGACAGGTGAAGGAAGCGATTGAGAAGCTCGACAAGCAGAGCCGTGTCCATGAAATTGCAGACCCTAACGAACGGCTCGAAGCAATCGCCCAGGAATACGCGAAGCAGCCGGAAGGAACGCTCGTTGTCTCGCCCGATAACCAATCGCGCATGGAAATCAACCGGATGATCCACACGGAAATGCGAAAGACAGGACAAGTGGACCACAGGGAGAGAAACATAAGAGTGCTCGTAGCACGTCAAGAGATCACCGGTGCAGACCGCCAATGGGCTGAGCAGTATGAACCGGGCAACATCGTACGCTACACGAGAGGCAGCAAAACGCACGGCATCGAAGCAGGAGAATATGCGGCAGTCGAATGTGTCAACGCGAAGGAGAATCTGCTGACAGTCAGGCGCGACGCCGGCAAACAAGTTAGCTACGATCCGCGCCGACTGCAAGGCGTGGCGCTCTACCGAGAAACAGAGCGTGCATTCTCGCAAGGCGATCGCGTCCAGTTTACCGCACCCAACCGGGAGCAACACATCGCGAACCGCGAACTGGGAACTATCGAGAAGATCGAGACGAATGGCAACCTGCAACTGCGCATGGATTCAGGCCGCCGGGTCACATTCAACGTAAAAGAGAATCCGCATCTTGACTACGGCTACGCGGTGACGAGCCACAGCAGCCAGGGACAAACCGCGGACCGCGTGCTCGTGCACGTGGACACGGAGCAAGCGGGCGAGAAACTTGTGAATCGCCGGTTTGCGTATGTGGCGGTGTCGCGTGGACGCTACGACGCGCAAATCTACACCAACAGCACAGCCAACCTTGCACAGAGACTTGAGCGCGACGTTTCGCACCGATCCGCGGTGGAAACGAGTCGTGAATCCGCGGTGCACGAGATCCAACCGTCTTCGACACGAAGCCAAGCGCACGAACCTACGCCAGTAGAAGGTCACAGCATTAGCAGATAGCCCTGGAATCTCTCCGCTCCCGTCTTACCTATGAGAACCTCGCGGCACCCGTTGAAGTCATCCCAATAAACTTGATTCCCCTTATGATTAGGAAAGGTTAGTGACTCTGCGCGAGTGCCCGAGATTTCAAACCCTCCGCTTTGCTTGTGGTTCGTATACAGCAGCAACGTTGCTGTGCAGTGCCCATTCTGGGGCGACGTGTCTACCCCCACACCCGGTGCGAAGCACCGCTCTTCCCGCGCTACCCGACGCTCGGCGCTAGCCGGGTGCGCAGCTGGGCCCCCTAAACAACTCAGGGTTCCCGGAGGAACCGCTCCTGGCCACGGGCCCGCGAACCGCCTACAAGAAATCGAAGAGCTCCTGCACCTTGTAGGAAACGAGCTTCCCCTCAATGTCAAAATTGAACTCTAAGTTGATGTGCCCTTTCATCATGCCTATAGAGCTTCTGTCGATTCCCGCGTAGATTCGGCGGAATTCTGGGCGGTAACCTGAGTGCGCTATGTGCTGAGTATCCAAAAACCGCAGAACTGCGTCCTGGTTCACTCCAAGTGGTAATCCCTGAGCGATGGTCATCTCCACATGCTTCGGGTTAACTCGATGGATTCCGTGGACGAATACAACGACGCAGAGGAGCATCAGGCCCCCAACTGCGATCTTCAATGGCAGCCTCTTGGGTCTCTTTTTTGTTTCAGGGCTGTTGTTCTCGTTCATTTTGGAATTGGGAGTGGCGTACCCCACCCAGGTGCAATGATTGGCGGAGTCCAGCCGTTAAGTCCTAACGCGTTTAGCCCGCCACTTGCCGCCGAATTGCTGTTGGGGCCCAAAAGGTGATACGGCACTCCTGCCCCATTCAGCTTATTAGCAAAATCATCCAAGATTTTCTGATCTAATGCGCATGGCCGCCCGTCGTCCGCAGTCACCAAGAGAGGCGTACCATCGCTGTTGACAACATTTGTTTCTGGAAGCCCGGGAACTAGTGGCCCCACAGCTGCCTGCAACAGTGGCCAGCACCACCATCGACATGGGGACTGGGCTCCAGAGTCGAACACCCAAGGTTCCTCCTTGTTCTTATCTCCAATGACGATATACGTATGCTCGATTGGAATAGGCGGGCCACACGTCGGAATCAACCAAGCGACGGCATGATGCCCGACCGATATCTTACAAAGGCCGCTTGGGTCTGTGAAATTCAGCGGGGCGTTCGCAACATACTGGAAACGGTTGATTCCAACGCGCAAACCGAGCGGATCTTCGCTGAGGAACCTTCCTGCGTTCGGATCGTAATATCTGGCGCGGTAAAAGTAGAGGCTTGTTTCGGTGTCGAATTCGCGCCCTGTATAGCGGAACGCATTTGTCAGCGAGCCGGACGAGGCCGTCTGCTTACCGAAGGAATCAAAGGTGTAGGTCTGAGCGATGGCACCAGCCGAATTGCTCAGAGAAGTGACGGAACCTAGTCCATCCGCATGATAGAAACTGGTTGCCCCGCCACGCAGTATGGCAAGCGGCTCATCGATATTGGGTCCTTGCGCGTACCGAGCGACGACTGCTCCGCTCGCGTTCGTTTCCTCGGTCAGATTGTCACCGTCGTAGGCGTAGATGCTGGTGCCACTGGACGATGATTTGTAGATACGGTGGCCGAAGGGGTCGTATTTGAACGTCACAGTCCCGCCGGAGCCGGGCAGCGTCACGCTCGCCATGCGGTTTTCGTAATCCCACGCATAGGTCGTGGTGTTTGACCCAACCACTTTGGTTTGGGTGTTTCCGTTGGAGTCTAATGCTGACCCTACCGCAGTTTTTTCGCCAGACTTCTCGCATCCCCTACGCAGTTCTATCTTTAGCGGCGCCGTTGCACTAAAACAGGGCAGGATTTTTTCTCCGAAAACCCCTGACACGAGTTTTCGGCTAACTCGGCGCTCACGGCCTGATGCGTGTTTTTTCCAAGCAGGATCGGCAGCTAAAGGAAGAACACACTCGTCCGTCCACACCATCGGTGCGGAGAAGTTTTTCTCTTTAGCCGCTGTCAGCATTACCCTGATTTTACGTGCTGAGAGATGGACCTGAGTAGGGATTTTCGAGAACGCTGTGCTCCGTGGGGCACGAAGGACACTGCGCACGGCGCATCCGATAACTCGCTCGTTATCCGACGCGGCCTCGAACTTCGCGAGCCTTCCCGCACTCCGCTCGACAGAAGCTGCCTTCTGTCGCCTGCGCGCCCCACGGTCGGTCTATTCGGATTCTTCTTCCGCCCCGGGAAGGAGATTTTTCCCTTAGCAGCTTCTACCGCGTGTTCAGAGTTGCACGACCGTCAGGCCAGGGATCAACCGGAAGTGCCGCACGTTGACAGTCGCCACAGAGTAGCCGGCTTCCAGCGCCGTTGTTCCGATCAACAGATCGCCGAAGGGGATGATGATTCCCCGGCTCTGTTGCTCTCCGTCGATCTTGCCTGCCAGCAGCGCCGTTTCTTTGGTATAGGGATAGACTTCCACATCGTTGAGCAGTTCACGGATGAAGGAGTCGCGGCGGCTGCGTGCCTGTGTTGATTGTGCGCGGTAAATGCCATGCACAAGCTCCGTCAGACCGACCGAAGAGAGCACCGTCCGCTGGTCGCCGGTTGCAGCGACGATTTGCTTGAGCATCTGCGTTACGTTATCGCCTCGGCGTTCAGCGGCGATGACTACGCTGGAGTCCAGGATTAGTCCCATGCAGGCGGGCTGAGCGGCTCACGATGGCTATTGATGATTGCTTCCAGGTCGCGCCCGAAGTCTCCGTCGAGCGTCACGGTAGAGCCGTGGGCTTCCGCCAGCGCGATGGATTCCGAGAGCAGACGGCCCGGATGTGGCTCCGCGGACCGCAGCACGGCCACGGGCCGCGCGTCATTTTCGATGACGACTTCCGCGCCTGCGCGCACGTGGGCCAACAACGTCGCGACGTTGGTCGTGGCGGCTTCTGCTTCCGAGATGTGGATCACTTCCTTAGCCATGATCTGATTATACACCCGCACCTCTTCTCTTTGGACTGGCCCTTCACCATGCAAGTCGAGTCGATCGAGGAAGTGGAATACGAACGAGTGCCGCCCCTATAGTGCACATCACGGTTTGGGGTGTCTACCCCCACCCGGCGCAGCAGTCCTAAGCCTTTGTACTTGGGGACGCCCCGGGGGAAGGCGCGGCAGAGACCTGAGGGGGAGACCCTTTCCGCAACGCTGCCTTAACAAATCTTACGGCGATGCTCCATGGCAGGACACAGATCGCCGCGATGATGAGGCCCACGATCACCGCTACCCAACGGGGCGCCGCAGGGTCGTGAAGCCCCTCAAGAAGGATAGGGATGGCATACGCCCACAGTCCCCACAGCCCGGCGACGGCAAAAATCACCGCCACTACCCAGGAACCTGCACGGCGAACTGTGGGAGACTTTCCACGCCAAGCGAGTGTGTAAGCCCCGGCGACAACACCAACCAGAGCAATGAGCAACAGCAACCCCTCGGCTTTTTCGTTCATTCAGCAGTCCCTCAGACCGCATCGGTACGCGCCAGGAACTCAGTTACTCTCGACTTTGGACACCGCCAAGTAGGTGAGCTTCGAGTCTGAGAACTTCGCAACTACCCCAGTGCCCAGGTCGTAGTAGCCATAGTTTGCCTGGAAGTCTTTCTCACTCATCTCGGGATTCCGTTCTCTTGCGTCTTTGAGGTCCTTCGGACTCGTTTTTTTCCTAATTAGGAAGGAATAGACCAGTTCATTTTCACGTCGCCTTGTCGGCTTCCCGAGGATCGCGATAACCTGAGTGGGCGTCAGTCCCAGGTGTAGACCTGATGCGGTGGCTAAACTTCGGGAGATCGCGTTTGAAGCAACGCAGCGATCAGCGCCCTCCCAGGCAGGACCATCAGCAAAGAGATAAAACGTGTATCCAACTTCGCCTTGCTCAAAAATGAGATGTACTTTTTCTTGAGGGCCAGGCGACGAGTAGCAGACTTGTCGCCGTCCGGTCGAAGCGTCGCCGCGCTCGACCGTCGTAGCTTTCCCCAGTTTTGACGCCGCGCGGCTGAACATGGAGTCGCCTAAAGTAGTTACCCCGAGAACTCGGAAGTTGGGGCTGGCAAGTTCGCGCTCCTGAGTCTTGATTTCTTCGCCGGAGTCAGAGCTTCGACTGGTGGACCACCAATCGGAGTTGTCCAGGCGGACCGTATCGGATGCCTGCGTGACAAGACCTACCAGGGGAAAACCCAACAACAAAAACAAGGAACCCCTCTTGGCAAGATTACTGATCTGCAAGAGACGCACCGTTTTCTCCCAAGCGACGTTCATTTTTTTGTGATCTCCTTGGGCCGAAAAAATTCACCCATCCCTAAATCAGAATGGCTTGGGCTTGCCTGGATACGGCGGAAAGAGTGGGAATGGCGGAGTGGCCGGAGGAAGGCCACTGACTACGTTCAACAGCCCGCCTCCAGCCTGGCATATGGCTTGCCTGTCTGGTTTCCCAATAATGATGCATCCTTCCGATGCCGTCCTCGCTCCATTCTGCCGACCGCCGTGAATCAGAAAGCCTGGTGATCTAAAGAATGCATCCGGAGAGCTGCCGAGCAAAGGTGTCAAGCGACTTACGTCAGACATGGGCTTGCCGCTAGCGGTGCCCCACGTAAAGCACTTGCTGATGCTCCAATAGCCCGTCGGGATCGGCCCGGAATAAGGAGTGCCCTGGGTCGAAGGATTGTTCACACAAGAAGGACACTTACCTTCGTTCCCGCCCGAATATCCGCTCGTGTTGACCACGACATTGCCTGTGGAATCGTCTGTGCAGCGGAGGTTCCCCGAAGATTCATTGTAGGTACAAGTTACGGTTAGGCCGGAAGGATCCTCGAGGTTTACAGGGTCGTTGAATGAATATCGATAGACGTTGTTGTCGCCACCCTGAAATCCAACTGGGTCTTCGGACAGGAACCTGCCGATTTGAGAATCATAGTAACGTGCCCTGAAAAAGTAGAGTCCGGTTTCGCTGTCGAGTTCGCGGCCCGCGAAGCGGAACGGGTTTGTCAGAGAGCCGCTCGATGCGGTCTGATTTCCATACGAGTCAAACGTGTACGTCTGCGTCAGTGCTCCGGCTCCATTGCTGAGAGAAGTGGTCGATCCCAGAGCGTCGAGACTGTAGTAGCTCGTGGTTGAACTCCTAAGCACCGCTAACGGGTCGTCAAGATTCAGACCTTGCGAGTAGCGAGCGATGGCGGCTCCGCTCGCATTTGTTTCTTCGATGAGATTCTGGCCGTCGTAGGCGAAAACGCTGGTGCCTGAAGACGACGATTTATAGATTCTTCTGCCGAAGGGATCGTATTTGAAGGTGACCGTCCCACCCGTACCTGGCAGAGTCACACTGGTCATACGATTCTCGAAATCCCACGCGTAGCTCGTGGTGTTGGTCCCAACTACCTTCGTTTGCGTGTTGCCGTTGGAGTCGTACGTATACGTCGTGCCGGGTATCGACGTGAGCTGATTCGACGTGTTGTTACTGTACGGCGAAACGCCTAGTGACGAGAGGCGATTGCCGACCGCGTCATACGTGTAGCTTTCCGTGGTGGTCGAGCCCTGCGTCACGCCGGTGAGTTCGTAGATGGCGTCGTAGGCATAATTGCTGGCGGTGCCGGATGGCTGCGGCGTGCGCGAGGTGCGGTTCCCCGCGTTGTCTACGGCATAGGCCGCACCGTCCAGGGTGGTTGATCCGCTCTGATGCAAGACGCTCTGCAGTCGAGAAAGATTGTCATATGCATAGACTGACTTCAGGCCGTTCGGACGCGTCATCTGCGTGCGACGGCTGAGGGCGTCATAGCTGAAGCCGAAATTGCCGGCCCCGCTGAACGCCGCTGGCGGCGTAAGGGTTTGCAGCCGGTTCAGCGTGTCGTAGACGTAGCTCGTCGCCCCATTCTCGGGATCCGTGAATCCCGTGCGGTTCGAGGCGGCGTCATACGCATAGCTCGTTGTGAAATTGCGCCCAGTGAGAAACGCATAACTCGTGGTGGTGTACGTGAGCCGTCCCATGTTATCGAAGGTGAACTGGTACGTGCCCCTGGGGTCGGCCACTTGCGTCAGGCGGCTGTCGTTGTCGTAGGTGTAATTCACGGCCGTGGTATCAGGATAGGACTTCTGTGTCAGCCGGTTCAACTGGTCGTAAGTGTAGGTGATCAGCTGGTTTTTCCTGTCCGTCTTACTGGTCAGATTGCCCACCGCGTCATAGCCATACGTCTCGATATAGCCGGATGGGAAAGTCGTCTTCGTGACACGTCCAAAGGCGTCATATGTGAAAGACGTCGTGTTGTTGTTCGCGTCTTTGATGCTCGTCAGATTGTTTTCCGTGTCGTAACCATAACTGGTGACGTTGTTGGCCGCGTCGGTAACCGTCAACAAGCGATCCGCGTCATCGTAGGTATAGCTGGTGGCCTTGCCGTTCTGGTCCGTCACGCTCGTCCGCCGTCCCCGATAGTCGTAAGCGAACGTCGTCGTGGTGCTGCCCGGATATGTGATCGTCTTCAGTCTGTCTCCGCTGTCGTAGGCAAACGTGGTGGTCTGATTGTTCGCGTCTTTCACCGACGTGCGGTTTCCATGCGCGTCATACCCGTATGTCGTCACATTGTTCTGCGCGTCCGTGATCGTTTGGATCAAGCCCGTCGGAAAATATGCGAGCGTCGTCTTGTTGTTCAGCGGATCTGTAATCGCCCTTACTGTCGTATGTAAACGTAGTCACGCTCGCCGCCGTGCTGCCGTTCGGAGCTGGCGTTGTGACAGTGAGCAGATTTCCACTGCTGTCATACGTGTTCGTCGTCACGTTTCCGAGGGGATCCGTGGTGGTAAGGACTTCCCCGAAACTGTTGGAGGTGTAAAGCGTCGTAGCATATGTGCCGGAAGCAATCGGCGCAGTGACCGAGTTCACATTTCCATTGGAGTCGTACGTGTAAGAAGTGGTGTGGCCATTCTCGTCCATTCTCGACAGAGGACGGCCTTGAATGTCGTACATGTAACTAATCGTTCCCCGCAGGGTACAACTGGAGCAACCCGAACCCTGCG
>WNFJ01021577.1_pt1 | contig 12873 bp, 12 predicted proteins | sample 5400461 | NCBI WGS metagenome assembly WNFJ01 (sample SAMN13153349, study PRJNA577476) | soil metagenome | isolation source: 115 cm saprolite on Douglas fir-dominated hillslope | place: USA:California | collected 2013-09-17 | reverse complement strand
CCTGGCGGCGAGTCCTGGCAAGCCGGGCGCCGCCTCGCGCCTGGGCCAGAGGCGCCGGGCATGGCCTGGCAGGCCGGGCTACCGGCCGGGGTCCGGCGGAGCCGAGAGAATAGAACCGCCGATCGGTGCGGCCTATGGCTCGACGGCAATCATCAGCTCGGGCGCGCAGATCAGGTTGCCCTGATCCTGATGGGACACGGCTGGCGGGCAGATCGCGCGACGCCTCATGCCGGACGTGTCACAGCGCCTGGTGACCTGGTGGCGTGGCGTCCTGGCCGGGCATGACCGGCCTGGCCTGGAGGTCAGGGTGGCGCAGGAATCTGCCCACGAGTCCGGCGGGGCCGCCGATGCAGCTCCAGTCGTCGTAACATCACGTTGGGCAAGGCACCGTAGGACCCGGGGTCGTTCCCGCGCCAGGTGGCGGCCTGCTCCGGCCCCGCCTCGACCAGCACGTAATGCCATCCGGAATACAGCGTCACCATCGGCGCACCGGCAAACACGATGTCATCGACGCCGGTGTCGAGATAGCCGAGCCACCACGGCTGGCCGGGCGAGTGCTCGGCCAGCAGCGCCAGCACCGCCAGGTCATGCTGTTTCCGCTCGTCGTCGCTGTCTGGCAGCACGACCGTGGCGTAGGCGTCGAAGACCGGCGGGATGGCGGCGGTGATGGTCCGGCTCACCGATGTGCCGCTGGCGATCCACCCGACCTCGGCGTCAGTCCCGAGCCGCCAGGTGCTGCCGTCTCTGGCCAGCCTGACCGGCTGCACGGCAGGCGTCGCCGGCGCTTCGGGATCAAGACGTGGCCCGGGCAGCGGTGCCGGGCGCGGCTCCTCAGCAGCCACGCCACCAGCCTAGATCCTCCCGGCACCAGCGAGCCAAGCCATTGCCGTCAGCCTCGCAATCCCCGGCAACCGACCGGTCCGGCCGGAAACCGCGCAGGCCCGCCAGCGCCGTTGCAGCCGCGCCCTGGCTCACGCCTCACCTTGGCCCGGAGGGGCCCGCAGATGGCTCTTGAAATCTGATATCAGAATGATAGACTCATGATAGATGGATAGCCGGAGGAGACAGACATGGGCGAACCAGCGATCGCAGTGACGGGGCTGCGCAAGAGTTTCGGTCCAAAGGAGGCGGTGGCGGGCATCGATCTGGAGATCGCGGCCGGGTCCCTCGCCGGGCTGGTGGGGCCGAACGGGGCAGGGAAGACCACGTCCTTGTCGATGATGACCGGCCTGCTGCGGCCGGGCGGCGGCCGGGTCCTGATCAACGGGCTGGACATGTGGGCCGACCCGCCCGCGGCCAAGGCGGTCATCGGGGTGGTGCCGGCCGAGGCCAGGCTGTTCGAGCGGCTGAGCGGTGAGGAGCTGCTGGAATACGCCGGGCGGCTGCGCGGCATGCCGGCGGGCGAGGCCCGCTCGCGGGCGGCGCAGCTGCTGGGCGTGCTCGACCTGGCCGAGGACGCCAAGCGGCTGGTCGCCGACTACTCCACGGGCATGCGCAAGAAGGCGATGCTCGGCTGCGCGCTGATCCACAACCCTTCGGTGCTGTTCCTTGACGAGCCGCTCGAAGGCGTCGATCCGGTCTCCGCCGACGTGATCCGCCGGCTGCTGACCCGCTTCGTCGGCTCGGGCTCGACGGTGCTGTTCTCCAGCCACGTCATGGAGCTCGTCGAGCAGGTCTGCGACCACGTCTCCATCATCGACAAGGGCCGGATCGTGGCCACCGGCACGACCGATGAGGTCCGGGGGGGCAAGACCCTGCAGCGGGCGTTCATCGACCTGGTCGGCTCCAGGGCCAACGACGAGGAGGTGCTGTCATGGCTCGGCTCCTCGTCCAGCTGAAGCTGCGCCTGATCCGCAACGCGCTGCTCGCGTCGACCGGGGCCCGGATCGCCTTCGTGCTCAGCACGACCTTGGCGGCACTGGTCGCGGGCGGCATCTTCTACCTCCTGGCCATCTTGCCCGGCGGCATCGCGGCGGCGGATCTGACCACGGTGATCTTCTGCGTGTTCGGGCTCGCGTGGCTGATCCTGCCGATCGTCGTCTTCGGCCTCGACAGCACCCTGGACCCCGCCACGCTGGCCCTCTACCCGCTCCGCACCCGCCCGCTCGCGGCAGGGCTGCTGGCCGCCTCGGCCACGGGCGCCTGGCCGGCGGCCACCCTGATCGGCCTGCTCGGGGTGACGATCGGGCTGGCCCGCGGCGCGCTCGGCCTGCTCATCGCGCTGCTCGCGGTGGTGCTGCAGGTGCTGTTCTGCATCACGCTGGCCCGGTTCGTGACCACCGGCCTGGCCGGGGTGCTGCGCTCGCGGCGTGGCAAGGACTTCGCCGCCCTCCTGTTCATCCCGATCTTCGCGGTGTACGAGGGTTTCTTCCAGATCGTGCCGAAGCTGACCTCCGAGGGCGCGCTGACCGCTTCGAGCTTCGGGGGCGTGGACCGGTGGCTGCGGTGGACACCGCCGGGCCTGGCGGTGCACGCGATCTTTGACGCCTCCGCGGGGCACCCCGGCACCGCGCTGCTGCGCCTAGTGCTGCTGGCCGGGATCATCGTCGTGCTCGGCGTGCTGTGGATCCAGTCCCTGCGCCGCGCCCTGGTGACGACCGATGCCTCCACCCAGTCGGCGGTCCGCGGTTCGGCGCTCCCGTTCGCCCGATACGGCCTGCGCGGGACGGTGGCCGCGCGGTTCTGGCTCTACCAGCGACGCGAGCCCTTCTCGCTGATCTACTGGGGAATCACCGCGGTCATCATGGCGGTCGTGGCGTTCAGGCTCGTGCTGAGTCCGGATTGGTTCGGTGGCCTGCTCGCCAGCGGGGCCGCCGGGGGCGCGTTCGCCGGCGCCTTCCACAGCAACGCGATCGGGTGGTCCGGACCAGGGTTCAGCCTGGAGGCGATGGCGCTGAACGGCCGGCGCGCCCTGCGCGCCTACTTCTCCGGGCAGAACATCGCGCTCGGCACCATCGCGGTGCCGCTGGTCACGGCGGTCTGTTTCGGCCTGGCCGCCGTGGCCAAGCATCCGATGGACGGGTTCGCGGCCATGGCGGTGGGCCTGGCCGGGATCGGCGCGGGCCTGGCCCTGGCCAACCTCTTCACCGTCGCGTGGCCTTACCCGGTGGAAAAGCGAGGCGGCACCCCCATGCCCAGGGCGGCCAGCGGACATAACGGCGAGGCGGCCGGGTCGCAGATCATCACCCTGCTCGGCGTGGGGCTGGCGGTCACGCCGGTGATCCTCGCCGCGGTGTTCACCCAATCGGTTCCGGCGGCGATCCGGATGCCGGTGCTCGTGCTGGGCGGCGCCGCGTACGGCCTCGCCCTGGCCTGGGGCGGCGTGCGGGGCGCCGCCAACCTCGCCGAGCAGAAGCTGCCGGAACTGGCCCAGATCGCCATCCAGAGCAACCTGTAGGAACGACAAGCGCCGTACGGTCCGCCCGGCGGCACGGCCGCCGCGCGGGCCGGCGCCACGACGGTCGCCCTCGACGGGTCCGGCCACTGGTGGATGCTCCAGGACCCGGCCCGCGCGGCGACCGTCCTGCGCGAGTTCTGGGCCACCCTGGCCTGACTCCGCCCGCCCGAACCGGCCCGGCCTTGCGAGGGCTGGTCCGCCAGCGGGTTGAGGAGCTTTCCCGGTGGCGCGGTCGCCGATGCTGTCCCGGCTAGCGTCCAGCGGCCTGTGTGTGGTTCCCGAGGGAGACCATACAGCGACACATCGCCGTCGACACCCTTGACGCAACTGATCGGTTGCCATAGTGTGGCAACCAGTCAGTTGCTACACCAACACCGACGGAAAGAGGGGCCGGCCTTGTCCGACAACATCGAAATCATCACGCGCTTCGAGCACGCGTTTCGCGCGGGCGACCAGGCGACGATCGACGAGCTCTGCGACCCGGGCCTGGTTGACCACAATCCAGCGCCCGGCGAAGAGCCGACACTGGCCGGCTTCAAGCAGAAGGTCACGGGCTTCAAGGCGATCTTCCCCGACCTGAAGGAGGACCTGCAGGACATCGTCGCCAGCGGCGACACCGTCGCCACCCGGTGGGTCGTGACCGGTTCTCAGCAGCAGGAGTTCACGGGGATCCCCGCCTCCGGCCAGACGATCAGGGTCGAGGGCATGAACTTCTACCGCCTCAAGGACGCTCGCGTGACCGACATCTGGACGCAATTCGACGGCGTCGCCATGATGCAGCAACTCGGCGCCCGGCCGGCCTGACGCTCGGGCCGGCTCCCGGGCGTGCGACGCGCCGGGAAGGCGTCGGCTAGCTGACGGCCGGTAACGCAGGCCCGGGTTCCGCTGAGCGGCACTGGATACTCTCTCTGTGGTTCGCGTTCGTATTGCTGTCCCTTGCAGGGGCGATGATGACCAGGCGCTCAGCAGGTCCCGTTACCGCGTGGCCGGGTCGATGATCTGCATCCACGCGGGAATGCTGGACTCCTTGACGTTCGCCTGGACCGCCTTGTATTTGTCTGGATCTGCCCATCCTTCGGCGTGCTTGATGGCGGTTTCGTAGACGAAGTCCGAGGCGATGATCCCAAGGCTGGCACCGGATGAGGCCATGGCCTGTTTGAGAACCGGGACGTCAAGCAGCCGGGCGGCGCTGATGATGGCCTGTCCCGACATGCCAATTGTGTCGCTCATGACGGGACCCACGTTGACGGCCACCCGCAATCGGATGCGTACCGGCTCGCCATAGGTGCGGTTGTGCACTCTCAGTTCACTAGGCAGGTCCCGGCGGAGCTTGCCGGCCATGTCAGCGGTCCAGGGCTGGGCCTTGGTGGTGTACCAGGGAGCGCGGGCGCGATGTTCGCCGGCGTCGGCGGGGTCGTGGGCGGCGGTGGCATACCAGCAGGTCGGCTATGGCCCAAACCCCAAGGTAGATGAGGGCACTCGTCCAGAACAGCAGGAATGCCGCCTTGTTATCGGCCCCCATGGGGAACAGGAACACGAACGCCCACACGCCTGCGTAAAGCGCGCTTGCCGCCGTGATCACCCGGCCGGGCCGCAGAACCGGCTGCCGGGCCTGCGCCCGGGCGGGCTCCGGCGGCGGGGCTGGGTCCGGCCGGGCGGGGATGCCGGCGGTGACCGCGGCTAGCTCCGCGTAGGTCCGCGACGCGAGCGCCTGGCCCACCCGCAGGTCGAATTCGTCCTTGTCCAGCAGGCCCTGCACGAACACGGCCTTGAGGGTGCCGATCACCTGCTCGCGGTCGGCGTGCGACGCGCGCAGGCGGCCGCGGCCCGCCGTGCCTGCAGCCATCTCGTCTCCCGGCCCCATCATCACCGGCGCCTCCCCCCACGAGCATAATGCAGGGCAAGCGTAGCGTGGCTGCCCGCTGGCGGGCCATCCTCGCGGGCGGCGGCAACCCGATCCTGCCCGTGACGACGCTCAGTCATGGCCGCCGCTCCCACGTCCGCGTACCCGTCACCACCGCACCCGCACGCAGCCGCCGCCCTGCCCCGCAGCGGCCGGCCCGCTGCTCCCCGATGCTACCGCGCCGCCCTCGGTGCCGCTCCCCGGGCAACTGGGCATGGTTCCCTCCCGCCGCGAGCCAGGAGAATGTTGTCACTTTATTACGCGGCACTCCGCGCTTGAACGCGCCGATGAGACGGGCCGTATCCAGGGTGAGTGGCCAGTGCCGCGTCGCCGTTATAGACCTCAGGCCTATTGATAGAGCGCTCACTATCACGGGCTTGATGACCGCAGCCGTGTCAGTAAATGGCGGTCGCGGCGGTGGCCCGTTACTGACAATCACGCGCCGGGCGTAGAACGAAACAGGGAGTGCTGTGAATTCATCGCACCGGCACCGCCGCCCGCGCAAGATCATGCGGACAGGCAGGCACACGAGGCCATCGCAGGTACAGACCGTAGCGGAGACAGCATGCAAGGCCGCCCCGGCGATGGCGATCGCGGGCGCGCTCATCGCCGCCCCGCAGGCCCACGCCGCCGCCGGGGCCCCCGCCAGGGCCACCACGATCGCCGAGCAGACGTACACCGCCGGCCAGGTCCCCGCCAGGGCCACCGCGACCGTCAAGCAGATACACACCGATGCCCTGGTCAGGCACCATGAGCAGGCCCGCCGTTATACCGTCCGGCCGGGCGACACGCTGTCCTCGATCGCGCAGCGGTTTTACGGCAACCCGGCGGACTGGCACTGGCTGTACCAGGTCAACAGGTCCGTGGTACACAACCCGAACGTGATCCGCCCGGGCGAGGTGCTCACCGTTCCGTACGAGCCGCCGGCGAGCGGCAGGACATCCACGCCCGCCGGGCCCGCCGTTCTGACCACCTCGGCGGCTTTGAGCGGGACGCTGGGCTGCCCCGGGCTCGAGAAGCTGTGGGAACAGGCAGGCGGCTCGGGCGCCCAGGCCGTCACGGCCGCCTCGATCGCCATGGCCGAATCCAGTGGCCGGCAGTACGCCACCGGCGCGGCCGGCGAGCGCGGCTACTGGCAGATCAACCCGAACCACGGCTCGCTGTCCACCTACGACCCGCTGGGCAACGCCAAGGCAGCCGTCATCATCTCCGGCGACGGCACCAACTGGACCCCCTGGACCACCTACACCAGCGGCGCCTACCACGGACGCTGCTAACGGGCACCGCGCTGAGCGGGAACACGGCGGGGGACGGAAAACCACCGGCCGTTCGGGATAGTGATCTTTTTCAGCCGAACGGACCGTGGTTTTCTCGCCCAGGGACGTGACCGCGCGTGAATGGTTTTCCGTTCAACCGTTGCTGTGCCGGGCGACCGGTGGTGCCTCGGCTGGCTCGAAGGCGGCGGAGAACAGGTAGCTGGTCGCCAGGCTGCGGTAGGGCCGCCATTTCTCGGCGATAGCCAGGACCTCCTCCTGGGCGGGCAGGTGGTCCAGCTGATAGGCGGCCTGGACGGCCTTGCGGAGCGCCAGGTCGCCCGGCAGGACGACGTCCTCGCGCTGCAGCGCGATGAGCATGACGCCCTGCACGGTCCACGGGCCTATGCCCGGAACCGCGGTGAGCTCGGCCATGAGCTCATCGTCGGGCAGGGTGCTCAGCACGTCCTGGTCCAGCCGGCCGTCCGTGAGCCGCTCCGCCAGGTCGCGCAGCGTGCCGATCTTCCGCCAGGACAGGCCGGCCTGGCGGAGCTGGCTGGGGTCTACGGCCAGCAGTTCGGCGGGTGCGGGGAGGTGGCCGCCGAACAGGGCCTGGATGCGCGCCAGGGTCCGGCGGGTCGCCGGGACGGACAGCTGCTGGCCGGCGACCTGGAACAGCAGGGCACCGTACAGGTCCATCGGCGGCAGCTGGTCCATCCACGCCCGGGGGTCGAAGTCCGGCCGGTCGTCGATGAGCCGCGCCAGCACCGGGTCGGCGTGGCGCAGGTACGAGCGTGCCTGCGGCAGCCACACAGCACGGCTGGAATCCTCGCTCACGAGCTCGCTCCCTCCCCCGGCAGGTACGCCGGTCATCGTCATCACGCTGGGCCTGACGATGGAGATGGACGTTGTTGTGGACAATACGGCACCTGTCAGGGGCGCTCCTGCTCCTTCAACAGGCGGTCGGTGAGGACGATCTCGATGATCGCGGCGACCGTGTCCTGGCGGGCCCAGTCGCGCTGAAGCTCGACCGCGAGAGAGACCCAGCTGATCGGCTGCCCGCCGGCTTGCATCACGCGGTCAAGGCCGGCGCGGTGGGCCTCGGGCGAGGTGCCGCCGATCGCGTCGACGACCGGATAGACCTCATACCCTTCGCGCAGTGCATCGAGTGCGGTGAAGGCCATGCAGATTTCGGTCCACAGGGCGCAGATGATGAGCTTCCTGCGGCCGGTGGCGTGGACGGCCTGAACGAATTCGATGTCCTCCCAGGAGTTGGTCGTGGTCCGGTCGAGTGGCTTGTCGTCTTTGAGCAGGTCGGCGAGTTCGGGGAGGGTTGGCTGTCCCCGGCCGGAGGCGACATTGATGGTCGAGTGCACGACCGGGACCCCGAAGGTCTTGATGGTCCTGACCGTCGAGACCGCATTCTTGAGCAGGAGCTCGTGATCCATCGAGCCGACCCCGGCTAGCTGCGAGGGCTGGTAGTCGATAAGCAGGAGCGCCGCGTTCTGCGGGGTGATGAGATGGTCGGCGAGCGGGTCGCGGATTGGGGCACTGGTCATGGGGGCGGCTCCTTCTCCTAGCGAAATGGACGCGCTCGACGGTAGTGGCCATCACGGTGAGCAGGTGTCACCTGATTCTGGTGATTGTCTGTCCGGCGGGCTCACGTGTACGGCCGGCCGATAGCAGCCGCAGCTCCCTGGCGCGCTGCACCGCCGAGGACCGGTCACGGACACCGAGCTTGGCGTAGATGTTGCGGATGTGCGTGCTGACGGTGTTCGGCGAGACGGACAGCTCGCCGGCGATCTCAGGCCGGGACAGGTTGGTCGGCAGATATCGCAGCACCCTGAGCTCGCCCGGGCTGAGCTCCTCCGCGTCCGGTGGTGGAGGCTGATCTTCGGCCGCCGGGGATGAGCCGTGCAGGACGTCGAGGATGTCGGCGAGCAGCGCGGCGTGCGCGGTCTCGTGCCGCGGCAGCGCCTCGAGCAGGTCCCGAGCGCCCGTCACCGCGAACGGCAGGACCAGCCGGTCAGACTCCGCCAGGGCCAGCGCCCGTCCCGCTGCCGGCCGGAGCCGAGATGATCGTCACCTTCTTCGCCGCCGCGCGATCCAGCGCAGCGAGAAGATCACTCCGGTCGATCAGCCGGAGAGTTGCCCGAGCCACCAGGCCAGCGTACGTACGGTCAACGACCGCGCGAAACGCGCGAATCACCAAGATCCGGTGACGACCGCTCACCTGGCTGGCAGCGACGCTGGGCCTATCGCGAAAGATCGCACGGCCGGCAGGGGACGTGCGCCGAGATTCCAGGGAGATACCGTGACATCACCAGCCGCTGGCGCCGGCAGCGCCCCGGACCTGCCTGACTACGCGCCGATCCCCCGGTCCGCGCTCGGCCCGGCCCTGAACGAGCAGGGCTACCACGTCGGGCGCGTCGAGCGCAACCTGTACTGGGTCACCGACGGCGTCTACCAGGCGGCCTTCCTGACCACCCCGGACGGCGTGGTGCTGTTCGACGCGCCCCCGTCCCTCGGCGGCAACCTGCAGCGGGCCGTGGACGAGATCGCCGCCGCCAACGGCGTGCCCAACACGGTGACCCACCTCGTCTACTCACATCACCACGCCGATCACGGCAGCGCGTCGTCGCTGTTCGGCGGGGACGTGGTCCGCATCGGGCACGAAGAGACCCGGCGGCTGCTGCTGCGGGACGACGACCCGGCCCGGCCGGTGCCGGAGGTGACCTTCGCCGACCGCTACACCCTGGAGGTCGGGGGTGAGCGCGTCGAGCTGGCCTGGCATGGTCCCAACCACACGCCGGACAACATCATGTTCATCGACGTCGTCAACGCCGGCTGGGTGCCCATCTACAACCTCAACCTGTCCGAGGACGTCATCGGGTACATGGGCGCCCCGGCCATCGCGCTGTCCTATCCGTGGACGCACTTCATCTGCGGGCACCTCGGCCGGCTCGCCACCCGCGACGACGTCGCGGTGCACCAGCAGTACATCGCTGACATCGAGGCCAGCTCCAGGGAGGCCCTGGCGAGCGTCGACCCGGTGCCTTATTACATCCGGGGCGGGGAGAACTTCTGGGCGGGCGTGAAGGGCCACCTCGACGCCGTCACCGAGCGTGCCGCCGCGCCCGTGATCGCCAAGTACACCGGCGTGCTGGCCGCCGCGGACATCGAGGTCTTCACCACCACCACGACCTTCCAGATCATGCAGTCGCTGCGCCTCGACAAGGGCCCGCCCGGTCCGGTCCACCCCTGACGGCAACGCGCCGGGGCCGGCAGGCGCCGGCCCCGGCGCGGTCTGGGAGGTGCATTCGCTGATGGACGGCCGTACGTTGCCTCATATGGCGGCTCGTGATATTTCCGTGCCGGGAACCTTGCCCGCGGTCATCGGCGTGCGCGGGGCCCGGCACAACAACCTGCGGGACATCGACGTCGACGTGCCGCTGTGGCGGACGGTCGCGGTGGTCGGGGTGTCCGGGTCGGGCAAGACGTCGCTGGCCATGGGCACGCTGTACGCCGAGGGCCTGCACCGGTTCCTGGAGGGGCTGAGCACCTACAGCCGCCGGCGGCTGAGCCAGGCCCAGCGGCCGGACGTGGACCGGATCGACCACCTGCCGCCCGCGCTGGCCCTGCGGCAGCGCCCGCCCATACCGGGGCCGCGCAGCACGGTCGGCACCATGTCCGAGGTGCTCAACGTGCTGCGCCTGACGATGTCGCGGCTGGGCTCGCACCTGTGCCCGAACGGCCACCGCGTCGGGCCCTCGATCGCCACGCTCAGCGAGGAGATCGTCTGCCCGGTGTGCGGCGCGCGTTTCGCGCATCCCAGCGCCGAATCCTTCGCCTTCAACTCCTACGGCGCGTGCCCCGCCTGCCAGGGCCTGGGCGTGCGGTCCGAGGTCGACGCCAGCACCCTGGTTCCCGATCCGGACAAGACGATCGAGCAGGGCGCGGTGCTGCCGTGGAACTCCGGCGGGCGGCGGCTGTCGATGTACGCCGCGGGCGAGCTCGGGGTCCGGCTCGACGTACCGTACCGGTCGCTGACCGATCACGAGCGCGACATCGTGCTGCACGGTGAGCCGGTTCAGCGACGGGTGACGCTGCACTCGGGCCGCAACGAGCGGACCGTGCAGCTCTCGGTCAACTACGACAACGCGGTCGCCGCGGTGGAACGCTCGCTGCGCAGCGACAACGAGCGCACCCGCCGCCTGGTGCAGCGGTTCCTCGTCACCCGGGTGTGCTCGGTGTGCCACGGCACGCGGCTGCGGCCCGAGGCGCTGGCTTCGCAGCTCGGCGGGCGCAACCTCGCCGAGATCAGCGCGCTCAGCCTGGGCGAGCTGCGCGGCTTCATGGCCGGCCTGCCCGCGGGGCTGCCCGCCGAGCTCAGCCGGATGACGACCGGCCTGCTGGCCGAACTGGACGGCAGGCTCACGCCGCTGCTCGACGTCGGACTGCGCTATCTGACCCTCGACCGGGCCGGCGCCTCGCTGTCGACGGGAGAGCGGCAGCGGATCGAGCTCACCTCGACGGTGCGCGCCAGCACCACGGGCATGCTGTACGTGCTGGACGAGCCGTCGGTCGGGCTGCACCCGAGCAACGTCGCCGGGCTGCTCAAGACGATCACCGCCCTGGCCGGGAACGGTAACTCCGTGATCGTGGTGGAGCACGAGCGGGAGGTCATCCGCAGCGCCGACTGGGTCATCGAGCTCGGCCCCGCGGCCGGCGCCAAGGGCGGCACGGTGATCGCCCAGGGCCCACCCGGCCAGCTGGAGCGCGACCCGCACTCGATCATCGGTCCGTTCCTGGCCGCCGCCGCGACCGTGACCCGGGACCGTCCGGCGCGGGAAGGTCCCGGCGGGCAGATCACCATCGACATCACGGACCTGTACAACCTGCACGACGTCACCGCCGCCTTCCCGGTGCACCGGCTGACCGCGCTGGCCGGGCCCTCCGGCGCCGGGAAGACCGCCCTCGTCCTGGACAGCCTCATCCCGGCCGCGCAGGCGCTGCTGGGCGGGTCGGCGCTGCCCCGGCACGTCCGCCGCCTGGACCTCGGCGGCATCCGCCAGGCCGTCCAGGTGGACGCCTCGCCGATCGGCCAGAACGCGCGGTCGACACCCGCGACATACTCCGGGGCGTTCGACCAGATCCGCCGCGTGTTCGCCGAGTCCGTGTACGCCCGGCGCCGGCACTGGAAGCCCGGGCATTTCTCGTTCAACACCCGGGAGGGGCAGTGCCCGACCTGCCGCGGGCTCGGCCATATCGACCTCGACGTCCAGTACCTGCCCGACATCACCGTCGACTGCCCGACCTGCCACGGCGCCCGCTTCAACGACGCCACCCTGGCTATCCGGGTCGACGGGCTGACCGTCGCCGACGTGCTCGGCCTGAGCGTAGACGACGCGCTGGCGCGGTTCTCCGGCCGGGCCCTGGTCGCCGCGGCACTGCGGCCCGTCAGCGAGGTCGGACTGGGATACCTGCGGCTGGGCGAGCCCACGCCGTCCCTGTCCGGCGGCGAGTCACAGCGGCTGCGGATCGCCTCCCGGCTGCGCAGCAGCCAGCGCGGCGTGCTGTACGTCTTCGACGAGCCGTCCACCGGCCTGCACCCGCTCGACGTGGCCACCCTGGCCGGCGTGTTCGACCGGCTCCTGGCGGCCGGGGCCACGATCATCGTCATCGACCACGACCTGGACCTGCTCGCCGCGGCCGACCACCTCATCGACATGGGCCCGGGCGGCGGCCCGGACGGCGGCCGGATCGTCGCGGCGGGCACCCCGGAAGACGTCGCCCGCGCCCCGGCCAGCGTCACCGGCCCCTGGCTGGCCGCCCACCTGAGCCTTCCGCAGCCCCGCTAGCCCCTCAGGTCCCGAGGCCAGTTACCGCGCGCACCGGGATTCTTTTACTGCCGAACGGGCCGTGGTTCCCGCCCCTCGGGCCGGCCCGCGCGGCTCCCGTGCTCATTGCGCTGCCGCGACCGGGCCGCAGGCCGGCCTGGTCCCGCGCCCCGCGTCCCGGACCGGTGCTTAGGGGTCCGGCTGACCGGCGCCGGGGCGGGCGGGATCGGCGTGCCCGAGGCCGCGATCTGCCGGACCACGTGGTGTCCGGCCGCCACCTCGTGGCGGTCCGCGGTGATCCCGGCCGCGTCGTGCATCCGTTCCAGGTCACGGACCTGCCCGTGCTCGGCCAGCGCCACCACCAGGCCCGAGGCGCCGGCGCGGGCCGTGCGCCCCGAGCGGTGCAGGTAGTCCTTGGCGTCGTTCGGCGGGTCGTACTGCACGACGAGGTCGACATCGTCGACGTGGATGCCGCGGGCG
>WNFJ01239303.1_pt2 | contig 12874 bp, 12 predicted proteins | sample 5400461 | NCBI WGS metagenome assembly WNFJ01 (sample SAMN13153349, study PRJNA577476) | soil metagenome | isolation source: 115 cm saprolite on Douglas fir-dominated hillslope | place: USA:California | collected 2013-09-17 | reverse complement strand
CCGCGCTCGAAGGTCGGCGACGGTGAGTCGACTCTCGGGCCAGTACGTGCACGGGAGGACCCGGCCGTCGGGGGCCACCCGGACCGTGGTCCGGCCACAGCCCGGCCCCGTGAACCCGGGCAGGCCGAGGACCGCAGCCAGGACCGGCTCCGTCGTGGCCACGAGACGCGCGGACCCCAGGAGCCGCCGGAAGCCGTCCCAGAACTGTTCGTAACTCAGGGCGAATCGATCCGTCTTCGAGGGCTGATAGATGTTCACCCGAAGGGGGGCGCCGCAGGCGGCCGCCACGCGGGCCAGGTCGGCTATCCGATCGTAGTTGATCCGCATCATCACGGCCGTCACCGTGACCGGAACGCCCAGGCCGGTACACCGCTCCAGCCCCGCCATCACGGTTCTCCAATTGCCTGGGCCCCGGAAGGCATCGTGCTCAGCCTCGGTGGGGAAGTCGAGCGAGAACTCGACGCTGTGGAACCGTTTGACGCCGTCATCGGGAAGCGCCTGAATGCTCAGGCCATTCGAGGTGATGCTCGTCTTGATCCCCCGCTGCCGGAGGTGATCGAGGATGGCGCCATATTCAGGATGGAGGCCGTTCTCTCCGACCCCGAGGTTCATCGACTTGACCGGGATGGCCTCGCACACCGACTGCACATCCTGCAAGCTCAACCGGTCCACGACCATGTCCGGTCGGTAGCAGTGAGCGCAGCGCAGGTTGCACTCGTTCGTCAGGCCCATCCCGACTGAGAACGCCATTGCTCCCCTCCCACGGCCCATCGGACTGTTGCCGTTCGGACTCTAGCTCAGGCCGGGGACGAGATGTCACAGGGATGCAAACCCTGCGGCTGCTTGTCTCCGACCGGATGGCGCCGGTAGTGTCCGAGCCGGTCGCTCCTACTGCCGGCAGGGTCGGATCGCCCCGGCCGGCGGCAGGGTCTCGGGCGGGGTGAAAACGGCCAGATAGCCGTCGGCGGGGGCCAGCCAGACGAAGTCGAGCTGCCGGTAGCCAGCCGCGGCCAGCTCGCAGCGAAGGAGCGTCGGTGGGGTGCCATGGTCCGGGGTGGGCCGATCCATGTCGATGATGCCCACCCGCGCGCCCGGCGCCAGCGAGGGCTGGAGTCGGTAGAGGAACTCGTAGGGGTTCTCGATCTCGTGGTACACGTGCGAAAGGATCACCACGTCCACCGAGCGGGGCGGGAGGCGCGGATCCCGCGGCAGCCCAAGGATGAGCGTGACGCCTCTGATGCCCTCCCGCTCGAGGCGCGCCCTGAGCCGGTCCAGATACTCGGCCTTGACGTCGGTCGCATAGATGGTGGCACCTGATCCGAGCCGGCCGGCAAGCCGCACCGTGTAGTAGCCGAGGCCGGCGCCGATATCGGCCACCCTCTGCGGCGGCTTGATGGCGAGCCGGTCCATCACCCGCTCCGCCTCGCCGTGGCCGTCTCGCGTCTTCTCGTCGGAATACTCCGGGGAAACGATGCTAGCGACCGGGCGGTCGGGAGGGGGAAACCTCAGAACACCCGGCCGGTCCAGCGCCGGGACGGTCGACGCGAGGAGGAGGAGGAGTGCGAGAGATGTCATCACTCCTCTTGCGGCGAAGCGATCTCCCATTGCGTGCGCCCCTCCGGTCACCGCGCGGGAAACCTACTCTACATCGAGCGTACGCTGGAGGGCATGATCTCTCACCCCGGGCTCAGGGGGGAACCCCCAAACCCTCGAAGAAGCCCTCGAGCATCGCCTGGTCCACCGGCTCCACGGACGTCAGCCGTATCCGTGTCAGGCGCGTGCCGGCCCGCTCATCGTCACCAAGGACCTTGCCGTAGAGATCGCCGGAATCGTAGCCCAGACTTGGGTAGTTCAGCCGAAGGCGGACATTGGTGAGCGAGGCTAACGGCTCGTCCAAGCGCGCGTCGAGCTGCCGCGTCCCGAGGCGAAACACGACGCCTGATACACTGTTCGCGGATACGATCTTCCCGTCGATGACCCAGGCCCGGAGCGGCAGGGTCACGTCCACTTGGGGATCCGCCCCACTCTCCATCTCCGGCAGGCGCCCGCCGAAGCAGCCGCTCAGCCCGCGCAGCTCGTAAAGGAGCAGCGGCCCCGAGAGCCCCTTCACCTCGACGGGGACCGGGACTCCGACCTCGGCGATGTCCTGGATCCGCTCGAAGGTCGCGGCACTGATGAAGATCTGGCCACCGACCGTGCAACCCTCCACCCGCCCGGCCACGTTGACCGCGTGGCCGACCACGGCGTACTTGGCCCGCTGCTCCGAGCCGATGTTCCCCAGCACCGCCTCCCCGGTGTTGATGCCGATCCCCATCTCGAAGCGGGGCAGCCCTCGGCGCTCGTGCGCGGCGTTGATCTCCCTCATCGCCCGCTGCATGGCGAGCGCCGCGCCACCCGCGCGCTCGGCGTGGTCGGGATGCGACGCGGGCGCGCCGAACACGGCGAAGATCGCGTCCCCGATGAACTCGTTGATGGTACCGCCGTGGGCGATGATGATGTCGGCCATCCGGGCCAGATAGTCGTTGAGCACGGCCACGACCCGGCCGGGCTCTCCCTTCTCGGCGAAGCGCGTGTAGCCGCGCAGGTCGGACATGAGCACGGTCACGTCGCGCTTCTCTCCGCCGAAGTCGAGGCCGCCGGGGGACTCGAGGATCGCACTCGCCACCTCCGGGGAGACGTATCGGCCGAAGGTGTCGCGGATGAAATCGCGCTGCCGTAGGCCGTCCAGCATGGTGTTGAAGGCCTGCGTGAGCTGCCCCACTTCGTCCCTCGCGCGCACCGCCAATCGCTGGGTCAGGTCCCCCTCCGCCACCCGCACGGCCCCGTGGGTGAGCGCGGTGATGGGACCGGTGAGGCGGCGGGCAAACAGCAGACCGAGGAGGAGGGCCCCGATGGCCCCGGCCAGGGACGCCAGCAGGACCGTGGAGCGCAGCGCGGCCAGGCGCTCCAGATAGACGTTGACCCGGTAGTCCACGTCCAGGACGCCGATGATGCGCCCGGTCCCGTCCCTGATGGGCGCGAAGGCGGTGATCCACGTGCCGCTCTGGTTCTGGTAGATGGCCGTGTGGGCGGCGACATTGTCTCGGAAGCTCGACCACAGGGGCTCGATGAGTGCGGGGACCAGCGGGTAGAGCTCCCCCGGCGCGCCCGGTCCTCGGCTCGTGACCATGAATCGAGCATGCCCCGACAGCTGATCGAAGTCGGTGAGCGTGTAGATCGGCGTCTCGAGACCGTTCTCATCCTGGATCGCGGCCAGCGCCGCACGCACGCGCATGTAGGCGTCCGAGTCCCCGTGGAGCGTGCGCTGCACCTCGGCGTGGAGCGCCGGATCCACCAGCAGCGCGCCGGTGCGCGCGATGTTGAGCAACAGCGTGCCAAGGGTCGTCTGGAGCTCCCGCTGTTGGTGCTGGTAGACGAGCGTCCCGACCACCCCGATGGCCAGAAGGGTCATCCCGACCAGCAGACCCGCGGCACGGACGCTCAACCGTTGCCAGGCGCGGAGCTGGAGCGGCGGGGTCGCCGGTGGGCCCCCTGGAGTCATTGGACCAACTCCCTGTGTTCCACACCCCGATCAAGGAAAGACAGGCGGCGGTACCTCGTCAGGTACCCAGTCTGAGACGACGATGCCAGTACATCCACAGGACGTTGAAGAGCGCGAAGATCGCAACGAACACCCATCCGACTCGTGGCCCGGCGCTGAGCGCCGTCCAGGCGAAGCCGAGCGTGGCGGTGAACGACCAGAGAATCTTGAGCGACAGCAGCTCGCGGTAGACCGGGCCGGTCGAGTTGCGCGACAGCAGAGACTGGGTGCCGATGCCCACGAGCGCCGCCGCGACGCCCCGCGCCGCCATCGGATCGACCACGGTCCAGCCGAGCGCCCGCAGAAAGGCGTCGGGGAATAGGAACAACGGGACCGCGAACATCCAGTCGACGACGCCGTGGATAACGAACCAGCACCTCAGAGCACGCGGGACCTCGTCCCTTTTGGCTTCGCCTGAACGTCCCATCACGGGTCACCTGCGCGCTGGTCTACGGGGCAACAGCCCCTTGAGCGAAACCAGCCAACGCCTTCTTCAGATTCTCCGTGACCGGGCACGGCGACGCGCCGTGACGCTGCGCGAGGAACGACGGATCGTTGTAGCCCAGCCACACCTGTCCCGATGCATCCTGCCACACGAGGGCTTTCAGCGGCAGGTCGATCCCGACCGTCTGGGCGCACTGCATGAACGGCGTCCCGCCTTGCGGATTGCCGAAGATGAGTACTTCGGTTGGCCGGAGCACCTGTCCGACTCTCGCCGCTCCGACCGCGTGATCGATTCGCGCGAAGATCGTCAGGCCTTTCTGTTTCAGCAGTGCCTCGAGGCGATCCATGGTGTCCTTCGGGCTGTGTGGGCTCTTGATCGCGACCAACCCATCGACTCCCCAGGCGTACGAGGCCACTGCCAGCAACACTCCGACGAGCCCTAACCGGACCATCCTCATGTGAGCTCCTTTGGCCGTGCGTCAGGGCGCGGCCGCCCGCCGTCCCCCACGTGAGATCCTCATCTGTGTGCTCGCGCTGCTCGCTCGTGGATTCCGGCGGGTGGTCCAGAACGGCCACGAGCGCCACTCGTCAGCTCCGACCCGTAGTGTCGGACGACTCCGCGTCTGATTTGTTACGCTCGTGTCAATAAAGGTCCGCTCGCTCCGCCGTCCACTGGTGGACTCTGGCTCGACCGGACCCCCGGGCGCCGCCCGATGATTTCACATTCCTGTGACAACTCTGCAGCCCCGTCTGGCCGAGGGTTCCTTTCAGAGGCGTCATGCGCGTCAGCGTCTTCATCCCCGCCCTGAGCGCAGAGGCGGCCGTCGGTGCTGCTGTGGTCGACGAAATTCCGCGAGATCTCGTTCACGGGATTATCGTTGTGGACACCGGCAGCATCGATCGAACGGCTGCGCTGGTGTCGGCCGCCGGCGGGCGCGCGTCGTCCGCGGGAACGTTTCCAGGCAGCAATTCGAGAAGGAGATCTACGAGTGGTACCGGGCGCAACAGCGCCGAGCGACACCGACCGCCTGCCGGAGGGGTCCGGCAAGGCCGGGTTCACGGTCGGTCCCTGCGCTCTCCTCTGGTTCCCGGTAGTTGAAGCCCTCCTGGCCTTTGTGCTCGTCGGCGCCTACACGGCGTCTCAGAGCCCGCTCGGCCGCTATCTCTCCGCGGGCGAGAGCCCGCTGTTCGTGTGGGTGAGGGCACACGCAGCGTCCCTGCTCTGGGGCGGGCTCGGCGCGGTGCTCGTCCTCTGCATAGCTCGCCTCTGGTCTGCCGAGCGGTGGCCGGTCTGGATGCGGGCGCTGACGGGCGCCGAGATCGCCGCACTCGGCGTCCTGGCGCTCACGCCGCTCCGTGCCGAGGGCGGGATCCTGCCGGCGGCCCACGTCGGGCTCCAGGCCACGCTCCTGCTCCAGATCGTCGGCGGCGCCGCGCTCGCGCCGGGGGCGGCCGAGGTCTCGGCTCGGCTCCTGGTGCCGGAGCGTCGTCTGCCAACGTTCCTGTCGTTCGTGTTCGTCCTGGCGGCGGCGCCGGCCCTCTTCGATCCGGGCGCGCGCCGGATCCGAGCTTTCACCGACCTCGATTCCGCAGTGGACATCGCGCTGAGCGTGGTCCTGCCGCCGCTGCTCTCGGGGACGACCGGCGTCTGGCTCGGCGTCGGTGTCGCCGGCCTGTTCGCCGCGGCCGGCGCCGTGGCGCGGAGGGCCGGCGGCGCGTTCCCGCGGGCCGTCGTCCTGCCGCTGACATTCGTCAGCGTCGCCGGGCTCTTTGCCGCCGTCTTCATCGCGTCGCTCACGGTGGCGATCGGGTGGGAGCTTGCCGCGCTCGATCTCAACGGCCTGAAGCTCCCGCTCGGCCTCCTGCTGGCCGGTGGTACGGGCGGCCTGACCCACCTGACCGCGCGTCGACTGATGGAGCGCACCCCGGTCGCCCCCGTGCGCAACCCGATCGGCATGGCCGCCCTGTCGGCGGGAGCGATCCTCGTCCTCCCGCTCGCCTGGATCCTGACTCGGCCGAGAGCCGGCCGGGCGGCGTGGCGCGGCCTCCTCAGTGTGTGTCTGCTCGCGCCGGTGGCGCTCGGCGGCTACGTCCTCTACGGCGGTCTGTTCGATCCATGGTTCACCGTGTTTTCCTACCTGAAGGCGATCCTGTTCAAGGCCACGGCGACGGCCGCCGCGGGGATACTCGTCCTCGTGGACGAGGAGCTCATGCCGGCCCGGACGACCCACCCGGGGCCGGCATGGCGGGGCCCGGCAACGGTACTGGCCGCCGCGCTGCTCCTGCCCGTCGCCCCCATCGCGGCGTTCAACCGCCACCCCGAGACGAAGGCGGCGGTCCTGCAGTTCAGTGAGTTCAGCATGGTAGATGCGGCGTATCTGCGTGTCCTGTCGCGGATCCCCGGGCTCGGCGACTGGATCCGGCTCGGCCAGTCGCCCTCGCCAAACGGCTCGGCGCCGGCCTGGCCACCCCCGTGGATCCTCGAGAAGACCCACCGCTCGCTCCTCCCGCGCGACTTCAATCTCCTAGTCGTGGTCGTGGACGCCCTGCGCGGGGACGCCTTCCGTTCGGCCGGGTACCACCGCGACCTGACCCCGTTCCTGGATCGCTGGGCGTTGGAGGAGGCCGTGTCGTTCCGACGCGCGTACAGTCCCGGAGGCGGCACGTTCGCGGCATCGCGGCATTCCCCTTCCTGGTGGGCGGGCGGAGTCGGTTCACCCTCTACGGGCCCGGTCTCCATGAGGACAACCTCTACTTCAAGCTCGCGCAGGCCGAAGGCATACGGCACGTGATGGTGGTCAAGGGGTATGGCCCGCGGGCCATCTTCCCGCCAAACTATCCGGTCCTCGAGCTGGGTGACGGTGGCGGCGGCGACCGATCCGTATCCGCCGACCAGGCGTTCGGCTGGCTCCAAGCCGCGCTCGACGCCGTTCCCGCCGGCGAGCGGTTCCTCGCCTTCCTCCATCTCATGGACATGCACAACGACCTGTGGAAGAAGCGCGACGGGCTGGACTTCGGCGACGCCCCGCGCGATCTCTACGACAACAATCTCTCCTACCTGGACCGCGCCTTCGCGCGGTTCGTCGCGTGGCTCAGACAGCACAGCCTCTACGACCGGACGGTGGTCCTCTTCACCGCCGACCACGGTGAGCAGTTCTGGGAGCACGGCGCGAGCCTCCATGGGCATACCCTGTACGAGGAAGACCTGCGGATCCCGTTGATTCTGCTCGCTCACGGCGTGCGGGCTCGAGTGGAGGATGTGCCGGTCACCGCCGCCGACATGGCCCCGACGATCCTCGAGCTGGCCGGCTACTCCGTACACCCCCCGTACGACGATCCTCGCATGGGGATCTCCCTCGTGCCGCTGCTCCTCGGGCAGGAGCGTGGCCGTTACCTCCACCGCGACGTGGTCGGGCGGGCCTCGTTCAAGCGCAGCTATTTCCTCTACCGCGACTGGCGGTGGAAGCTGATCTACTCCGCCGACTTCGACCTCCTCCAGCTCTTCGACGTGGTCGATGACCCTCGCGAACGGCGGAACCTGGTACGCGAGCGCCAACCTCTCGCCGTCGAGCTGGAGCGAGACCTGATGCACTACCTGGCGACCGTGGAGGGGCGCTCGTACCGACCGCTCCAATCGACGGACGGCGAGGAGGCCGGGCCGCCGGAGCTAAATAGCCACGCCTCCCGGTCGACGACCAAGCCCTGAGCGTAGCAGCCTCACCTCACGGGTGGCGACGAATCGGGGCCCGCGCGGCCACGCCCGTGCGCCAGGTGGACTCAAACATTTCACAGTGCCGTAACACGACGTCCGACCGCCCGGGCGCAACCTACTGACAGCCACAACTTGTTTCCTGAGGAGCTGTGGCCTTGATCGATGCACCGCTTCCGCGCGTATGCCTCGACCGTGGGCAAGCACGCGATCGTCCTGGTCGCGAGCAGCGCCATGCACGCGACCTCGCCCCTGTTCGCGGCGGTCTGGATCGGCGCCGAGCAGCGCCTCGATCTCGCGACGTCTCGATACTCGCGGCAGGCTACGTGAGCGCGGCGGGCGCGGGGGGGCGCGAGCTTGCCCTTCCTGCGCTATCCTCTCGTCATGGTCCCGCTCGCTGGTCCGACAAGCATGGCCGCCCGCGACCTACTCGCCCCTGGCCCGCCATGACCCCGGGGCCGACGCTGCGGCTCGTCCTAGGAGTCTGTNNNGGCCGCCGGAGCTAAATAGCCACGCCTCCCGGTCGACGACCAAGCCCTGAGCGTAGCAGCCTCACCTCACGGGTGGCGACGAATCGGGGCCCGCGCGGCATTACTGGGACAGACTCCTAGCCGCGTTGACGATCGCGCTGATCCTGTGGCTCTTCGCCGCCTGCGCGGCGGGGCGGCCGACGAGCCTGATTCGGCTGCGCGACGACTACGAGGTCCTCACGGCGCAGTGCGAGGCGCGGCCAGCGGAGTTCTGTACGCCCGTGCACGTGACCGGGGATCCGCATGATGAAGAGGCGTGGGGGTTCCGGGCGCGGCCGGCGGCCAACGCGCTGTGGAAGGAGCCGGAGGTCCTCTACGCCGTGGGCGACCGGGTGCGGTGCGACGAGGTGCGCGCGATGCTCCGCACCCCGAGCGAGGCGTGCTGGGGGCCGGTCTACTTCCGACGGCAGTGAGCGCATGCGCCTCCCAACACTCGCCGTGATGCTATCCTGACGGCCGGGTGGGCGCCCATGCCACCCCCGGCTCGCGCGCTTGCAGGCAGCGCGGGTCGGACACGGAGGCGAGCATGTTGGTCTCCTGGACGGTGGCGCGCCAGTTGGCCGTCGGGCTCGCGTTGGTGGCCGTCGCGTTGGTCGGGGACTCGAGGTCACGCTCTCTTCCCGCTCTCCGCGCTGTCCCTAGACTGACCGTCGCGAAGCATGGCCGACGACGCGGGGCTGGTACGATTCGCGCTGCTCGAGGGGTTCTTCCGGCGCCGGGACGAGGCCGCGAAGTTCTACTGCGCCGACTGCCTCGTGACGCAGCTCAGACAGCGCGGGTCGCGCGCCTTCTCGTTGGCCTCCGTCCAGGCGGCCGTGCAGGACGGGTTCGAGCGTCCCGCCGAGCTACAGCTGAAGCTGGTGGGAACGTGTGAGGCCTGCCAGAAGGCACGACCCTGCATTGGGGCGGCGCGACCAGGACCATAAGGCGGGCGCCGGCCACGAACCATGACGGTCAGCCTCGGCGTGTCATTCCTCCTCGCGCTCATCGGCGTGGTGCTGTGGATTGAGGGCGGGCCGCACCCGCGCACGTGGCCGGCCTGGCTGCTGCTGGTGGCGGTCCTTGTCGGCGCCGCGCTGCCGGCGCTGCTGTGCTGGCTGGTCTGCTAGACGGCTCCCGCTCCGGCACCTGCTATCATGCCGGGGCCATCGTCCCGCCGATCTGGGTCGATGGACAGGGCCGACCGCGTGAGAAGTGGCCTTGCCCCCGGCGTCGGCGGGGTCCTCTCGCTCCCGACCGGGCACCTGCGCTGGTGAGGCTGGCAGCCGTGGCACACGTGGAGCGTCGTGGAGTCGTGCGGCCACCAGATCGAGGGGATCCCGGTCCCGACGCCGAACCGCCGCTGGCGATTGATCGTAGTGGAAGGCAAGGCAACGTGAGGGACGGCGTCGGGTGGGAACAGATCACGGGAGATCGGCAATGAACGGGCTCAAGCAGATCGCGGTCGTCACGCAGGGCGATGGGTGGCATGTGGTGGGGCTCGATGACCAAGGCCGGATCTGGTTCGGGACGACGCGCCGGACGACAAAGGGCCGAGCGATCACCTGGGCCCTGATGGATGAGAGTGCAGAGGACCAGGGGCCGCAGCCGACTTCGGCGCCACCGCCTCCGAGGGAGGAATTGGGCGGCGATCATGGTCCTCAAGGCCGACCACCTGAAGATTGTGGGCTGGCGGGCTTTCACGGTCGTGCCCCCCTGGTGATTCTAGCGAGGAGAGATCGCCGAGATCCTTGCCCAGATTGGCGGCGCCGACGGCCCGGCGCGCGCTCGCCGTTGACGCAATACGCATTTTTCTCGATCCCATCGGTCTGCCGTCTCGGTTAGCCTCGACCCGAGGCTGGCTTCCGGAAAATCCGGTCCGATTCCCGCTTTCCCACCAAATTCTCACGTCGGTTCCCACCGAATTCCCAGCTGTTGGAGCTGGTGTGAGATTTCTGGGACAGGATCGGGCAGGTTCTCCGGTCAGACGACCTCCACCACGAAGGCGAGTCGATTTCGGTGATTGCAGGCCACCGCAACCACCGAAATCGCACTCCATACACCGATGACCGGGATCACAGCAATGGTGTTATTGGCGACGCTCTTATGCTGAAGCGGAGCTGAAGCAGCGTCGGGATAACCTGCTCAGATGCACGCAGGATTGGAAGTCCCGCGTCCCCTTCCGCGAGTCACTACTCGGGAATGGACCGTCGAGCCCGGCGCCGAGGAGCACACCAGCAGGGGCAGGGCTGGCCGAGGCTACCCTGAACCCCTTCGCCGCGGGCGGCTGGACGTAGCTCCTGGGCATCCTCCTGCGCACCCGTGGCGGGGGGCCGGCAAGCTCGCCACCGGCCTCGCCGTCTACTAGCGCGCCGTCCGCGCCTGGCCGGTCGCGGTCGGCATGATCCCGCGCGGCGAGGTCGGCCTCATCGTCGCGGCATCGGGCTGTCGGCGGGCGTGCTCGGCTCAACGCCGCGGTGGGGACCGGACGATGGCGGCCATCTTCATGGTGCCGCCGTGGCAGAGGGCGCTCTGCGGCGCGCGTCGGTAGGTAGGCAGGCCCTCGCCACCGCTCTCGCCCCGTGTGCGCAGATCGGGCGGGGCGCGCGGCAGGGGTGCGCCCGCATCGGGCCGCCATCCCCGCGGAGTTTATTCTTGACCGATCGTTCAAGACCGGCTATGGTCGCCCTCGATGGCGCGCCAGAAGGAGTTCGATCGGGACGTGGCCTTGGACCGCGGCATGACCGCGTTCTGGTCCAGGGGCTACGCGGCCACGTCGATCGAATACCTGGTGGCCCACATGGGCATCCAGCGGGGGAGCCTGTATGCCACCTTCGGGGACAAGCGGTCGCTCTTTCTCAGCGCGCTCGACCGCTACCAGCGCGTCGTCGTCCGTGAGCTCTTCGAGGCGCTGGAAGCGCCCGGCTCCGGGCTCGAGGCGATTCGCCGTTTCTTTCGCCTCCGGGTGGAGCGGTCGCTCGATCGGAGCCGGCCTCCGGGCTGCCTGGTGACGAATTCAGCGGTCGAGCTGTCGCGGCGCGATCGGGGCGCGGCGGCTAGGGTGGGCGGCTCGCTGGCCACGCTCGAGGCGGCCTTCCTCCGCGCGCTCGAGCGCGCCCGCGCGCAGGGCGAGCTGGCCACCACCCGGGACGTACGGGCCCTCGCCCGCTTCCTGACGAGCAGCGCCCAGGGCCTCTCGGTGATGGCCAAGGCCTGTCCAGAGCGGGCGGTGCTCGAGGACGTGGTCGAGGTCGTCCTGGCCACGCTCGCGGATGGGCGGCCGGGCCCCCGGCGGAAGCGGCCCCGGAGGCGATAGCGACATGAGGGAGGAGGCGCCATGAAGGCGGTTGCATTCGACGCGTACGGCACGCTCTTCGACGTGTTCTCGGTCACCGCCCTCGGGGACGAGCTCTTCCCGGGGAAGGGCGACGCATTGGCCCAGCTCTGGCGGCTCAAGCAGCTGCAGTACAGCATGCTGCGCAGCCTGATGGGCCGGCACCGGGACTTCTGGCGGCTCACCGAGGATGCCCTCACCTACGCCGTGACGAGCCTCGGGCTGGACCTCACGCCCGACAAGCGCGCGCGCCTGCTGGAGGCCTACCTGACCCTCAGCGCCTTCCCCGACGTGAAACCGGGGCTCGAGGCCCTGAAGCGGCGCGGTCTCCGCCTTGCCATCTTGTCCAACGGCGAGCCCAAGATGCTGGAGGCGGCGGCCCGGAGCGCAGGCATCGTCGATCTTCTCGACGCCATCCTGAGCGTCGAGGAGGTGAAGATCTTCAAGCCGAGCCCGCGCGTCTACCACCTGGCCCCCGAGCACCTGCGGGTGCGCCCGAGCGAACTGGGCTTCGTGTCCTCGAACTGCTGGGACGTGGCCGGCGCGGCGTCGGTCGGCCTCGAGACCTTCTGGATCCAGCGTCGCGCCGCCGAGCCGGCGGAAGAGCTCGGCTTCACCGCGGACCACACCGTCAGCACCATCACCGATCTCGCCCCGCTCCTGCGCGGGTAAGAAGGAGACGCCGTCATGTCACTCGAGGACAAGCTCGCCGCGATCCGGGAGATGGCCAAGACCCGGCAGCCCCCCGAGGTGCGCGCGGTCATGCAGAAGGCGATCGAGGACCTGCGCGCCTCCGGGATCATGGACCGCGTGGCCAAGGTCGGCACGCCCGCGCCCGACTTCACCCTCCCGAACGTCGCCGGCCAGCCGGCGAGCCTGGCCGCCCTGCGGGCGCGCGGGCCGGTGGTGCTCTCCTTCTACCGCGGCCGCTGGTGACCCTACTGCAACGCAGAGCTGGACGCTCTGCAGCAGGCCCTGCCCGAGATCACCGCCGCCGGCGCCTCGCTCGTCGTAGTGTCGCCCCAGGTGGCGCGCACCACACGCGAGACGGAGGAGCCCAAGCCCATGACCTACGAGGTGCTGCGCGATCTCGGCAATCGCGTGGCCGAGCAGTACGGGCTGGTCTTTACCTTGCCCGAGGATCTGCAGGCGATCTACGCGAAGTTCGCCATCGACCTGCCGAAGGGCAACGGGGACGGCACCTGGCGCCTGCCCATCCCGGCGCGCTTCGTGATCGACCGGGAAGGGGCCATCCGCGCCGTCGACGCCGATCCGGACTACACCCGGCGGCCCGAGCC
>WNFJ01142967.1_pt2 | contig 12877 bp, 12 predicted proteins | sample 5400461 | NCBI WGS metagenome assembly WNFJ01 (sample SAMN13153349, study PRJNA577476) | soil metagenome | isolation source: 115 cm saprolite on Douglas fir-dominated hillslope | place: USA:California | collected 2013-09-17 | reverse complement strand
TTGTCGATCTGACTAGCGGCGCTTATCGGCTCGGTGTTCTGGAGGAACCGCCAGGTGTGCCCCCTGAAGCTGTAGTAGAGGTTCCCGTGCTGGTCGACGAACCTGACGATAGGAAACGGCTCAAACAGCAGCTCGGGGATCTCGGCCCAGAACCGGTAGTAGACACGCCCGTTCTCGGTGCTGGCCGGATTGCCTGCGTGACCTGCCGGCCGGAGGGCCACGTTGCCGCTGGAATTGTGGACGATCAGGACGTCTACCCACTTGACCGGGAAGGTGACCGGCGCGCTGACGACGATGCGGTGGTTGAAGTCGTGGCCGGGTGGCTGCGGCAACCCGGCGACTCGCTGAGCCTGGCTTAGCTGGCCACCTGGAATGACCTCGGTAGTGACCTGCCGGGCCTCATAGTCCTCGCGGGCACGCTGCTCGGCGCGGTTCCGGCGGTCCCACTCGTCGGCAGCTTCGCGGCGTAGACGGTCATCACGCTCGCGGTCTTCGGCGCGACGGTCGGAGTCCCACTGCCGGTCCTCGGCGCGCTTGGCGTCATCGCGCTTGCGGTCGGCCTTCGCCGTGCGGATGCCGGTGATGATCGCCGTAACGGTTGCTGCGGCTAGGGCCACGCCGGCGAAGGCGGCGATCGCCGTCCAGTCGGTAAGACTTAGCCCGAGAAATGACATGGGCGGATCCTACGGTCTGCGGAGCGGGTGCCGCGCGTCAGCAACGCGGCCGGGATGCAGAATTTGCGGATTAGCACTTGGTATCGCGCGAGTGGCGCCACCTAGGCGTGTCAGAAGGTGCTGGCCGTGGAAGCGCCCTTGTGGGCGGCGGGCGCTGATCCGGTCGAGCAGGGTTCGGAGGTCGACGGCGGTGAATTTCCAGTTGAAGGGCCGACCAGGAATTACTTGTACTCGGCGGCGCGGTGGCGGCGGTGCACTTCGCCGATGACGGTGCCGTCGGCGATGTTGAACGCGGCATAGAAGCTGGTGACCCCGTGACGGGCGTAGTCGCGGGTGCGCCGCTCGGGCATGCCGGGCATCATCGGCAGCACCGGCTGGGACCGGTCGGTTTGAGGATCTAAACGGCCTGAGGTGAGCAGGTGGCGTCGCCAGCCAGAGCCGCCTGCTCCTGTCACCAAGATCTGCCGCGCTAGACGCGTCTGTCACCCAGTGCGACGTGGGGTATTACTCACATCGCTTGGCGATTGGATCCAGTTGCTGCTACTGTGTGCAGATCGAGCAGAGGAGTGGCAAGGATGCGTGTAGCGAACCTGGCCGGTCGACTTGCACTCATCGAGGAGAACGGGGCTGTCGACGTTAACCGCGCGAGTTCCGGACTCTTTGGCGCCGGTCCGCAAGCGATCTACGAGCAGTGGGACGCGTTTTCTAAGTGGGCGGTGACAGTAGATCGGGCAGGGCTCGGAGAGCCGTTTGATCCGGCTGATCTTGGCTCGCCGTCGCCGTATCCGCGGCAGGTGTTCGCGGTCGGCCTGAACTATGCGGCTCATGCATCCGAGTCCGGGTTCCGGCGACCGGATGAGCACCCGCCTGTGTTTACCAAGTTTCCTTCGTGCATCACCGGACCGTTCGGGACTGTCAGGCTTCCGCGCGGCGGCCACACCGATTGGGAGGTGGAACTCGTCGCGGTCATCGGCGTACGCGCCGAGCACATCAGATCACAGGACGCATGGTCACATGTCGCCGGCCTGGCGGTTGGCCAGGACCTCTCGGAACGGATCCTGCAGATGGCCTCGCCCTCACCGCAATTCAGCCTGGGGAAGTCCTATCCGCGATTCGGCCCAATCGGTCCGTGGCTGGTGAGTGTCGACGGGTTCGCCGACCCGGACGATCTCGAGCTGGGCTGCTGGGTAAACGGCGAAGAGGTCCAGAAAGGCCGTACGTCCGAGCTCATCTTTTCCATACCGTTGCTCATCGAGACCCTGTCTGCGGTGACACCGTTGCTGCCCGGCGACGTGATCTTTTCGGGAACCCCTTCTGGCGTTGGCATGGGTCGGCATCCGCAACGCTTCCTCAGTCCGGGTGACGAACTGGTCTCCTATGTTGAAGACGTGGGCGAGATGCGTCACTGGTTCGTGGCCTAGCTGATAGGCCGTGCGAAGGAGGGTCGCGTGACATTGCATCGCTTGAGCTCGGTTTCCGTCGGCGTGCCGAACGTCACCGAGACGATTGCCTACTATCGCGAGTTCGGGCTTACCTCCGTCGGCGAGGGGTGGCTTAGCACGCGCGACGGGGGGCGGCAGCTGCACATTGTACACAGCCCAACGCGGCGGCTCGTCGAGATGATCATTGGCGTGGACTCCGCCGACGACCTCGATGGGGCTGCGGCAGCTCTGGCGCGGGCGGGCTTTGCCCATCATCGGGAGGGACATCGGCTATCAGCAGTCGAGAAAACAACCGGAGTACGAGCAACATTGCAGGTTGAGCCGCATCTGACGCAGCGACCGGTCGTAGCAACGCCGTACAACGGTCCTGGTCGGTACGAGCGGCAGGCGCAACGCGCGCCGGGCGTGCTGCGGACCGAGCGGGTCATGCCACGCAAGCTCGGTCACGCCGTCATTGGCACATCCGACTTCGGGCAGGCCAGACTCTTCTTCACCGACTGTCTCGGCTTTAAGGTCAGTGACCACATCAAGGACGCCGGCATCTTCTTGCGGTGCTCCAACGACCACCACAACCTGCTGGTTCTCGCTGCTCCGCTGTCCTTCCTGCACCACACCTCGTGGCAGGTCGACGACATCGACGATGTAGGACGAGGCGCGTACACCATGCTGGAACATCATCCGGAGCGCCACGTCTGGGGCCTGGGACGCCATTATGCCGGCTCCAACTTCTTCTGGTATCTCAAAGACCCGGCGGGCAATTTCAGCGAGTACTACTCCGACATGGACTGCATCGTCGAGGACCAGCTGTGGGCACCCGAGGTACTCGAAGGAGCCAAGGGCCTCTTCAGCTGGGGTCCGCCGCCGCCGCCGTCGTTCCTGCACCCGGACGATCTCGCCGACCTGATGACCAGCAGCCACGCCACGTCGAGCTGAGCAGCGCCACGCAGCCCTGCATCGTCCGCGGACGAGCCCGCCACCCGATCAGCCATCGCTGCAAGGAGAGAGCACGTGCCTTCCTACCGGTATCTCAAGTCCGCCACGACTGAACCGTCATCGACGACAACCGATCCTCAGGTCGCCCGCACGGTGTCCGGCGTCATCGCCGATATCCGGGCTCGGGGAGACGTGGCCGTTCGGGAGTATTCGGAGAAGTTCGACCGCTGGTCGCCTGAGGAGTTCCGGTTGCCCTGGGCCCGGATCGACGAGATTGTGTCGAGCGTTCCGAGCGAGGTGCGCGCCGACATCAAGACAGTGCAAACCAACGTCCGTGACTTCGCAACACGGCAGCGGGAGTCGTTGCTCGACTTCGAGGTGCAAGCGGCACCGGGAGTGTTTCTCGGGCAGAAGAACATCCCCGTCGGCGCGGTCGGCGCGTACGTCCCCGGTGGGCGCTACCCGCTCGTGGCATCGGCACACATGACGGTGGTCACCGCGAAGGTCGCCGGGGTCGACCGGGTCGTCGCGTGCACCCCGCCGATCCGCGGGCAGATCCCAGCCGCGACTGTCGCGGCGATGCATCTTGCTGGAGCGGACGAGATTTACCTCCTCGGTGGGGTGCAGGCCATCGCCGCAATGGCGATCGGTACCGAGTCGATCCCGCGCGTCGACCTGCTCGCCGGGCCTGGCAACGCGTATATCGCCGAAGCGAAGCGACAGCTCTACGGTGAGGTCGGAATCGACCTGGTCGCCGGCCCAACCGAGATCCTCGTGATCGCTGACGAGCACGCCGATCCGTTCGTCGTGGCCGTCGACCTGCTCAGCCAGGCCGAACACGGGCCGGATTCGCCGGCGATCCTGATCACCACCTCCGAGCAGGTCGGCGTCCAGGCGCTGAGCTTCGTGGACCAGTTGCTGCCCGGAATGCCGACGCGTGATTTTGCCGAGCCTGCATGGCGCGACCACGGGCAGGTGATCGTGGCCGACGACCTTGCCTCCGCGTACGTGCTGGCCGACGACTTCGCGTCCGAGCACGTCGAAGTACTCACTGAGAGCCCGCGTGACGCACTCGAAACCATGCGCAACTACGGCGCGCTGTTTCTCGGCGAAGGGACATGCGTCTCCTACGGGGACAAGGTCATCGGTACCAACCACACCCTGCCGACGCGCTGCTCAGCGCGATTCACCGGCGGCCTGTGGGTGGGCAAGTATCTGAAGACTGTCACTTATCAGGAGGTGACCAGCCCGCAGGCGAGTGCTGAGCTGGGCACGTTGTGCGGCCGTGCCGCGCGGATCGAGTTGTTCGAAGGGCACGCCCGGTCGGGAGACATACGCGCGGCCAAGCACGCTGGCCGACACGTTTCGTGGAAGCCAGCGGCCGAGCGAGCCGGCGTGTGATTCATGAGTCCGTGCCGCCGGCCCTGACCGACGTGACCCCGCAGGCAGCGGTGCCCAGCCGTACTCTGGCTGAGCGCACGATTGTTGTCGTCGGTGCGTCGCGGGGCATCGGCGCAGCCTGCACGTCAGCGATCACGGCGGCGGGAGCACGTGTGGTCGGCATATCGCGCTCGGGCTCGATGCCCATCGAGGCAAAGGGCAGCTACGGGCAAGCGCTGGACGTCACCGATGTGGCGGCGGTCGCCCGGTTCTTCAAAGAATGCCCAGCCATCGACGGCATGGTTAACGCGGCCGGCACGAACCAGCCCGGCCCGGCTTCGCAGGTCAGCGAAGAAGCATTCGACACGGTCTTCCGGCTGAACACCCGGGCAGGCTACTTCCTTCTCAAGGCATGCGCCGACGCAATGATCAGACAGGACCGCGCGGGGGGCCTCATCACGGTCTCAAGCCAGATGGGACACGTTGGCGCGCCGAACCGGACTGTGTACTGCGCCTCCAAGCACGCCGTCGAGGGCATGACCAAGGCGTTCGCGCTTGAACTCGCCCCGCGCGCCATCCGGGTGAACACGATCGCACCCACCTTCATCAGAACAGATCTCACCGAACCGATGCTGCGTGACCCCAGGTTCGAAGCCGACGTTCTGTCCCGGATCCCCCTTGGCCGCCTGGGAACGGCCACCGAAGTCGCAGAAGCTGCCGTGTTCCTGCTGTCCGACGCGGCGGCCTTCGTCACCGGAACGTCGCTGCGGATCGACGGCGGCTGGACTGCTGTGTAACAACTAGGTAGCTGACTCGCATCGGCCAGCGGAAAGGAGACCACGATGCGTGCCGTGAGCTTCGACCGCTACGGACCCGCGGACGTACTTCGGGTCGTGGAAGTGCCGGAGCCCTGGCCGCAGCGCGGCCAGGTAGCCATCGCCGTCGAATTCGCCGGGGTCAACTTCGCTGAGGTGATGGCCAGGCGTGGTGACTGGGACCTCGATCTCCCTCACATCCCAGGCCTGGAAGTGGTCGGCACGGTTACGAAGGTAGGTACGGGTGTGGGCATCGGGCTGCGGGGCACTCGAGTCGCGGCGTTCACAGGCTCCGCCGGTTACGCCGAGGTCGCCCTGGCCGACGCGGCCGTCCTCCTTCCCCTAGACGGGATCAAGGTACCTACGGCGGTTGCCGCCGCTGTTCCCTGCACGTTGCCGACAGCGTGGGGAGTGCTGACGGAAGCAGGCCGGCTTCGTACCGGTGAGGACGTGCTGGTGCATGCCGCCGCGGGCGGCGTGGGTAGCGTCATCGGCCAGCTCGCCCGCCATCTGGGCGCACGTCGCGTCGTGGGAGTCGTCGGCACGGAGCACAAGGTACATTCCGCACGCGGTCTCGGCTGCTACGACGACGTGATCCTCCGCTCTGGCCTGCCGGATGCCGCGACACGACTGATCGGCAGGCGTGGCTTCGACGTGATCTGTGACAGCATCGGCGGCCCAAGCCGCGCGCAGAACCTTGCCCTGTTGGCGCCGTTCGGTCGCCTCGTGGTCTTCGGCAATGCCACAGGCGATGCCGACCCGGCTTTCGGCTTGCTCGATTTCCAGCGCAGCTGCCGCACGGTTGCCGGGTACAACGTGGCCGTCGTGGCGAGGGACCTGCCTGAGATCTACCGGCGTCATGCTTCCGACGCGATCGAGCTGCTCGTCCGAGGGGTCATCGAGGTGGAGGTCTCGAACGTTCTCAGGCTGGAAGATGCTGCTCGCGCGCATTCACTGCTGGAAAGCAGGGCGACGACCGGGAAGATCGTGCTCAGCGTAGCCCGATCTCCCGAAACTTGTCCGAAATCCGCCCGTGATCTTGACATCCAGTTAATTCATCTGTACACACTTACTTTAACAGGATGCAGATGAAGGGCGGGTGCTCAGGTGGGGCGTCTAGATGGGAAGACTGCGTTCGTGACCGGCGCAGCCCAGGGCCTCGGCGAAGGCATCGCCCGCCGTTTCGCGGCAGAAGGAGCGGCTGTCGTGCTGGCAGATCGCCAGGACGCCGGTAAGGTCGCATCCTCGCTGCCTGCGGGTTTCGAAGGCCGGAAGTCCAGCGCACTGGTCCTGGACGTTACCGACGGTCCCGCGGTTGAGGACGCCCTCGCGGCGGTGACAGCCGAACACGGCCGGCTCGATGTCCTGGTCAATAACGCGGGCACCTACCGCGTTGCCGCGATCATTGACGCCACGGACGAGAGCTTCGACGCCCAGTTCGCCGTCAACACCCGGGCGGTCTTCGTCGCCTCACGCGCTGCCGGCCGGATCATGAGGGCGCAGGGCTCCGGACGCATCATTAACACCGCCTCGCAGCTCGCGAAGGTCGCGAGAGCCGGATACGGCCTGTACTCCGCATCCAAGGCCGCCGTTGTGCTGATGACCCAGGCCCTTGCCCTGGAGCTTGGGCCGTTCGGCATCACGGCCAACTGCATCTGTCCGGGTTCAATGGCGACTGCGCTGCTCTCTGACGCCAGTGGCCGACCAGGATTCGCGGTCGCTGCCGAGCGTGGTGTCGATGTCAACACGGCGTTCGCCGACTACATCAACGCCAGCATTCCGGTCGGGCGCCTCGGCGAGCCTGCAGACATGGGCGCGCTCGCCACCTGGCTCGCAAGCGACGAGAGCGGCTTCATGACTGGCGCAGCACTCAACCTGACTGGCGGCGAGCAGGTGTTCTTCTGATGATTCACCACATCGTGCTGTACAAGCTCCGCGACGTTGCAGACGCGCCAGAACTCAGCCAGACGCTGACATCCCTGGCCCGCATAGCGGGGGTGCACGCACTGCAGTGCGGCAAGAACACGAGCCCGCTCGGGCTTTCCGGGAGCTGGGACTTCGCCTTGCATGTGCAGCTGGCAGACGCGACGGCGCTCGAGCAGTACATGGCCGATCCGAGGCATCTGTCGGCCGCATCGACGGTCGAGCGGCTGACGAAGGACCTGATTGTCGTCGACATCGCTGCCGGGCAAGGAGAAAAAGGTGCCTGACACTCAAGCCCCCATCGGAGTCGCCTGCCTGGGCGTGACACATCCTCACGCATCCGGACGTACCAAGATGATGATGCAGACGCCTGGTGTCCGGGTCGTCGGCGCGGCCGACGACCACTCCGTCATCACTCCGTTCACCGAAGCCTTCGGCATGCCACGGCGCAGCGTCGAGGACTTGCTCGCCGACCCGCAGGTTAACGCGGTCCTCATCCACAGCAAAAGCGACGAGATGGCTGACCTGTCGATCGCAGCGCTTGAGGCGAACAAGGCCGTACTCGTCGAGAAGCCGGCCGGGAGGGACGTCGCCGACCTGGACCGCCTGGTAGCGGCCGCGACCAGCGCGGGGGCCGTATGCCAGGTCGGCTACAACTACCGATACAGCCAGGCGGTGGAGTTCAGCCAGCGTGCCGTCGCCGAAGGCTGGCTCGGCGCGATCGGCCAGGCGCGGGTACACGGCGCGTGCAGCCTCGACGAAGCCGCCACGACCCACCTTAACCAGCCCGAGGACATGGGAGGCGCCCTGTTCGTGATCGGCTGCCACGTAGTCGATCTGATGCTGTACCACTTCGGCATGCCGGACGCGGTGAACGCCGTCGTGCCGAAACTTCGGGCAGCCGAGTTCGGCAAATACCGCGAGGACGCCGCCGGCGCGATCTTCCGCTACCGCGACAAGCTCGTCAGCTTCGACTTCTTCAGCTGGGATCCGCTGCCCTGGAGCGAGAGCTGGCGGGTCAGCATGTACGGCACGAACGGCGTGCTCGAGGCAGGCCCACTGCCCGACCGCTACGAGCTGTTCCTCAAGCAACCACAAGCCGGCATGACGGCAGGGTGGACACGCTGGGCCGAATCGTCCTTCCCGGTGGCCTGGGCGGCGACCAAGACGGCGTACAGCCCCGAGCTTGCCGAAATAGCGAACACGACCTTGTTCCGTCGCGAAGCGGACGCCTTCGTCGCAGCGATCCGTAAGGAGGCACCGGTGCCGATCAGCGCCGGGCATGCCCGCAACGTCGTCCGCTGCATCGACGCCTGTTATCAGTCGTCTAATGCGGGCGGCAGGGAAATCCGCTTCGACAACACCAACACATGACCATGGCTGCGAGATCGAGCAGTAGCGACGGCCCGCCTTTCCGTCACGCACCGATGGCCCACGACATATAGCGCGATCTTCCGGTCGCGCGCCATACAGGAATCGAGCGCGGTTTCCGCCATGCCGTAACCGTGCGCAATAACTGGCTGCGCAGAAATAATCTGCGCGTCGTCAACCGTCTTTGCCAGAAGGGACAACCGAGGTGAAGAAGCCACGAATTAGACGGATCCAAAGAACTGCCCTGTGTCTCGGGCTGCCATTGATCATGGCGGCAGTGGTGGCGTAACTATTCGGAAGTCCTGTGGTCCGGTTCACGTTTGCCCTGGTAGGCGCGGTCCAACCCGCCCCCAGCCACACGATTTCCGAATACGTACGTGGTGGCCGGGTGCACCTCGAGCAAGAGCGGTGCCATCCCCGGCTCGGGCAGTTCCGGGAAGTGCCCGTACACGGTCGCTGTCATCACCCACGGTGACAACAGCACATTCTGGAGCGTGGTCTACAAGGGAGCGAGGGACGCCGCTCAGGATTATGGCTGCCGGCTGAGCGAGGTGTACGGCTCCGAGCAGCAGGGCCAGGCCAACCCCGACGACAACGCTGAGAACGCGCAGATCCAGGATGCGATCAATGCCAAGGTGGACGGGATCGCGGTCTCCGACCACGACCCGGCCCTGATGAACCCCACCCTGGCCAAGGCGCACGCCGCTGGCATCCCCGTCGTCCTGCTGAACGCCGGTTGCGACAACGCCGACATCAAGGCCAGCGAGGCGCTCACCTGTGTCGGGCAGCCCGAACAGCTCGCTGGCGAGCAGGCCGGGCTGCGGCTGAAGAAAGAGGGCACGACCAACGTGCTATGCACCATCGATCAGAGCGGGCAGAACCTGCTCGACCGGTGCAACGGCCTCGCCGAGGGGCTCGGCGCCGGCAGCACCTGCGCGACCAGGTCGGCGCCGGCCAACGGGCCGGCCTGCACCGAACTGATCCTATCCACGCCCAACGCCAACTCAAACCCGCAACAGGCGGTTCCGCAGATCACCTCGTATCTGCAAGCACATCCAGGCATCAACGCGGTCTTGACCACTAGTTCGTCGACCGCGGACGCACTCGTGCAGACGAACGAGGTGAAGATTCCGATTAGTACCTTCGACCTCGACAAGGACGCCCTGTCATATCTCAAGGCCGGCACCTTGAATTTCGCCATTGACCAGCAGCAGTACCTACAGGGCTACCTTCCGATCGTCTTTCTCTACCTCTACAAGAAGCACGAGGGCAATTCTGCCGGAGGCGGCACGACCATCCCAAGCGGGCCGCTGATCGTCGACAAGTCGAACGTCGCAAGCGTCTCGGCCGCTGTGACCGCGGGCGATGACTGACCGACAACCAGGTCCCCCCGGAAGGAGGCATGGTCGTGAGCAGCGGCACGGATCAAGGACTGAGCAGCGAGGCCGGCACCGGTATGGGCGCCGGCGCGGACGCCGGGAAAGGCGAATTCGCCGAGCCGGCCGCTCGCCCGCCGGAAACCGGACGGCCGGGGATGGGCTCCAAACGCGGCGCGCCACTGCACAGCGTCCGCAGCGCCATGGGGTCTGCCGAGCTCGGCGCGCTGCTGGGAGCCGTCGTTATCTTCGCCCTCTTCGCTCTGGTCGACGCAACGCCGCAACATCTGTGGCTCACTCAGGTTGGGCTGGCGTCGTGGAGTCAGCAGGCCGCGTTCTTCGGCATCATGGCGGTCCCGGTCGCGCTTCTGATGATCGGCGGCGAGTTTGACCTCTCCGCCGGCGTGCAAACCGGCGCCACGGCGATCCTGATGGGCCTGTTGATCGGCACCTGGCATCTCAACGCCTGGCTGGCGATCGCGCTGACGTTCGCCTTCGCAGGCTGCGTCGGACTGATTAACGGCTACGTGGTGGTCAAGACCAAGCTGCCAAGCTTCATCGTCACGCTGGCCACCTTCTTCATCCTGCGCGGACTGAGCATCGGCGGCGTGCTGCTCGTCAACAACGGAAGCACCTCGGTCGGCCTCGGCAGCGACACCCACCCGCCCGGCCTGGCCAGCGCGAGGGCCGTGTTCGGCAGCAGCTTCCTGCCCAGCAGTTCGCTGCCCGGCGGGTATCAGACGGTCACCATCTGGTTCGTCACGGTGACCGCCGCCGCTGCCTGGGTGCTCACCCGGACAACGTTCGGCAACTGGGTTTACGCTGTCGGCGGCGATGTCAACGCAGCCCGCAACATGGGCGTGCCGATCGCACGGACCAAGATCCTGCTGTTTGTGGGGACCGCGGTAGCCGGCGGCCTAGTCGGTGTCATCTCGTTTACCCAGGCATCGTCGGCCACCTCGGAACAAGGCGTGGGTTACGAGTTTTACTACATCATCGCCGCGGTGATCGGCGGCTGCCTGCTCAGGGGCGGCTATGGCTCGGCGGTAGGTGCCGCGCTCGGTGCCTGCGTCATCGGCATGGCGTTCGAGGGCGTGATCGACGCCGGCTGGGACAGCTCGTGGGATTTCACCTTCCTTGGCGTGGTCCTTTTCCTCGCGGTCGCCGTCAACACAATCGTCTACCAGCGCGCCACAAGGGCGCGCTGACGCTACTCGGTCACGAAATGGATGAACCGAGCACTCCCCATTGGCCACAAGTTCAGCTGCGAGGTGCAGCCCGATGTCCAACCTGACCGATACAGCACATCACGACCGCCCCGCCACCGGGCACCGCGCCCAGCGATCCGACGAGTCCCCCCTCCTCGAGGTGCACAGCGTCTCCAAGGGGTTCGGCGTGGTGACCGCACTGCGCGAGATCTCTACCACGGTGCGAAGGGGCGAGGTCACCTGCGTGCTGGGTGACAACGGCGCTGGCAAGTCGACGTTCATTAAGATACTGTCCGGCGTTCATCAGCCGGATTCCGGCGAGCTGCGGCTCGATGGTCGAGCTGTCAAGCTCGGCAGTCCGCGCGACGCGCTTGACCGCGGGATAGCCACGGTCTACCAGGACCTAGCGATGGTGCCGTTGATGTCAATCTGGCGGAACTTTTTCCTGGGCAAGGAGCCCACCACCGGGTGGGGGCCGTTCAAGCGGTTCGACGCGGACAGGGCCAAGGCGATCGCGCGTTCCGGACTCGCCGACTTGGGTATCGACATCAGGGATCCGGATCAGCGGGTTGGCACGCTGTCTGGCGGCGAGCGGCAATCCATCGCCATCGCCCGGGCTGTCCATTTCGGGGCGCGCTTGCTGATCTTGGACGAGCCCACCTCCGCATTGGGCGTAAGGCAGGCTGGAGCCGTCCTCAAATACATAGTGCAGGCGCGCAATCGCGGACTCGGTGTAATCTTTATCACTCACAATCCACACCACGCCTACCCTGTGGGGAACCGGTTCCTCTTGCTCAAGCGGGGGCAGAGCCTCGGCGACTTCGCGAAGTCCGAGCTGACACTGCCGGAACTAACCGCGCTCATGGCCGGCGGCTCCGAGCTGGAAGATCTCGCACACGAATTGGGCCGCGACAGCGCCCGCGCCGATATCGCCGTGGTCAGCCGCGAGCTTCTGGAAGAGACATCCGTGCTTAACGATTCGAAAGCGTCGCATCATTAGCAGGGTCGAGTGCAGTCCACGAGGCGCACCTATGGGGACGACCGAGGCAGGCCACGATGGGGGTCATCGCGCTGGCAGCAGCGTGGAATCGCTGTGTCGCTGCCTCAGACACCTGTCTCTGCGGCCGGGGACTATGACCGCCGGGTGGTTCCGCATCGCACATTCCACCAGCCGCTGGTGCATCACGCGAGCCGCGGTGTTGACCGCCGCTCGACGCCTCGGCTGGTCAGGATGCAGTTCGCTCATCTGTAGACAGTTGTCCTAGGATTAGATCAGCTACGGCAGAGTAAGGGGTGTCATGGCCAATACGTCAATGCCCAGGCGCGATGGACGCGGTACCGTCACGCGCGTGCGCCGGGAAGGCGACATCGTAGAACAAGTGCACGAACAGCTGCGTCGGCATATCCTCTGTGGCGACCTGGAGGCAGGCGAGACGTTCAGTCAGGTCGAGCTGGCCGCTCGGTGCAGCGTGTCCCGTACCCCACTGCGCGAGGCCGTCCGCATGCTGCAGCGCGAGGGGCTCGTTATCAGCGCGCCAAACCGGCAGGTGACCGTCGCTCCGTTCTCGCTCTCGGACCTTGAGCAAATCTATGGAATGCGCGTCACATTGGAGGCGGCAGCGATACGGGCGTCAGTTCCGCTCGTGACGCCGGAAGACCTGGCTGACATGCAGGCGGACCTGGCACGTATGGATCACTTCGCCGCCGAAGCCGACTATGAGCGCTGGGAGGTTCCTCATCGTGCATTTCACCAGG
>WNFJ01035399.1_pt2 | contig 12877 bp, 8 predicted proteins | sample 5400461 | NCBI WGS metagenome assembly WNFJ01 (sample SAMN13153349, study PRJNA577476) | soil metagenome | isolation source: 115 cm saprolite on Douglas fir-dominated hillslope | place: USA:California | collected 2013-09-17 | reverse complement strand
GCCGCCCTCGCGAGCGAAGCCATCGCCCGCTGGCACACACTCGAAGCCGAGCTGGAGGCCGACGTGCAGTACCGGCATGGCGGCCAGCTGCTGCTCGCCGAGAGCGACGCGGAAGCGGACGAGGTAGCGGAGTTTGTCGCACGGCAGCACGCCCTCGGCTTTGGCGATGTGCACCTGGTGGACCGGCGCGAGGCGCTGGAGCTGGCCCCCGGCTTGAACGAGCGCGTGCGCGCCGGCAGCTACAGCCCGGCGGACGGCCAGGCCGACCCACTCCGCACCACGCACGCCTTCGTCGCGGCGGCGGAGCGCCTGGGGGCCGAATACTGGACGGGCACCGCCTGCCAAGACTTGCTCCGCACGGGCGCGCGCGTCAGCGGTGTCGCGACCGAGCGGGGCGACGTGCTGGCCGAGCAGCTCGTGCTGGCCGCCGGCGCGTGGAGTGATCCCCTGGCGGCATCGGTGGGGCTGCTGCTGCCCGTGCAGACGCGCGCCTTGCAAATGGTGCGCTCGACTCCTGGGGCGGAGGTCACGCTGCGGCCCGTCCTGAGCGCGCTCGGCCGCCCGCTCTCGCTCAAGCAGCTGCCGGACGGAGCGTACCTGCTCGGCGGCGGCTGGCTCGGCGACCCGTCCCCCGATGGACGTGGCTACACATTACGCGCGAGCAGCCAGCGCGGCAACTGGGCCACCGCCTGCGAGCTGTATCCGCCCGTGGCGGCGCGGAGCATCGATCGCGCCTGGTGCGGCCTCGAAGCGCTCAGCTTCGACGGCATTCCGTTCGTCGGTCCCGCGCCAGATCGCGCGGGATTGACGCTAGCGCTCGGCTTTACGGGGCACGGCTTCGCGCTGGCGCCCGCCGTCGGCCGGGCCGTGGCCGATCAACTGGCCGGCCGGGCCACTCCCGAGCTGGACGGCCTCAGCCCTTCGCGCATCGCCGGCTTCGACAACGCGGCGGTAGCCGCGTTTCGCGCCGCCCCGGCCCTCGGTGATTATCTCGGCGAGTGAGCGCACTCCCGCCGCTTCCTGGCTACCAGACACTCGAAAGGATCACTCGATGCCGATTCCTACCCGTGCCGCCGTGATGCGGGAGTACAATACCCCGCTCTCCATCGAAGACGTCACGCTGGACGACCCCGCAGCTGGCGAGGTCGTCGTGCGGCTGGCGGCGACGGGCGTGTGCCACTCGGACGCACATATGCTTGGCGGCCAGTTCGGTACCCCGCTGCCCGTCGTCCTCGGCCACGAGGGTGCCGGCGTCGTCGAAGCAGTCGGCGCCGGTGTGCGTGATGTGGCGCCGGGCGATCATGTCGTGCTGGCGTGGATACCGAGCTGCGGGCGCTGCCGCTTCTGCGCGACGGGCCATCCGGGGCTGTGCAGCGATCGGCAGGGGGTCGAGCGGCGTGGTGGACCGCCGCGGCTCCACGACGGCACGGGGGAGGGCATACACCAGTTTCTCGACACCTCCGCCTTCGCCGAGCGCGTCCTCGTTCGTGAGGAGGGCGTCATCCCCATTCCAGCCGACATCCCGCTGGAGATTGCGGCGCTGGTCGGCTGCGCGGTGCTCACGGGCGTCGGCGCCGTGACGCGGACGGCGCGGGTCGAGCCGGGCAGTGTCGTCGCGGTCTTCGGCTGTGGCGGCGTCGGCCTGAACGTGATCCAGGGCGCGATCCTGGCCGGAGCCGCCCGCGTCATCGCGGTGGACCGCAGCGCGGAGGCGCTCGCGCTGGCCAGGCGCTTTGGCGCGACCGAGACGCTGCATACCGGCGATCCGGACGTCGGCGATCCCGCCCGCGCCATTCGCAAGCTCACCGGTGGCGGCGCCGACTACGCCTTCGAGGTGATCGGCCTGCCGGAGACGATTGCGCAGGCGTGGGAAAGCATCGGGCCGAGCGGCCGTGCCGTGGTGGTCGGGCTGACGCTGCCGCGCTCGCAGGTGACGCTGCGTGCGGACTTCCTCAACGAGAAGGCGCTGCTGGGCTGCATCTTCGGCTCGTCGGTGCCGCGTGTGGATGTGCCGCGCGTGCTGACGCTCTATCACGCCGGGAGGCTGAAGCTGGATGAGCTGGCGGCGCGGCGCTATCGGCTCGACCAGATCAACGAGGCGTTGGCCGCACTGCACGGCGGCGCGCCTGGGCGCGGCATCGTCGTCTTCGACGCGGCCAGCTGAGTAGGAGACGTGGCAGGCGCCAGGCGCGCTAGGCGCTCCAGCCCCGGCAGCCAACCAAACCACCGCAGTGAGAAAGAAGACGCGCGATGAGCGAGCATACGGCACCTCACGTCGAGGTAGAGGAGGCTAGCATCGCCAGCCTCGCGGCGGCGATGCGTGAGGGCCGGCTCACGGCGCGGCGCCTCGCCGAGATGTACCTCGAACGCATCCAGGCGCTGGATGCGAGCGGGCCGCGGCTGCGCTCCATCGTCGAGAGCAATCCAGACGCGCTCGCCATCGCGGACGCGCTGGACCGCGAGCGCGCTGCCGTGGGTCCCCGCGGGCCACTGCATGGCATCCCACTCGTGCTCAAAGACAACATGGACACAGCAGACGGCATGCGCAGCACCGCCGGCTCGCTGGCGCTGCTGGAGGCGCACCCCGCGCGCGACGCATTCGTGGCGGCGCGACTGCGCGCGGCGGGGGCCGTGTTGCTCGGCAAGGCGAACCTGAGCGAGTGGGCCAACTTCCGCTCTACGCACTCCTCGAGCGGCTGGAGCGGGCGCGGCGGCCAGACGCGCAATCCGTACTCGCTGGACCGCTCGCCCTGTGGCTCGAGCTCCGGTTCCGCCGTGGCGGTGGCGGCCAATTTGTGCGCCGCGTCGCTCGGCACCGAGACCGACGGCTCGATCCTCTGCCCAGCCGCCGCCAACTGGGTGGTCGGCATCAAGCCGACACTCGGCCTCACCAGCCGCGCCGGCGTCATCCCCATCGCTCACAGCCAGGACACTGTCGGTCCCTTCGGCCGCAGCGTCGCCGACGCCGCTGTGCTCCTGGGCGCCATCGCCGGCCCCGATCCGCGCGATCCCGCCAGCGCCGCGAGCGCCGGCCGTGCGTTCGCCGACTACGCCCAGTTCCTCGATCCCAACGGGCTGGTTGGCGCACGCATCGGCGTCGCGCGCGAGGTGTATTTCGGCTACAACGAAAAAGCCGATGCGGTGGCCTCCGCCGCCATCGCGACGCTGCGTGCCGCGGGCGCCGAGATCGTGGACCCGGCGAACATCCCGACGGCCCAGCAGATGCACGACAGCAAGAGTGAGCGGGAGGTGCTGCTCTACGAGTTCAAGGCCGATTTGAACGCCTACGTGGCAGACGCAGGCGCCGGCGTGCCGGCGCGCACGCTGGCGGAGCTGATCGCCTGGAACCGCGCGCATGCCGAGCAGGAAATGCCCTACTTCGGGCAGGAGCTTTTCGAGTTGGCGGAGGCTAAGGGGCCGCTCACCGACGCGGCATATCTGGCGGCGCTGGCGGAGAATCAGCGACTGGCGCGGGCCGAGGGCATCGACGCCGTGATGGACGCGTACCGGCTGGATGCGCTGGTGATGCCGACGGGCGGCCCAGCCTGGAAGATTGACCTGCTGGACGGCGACCACCACATGGGCGGCAGCTCGCAGCCCGCCGCGCTGGCGGGCTATCCCGCCATCACTGTGCCGGCGGGCGACGCCTTTGGCCTGCCGGTCGGCCTCACCTTTATGGGCCGGGCGTACTCGGAACCCACCCTGATCCGCCTCGCCTTCGCCTTCGAGCAGGCCACCCACGCGCGCCGCCCGCCGGAATACCGCGCGACGACGCTCTGACCCGGCCGCTTCACGCAGACCACGCTCCCGGTGTGCCGACTTTCCTCGTGCCACGCGAGTAGCCGCACCTCTTCGGGCGACCCGCCTGCCCGACGCCCATGCTCGCCCGTTGCAGCTCACAGGTGCGGCACCTACCCGCCCACACCCTCCACACTCCAATCCGGGGGGGCGAGCTGCGGGCTGGCCTGGTCGCTGAGTACGGGGATCACACGCACGGGCGGTAGCGGGCGCGGGGCGGGGAGCTGTGGCGCGGTGAGCAACCGGCTGAGACCGAGCGCGGCGACCGTAGAGCCCCCAATCAGTGCCCAGCCGATGGGGCCGGGGATGGCGAGCCCGAACAGGGTACGCAGCGGAGGCAGCGCAATCGCCGCGGCGCTGAGTGCGGCGGAGCCGCCGACGGCGCCGACGATGGGTGCGGTGAGACGCCCCTCGGACCAGCCGACGTCGAGCGTCTGGGCGAGCTGTGTGCCGACGACGGTGGCGAAGGCGACGGTCTGCGCCTGGGCAGGTGTGCTTATGGCGAGGCTGAGCGCGTAGGCGGCGAGTGATGGGCCGCCGGTTAGCGCGCCGCGGCGGAGGATGTCGCGATAGAGCGGCCTATCGAGTGCGGAGGCGCCCTCGCGGGCGAGGCCGGCGAGGTTGCGGTGCTCGGGTCGCTGCAGGGCGACGGCGAGACCGGGTAGGATGTCGGTGATCATGTTGACGACGAGAATCTGTCGCGCCGTCATGGGCGGTGGCATGCCCGCGGCAGTCGCGCCGACGACGAGGCCGAGCTCGCCGAGATTGCCGCCGAGCAGCAGGCCGAGCGCGCGGCGGATGTTATGCCAGAAGCTGCGACCCTCCACGAACGCCTCGACGAGTGTGGAGAAGTCGTCGTCGGCCAGCACCAGGTCCGCTGTCTGGCGGGCTACTTCTGTGCCGCCGCGCCCCATCGCAACGCCTACGTCAGCCAGACGCAGCGCGGGCGCGTCGTTGACACCGTCGCCCGTCATGGCGACGGTGTGGCCGCGGCGCTGAAGGCTTTCGACGATGCGCACTTTGTCGAGCGGGGTGGCGCGCGCGATGACGACGGCGCGCTCGAGCGCGGATTCGAGCGCGCCGTCATGCAGCTCGGCGAGATCCGCGCCGGTGAGCAGTTCGCCGTCGCCCTCGCCGTGCCCGTCGAGGAGACTCGCCTCGCGAGCGATGGCGCGGGCGGTGGAGGGATGGTCGCCGGTGAGCATGATGACGCGCGCTCCCGCGTCGCGACAGCGGCGCACGGCAGCGGGGACGGTCGGCTTGAGCGGATCGTTGATGCCGACGAAGCCCAGCGCGACGAGGTCGCGCGGGTCGTCGAGCGCGGCTTCGCCGCCAGTCGCATCAGCAGACGGACGCACGGCGACCATGAGCACGCGCAGGCCGCGGGCGGCGAGCTCCTCGGCGCGGGCGCGCAGCTGAGCGCGGCCGGCTTCTTCCAACGGCTCGCCGCGAACGGCATCGCCCGCGGGTGTGGGCAGCGTGGAACAGCGCGAAATCAGCGCCTCGGGGGCTCCCTTGACGTAGACGCGACCATCCACCACGGCAGCGTAAAAGGCGCGCGCCGGGTCGAATGGCAGCTCGGCGCTGCGCTCGGCGCGGATGTCATCCTGGAGCCCTGCCGCCTCGGCGCCTCTGATGACGGCGACATCGGTGGGATGGGCGGCGGCCTCGGCGGCGTCGGGGTGAGGGCTGGCAAGCGCGGCGGCCCGCAGGATCGCGCGCAGGGGCACAGACAGCGCCTGCCCGGCTGGCGGCGGAAGGCTCGCCTCATCGGAGGCGCCGTCCGTGGCCCCGGCGACGAGGCGCAGGGCAAGGCGGCCCTGCGTGAGCGTGCCGGTCTTGTCGGCGCAGGCGACATCCACGCGGCCAAGCGCCTCGACGGCCGGCAGCCGCCGCGGCGGCGGGCGACGCCGGCCTCGCTGATCTTGGTGAGCAGCGGCAAGCCTTCGGGCACGGCCGCCACCGCGATGGTCGCGCCGAGGGCGACCTGCGGCAACAGGTAGCGCGTGCGCAGCCAGCCGGCGCCGGTGACGATCGCGCCACCGGCGAAGGCAAGCGGGAGCACCTGGCCGATGAGTTGGCTGAGGCGGCGGTCGAGCGGGGATTGCTTCTCCTCGCCGGCGGCGAGCGCTGCCGTAATGGCGCCCATGCGCGTGTCGCGGCCCACCGCGAAGGCGACGGCCTTGCCGCCGCCGGCGGTGACATCGCTGCCGTCGAGCACGACACGTCCGGCGGCGTTGGCGCTCTCCACCTCTTTGAACACCGGCAAAGACTCACCGGTGAGCGCGGCCTCGTCCACCTCCAGGGCGCTAGACTCGATAAGCCGCGCGTCGGCGGTGACACGCTCGCCAGGGCCTAGCAGGAGCACGTCGCCAGACACGACGTCGGGCGCCGGCAGGAGCACTGGCTGGCCGTCGCGCAGCACGCGCGCATTGGCCGCGCCGAGGCGGTCGAGCGTCTCCGCCACCTGGTTGGCGCGGCGCTCTTGCCACGCGCCGACGAGGGCGTTGGCGCCGAGCGTAAGGGCGACGATGCCAACGTCGGCTGGGGCGCCCAGAACGAGCGAGACAGCTGCGCCCGCGCCCAGGACTGCGGTGAGCGGGGACTTCAACTGGTCTGCGAACGCAGCGGCCAGCGAGCGCTGCCTGAAGGCGGGCGGCGCCTTGCGGCGGCGCTGCAGCGCCTCGGCCGTGGTGAGTCCGTCCGCGCTCGAATGCAGCGTCTCGAGCGTCCCCTCGACGGTGCGCTGGCCCCACTGCTCGGGGCGCGGGTCCACGATATGGGCGAGGGCCGAGCGCCGGCGCTCGCCGCCGCGCAGGCGCCACCAGCCATCGGCGAGTGCCGCGAGCGCGGCGCCATAGACGATGCGCGAGGCCAGCGCGACGCCTGGCGCGCCCTGGATGCCCCACACAGCGCCGCCGGCGTTGGCGAGGGCCGAGAACGCGACCGAATCGCGCACGGCGCTGTCATGCCGCGCACCGGCCTCCACGATGGCAGCGAGCGCCGTGAGGTCTGGCGCGAGCAGGTCCGCGCGGGCGGCGAGCGGGTTGCGGCCGTCGGTGAGGCCGACGGCGAGGTCGCAGTCGTCGAAGGCCATGGCGGCGTGGGCGCCGTCCGAGACGAAGGCGATGTACTGGCCAAGCGCCTGGCGCGACTGGATGGCGGCACGGGCATCGTCGGCGTCGAGCACGGGAATGCCGGCGCGCGTGGCGACGGAGCGGGCGGTAAGCACGTCGTTGCCGGGGAGCATGGCGACGGGTACGCGCAGGCGGCGGCACGTCGCGACGAGCTCCCGCACGTCGTCCGCGAGGTGTGGGCGTAGGGCGACAAGGCCGAGCGGGCGCTCCCCAGGCTCGCTCGTGAGCCGGAGGACGTAGTCGCCGCGCTGGCGCAATGGCGCGGCCTCTGGCACGGACGCCCAATCCTCCAGCGGAGCGAGGGCATAAGTGACACTGCCGACGCGCGCGCTGGCGGTAACCCCGTCGAAGCTGCCCTCCGTGGCGCCGATGCCGCCAGCCGCCGTGCGGAACGCACCGCCCCACGGCGAGCCGTTGGCCGCGGCGACGGCGCCCGCGCGCGCCAGGATCTCGGCGCTGTCTACGTCGGGTGTGAGCGGAATGACGGTGGTAGCCTCGTAGCGGTCGGTGACGATGCGCGGGCCGTCGAGCAGGACGAGATCTGGGCGGCGCAGCGTGCGATCGGGGCGCGTGCCCACGACGACAACCCCGGCACGCAGCACGCGGGCGGAGGCGTCGAGGTCGGCGGCCTCCTTGCCAATGATGGCGACGCGCGGGTTGACCAGCAGCAGCGCGGCGAAGGTGCGCATGACCGAGCGTGTGAGCACGGCGGTGGCAAGGGCATAGGCCAGCGAGGCGGGCGCGACGGCGTTGGTGTAGCGGTCGTAGATAGTGGGCGCGACGGGCGCGGGGCGTGGCTGCGCACCGAAGCCGGCATTGGCCAGCATCTCGAGTACGAAGGGACCGCCGAAGAGGCGCGCGCCGGCGCCCACGGTCTGGCCCGGCGCGGCAGGCGATGGCCGGCCAGCACGATCCGTCCAGGTACCGACCCCCGCGATGACGCGGGCATCGAGCGGAACGATCTCCCCGCTCTCCAGGCGCACGATCGCGCCGGGCGTCGCGGCGGCGATGTTCTGCAGATGCTCCTCGTAGTGGCGGTAGGTCGCCTGGCGCCGGCGCACTTCATCGAAGAGGATGGCAGACTCGCCGCCCGTGACGGCAAGGCCGAGCCCATTGCCCGAGAGCGCGAGCGTGGCGATATTGGGCACGGAGAGGGTCACATCGGCGACGTTGCGGCCGAAGAGGCGGCGCATTCCCTCGCGCAGGAACGGGAAGCCGCGCAGGATGCCGATGACGCCGGAGATGTTGGCCGGGATGTTGGGATCGACGAGCGGCTGACGCACGCCGGGGAGCTGCTGGAGGGCGAGGAGGCCGAGCCCAAGCGCGGCGCCGGCGACGCGCGTGCCACCCTGGATGAGCGGCGCCGGGTCGCGCGGATCGCGTGGATGGTCTTCCTCGGGGATGTCGGGCAGCTCGATATCGGCCACCTCGGCGATGAGTTCTTCGAGGTCCACCTCGTGGCGGCTGAACTCGACGAGCACCCGGCCGGTCAGGGGATTGGCGTGGGCGCGCACGCTGGGGAAGTGTTGCAGGCGCTCGACGACGTGCCGCGCGAGCCGCGGTTCGCGGTCGAGCCCGCGCACGGCGATGCGAGCGCGGACGGTGTGGCCTTCCCGCTGGGCGTGGGCCGAGGGCTTGGCCTGCGGCCGGCCGTGCGCCGCGGCCTCGATGTCCGCGAGATCGGCGCAGAGCGCGCGAATCGCCTCGAGCACGCCCACTTCGTCGATCTGTGCTGGGTCGTAGTGGATGAGCACGTTGCCGGTGAGCGGATTGGCCTGGGCCGTGCGCACGCCGGACAGGGAGCGCAGGCGTGCCTCGATGCGCTGCTGCCCCTCGCCGGACCAAGTCGTCAGATGCACGCGGACCCGTCCGCGCAGCGCGTGCACGACCTCGAACGCTCTGGTCTCGTCGCTGGCGGGACTGGCGACAGTTGCGCTCACGGGTCCATCCTTCCGGTCATCGTGTGGCCACATACGTAGCGGTACGGGGGATACGCCTCACACGCAGCGCGGAGCACGTGGGAAACGAGCGTCTAGTGGGCGCGAGCGCACGCGAAAGCCACCATGTGCCGCCGGCGCCGTGTACCTCACCGCGCCGATCCCGTCGGCAGCGCGCCCCGGGCCCGCGAGGACGAAGCCGCGTCAACAGTCTTCTTGGGTCTCTGGCTGCGCGGTAGGGGCAGCGGCCACGGTGGCGCTCTCCGTGGCAGCGGCGCCGCTATGAGCCGGGCCGTTCCCGACGGCATTGTGCTGGCGGATGTCCTGCGCCTCGGCCCACATGTCTTCACCTTCTTCGCGCGCACGAGCCCAGAAGCGGCGCAGGCGTTCGCCCGCGGTGCCGCTCCACTGCCCAAGCTTCTGGCTGAGCTGGTCCACCAGGACTTCAGCGCGCTCTGTTGCCGGCGGAGGGATGGGGGCCTCGTGCGCGGGCTGCTCGGGTGCCGTCATTGCTGCTGGCCCTCCTCGCGGCGGGTCGCGCCATCCCTACCAGCCGCTTGCGCCGCGTCATGAGTGACGCGCTGGGCCCCTTCGCCGAAGCCGCGTGCAAATGAGGTGACGACGTCGCCAGCCATCAGGATGCCGGCGAGACCGAAGACGGCGCCGCGACGCACGACCTTGCGAACCTGTGGGGAGGCGACGGTTGCGATGACGGCGGCGGTGATGCCGACTTCAGGGGTCACGAAATCTTCAGCGTCCACGATGCTCCTCCCGCTATGCACCCACCGCCCACCATCCATTTAAGACCAGGTTAAGGCGGCGTTAAATACACAATGAGGCGTTCTCGCTCGCACAGGACGTGCCATCCGGATACCGGCAATCGAGCAGGGACAGGCGGAGGTCACAGCTTCGTTCTAGGCGATTGCGACGCGCATGCGCAGTCTCTCCGCGGCTTTCGCCGCGACTACTCGACTTTGAGCTTGCGCAGGTTCGCGCCACACTGTACACTGGTTTGCAAGGTAGCAGGCGACCAGTTGAAAGAGGTGGCCGATGGGCGCAGGCCGTGCACAGGGTAGCTGACAGTTGCCCACAAGCTACCAGTATGCTCTAGTTTCCCTAGCTTTGGATGTGCTGTCAAGCATATCTTTTGCCCGCTCTGTCGGGTAGCAACGCTCCGTCGTATACCGGTGGAGTGACGCCGCTACGGTTGCCGGCGTTAACCCTAACCCTGCGGGGTTCCCTGCACGTTGTGCAGGACGGAAGTGCCTTCTTTCCTCGTGCCTTCGGGCTGGTTAGGAGAGTTGTACTTTTTAGCAACGGTACGGTAGACTATCTGCTCCTGGGAGGCGGCTTGGCCGCGGCCACGGCAGCGGAGGCGCTCCGCCAGCGCGACCGCGCCGGCAGCATCATCATCGTCTCCGGCGACGCTGCGTATCCCTATCACCGGCCACCACTCTCGAAGGAGTATCTCCGCGGTGAAATCGGCACCGAGGGGACATACGGCGCTGGTGGCATCTACGTTCAGCCGCTCGATTGGTATGAGTCGCAACACGTAGAAGTTCTCCGCGGCGCCAACGCGGCTGCGCTGGATGCCGAGTCGCGCAGTGTCCTGCTTGCCAACGGCATGACGCTCCACTATCGTGCGCTGTTGCTCGCGACGGGCGGACGCGCGCGCCGGCTTCCCATTCCCGGCGCTCACCTGCCCGGCGTCCACACCCTACGCAGCCTGGCGGACGCCGATGCGCTGCGTGCCGAGTTGAGCGCGCCAGGGCGGCGGCTCGTCGTGATCGGTTCGCGCTTCATTGGTCTGGAGGTTGCCGCCAGCGCCATCATGAAGGGCGCCTACGTCACGCTGGTAGATGCCACGCCGCGGCTCTGGCGCGGCCTCATGCCGCCAGCGCTTTCCGCGTATTTTCAGGAGTATTTCACCGCCCATGGCACCGTACTCCGCCTGGGCCACGCACCCGTCGCGCTGCTAGCGGGAGCAGATGGTCGCGTCGGCGCCGTGCGCATCGCGCCAATGCAGGGAGGGAGCACCTGGGAAGACATTCGCTGCGACGTCGTGGTGGTTGGTATGGGCATCGACCTGAACACTGAGCTGGCGGCTGAGGCCAGCCTTGCGCTCGGAGAGCGACGGGCCGTCTTGGTCGACGATCGCATGCAGACGTCAGTGCCGGAGATCTTCGCTGCGGGCGACATCGTGACCTATCCAGACCCACTTGCCGGCTGGATGCACTTCGAGCACTGGGACCACGCGGTGGCTTCGGGCCAGGCCGCCGCGGCCAACATGACGGGCGCGACGGCGTTCTACCACCACGTGCCCTACTACTTCTCCGACCAGTTCGACCTCGCCATCAATATGCTCGGCTATCCTTTCCCCAATGCGCAGGTTGTCCTGCGCGGCAGCCTGGCGGACAATGCATTCAGCGCCCTCTACGTGTACGAAAATCGGCTGGTGGCTGCCTTGCTGGTCAACGACGCCAGCCAGCTCGATCTGCTGCGCGATCTGATTGCAGCCGGACCTCAGGTGCCGGGTAATCCACTGGTGCTCGGTGATCAGGCCTTCGAACTCGCATCGCTGCGGCCTTCGCGCACGCCGCCGGCGCTGCCCTAGCCCCAGCCAGGACAGGCGACCGCTCGCGTCTACAGCGCGCGGCGGCTCTCTATCCAGATGCCAATGCGATACAGTATGCTGGCGCATAGTGACGCAGTGGGAGTGCAAAGGGAAGACGACGTGTCAGTTGAGGACGTGGCGGAGCCGGAACGCGACGCAGGTGGTCAGCCCGAGCGGCGGCTTCCGGACCTCGCCCGCATCCGTGCCTATTACGACGAAACCTGGCTGGACTACCGCTTCCTATGGCTGAATCCGCGCAATCAGGCGATCCACTTCGGGTATTGGGACGCGCATACGCGCAGCCATGCGGACTCCCTGCTGGCGATGAACCGCGTGCTGGCGGAGGCCGTCGGCGTCCAGCCCGGCCAGCGCATCCTGGATGCCGGCTGCGGCGTGGGCGGCAGCGCATGCTGGCTGGCAGCGAGCTATGAGGTCGAGGTCGTTGGCATCACGCCAGTGGCGAGCCAGATCGCGCGGGCGCGGCGCAACGCGGCGGAGCGGGGCCTGGCGGGCCGTGTCACCTTCGCCCAGCAGGACTACACACAGACCGAGCTGGCCGGCGGGAGCTTCGACGTGGTCTGGGCTATGGAGAGCGTGTGCCATGCGCCGGACAAGCGGCTGTTTCTGGCGGAGGCACGCCGGCTGCTGCGGCCAGGCGGGCGGCTTGGCATGGTCGAGTATATGCGCGGCAGCCGCCCCTACGCCCCTGCCGACGAAGCGCTGCTGGCGAGCTGGCTCTCCGGCTGGGCGATCCCTGACATCGCCACCGGCGACGAGTTTCGCGCCTGGGCCGCGGAGTCTGGCTTCGGTCTCACGCCGCATGTGCGTCCGTCGTTGCGTCGGCTCTACTGGATGGCAGCCTCCACCTGGCCGCTGGCAGTACTGGGCCACACGCTCGGCATCCGCTCCACGACCCAGCACGGCAATACGCGCGGCGCACGCGACCAGTATCGCGCCCTCACGCGCGGCCTGTGGGGCGAGATGCTGCTCACGGCGACGGCGCAGTGACGCGGCCTCCCTGTTGCCGGCTATGATACAGTAGCCGGGAGGTGTTTCCGCGTACTCTTGCCACGCCGGCACTCGATCCCCTCGCGAGCAGAAGGAGCGGCGCGATGCCCACGTCATCCCAGGTAGCGGTCGTCTCGTCGCCGGTAGACAGCGTGTTTGCCCGGCAGCTGATCGCCGACCTGCGAGATGTCGGCCTAGATGCGATCGAGGCGCCGTTGGCGTTGGGCGAGCCAGGTCCAGACGGCGGCAGTGCTCCGCCGCTGCCAGCAGTGGATGTCTTCCTCGTCGTGCTCTCGCCCGAGGGACTGCGCTCGGCCTGGCTCCTCCGCGCGGTGGCACAGATACGGGCGCTGCTAGGCACAGCGGCTGCGCGGCGTATTATT
>WNFJ01281238.1_pt1 | contig 12878 bp, 15 predicted proteins | sample 5400461 | NCBI WGS metagenome assembly WNFJ01 (sample SAMN13153349, study PRJNA577476) | soil metagenome | isolation source: 115 cm saprolite on Douglas fir-dominated hillslope | place: USA:California | collected 2013-09-17 | reverse complement strand
CGAAACATTACTGTGACTACTTGGACAGCAGGGGGCTGTCTCCGTTTCGAGTCGACAAGCACGTTCTCCACGACTATATCAGAAAACGCGCTTCAGAGAATATTGACCAGAAGACCATGGAAAACGAGTTAACGGCTATCTCGGGGCTATACGACTTCCTAGTGTTCGAAGACTACATGTCGAATAACCCGGTGCCAGGTGTGAGAAAGCGCTACATTCGACGATACAAAGAGGAAGCAGATGCTGACGACGAATTTCCAAGGCAGCTAATCTCAATAGAACAGATGAGTCTGTTGATCAATTCTATTCTTGACACCAGAGATAAGGCAATCAACCTACTACTTGCCAAGACAGGCGTCAGGCGGGGAGAACTTATCGCCATGGACCTCACAGACATCAATTGGACCGAGCAGTCCATCACTCTGAAGAGAAAGCAGTTCAAAAAACGCAGCAATAGAACGGTCTTCTTCGACGACGAAACAGCACGGATCCTCAAACGTTGGACTCACCAACGCTCCAAACTTGACTCGCTGACCCCCGCGCTCTTCATCGGGGAACACGGCGAGCGCCTGAGGCGTAACGGCGTTTACTCTCTAGTAATCAAGTATGCAGCGCGAGTAGGACTTCACAATTCCAAATCTTCCCATCCAGAAGACCACTTCTCGCCCCACTGTTTCCGACATTGGTACACAACTAATCTGAGGCGTGCTGGGATGGACCGAGAGTTCATCAAATCGTTGAGGGGAGATCGTCGAAAAGATGCAATTGATGTCTACGACAGAATCGACCCGGAGGAGCTAAGGAGAGCTTACGTGGCCTTCATCCCCCAACTCGGGGTGTAGGCTTACTTCTTCTGCGTAATGTTCGTAAGAGTCCTTTGGGATCTTTCGCCAATAAGATTCGAATTTTGCAAGAACGCCAAGATTTTCGTTGGGCGCTGGTTCTGGTTTTCGATGAATCAAGCTAACCGTTTGCTTCAACTCGTATACAATTTTGTCGAGTTCTTCGAGCGTAGCTGCAGTAAATCCCTTCTCGTCGTCTACGTAGGCAACGACTAAGGCCGCGAGAATCCGCAACCGATCGGACAGAACTTGATCAATCCCTGCGGGGGTGAGGCGATAATTCTCCCACGATTTGGTAGCCAATCCGCTCTCATGAGCTCTCGCCAGTACGCCTTTTATTGGGCTGATGTGTTGCGGTTTTCCAATTACCTTCTCGAAATCTCTCAAAACTTCTCGAGCGGACTTTTCCTTAGAAATTTCAAGACATTGAAGAACGTTGTACATCAATACTGACTTGACGCCGAGGATATTCTCAGGTCGCCCTTTCTTCCCCATTACCGTGCCTCACAAGGTCTTAATGCCTTTTTCGACCCGAAAAAAGCAATACACAACTGACAAGCGTAAGAATCCCACGTGGAAAAATGAAAACCACTTGTAACCGAAGGAAGTCGCATAGACGAGGTCCACCACTGCAAAGTGGGTTTATTTGGCAAATTTGGCAAATACGAACTGAAATCGGAGGACCCAACTGAAAGGCACCGACAAGTTTTCTGACCTTGAGAGGAACCTAAGTTCCTCGCCGTAAATGCGGGCTGCAACACAAGCAGTGCATCTTCGCGATACACGGTTAAACCAGTTTCAAGAAATCGCCGGAACCTTCCTGGATTACCACGCCAAGGACAACTCCATCATCATAGTTCTACAAATTAGAGTTCAAGTTCCAAACGGAGGACTCCACACTCTAGAATCCGCTCATCGAGGAGATCCTGTCTCAATCCTGCGCACCGACGACGAATCCGCCCCAATACGAGTGAGGCGTCTAAGATAGACACCGCTTGATTCGTGTCGACCGAAAAATAGGGGGTCGTGCCCACGGGGAACGCCCAAGAAGGCACACTGCCTCTTCGAACACCGAGACCACTGTGCCCTCACTGCAGATCCCAGAGAACAGTCCGCTGGAACACAAGGCTGTCTTCGACAGGAAGAAGAACATCTACCGTTTACAAATGCAATGACTGCTTCGAACAAGGCCGCCGCCCATGTTACTTCACCGAAGGTAGACGACTTACGACAAGCAACGAACGAAGCCTTGCCTATGAGTATCTCTTCCGCCGCGTTTCCTTGAACGCAACAATGGAGCCCGACGACGCTTTCTCGAGATCAACACTTTACAATAGGATTCGCAAACAAGGAAACGAGGCCCCTTGTGGAATCGAACTAACCAAGAAACTTACTGCGGAGAGGAGGCTTGGCAATGTGTTAAGCTTTGATACGACTCACATGAAGTTCAGTGTCGTTGATCCCACAACTAGCGAGAGATCCAGTAGGGTTGCTCACTCGTACTTCCATTTCATCGACTTATCTACGGATAGCGAGATTGACTATGGAATCGAACGCAGAGAAGATGCCGACACAGTCATAAGAAGACTGGCGGCCATCAAGTATGATCTGAAATATGATGCTCGGGTCGTGGTGACTGACCTTGACCCTGCTCATCTCCAAGCCATCCCTACAATCTATCCCAACGCGACCATTCAAGGGTGTCTGTTTCATCTTGAACTCCTTCTGAACAAGAGACTTCCCACTCGAGAGGACGAGAAGCGCGAGTCTAAGGGGAGACCGAAGAAACCTCAGACTCTCTTACCGGAATTTTTCGAGAGAGCAGTTGTTCTGACTCCACGGGATAGTGAGAAACTGAGACTCTATTGGCAAGTGAAGAAGAAGGTCATGGAAGCCGCAAGAGCCGTTGACAGACTGACACAGAACCAGTTAGTCGCTCAGTTAAAGAAGATTCCCATAAAAATCTCGAGCAGGCAGCAGATGAACCTAACGTCCCAATCAGAGAAACTACGAGGTAAGGACTACACGCGAGTTGACGAAGTTATCAAGAACTTCTCCGACAATCTCAAGTTTTACCACACGCGCGACGAGCTTAGTCGGCTCGGTCTCACTGAGAACATGTGTTACAGTAACCAGTGCGAGAATGGCATCGGCCAAATTCGACTGCTCTTCAAAAGGCACAAACAGTTCAGAAGTCTCGAGGCTGCAAGAGGCCACATAAACTACTACTGGTGGAAGAAGAGAACAGCTCCGGCGAACTTGAGTCCTTGGTCACTGAGTCAGGACATTCTCAATGATGACAAAGCAACTGCTACTCCATCCTACGGATTGGACAATTGGCAAAATCCCACGAAATTGGGATAGTGCCGCCTAGGGCACTATTCAGAATTAGTGGGACCACTACTATTGTCCAGGATCGTGGGATGCGATCAAGCAACTGCTTTCCCTAAGAGTCGCCTTCGAGGCGCACAACGGCAGTGCGAGCGACCTTACGACTGGACTAATTCGAAGATGACACGTTTCGCCTTATCGTCAAGGAGAACCTTCATGCGTTCATTATCGATGAGCTTGAGTGCTTTAACCGCACTGCTGGGTATCGTGACCAGGAAGCTCCCCCCGATTCTCTTCTGAACCTTGACGAATGCGATCTCGATTGGAGGCATGCATCTACCACAACAAACCTCTTCATACCACAATGATTATAAGGCTGTTGATGTGGTAGAATGTGGTATCGTGTGGTATGAATGCATGTGGAATCATCCAGACAATTCCATCCTAAGGTGGATGGCGACGGTTCAAGCGAGACGTTTCTTAATCTGCTCGCGGAAGCATTCGGCTCAGCGGCCCGCGGAAGAAGATCAGTCGAACTACGAAGTGTACATGTAGAGCTTCTCAAGCTTGGGTGGCACCCATGACGGCGTCAGATCGGCCATCCCGACTTACACCGTCACTGCTCGCGCGAAAAATACTTTGTGCCGCTTATGGGCCCGCCCCACTAGACAGGAACGACTGGATCAAGCTTCGTGGCTTTCACGCGGCTGCAATGATCAAGGTCATATCCAGACACTTGCAAACAGGCTACGAACTGATAGACTTAGAAAAGCGCGGACCTGGTTACAGAATTGACCTCCTCTTTCGCGCTCCATCTGGACGAACTCGAATAGCTGAGGTGAAATCTGGTCAGACGATCAGAGAAGTGCACAAGCTTCAAGGTGCACTTTACCCACAAGATGAGGGGTCCGAAATTGTAGTCTCTACCGGAAAGATAGACGAGATCCTCTCACCTGAGTTCATTCAAGAGGCTCTTGAGAGGGCGGAGACGACTCGCAAGCTGATCATGACAGATCCTCAGGCTGCGATGTCAAAATACACGCCACATCCGGATGTTTGCCCGCATTGCTCGACCACGAGATGCCCATTTAGATCCCCGCAAACGATTCCGATCACCTCAACTCGAGGATAGATGTCGAGGTGATGACGTTGGAGAAATCAGGCAGTTGTGTCTTTTGCAGAGGAAGCGTCTCTGCCAAACGCCATCTTCAGCTTCCATTGTCAAAGACCCATCTCAGCGTTTGCGAGAATCACTACCTAGAGCTGAGGATTGCTCTCCGAAACGAACTTGTCAAAGAAGTAACGTGTTCATGAGCCAACAGGGCGATTTTGAAACAGCGCATCCAGCAAGCCCTGAGGGACGAATGAGAGGCAATTCCGCCAAGTCATCCTTCAGATTGCGAGAACTTCGAGGTCTGGGAATCCTTGCTAGAGGAGGGCAAATACAAAGGCGAAGCGACAAATTGTTTTGGGTAAAGTCGCAGAGTCGGGATAGTCAGCACCAAGTCTCATTTCTCAACCGAGCGTGGACATGCGATTGTGAAGACTATCTGGAGACGAGAAAACCCTGCAAACATATCTTCGCAGTAAATTTCCTCCTAAATCTTCCCGCGATCATTCTTGCCAATCGGGAAGCGGTTGAAAGAAAATGTCCTTACTGTCTGTCAAATAGCGCCGTAAGAAACGGCAAGAGATACAATAAGAGCGGGGCGACCCAACTTTTCACATGCAACAATTGTAATAGAACCTTCAGGGATGAGCTCCTACCCAATAGTGGTGCTGGCCGCGCCGCAGTTGCCGTAATTGCTCTTGACCTTCATTACAAGAAGGTAAGCCTTAGAGAGATAGCCAGTCATCTCTGGCAGATCTACGGCATAGAACTTCCACCATCGACAATACACAGTTGGATCACCAAGCTTGTGAAAATGTTGAGAAATGCAACGGAGGATCTCAAGCTCGAAGTGGGGGATAGGTGGTTGGCAGACGAAATGAGAATAAAAGTTTCTGGAAAGGAGAAGTATCTCTGGAACGTCTTAGACTACCAATCCAGAAAACTCATCGCGTCAATGCTCGCGGACGGAAGAGGGGCCAAAGAAGCACGCGTTGTAATAGAGGAAGCGATAGCGAGGGCTGGGAAAGAGCCTAAGGAGCTTGTTACGGACGGTCTCGGGTCGTACTCCGCCGCCTTAGAAGAAGTGGGTGGCGGGATTGACCATGTGAGGAACGTAGGAATCTCCCACAAAGAGAACAACAATCGGATAGAGGCATTCCATGGTACGGTGAGAGGATGGACGAGGTCAAGCAGGGGAATGAAGGGCCGCGGCAAACAGGACCTAGAAGGATTCTCTTCATACTACAACTTTGTTAGACCTCATCAAGCACGCGGAAACAAACCTCCTAACCAGACCAGCAGCAAAAATTGCTTGCTATCCGTGATCAGGAATGAGCCGTCTTAGACCCCAACCTGCGTTGAGGCCTCATGGCCTCAAACCTAAGAAACGGAAAACGGGCGTTTGGATTCCCCGAGAGGAATACGACAATCTGATGCAACTATTGACGAAGATTGAGGCTCAACTTAGGGAAATATTGGTCTATGGTGCTGCTGCTGATCCCGAAGTTAGAAGCCAATTGCAACCCTGGCGAAGACAGCTCCTCAAAATGATCGAGAAGTCCAAGGTCAGAAGTGACAAGACCTCGGACGGGCAATGACATTAGTCTAGCATCCGGGGAAACTCGAAAAGCAATTGCTTAATCACACGAATGCCTTTCGCTATCCCTAGCTATATTCCATCATGACCAGACTCTCCTCTAAACTGTTAGCTGATGCAATCCGAATAGCATTGTTGAAACCAACTCTCTGAAGTGCTCTATGTCTGTATAGGTTGGCTCGGGGCTCGCCAACTCGTGGTATAAGGCGCACCGAAGGTCATAGTAGAAGTCAAGTGACTTCCAAATGTCTTCTTCAAAGGCGGGAGCGTTCTTCTTCATCATGGCGACGAGAGTCTTTCTGTTGGAAAGCTGCTCCTTTGTGACACTCACGTTCTTGATTCGTATCAGGTAATCTCTGAATGCTATCTCAAGACAACTATCCAGTAGAAGAAGAGCAAACCTGTTCTTGTTTTCCAACTTCTTTCCGAGGATCAGATCAGCCGCATAGACGTTCTCAACTAGTGCTCTTGTCCACGGTTGTTGCCGAATTCTATCCTTGTTGAGATTTAGTAGACGTTCAGCTTCAGAACGGCTCTTAGGAGGAATGCTCGGCATTTGCTCGGGCTTCAGAACGAAATCTTGCCGAGAAGTCAAATCGACAGTCTCGACTGTCCCTTGAGGATGAGTGGCTATCTGCGCCTGGCTATCTCCAATTAGCCTTCTCGAAAGCTGAATATACGGGGTACAAAGTTTCAGCAAGTCGTCTTTCAGACGAGATATGATAGCGTTCGAAAAGTCCAAACCTGATTTTGTGCTATTCCATGGCATATCCTGATTTGATCCGCTTATCCTGAGTATGCCTCTAAACCAAGCGTGTGCAGCGTGCGGATAGCCCAGTAGTTTCCTTGTGAACCCAATCTCTGGATCTTTGTAGTCTTTGAGAATCAGTCTGTCGTTGCAATAGATGTAGAATCCATACTCCCCGGTTTGCCGTGACGCTATCATCAAACCTACTGTAGCGTTAACGTACACCCTTCTCCCACCTGTGCTAATGAAAAACTTGTAGTCCCGCGGATGTCTCCCTTCTAGCGGGTATGCCCAATTCTCGAACGTGATGGGCTCTACCAGTTCACCGTTCAGCCAGATCGTGAAGGTTTGGTCCGATAGTATAAGACCGTAGGTCTCCGATAACGCTCGTTTCACGTCGGCGATAACATCAAGATTAACGTCGAATTTTACCTTCGTAACGTGGATATTTGTCCTACCGGGAAGGATCTCAGAACTTCTGTACTTGGGAATTTTCCATGAAGTAGAAGTTATCCATGCCTCGTCAACCTTGATTTTGAATGTGCCTTCGTTTTCAAATCTACTGGTGACCTCAGCCTCTCGAGCCAGCGCTACAATGCCCCGTTTCATTCCAAGTCCGAATTCTCCGATGGTGTTTTCGGTGGGGGTTCGAGTTGTACCCCCGGGCTGCATCAACAAGTTAAGGTTCCCCTCCTTTATTCCACCAGCATTGTCTTCATACGTCAACTCCTTCTTCTCTACGTTAAGTTCGAGGTCCACCTTGAGCGTAGGCTTACCCCGAAGTTTCCATTCGTCAATCGCATTGTCAACGAGTTCGAGTATTCCCTTCTTCAGATCGATGTCTGAAGCCATTGAACCCAATATCTTCTTGAGGGGAGTAGCGTCGATGTCCTCGACGAAAACGTCTTGGGAGGTTAGCAGCGAGACTACACCGTATCATTGTCTCGGAACCTGCCTTAAATTCTTTCAAGAAACGGTACCGTTCTGTACTTCTTGAGAGACGTCTATTCCTTCGCTAGGAACAGAATGTGCTCGGACTTCATGACGTTCTGAACCCCTTCAATGGGTCGTTCGAACCTCTGAGCGAGCGCTAGGCCATGTTTTCTGCCGAGCTTCACGATCTCATCTTCGAGTCGGAGTCCAGTGGCTTCTTCGACTTTCCCAAGTTGGACACTATTCGACCCGATGATGATCACGGCAAACTTACCCGGTTTGAGAACCCTCCCCATTTCCATCAGAAACTTTTCTGTGTCGTCTAGATACGCGAAAACTTGGTTCTTCAATCCCGAGCCCCTCAGTCCTATCATGTTGTCTCGCAATGCCGAGAGGTCGTAACCGAGATACTGAAGTTGAAGGCTATCCCCTTTCAGGTAGTCTATTGCGAATGAGTACGGAGGAGAGGTGATCACGGCATCAACTGAGTTGGTCTTGATTTTGACCAAGTCCCGTGCGTCACGTTCTTCCACTTGTGCATGACCCAGCTTGAGGTCTAACTCATCTCTAATCGCAATGAAATTGCCAATCGCTGCCATGTATCTTGCGAGTACAATCGGCAAGAGTTCTGGAAACTTCTTGGTCTTGACTCTCTTAGAATAACCCAGTGCATCGAGATATGCAAGTAAGAGAATCGGATGAACCTTGGACGTTTGCTTCTCTGAGAGTTCCGTTAGGGTTTGTTGAGCCCCACTAGTCGAAAGCGTCTGGAATGCAGATTCCCCTTCGTCGCGAAGTGAATTCAACTCATCCATCGTCAAGGACAAGCCTTGCAGTTTGGCTCGAGCCATGAATACAGCGAACGGGTTAATGTCATATCCTATCGAATTGATCCCGATCAGTGACGACTCGACGTTAGTTGTTCCGCTTCCGGTCATTGGATCAAGAACGAGTTCTCCTCGTCGTACACCGATGACATTCATTATCCCTTTGATCAGTTGCGGGTGAAACTTTCCTCTGTAGGGGAATAGTCCATGAGTAGCATAGCTCGTCTTAAACTTGTAAACCTCGAAAAAGGCTTGCAATCTAGCTGAACCCTTGCCAACTTGCAAAGGGGGACCGGAGCACAATCTGAAATGATTCGTTGGTCTGTCACTAACAGACGCGAAATAGGCTGACCTTTGCACCAACTGTTCTTTGCTAAGATTGGCTGATTCGACAAGTGCCAATTCAAGTTCGTAGACGCTGTTCAATCCAGAGAGAAGTTCGTATCCTTCAGGAAGGACCTTGCTCCTTAGGCTTGGAATGAGGGAGGTAGTCCTTCTCTCAAGAGTTTCCAGCGTCGTCATGTTGCATATTGTCCTTAGGCAGACACATAACTCTTAAGTTGACTGAAATTGGTTGAGACTCGAGCTCTACGACCGGCTCACAAGATTTCATAACTTGAAGCTCGTCAGAACTGAGTTGCTAATTGATAGAGGCGATTTCTCCTCCTCTAATGACTGGAGAAGTATTCGTAAGGAAATAGAAACTGCGATCGCTACAATGGAACATCCACCTGGCACTGGGAGGTTCATTCTGAACGATGAGAAAGGGAAAGGAAGGAAGAAGGGTAATGGAGTCCTCCCCATCAAGGAAATGTTCGTTCGGCATCTTAAGAGACAGTCTCAAGACTGGAGAACGGAAGTCAAGCTAAACATTCCAGCACGAATTGAACCGGGACCGATCGACGTAGGAAAGACTGTCAACAACAAACTCTTCGCCGTAGAGTGGGAGACCGGCAATATCTCATCCAGTCACAGAGCGCTGAACAAAATTTCGATGGGATTGCTGAAAGACGTTCTAGTTGGAGGTATCCTGGTTTTGCCTACTCGGAAAATGTATCCTTACTTGACGGAACGAATAGGCAACTACGAGGAGCTTGAACCCTACTTCGAAATGTGGAGGGCCTTGAACATCAACAAAGGGCTGCTGGGCGTTATGGGCGTTGAACAGGATGGTCTCAGTCAGAATGTACCAAGGTTCAGCAAGATGACTGCTGGGAGGGCACTCGAATAGGCAGAATCAATCAGCAATCAAGAATCCGCCACCTTCGGGCGGTGCTAACAACCGCGTTTCTATCTTTTCTCAAACAATGGGGATGGTATGTGACTCAAGGAGTCATTGCTCTACTGAGTTTGATCGGCACAGGTTACATCAACGGTATTCCGAGCAATTCTTCCAGAGCGTTCGTCGTTGATGCCGGTATCGGAGCATTCTACGCGAGTGCATGGCTATTGCGAAGAGTACGTCCTCGGAGTAGACCGGTACTCGAATACGCGAGGCGAGCCTATCGGCTGCTTCAATGGACCTTCACCGTAGTTGCCGCAGCTATAGCTCCAAGCGTTCTGCCTCTTATTCCATTTCTGGGAAAGCTCAACGATCTCAAACAGAACGTTGCGCTCGTAATTGGCGTGCTTGTTTTCCTTGCGCTGTTGGGAAACATTACCGCTTTCGCCAATATATTCAAGAACTGGGAGGACGACATGGTAAAGAAATTTGAAGCCGAAAATCCGCCGAGTAACGGGATTGATTCGGATTGATTTTCTTGGAAGTCGCTGAACTCACGATCAAATGTCGATGACTGTCCTATCCTGCCGAGAGCTTGACTCCTCTTTCGAGAACGTACGCTACTATTCCTGTCACTAGGGCTCCTATGATTGATAGGAACACGATCGTCTGAATGTTTGATGCAAGTGTCTGATTGAGATTCGTTGTAGTTGTTCCGATGCTGGCGAAGTAGATCCGCAAATGGAAACGGGAACAAGCACGCAATCAGGAAAGTGCCGGACGACGATGTCGAGGCCTATGCTCAAGCTATCGCGGACGGGTTCGAGGAAAAGAGCCGAATAAATCGTGCAATCATAATGCGGAAAGGAAACCACTCAACGGGAAGATACCCCTCGGTGCCCACTCCTATCCATAGCTGGACCTTCATCGACTAGGAAGCCGCAGGCGTATATACCGACTGCATAAGCGATAACGCTCGTGCAAATGTCACTATCAGAAAATAACCTGAAAACAGGCCTCGGACAGGCTGTTAGAGCTGATTTCACTAAAAGACGCGTGCCAACCTCAATGATCCTAAGAGCTATAAGGCCGGACGCTAAGGCCACGGTATCCTTGTCGCTGAAAGTCCGGCTTAAGATAGGAGATGTCGAGGTAGAGATTCAAGGCACGCAGAAAGAAGTAGCCGAGGCTTTCAACAATATCGATTCATACACGGAGAAGTTTCGGAAGACATTCTCCCCAGCTACCTCTCCGACCGGAAAGCCGAGACCGTTGAGCGATGAAGAGTTCCTTCAGCCCACTGAGGAAGTGCCTCGGATCGCCAAGCCCAAGTCTAAGGCTGAAGCGGTGAAGCAGCTTCTGATCTCAGGTTGGGCTCACAGTCCTCGAACGATAAAGGAGATTGTGGACGCACTCCAGGTTAGCGGAATATTCGTTCAGTCGACGGATATTTCGGGAACCCTCACTAACCTCGTTCGAAGTGGAGAAGTAAGCCGAGTAAAGACTGAGCGAGGCTGGGGGTATTATGTTGCCTTTGCAAAAGTTGGAAGAGGAGTCAGAGTCATGGGCCCGACGGTAGAGCCGGAGGACTCAGACAAGGAATGACCGAGGCAAAAATACTCGGAGTAATCCGGCACTAGCGGCTCCATTTGAGACGGGCCTACGCCGGCCGCCCCCGGACATGATCTCCACTGTGTTGCTCAATCGGTCATTCCCTTAGATTCTCTAATAAGAATATCCTACAGACCAGAGCCTGTGTTTCGAACAGGAGTAATTTTTGAGTCCAAATCAGCCTCAAAGCGTAGATTTGGTTCAAATGGAACCCTCAAAAATCTCTAAGATTTAGATCATCAGCATCTAAGCCTGCGGCATCCTGGTCGATGAAGCTCCGGCTTCGGATAGGAGAAATCATGCCGGTAGCTCCTTTACCGGCGCGAGGACTTGAGTTTGGTCGATTCGCTTGATTAGGGGTTCTCCTCTGACCACGCGACGGGCGTTTTCACCTACCAGGATTATGTTATTGTTGATCCCTCGATAGTGATCAATCCCGACAGCTTTGGCATACTAGACTCCGTAGGACTGGAACAGAAGAAAGCGTTCGTAATGAATAGGTTGCGATAATCGTATCCTAAGCGAGAAATTAGCTCCTTCGTTCCTGTCTCATACCGATTGTCTGCCCAACTCTCATCTAGTTTCGACCAGCCAGGCTGATCATGTCCTTCTCGCATGATGTCTTCGCTTATCCTCCGGTGATGCTGGTCTTGCCCTCCGGGATTGTAGCCCGCTAGGTACACATCGTTTGGTGCAAGTGTGCTGAGAGAATTGAAGACAGCCTCGCCTTTCTGTTGGATTAGTTCGTCCCCTAGGAACTCTCTGACCATTTGAAGAAACTCAGATTGATTCGTATCTCTCACGTGGATCTTATTTCTTTAAGGCGTCAATCTCAGGTACCCGCGTGGAGTCTTATCCTTGCCGGATATACCGACTAGAGAGGAATTTCTCAGGGCTATGCAGATATTTCAGGAAAATGAGAGAAGAGACGCTATGTACAGCATGGCCACATTCCTAGTAGACCATTTTTGGGGAGACGCTGCGAAGATAGCGGACGGGCTTGGTGTCTTATTGCTAACTTGGAACCAAGCCTTCTATAGATACGGCTCTTTCAATTTCGATGAACTAGAGAGATGTATAAGGGCGAACTGGAATGTCATCTCAAGGTTCAGAGAAAGGGACATCTTTTCTCTATCATCTTCGGATGAAGAGGAGGTCAGTGGAAGATCTCAAGATAGATTCGGGGGGCAAGCAGGGACAGAAGAGCCCAGTTGCGGTGGCCAAAGCTCTTCACTTGTTGGCCCCCCACTTCTTTCCGCTTTGGGATAGTAAAATCGCACGGGCGTACCGATGCAATTATGCGAGTAATCCAGCGGAAAAATATGTGGCCTTCAGCAAGATGATGCAAGCGATAGCAGAGAGGGCAAGAAGCTACACCAACGAGTCCGTGAAACCACTACTCAAGATGATTGACGAATACAATTTCGTGAACTTCTCAGGGTGGAGCTGATAGCTAGTGCTCGACGTGAGCGGAGGGAATCTCGGGTGAAACAAGAGCTCGTTGAAGCGCTGAAGACATTAAACAAACGAAAAGAGGCACAAGTGGTCCGAGAACGAGGCGAGCCGTTCTCAAACCCGTTCTTCTGGCCGGATCCTGATCTAGGAGCAGCACAGGTTGAGTTGTTTACGCTCGTGAGGGAGAGCAAGAAGTCCGAG
>WNFJ01142827.1_pt4 | contig 12879 bp, 11 predicted proteins | sample 5400461 | NCBI WGS metagenome assembly WNFJ01 (sample SAMN13153349, study PRJNA577476) | soil metagenome | isolation source: 115 cm saprolite on Douglas fir-dominated hillslope | place: USA:California | collected 2013-09-17 | reverse complement strand
AGACCCGCCGAAAGCCAAGCCCTAGCGGTCCAGCAATGTGGTAGCCTTGGTCGTCAGGCCCCCGGTGGGCAATGCTCTTCGTCATCTTCTCTAGGTTCCGGCGAAGTACCGGGGCTTGATTGCCAAAGTTGTATTGTCCGCAAATTCCGCACATAAAGTTGGCTAGTTTACTCTCGCAGATTCGGGCTCAGCTTTGCGTTTGTCTTGATAAAGCAGAAAGCAGAGACTTCTAAACAATTGGGACTGGGCCCAACGATGCATAGGGCAGTTGTCCCATCCCAGGAGAAGCTGGCGGCTTCGGAAGGAGCCGTCGGGCTTCTGCCATTCGTCCAGGTTGAGGACAATTGACAAGATATCGTCAAGTGCTTGAAAACGGCCTCTTAGCAATACGGCCAGATTGATACACTCCGCGTAGTCATACAACTCTCGTCGGTATACCGTCAGCCGAGGCCTGCGCGAGAAAGGCTTGGGCAAGCTACGCTGATCAAACAAATTTTCAACGTAGTACCCCACTCCGCGCTCGATAGCGTTAGTGCACTCACGATTTCCTGTGAGGGTCTCGATCTTCGCCAGCGCCTTGAGGACAAAGCATGTATGAAAGTGATCGACAAAGTCTCTCTGCCCATCTGTCGAATAGTACCAGGAGCCGTCTGCGTTTTGAGATTCGATAACAAAAGTCAAGTTTCTCTCAGCAACCCTCCGATATTGCTCCTCTGAGAAATCCACCGCTGCCCTCATTAGGAGAAACGCTCTGTAGGCACTGGCATTTATTACCCCTCCCGGGTCAACAGATTCAGGAGTATACGAGCAAGTAGAAGAGTTCACAGAGGTCTGGAAATCGTGATAGTCGTCCACGGCATGTTGAGCGATCGACTGCATTATCTGCCGCCACTTCTGGTCCCCATCGATTTGATAAACTTCCCGAAACGCCTCGTATACATAGGGCACTGTCGTTATGAGGGGCGTCCCTTCCTTTAGGGTTCCACGTCTCGTTTCCCAATTGAACGGGTATCCCCAGCAGTAGTGATCGTACGCCGGACACCGGGTCTCCTTGAGCACCTCAAGAAAATGGACTGCACGCCGATAGTACTGTTCCTCCTTGAGAGCCTGCGAGAGGAAAGCGAACCCCATGGCGTAATGCGCGTCCGCGATGGGGAACCTCTGCGGTTTCCAGAAGAGCCTGCGGGCGGAAGGCACAAACGCTTCGCTGAAGATCATTGGGGAGACTGCCAGTATTCCCAGCAGCGGCTTCGTATAATAAAGAGCCTTCGCGCGGCGCCCTAGATTACTCGCGAAGAAGCTCTGGTGATCATACGAAGTTTCTCCGTAGCGATCGAGCCATCCGACAAACCGGATAACCGCCGGCTGCACCTTCTCGAACGCACTTGTGTCTGTCATTTTTCCGACTGGACCGACCAACAATGTGATTAACTCGGCTTGACTTCGAAGCTGTCTATCCGCTTAAATCTGAACGTTGACCTGAGTATCGCCTTCAACTTCAGCATCTGCTCTTTGCGATGAAATCGCATGAGCTCATCCGAAACAGGTCTTCTCATTTGGCGCAGAAATGCGGACAAGTACCCCGAATACAACGCGGCGCCCCCCAGTAGATATGGTTTCTTGGTCGCTCTATACGCAACCCTGAAAAGTTCCCATAGAGGATGTCCACCAAGATAGTAGTCTTTCTCGCCATAGGAAAACGTAGAAGCGAGGAGCGAGCGTTCAGCCGTTCCCAAACTCCGGTAATGAAAAAACGATTTCTCTCGAAAGGATCGAGTCGTCCAGCCCATCATCCGGGCTGTGGTGACTGCGATCCAGTCGATACCCCCCGCCCTGTTTGGGATATATCCACCAATTTCTTCAAAGCACCGGCGTCGAAACAGCTGGCAACCACCCGCGACGTGGGTGTGACCCTCAAAACTGTCGATTGCCGAACTGTAGCCTTCTTCCCGGAAAATGGTCCCTGCAACTCCAAGACTGGAGTCTTCCTCGAACTTAGTTAACAGAAACTCAAAGTAGTCCGCATCAAAGGAGAGGTCCGAATCCAAGTTCCCGATGACTTCATACTCGAGATCCTTGACTCTTTCAAACCCCGCGTTGAAAGCATGGACCTTCGCCGCGAAACTTCGATCCCTGTGTGCGGGCAGATTAACCAATTCCATCCAGTCGTATTGGGCGAGGTACCGGCCCACAATGCTTGCCGTAGAGTCCGTCGACCCATCATTCACGATTACCCACTTGGAAGGCAAAAACGTTTGGCTTGTCACCGATTGAATCGTTTTCTCGACAAACCGTTCCTCATTACGAGCAGGAGTGATGAGTACGTACCTTATGTGACCTGGAGGGTGGCTCATTTTCTATCTCACTATCGCTCTGCCGGCACGTTCCTGCTGTGCCCAACTCTTATCGGATTCTGGGCCGAGCCCAACTGGGAGAAAATCTCATCCATGATCCGTGAGGTTTGCAAGATCTCCCCATAAGATATGGGTAATGGAAGACCTTCGGCGATTGAGCGATAAAAAGTCCGTATCAGAACTTTCATACTGTAGCCTGTCTGAAAATCGGCCTTTAGAAACTTTGTCATATTCCCCAAGGAATTGCCGATGTATTGCTTGGCGTAGTCCCACGGCGGGACAAACTGTTCCAAATAACTCTTATACCGAGATCCCTTCATTCTGATCACCGTAAGTTGATCATCATCCATGACCAAACCGTTTTTCGGTCCATACAACCGAAACTGATGCAAAGCGGGTCGCATTTGCGACGAAAAAGTGAAGTAGGCCGTCGCTACATCGTCACGCAAGATAACTCGCAGTTCATCGATTATCTCTGTCTCTCCAATGCTTCTCAGGAGTGGACTCGTGAAGCCGTACGCGAGGATCTCGGGAGAATCACCCGTCAAGAACTCAGCGACCTTGCTGATGCCATGGCTGATGACGTTTTGCAGCAATCCTCCGGGTAATTTCCTGATCCAGTGATGGTTGTCTCCTAACAATGCTTTGGCATAGCCGGCGTCACGCAGGTCGTAGCAATAATAGCTTTCCATATGCACTGGAGGACCGCCCAGATAGCCTTCTTCGACGAGTCGCCGCATCCGAATTGCTGCGTGAGTGAATTGCGCATTGTGGCCCACTGTCAATTTCAGGTTCTTGCGTTCTGCAAGACTTATGAGCTCTTCCGCTTCCGTGGCGTTTACCGTGAATGGCTTTTCGATATAAACATGGCACCCGAACTGAAGGCACAATTTGCCTAGCGGGTAATGGCTTTGGGGCGGAGTTGTGATGTGGACCACATCAGGCTTGGCCTTATCGAGAAGATCTTGCACCTCTGTGAAGTACGCGCCAACGTTCAGCCGCTCCTGAAGTTGTCGTGCCATCAGATCCTCTCGGTCACAGACTCCAACAATCTCGCAGCCTGAAATCAGGACAATCTGCTCCGCATGTTGATCGGCTATTTTGCCGCATCCGATAATGGCCACTCTCAGCATCAGCTAACTTGTCTTTCTTACGTACTCGAAATACCGCCTCGATGCTTCCGAGAACGCCACCATCGGCCGCCATTCGAGACGGTCTTTCAACTTTTGGTTAGTGTATCTATTCCCTCTCCAATACGTCGCACATCTTCGTCGGTTGAAAACAGGTGGTAGCTGGCCTTCCGACCACTCGGAATATTTTTCCCAGGCCCAGCACAAACAGTAGAAGAGCCAGTAGGGAACGTAGATGGACTTAAAACGTTTGCCCTGCTTCTTGTACATTCTCAGGAATTGTCTGCTGGTGGGTAAATCGTCGTCAACCACATTGAAGACCTCACCGTTGACCCCCGGTTTGATGCCTGCGAGAACGATAGCCTCAGCACAGTTATCGACGTAGGTCAACGGAATCTGATTTGAACCTCCCAAATGGAAAAATATCCCAAACGTATCAATTCCCACCCTGGCAGTGATCTGGCGGGCCCCAGGACCGTAAACCGCCCCTAGGCGCAGGATGACATACGGCACGCCATGTTTCTGGGCGTATTCAAGCAGTAGTTGATCTTGCTTCAGCTTTGCAAAGGTATAAGCCTCGGCTCGCTCCACCGGCCGGTTCTCTAGCTCACAAGTTTCGTCGAGCAATCCACCGCTAGCGATGTTCCAGTTCGAGTAGATCGCAAACGAACTGATGTTGACAAACCGCTGCAGGTTCCCATACCTCAACGCTGCATCAAGCAAGTTTCTTGTCGTCACGACGGAGTTCATGAAGGACCCTGGAAACGTCTTTTCTATGCCTGCAGCCAAGTGGAAGATCACAGTCACATCTTTTGTCGCTTTTTCGCAGTCCTCACGGGACAACAGATTTCCCTGCATAACCTCGGCTCGGACGTTTTGGGCGGTCGCGAGGATTGCGTCTAGACGGGTCAAATTGCTCGAGGACCGCACTAAGCAGCGAAGATTGCTGAAACCGGAACGGAGCAATGTCTCGACCACTCTGGATCCTATGAATCCGTTAGAGCCAGTAATCAATATCGGATCGTCAAAGCCAATGATCATGTTGTTTTTGTCCATCTCAAATGTCTCAGGCCAGCCCCATCAAGTCGATGACGACGCCCGTAAATGGCAATCAGCCGGGTTATCCCAACGGTTGTCTGAAAGTGACTCTTCGGAGCGAATGCTTACCCTGCTAGTCCGCCTTACCGCTCGGTTGTTGGGCATACACCTCAGACCGCTCGGTGGCAAGCGACTTCTCGTACACTTGCTCTGGCTCGTATACGACGACGTGGCTGCCTCTATTGGAGAACGCGAACGGAACGTACAAAAGGTTCTTGAGCCGCATCCGTAACGCCTGCTGCCGTTCCGGCGGAACGAAGAACAGCATAAAACCGCCACCGCCGGCTCCGAGAAGTTTGCCTCCGAGGGCACCGGAGCTGCGCCCGGCCTCATAAATCTCGTCGAGGTCGGTATTGGTGATACTCTGCGTCAGCGTTCTCTTCACTTGCCAACTTTCATGCAACAAGTGGCCGAATTCATTTAAAGACCGATGAGTATCTGTCAGGATTGCCTCGGCTTCGTTAACCATCTGAAGCATCATGTTGAGCTCATGCTTCCGATGCGGCGTCATTCTTATTTGTTCTTTGGCAATTTCTGAGGCAGTTCGCGCAAATCCAGTAAAGTAAAGCGCACAGTTTTGCTGGAGCGCAGTTAGTCTGTCTTGCGAGGTTAGTATCTGCTTTGCTTCGATGTTGCCGTTTGCGTTGAAATTGACACGATTGAAGCCCCCATAGGCAGCGCTAACTTGGTCTTGTGATCCAACGGCTTCCTTAAGCAGTTGCTGCTCCACGTGAATGGCATCGGCAGCCAATGCATGCTTATCGCGCATCCGGTCTCTGAGCGCATACAGGCCAAGCAAGAGCCCCACTGTGAATGCAGAACTGGTACCCAGGCCGGTTCGCGCGGGCAGGTCAGCTACGTGATGAATTTCAACTCCTTCATGGACTCCCAGGTACTCCAAGCATGCGCGCACTGACGGGTGCTCAATCGCACCGTTGTTCACGACGTTTTCAACTTTCGAATAAGAGATACGGCTGTGGTATTCGAAAAAAGGTGGCAGCCGTCGACAAGTAATGTAGCAGGACTTATCGATAGTGGTCGATAACACAGCGCCGCCGAACTGACGATACCAGACGGGATAGTCCGTGCCGCCGCCGAAGAAAGAGATGCGGAATGGAGTGCGTGTAATTATCATGAGCTTAGTTTTCCATTTCCATCAATGGTTTCAGCTTCGCGGAATGAAGCGAGAGCAGTCTTCAAAAAGTCAACCTGGCACCTTGCCAGTATTCCAACATAGACTTCAGGGATTGTTCGATCGTAAGCAACGGTTTCCAACCTGTATCCTTGCGAATCTTTTCTGAGCTACCGAAGATAATTCTCTCGTCAGAAGGACGCATTAAGTGCGGAACGGGTCGAATCTCTGCTTTCACCCCCGATAAACGGATTGCGATGCGCAAGAGTTCGCCAATCTGGTATGTCTTGCTTGCGCACAGGTTGTATGACTCGCCTCTCCTGCCTTTCATCGCAGCGAGATAAAAACCGCGAACGGTATCATTCACGTCGAGGAACGCCCGACGCGTCTTCAGGTTGCCAACTTCGATTACAGGCTGTCGCAGTCCTTTCCTGATGCCAATCAACTGCCGCACGAAATCCGAAGGTGCATCATTCATTTTGCCCGGCCCCGTGGTATTGAAGAGCCGCACGTTGACGGCGGGAATTTTGTGATCCAAGAAATATTCGCGGGCCAACAGGTCTAGGCACACTTTGCTGACGCCGTACGGGTGCAGCGGCCGCAGCGGCTGCTCCTCAGTGACCGGTATGGCCGATGCCGGCACGTGTCCGTATTCGGCGCTCGAACAAGCCGAGACGACCACCGGGGGTCGCTTCAGGTGACGCACTGCCTCGAACAGGTGCAATGAGCCCATGACATTTGACTCAAATGTCCCGACCGGATCGGCCCACGACACAGTGGGTAGGCTCTGCGCCCCCAAGTGGAATATGTGCGTCGGCTGACAATCAACGAGGAGTTGCGTGACGCGTTGTCCGTTCCGCAGATCACATTGCGCGAAACGAAGATTCGGCGACCTCGAAAAGCAAGCGGCGGAGTGCAGGAGGTATCCTCCGATTACGTTCCACCCCTTGGCCTGGAGGAACTTGACTAAATGAGAGCCGATGAACCCCTCGGCACCAGATATGAAGGCAGTCTTGTTCATTCTTTTCTTCGATTGCGCAAGTTCATATTCCCGAATTGGCTCGCGCAACCCGGCGGCTTTCGATCCTGAACAGCGCTTTGTCCCAAATCCTTACAACTGACCACCTAACGCTTGGCAAGAACAATTGAGCACGGCAAGCACAATCCCAGCCAAAAAATGTCTTAATCCACGAGTACTTCCATGGCAAACGGGGGACATCCAGTTGTCCTCCCAGTTCCCTAGCGACCTTACGCATGTCTTTAGCAATGTCGAGCCTTAGCGGATAGAAAACGATTAGATAGTTTTGTAGGTATTGGATACAAGCTGCTCGGACCCTTTCGCTGTCCTCCAGCGACCGTAGGTAAATAATGTGCAACTGCATGGAGCGCCACAAGGCCTCCAATTTGCGATTCGATCGTCCGACGTAACTAAGGCGCAAGGTCCCCACCGATCGATAATACACGCGGGCGTCCCGCACGAATCGGATGCCATCACTTGCTAGTAGAATGCGGCAGAAGTACTCGCCGTCATCGTCTGAAATCATGCTGGTGTCCCACGGGCCGGCGGCCTCGGTCAACTCACGACTCACAAGCCACACGGCGGTTTGCATGAACACCCTATGTCCCAACTTGCGCAGCAGGAATTCAGCGGGAGACAAATCGCACCACAGGGCTGTCGGGGTGAACCGTGCCCGTTGCGGCCGGTACATGAACTGTCCAAAGGAGGAGGAGAGAAGCGTCCTCCGGCTGTACACTGGGTCAAGTGTTTCCATCTGCTTGGCAATCTTGTCCGAAGCCAGCAGATCGTCAGCATCCAGCCATTGAATGTAGTCACCCTGGCTCAGGGACAACGCTTTGTTTCTGGCTGCCGCAGCGCCCTGGTTCTCCTGCCAGACAACGCGGACCGACTCGGATTCAAACTGTCGCGCAATTTCCAGCGTTTGATCCGTGGATCCGTCATCCACGACAATGATCTCTTTTCGTTGCCAAGACTGTGCGATCGCTGACCGAATTGTGTCTGCGATCCATTTCTCCGCATTGTGGGCGGGAATGAGAATTGAAATCAATGGCATCATATTCATCTCCCACCCAACAATTGCGCATAGACTTCTCGGGTTATCTTACCGACGATGTCCCACGAATGCTTTGCATTAGCGTAGTCCTCTATCTCCTGTCTTCGGTTGTCCAAATTCTTGAAGAGATCGCTTTCAAAATATTTCTCTATTGCTTTGGCTAAATCGATCGAATCACAGGCCTTGCAGAGAAACCCTGTCCTGCCCTCGATTATTTCTTCCGTGAGGGAGCCCACCTCGGCTCCAACTACGGGCAGCCCGAAGCTGTAGCCCAGAAAAAGAACGCCACTCTGAAAGACGTGTGTGTAAGGAAGTGCGAGAACGTCAGCTGCTTTGAAATACAGTTCCGTTTCTTCATCCGGAATGTACTGGAACTTCTGCAGCACCTGCCCTCGGCTGACGTGGCCGTTGATCGTTCGTTGAATCTCGTCCGAGTACTGCTCGGCTTCCTTTCTTGGTTCACCGGCGATAATTAGCCGGTACTCCGGATGTGTTGCCGCGAGCTGTTGAAATGCGTCGACCAGGTATTCGAGACCCTTGTAAGGCCGGATAGCACCGAAGAACAGGATCGTCCTTTCATCCCCTCTGATGCCCAGGCGCTGCTTCGCCTCACGGGGACCTAGATCTGTGTGTGGAACAGAATTGTTGATTCCGAAAGGGATGACAGAGACCGTTCCTTCATCAACGCCAAAATCCCGGAGGAGCTCACTCTTCATCTTTTCAGTATGAACGAAGACATGATCTGCAAGCAGGTACTGCGCTCTTAAGGTACTGCGGTTAAGCAGCGAATCGTTCGAGTCCCTCTTCCCTGCGTTGACATTGTGCGCAGTGAGAACGATCTTCTTCCCTAGGAGTTTGTAGTACAGCATGAGCAGGGTCCGGTCAAAGAGTTCGAACTTGTTGTTCCAAAGGATATGAAAAACCCTTGGCTCGGCGATCGCGGCGTACCGGATCAGCCGCGCATAATAAACCAGCATTCGCGATACCTTGGAAGCAAGGCTTGCCGGCGCCTTGCTTCCAACCAGATCCAGAAAGTTCAGCTTGGGAGTGGTATGCATTTCAGGACTGTCTATCTCAACGCTGCCCACCACATCCAGACATATGCCCTTGGAAATGAGCGCCATGGCGAGACCAAATACGTAAGGCTTGTCAAAACCGCCCGTGAGCAATGCCACTTCGGTCGCGTTTCTCATTGGCACAGCGCTCTCGGCGGTCCGCACCGCGCGGTTTGACTCTGCGATCATATCGGCGACGCGGCGATGAGAAGAAAGGATCTGTGCCCGGCCAGCACATGACAAGGAGGATCGGTGAGGGCAAAAACAACTGGATAGCCGTGTGTTTGCATGTGCAAATGGAAGACTAGGTTCACGAGTCGATTTCCTCAGCTTGTTCTTGGCTCAGCCTTCCGGGCCTGAGCCAAATCGAGTTTCTTGAAAACGGACTCTGGAACGGCCCGAATCAGAGTCATAGTAGGACGCCAGAACCACGGGATGTAGACTGTGTCCTTTCTCTGTTCGATGGCCTTTACGATGCATTGGCCGACAGCATTGGGTTCAGCCCACAAGAATCCTTTCTGAAACTCGGCAGTCATTGGGGTGTCCACCAACCCCGGCTTTATTGTGAGCACCTGGACACCCGAGCGATGGAGGCGACTTCTAAGCCCCTGCAGAAAGATAGTTACCATCCCTTTAGCGGCGCCGTATACGTAATTGTCTTTTCGTCCGCGGTCTCCAGCTACCGACGATATAACTGCAATTGTTCCCGAGCCCTGTTGTTCGAAATAGCTCGCAAAATGCGTGAGAAGCGAAACTACGCTTAAACAGTTTGTGCACAGCGCATCAAGGGTCTTGTCAAAAGAACCCTCACATTGTTTTTGATTAGGCAAACTTCCATGCGCGATCAAGGCAACCTCGATTGTTTGAAGAGCTTCAACGGCTCTATGGACCATTCCACTGTGAGCATGAAAATCGTTGACATCGCTTACGCAAGTCTCGACCAACTTGGCGCCACGTACCCGCAGGTCATCGGCGACGGCAGCCAATCGATGTTCGTCGCGGCCCACGAGGAAAAACTCAGCGTTCCTGGAGGCCCACAGTCTGCCAGCATGCTGTGCGATTGCGGATGTCGCTCCCACAATTAAGATTTTCTTCATGTTTTATCGGCTGTCACTCGTCGCCAGAAACTCGAGGAAAACCTTGGATCTATGTACGCACGGAAGGCTTTCCATTGAGGGAAGTATCTTTGGAAACTCTGGGTGGACATCCTTGCATCTTTGGCTGGATAGACGGCGCCCCCTGCCCGTTCGACAATCTTATCAATTTGGTCCAGCAGCAGATAGGTTCTTTGTCCTCGGATTGGAAAATCAAGAGCAAGAGTTATGCCTTCCCTGGGAAAGGACATGAGGCCGGGCGACTTGCGAGCTCCAAAGATCTTTAGAACGCCGAGGAACGACCCTTCGCCCGCATGAGATGTCATTTCAAGGATCTCCCGAACGGCGGGTTCGCCATCCTCTAAAGGAACCACGCATTGGTATTGCAGGAATCCGTTCCGCCCGTATGCTCTGTTCCAGTCTTGGATGGCGTCTAGAGGGTAGAAAAAAGGTTCGAAATGCATGAGGCTTCTTGTATGCCTTCTCAGATGACTGTGGTAATAGGCAAAATTAAAGGCCGCTATGGTAAAAGCGTTCAGGAGGGCCGACGGCAAATCAAAGGGCACCGCCAGAAGCCGCGAGGCGATGGGGGGCCTGCCAGACAAAGAGGAGGTGGCATGGTTACCGCGGGTAAAGATGCCGCGTCCCAAGGCTTTTCCTTTTGCCATGCAATCCACCCAACCCACAGTGTACTCGTATTCCCGGTCCGACTGAGTCGAGAGGTCGAAGAATTCATCTACATTGCTGAAGTGGATGTTTTCTGCATCAATCCACGAGCCGGGGATGGGTCTCAATTGTATTTCGGCCCAAGTTATGACTCCGGTGAGCCCAAGGCCACCAATCGTTGCTTTGAACCAATCGGCATTCTCCTCTGGCGAACAGAGCGCACGCTTGCCGTCCGATCTCAGCAATTCGAATCGACGTACGTGACAACCGAAGGTCCCCGCGCGATGGTGGTTCTTCCCATGGACGTCATTGGCGATTGCGCCGCCAACCGTAACAAACTGTGTACCTGGAGTCACCGGTACAAACCATCCTTTAGGAATAATCAGGGGAAAAAGATCGCATAGTAGCGTGCCTGCCTCACAACAGAGGACGCCTTTCTCAGCATCAAAGGAAACCAATCGATCAAGCTCCCGGGTATCTAAGAGAGTATGTCCATCGTTAAGGCAACTGTCTCCGTAGCTGCGGCCGTTGCCGAACGGCAACAGGTAGCTATCCCCCTGGCTGGCTACAGGAAGCAAGTCTGATCGCCAAAGGATTTTTCTGACCTTATGATCCGCTCGCGGGTATCGGCCCCAAGATTGATAGCGCTCATTCCTCATTTCAAATATCAAGCGTCAAGAAAAGGGCGATGAGAAGTCCATTCGGCCAGGCGGCATAGTCCCCCACAGTAGCGCTCTTTTCAGAGAGTGCGCCCTGGTTGTTCGTTCCGAGTGGTTTCGCTGCCATTACCTTAACAACGCCAGGAGGAGGATGACGCCGATGCATCCAGCCAGGAAATAGCTTGGAAGATCGCTAAGGGCAAAGACAACTGGGTCGCCATGCATACGTCCGCGATGCGCGAGAAACCAAACGCGTGTCACCCAGTACAGAAGGAGTGGTCCGATCAACCAGAGGGCTACAGGCCGGTGGTAGAGAGTGTGCACCTCAGGGCTGTTGATATACAGGGCAAAGACCAAAACCGCCACATATCCGCTCGCCGCGCCGACACTCCTGAGGAGGTCGAGGTCCCCGGGTAGATATCCGCGCGCCGCGAGAAAGCCGTTTGAGCCACCATTTCCTTCAGCCAACCTAAGCTCGGCATACCGCTTGACAAAGGCAAGGCTGAGGAAGAGAAACATGGAAAACGCCAAGAACCATGGAGAGTCGGGAACGTTTACCGCCACTGAACCCGCCAGAACCCGGATTGTGTACAGGCCCGCCAGCACAACTACGTCTAGAATCGCCACCCGCTTCAGGCCGAGGGAATAAGCCATCGTGGTTCCCTGGTAAAGGAGCAACATGCCGACGAAAAGTTTGGGAAGAAGGGCGCCGGCAATCCCGAAGCCCGAGGCAGCAGCCAGCACAGCGATCGCGAGTGCAAGCGGAATGGGCACGAGTCCCGCGGCCAGAGGCCGCGAGCCCTTGTGCGGGTGCGCGCGATCGCTTTCAAGGTCGAGGAGGTCATTCACAATGTACACTGCTGACGCTGCTAGGCTGAAGGCAACGAAGGCCAGTACCCCGGCCAGGATGCGTTTTGGGTCATCGAATTTGTGCGCAAGCAAGAGTGGGACTAGGAGAAGCACGTTCTTGGACCATTGGTGGACGCGAAGCATTCGAAGGAAAACCGTCAGGGATGGCTGCTGGGGACATAAGACGGCCTCGATCCTCGATGTCTTGCCTACCTCGTTCAGCAGGCGGCGCGACGGTTGTACCAGTATGGCGTGTGAGGCCTGCTGCCAGATCGGAAGATCGGTTGACGAGTTACCGATATAGTCGAAAACTCCACTGTCCGCGTGCCTGACTATGGCCGACAGCTTTGTGCGCCCTGCGAGGTTGGTGGTGCCATCGCTCGCGAGCACGGCCGAGAAGAGACCCAGGTGGCGCGCCACCCTGTCGGCTACCTCTTGATCCGAAGCTGTCGCAAGAATGAGATTGCGGCCCTTTTGATGTTCGCAGCTCAAGTAGGTGACTACGGTTTCGCGGTATGGCAGTAGCGCGGGATTCAGAGCGATGTGAGACGCGAGTTGTCTCTTGAGGAAAGCTTTACCCTTCAGCAGCCAGAACGGCAGACGAAGCAAAAGTGCTGGCTTGGTCTTCAGCAACAGGATGAGCATTTCCCAGAGAACGTCTGTCGCCAATAGTGTGCCATCCATGTCGACATATAGTGGTGCGGGAGGCGGCGGGGGGAGCGGGACGGAGAGGCTGGTTATCGCGGCAGTTTCTCTTTTTGAGTTCGTTA
>WNFJ01741418.1_pt1 | contig 12880 bp, 14 predicted proteins | sample 5400461 | NCBI WGS metagenome assembly WNFJ01 (sample SAMN13153349, study PRJNA577476) | soil metagenome | isolation source: 115 cm saprolite on Douglas fir-dominated hillslope | place: USA:California | collected 2013-09-17 | reverse complement strand
TAGAAGCGATCACCGACCTGCAGGCCTGTCCGGCGCGCGACCTCGGCGCCGAGAACCGCGTCATAGCTCGGCTCCTCGGGGCGATCATCGCGAAAGAACGTGCCCGCCGACAGCAAGAACGTCTTGCGTCGCCATGGAAACGCCGCGAAGTAGGCCCCGTTCGTGGCCACGTAGCGGAATCCCTGATACGCGTCTCCCAACGCGACGGGAACGGCGACCTCGACTCTGGCATCGGTCTGCAAGTCTCGGTAGGTCCGGTGGAGGATATTCGGCGTCGGGAGGTCCAGGCGAAAGACGACGTTCAGCACGAGCTGCATCGGACTGCCCTTGGCGCCGACGACGAGGCTATAGTCGGTCGTGCCCTCGAGGAAGCCGTCCTTGATGCCCCGCGCGAGGAGAACGCTGGCGATGATCAGGCTGACCCCCAGCGCGACGGAGAGCGCGGTCAGGGCGCTGCCGACGGCGCGCCCGCGAAGATACTTGAAGGCGACCGTGAGCAGCGTCATCGCTGACCCGCGGCGCTCACGCCGTTCCGGTCGGCGGCCCGATTGATCTCCGTGACCTCGAGGACCCGATCAGCCTCGCCGATCACGGCGTCATCGTGCGAGACGACGAGCACGGTCTTCTCTTCCTGACGGCAGACGGTCAGGAACGTCGCCAGCACCTCCCGGGCCGTCTTCGCATCCAGGCTGGCGCACGGCTCGTCGGCCAAGACCAGCGGCGGGTTGTTCGCCAGGGCGCGCGCGATCGCGACCCGTTGCTGCTCGCCTCGCGAGAGGTGCTGGGGCTTGTGGGCGAGCCGCGCGGCCAGACCAAGCCGGGAGAGGAGCTCGCCCCCGCGCTGCCGCTGGAGTCGCCTGGGGACGGCGTCCGTGAACATCATCGCGAGCATCACGTTCTCGAGCGCGCTGAAGGCCGACAGCAGGTTGAACGTCTGGAAGACGTAGCCGACGTGTTCGGCCCGGAAGCGATCGCGACGCGCCTCCGGCAAGGTGAAGATATCCGTATCGTCGACGTGGATCGTCCCGGCCGTGGGAACGGAGACGCCCGCGACGAGATTGAGGAGCGTCGTCTTGCCGGAGCCGCTCCGACCCCGGAGGACCGTCGTGGTGCCCGCCGGAAGCGCGAGGTGCTCGACGTCGAGCACCTCGAGGATCTTGCCCTCACCGAGTGGAAACGACTTTTTCACATCGCGGAGGACGACAGCCGGCCGCGCGATCATGGCGACGCCCCGCCCGCGATCGCCCGTTATCTGATGGCGATGGGGTTGATGGGCACGCCGATCCCGCCCCGCAGCAGCAGCGGGCCGAGAACGAACAGGAACTCGTAGGCCTGGTCCTTGGCCAGCTCGTCGAGGTTGAGGATCTCCATGATGTACGCGCCTCGACTCCAGACGAAGTCCATATGCAGCGGCAGCGCGAGAAAGCCGAAGGCTTTTCTCGTGTAGTTGGGCTTCGCCGGGAATCCCCACTCCACCGCCGCGGTGTCCGAGCCGATGGCCACGATCTCCAGATCGTTCAAGAACTTCAGGCAATCGGGGCCGACGCCGGGCTGCGGTTGATGCCACTTGGTGTGCGCGGCGTCGAGACGTCCGTCGGCATCGGGTTCGTCCCACGTCTTCCGCCAGCCCGTCCGGACGAGCAAGATGTCGCCCTTTCGGATCTCCACGTTCTGCGCCTTCGCGGTGTTCTGGAGATCCTCCAGAGTGATCCAGTAATCGACGGGAAGAGGGTCGCTGCCCTTGTACTTGGCGACGTCGAGCAGGACACCGCGCCCGGCCAGGAATTTGACACTCGCCGCGTCGCCGTGCGCGGTGTCGACGGGCTTCGGGGCCGGCAGGTTGTTGTAGAGCGTGTTCTCCCGGTAGATGTGGGCGAACGTATCCAGATGCGAACCGGTATGGTTGTGCATGAAGGTGAAGCTGGCGCCGACCTGATAGCGCTTGGGGTCGAAGGCCCGCGACTGCGCAGCGACGCGATCGTACCCGTCGCGGTCCTGGATGATCTGGATGCCTATGCGCTGCGGCGTGATTACCCGAGGAACGTCAGCGTGGAGCTCCTCGCCAAGCGCGTACACCTTCCCCTGCTTCACCAGCCCGGCGGCCTTGACGATCATGTCCGGGGTGATGTAGTTGAGCATCCCGCGCTTGTCGTTCTCTCCCCAGCGTCCCCAGTTGCCTCGCTTGCCCCATTTGCCCGGCACCGACCACNNNGCTCGTTCGCGAGCCTGTCGTCCAGCGGGTACTGCGGCGCTGGCTGGGCGTCTGCAAGGGCGACCGACAGGAAGAACACTCCCGCGGCCAGGCTTCCCAACCCCACGAGAAGAGACGTCAGGCGTTTCATGGCTGGCTCCTCCTTGGAGATCTTCCGGGACGTTTGCTGCCGCGCCCTGGCTCGGGCCGCCTTGCTCCCCCCACGGCCCCCGCCCCTGGCTTACTCGCGGCCCCCGGCTTCGTCAAGGACAAAAGACTCGGGGCGCCCGGCGGTGCCTCATTGAGAAGGTTCCGGACGACAAGTCGGACGCGGCACGACGCGAGGGATGGATCGCCCTGCCACACCCATCTACCTTCAAGCAGCTGTTCGGCGCGACCGGCTGACGGGTGACAAGCCCTTCTCGGCACGCTATTGGATGGCCTTCCCCGCCCTTCCCTGGCACGCGAGCGAATAGATCGCTATGGATATGGCCATCAGAAGTCTCGCGTATGACCGCAAGGGGCTCCGAGGACCGAAAGGGCACGCAGGACGGCGGTACATAAGTATTGGTGCCCCCCGGGGGGGACCCGGTCCGACCCGCTACTGAATGACCCGATTCGCCCGGAGCAGCACCGATTGCGGGCTCGTCAGCCCGAGCGCCTTGTCGCTCTCGCCCCTGTCTGCTTCGCTAACGCCCGCAGCTCTCGATTGAAGCGGGCCGCGTCCTCCCAGAACGGCGCGTGGCCCGCGTTTGGGTAGAGCGACAGCTTCGCGTGGGAGATCGCCCGCGCGTGCTGCCGCGCCGCCTCCGGCAGGACGATCGCATCCTTCGCCCCGTGCGTGATCAGCACCGGCGTCGTGAGCTTGGGCAGGAGGTCGTCGTTCTCGAGCTTGCGCGAGAAGAGCCCCTCGCGCACGTACGGCGGGACGATCGTGTTGTAGCCGAGAAAGAAGTAGAAGTCCTCGGCCGCGGGCGTCTTGTGGGCGCACATGCGCATGAACGCCGTGAGGCTCTTCACGCTCTCGCCCACATCATTGGAGAAGAAGCCGGGGGCGATGCCGAGAAACTCTTTCGAAATGACCGCGAAGGCGGCGTCGGTACCCAGCTTGGTGACGGCGCCCACGAGGTTGATTCCGCCGAGCGCGCCGTCGCTGTAGACGCGGATGTAATCGCAGATGATGACGCCGCCATAGGACCAGCCACTGAGAACCGGCCGGTCGAGCCGGAGCGTCCGGATCACCGCGTGGACGTCGTCGGCCCACAGCTTCGAGTCGCCGTAGGCGTCGCGGGGCATCGCCGAGAGGCCGTGGCCGCGAATATCCATGGCGATCAGCCGGAACTCCTTCGCCAGATCTGACTGCATCTGCTTGCGCCACGCCAGACGGCACTGCGAGAAGCCGTGAATGAAGAGGATCGGTCGGCCGCGTCGGTTCCCGGTCTCCTCCACGTGGAGCTGGATTCCGCCACCGCCCGTGATCGTGTGCGCTTTCATGGCACCCTCCCGATCGAAAGTTGGGCCGAGCCTAGCGCCGAGTCGTAAGGGGGTCAAGCGATCACCGCCCCGAGATCTTCCGGTGGCCGATTCGATAAGCCGCCTGACGGCACCGCGTCCGAAGATGGAGCGATGGCCGATGCGATTCGGTACACCTTCCCCGCCTGCTGCGCCTCGACGTCGAGGGGCGCGGCGAGAAGGATGCTAAAGGCGAGGGCGACAAGCAGCGCGATCGCTCTTCCCGTCACGGCTGTTTTCTCTTCAAAAGGAGCCCTTGAACGGCGAGATATCCCGCGATGAGAAAGCCAATCGCACTGACCCAGACCGGCACGGTCCACCCGCCTATCGTCACCTTCCAACCGTAGGTGAGCCGCAACGCGTGAAGAAGAGCGATCAATGCGAAGATCGAGCTGGTCACGAGCAGAAAGGCGCCTTGCTTCATCGACCCGGTGCACCCTGTTCGCGGCGGGTCATCCCAACTCCTTCAGCTCCGCCTCCGCCTGCTCCCGCCAAAACCGCATGTCCATCTCGCGGTACATCGCCATCGCGGTGGTGAGGTGCGCTCCTGGGCCTGCTCGCGCTGGCTGGTGCGCCGGTAGAGCTTGCCGAGACCGAGGTGGCAGTGGGCGACGAGCGGACGCATGCCAAGACTCGGTGGCCAGCGCAAGCGCCTCGTGATAGTGGTCCTCAGCCCGGGCTACCTGCTGGGGGTCGCGCCGCGCATGCCCGTTCTGGGCGCTGCCCGTCCCACACCGCGCTGAGCACCCTTCCACATCGAGTCGAGCACCGCGTCAAGGTTCATCGCTACTGGAAGACGATACTCGACGGGCTGCCCGTCTTCACGACGTGGCCCGTCGGGGCCAACTTGCCGGTCGCCTGATCCACCCGGAAGGTGACGATGGTGTCGCTGTCCTGATTCGCTGCATGGAGAAGGGTGCCGGAGGGATCGAGGGTGAAGAAGCGTGGCGTCTTCCCCTGGGTCGATTCCCAGCCCACCGGCGCGAGCACCCCGGTGCCCTCGTCGATGGCGAAGATGGCGACGCTGTCATACCCTCGGTTCGACCCGTACAGAAACCGGCCCGACGGGGCGACGGCAATCTCGGCCGTGCTGCTGTTCCCGGTGAAGGCTGGGGGAAGCGTTGGAATGACCTGGAGGGGCGTCAGCTCGCCCCGCCCCGCATCGAAGCGGTACGTGGCGATCGTGGAATCCAGCTCGTTGATCACGTAGGCGTACGGCTTGCTCGGGTGGAAGTCCACATGGCGCGGCCCCGCCCCCGGCCGGGCCGTGACGAAAGGCGGATCGTTCGCCACCAGCTTGCCGCGGCCGACGTCGAGCTTGTAGACGAAGACCTTGTCGAGGCCCAGGTCGGGCACCGCGATGAAACGTCCCCCGCGGTCGAACACGGTGTCATGCGGGTGCGAGGCGTCCTGCCGACTCCGGTGCGGTCCGGGCTGGCCGGGCAGCGAGACCAGGTCGCTGAGCGGTCCGAGCGACCCATCGGGGTTGAGGGGCAGGACCGCCACCGTGCCCGAGCTGTAATTCGCCACCACGAGGAAGCGATTGGTCGGGTCGACGGTCAGGCGCACCCCGTTCTTGCCCCCGGTCGATTGTCGATTGAGCAGCCTCAGGTGGCCACTCTGCGGGTCGATCTGGAACGCGGTGGCTTCGCCGCCGTCGCCATGCGCCGAGTAGAGGAAGCGGTGCCGGCGATCGAGTGTCAGGAACGACGGGTTCACGATGCCCGGCAGCGGTTGAACGTGCGTCCACGTGCCCGACGCGGCGTCCACCCGGTAGACGCTGATGCCCTCGCCGTGACCATTACGTTCCTTCGTGGTGTAGCACCCGACATAGGCGAACAGCGCCTTCGCGGGCGCGGTCGAGCTCGCGGCCGGCGCGCACCCACCCGCCGCGATGCCGGCCATCAGACTGGCCATGCCTCCCAGAAAGTCTCTCCGCGCGATGGTCTGCGACACGTGATGCTGTCTAGCCATGTCACCTGTTCCTCCTGCGTGAAGAGTAGGCCACGTCGCCATGGATCGTGGAACTCGACCCACGGCATCATACCGCCTCGCGCCGACCACCGGGCGCCGAGGGCGTAGACGTCGCAGAGAAAGCCGCCGATGCCGACCGCGATGATCAACACCGACCACAGCGCCACCTGCCGTCCTCCGTAGACATTGATGTCAGCCGACGGTGAGTTATCGTTGGAAGTTGTGGATGAGAGAGAAAGGCGACGTACCCTTCTGGGGATGGTAAGCAGTCAACCCCCAAGACCCCGGTGCCATCCGGGGGAAAGGTACGCCACCTATGCTGAAGCTTATCACCGAGACGACGGAAGCAACGGATGAGGCGACGGCGGTCAGCGCGACGCTCGATGACTTGGCGCGCGCTGGGGCGCAGCGCATGATCGCGGCCGCATTGCAGATCGAGGACGCGGCCGGGCACGCGCGAGTCGTGCGCAACGGGACGGCGCGAGCCCGGCCGGTCCTGACGGGCGTCGGGCCGCTGACCCTCGCCGCGCCCCGCGTGATACACCGGTCTGCGCACCAATGGTGAGGGACGCAGTCGTGAGCACCAACAGCGCGGCGGAGACGGCATAGGCCGGCTGGCTCGCCGGTTTGCGCTACCCTGTCAGAGCGCGCTGCGTCACTCGATTATCCAGTTCCGTATACTTCGAGTTAGCATCGCCCGAACCGCCGACCGCCGCCACCGCCCTCTACGCCCGACCCTCTCTTTTCGTCAGCTCGCTCTCGTCCCATCTCGAGGCTCCGTCTCCTTCGTCGGCGCGCTTCTTGAGGATGCCGACTGCCCCGTCTGGGACCCCCTGCCCGACCAGTCTCGTGGCCTGCGGGCCCTGTCACAACAGCACGGGGCGTTCGTCAACGGAGTCGGACGCGGTTTTGGCGAAGCACAGGTAAAACTCCCGCCATCGCCATGCGCGAGGCGAGCGTGTGCTCAACATCATGAGCGACGCGAACGGCAGGGCGGGCGAAAAGGCTCAGCCGGAGTCGCGTTCGGCGCGCCGAGGGCGCTTCACGGCCTCGAGTTCCGCCCGCACGCGCGCCACTTCCTCGCCTTGCGTCAGCTTCGCATACCGGGCTGCCGTCGCGCTCGAGCGGTTACCGACGTTCACGCGCGGCACCGTGAAGAGGCGCCGGAGTGGGCCGCCGCAGGCCACGCACGTCGCCGACGGCGATTTGTTGATGCTGTGGCGAAGCTCCACCACCGCGCCGCACGCCGCGCAGACGTAGTCGTAGGCAGGCACGTTGCGGCCTACTGCGCCTTTGCGGGCGCACTGGAGTGGGTGGTCGCCCATGGACTCCAGCGACGGCGCGGAGTCGACGGCGGGGTGAAGACGCGCTCGAGCGCGCCGCCGCAGGCCGCGCAACGACTCGGTGGCGGCTCGGTGCTGGCGTGGCGGACTTCCGTCCGCGACCCGCAGGCGTGGCAAGCGTACTCATAGAGCGGCATTAGACGCTCCGCTGTCTTGTCCCTCCGCATGCGCCCGCCGGAACCGGGCCGGCAGGCGCATCGGGGCCCCTCGCCGCGTCGCTATGCGAGGTTCATCCCCGCTGCGGCGGCATACTTCCTGAACTCTTGGGTCATCTTCGGCGCGATTGCCGCGCGGACGTTCGAGATCGTGTCCTGCGCGAGCTGTTTCATAGTCTGCTCGACGTTGATCCCGTAAACGCGGGCCGCGTTGAGCCCGAGGATCAGCTCCTTGTCCTTGTCGGTGATAGGCTTGTAGCCGTAGCCCTTCTGGATGTCTTCAGGGATCTGGAACCGCCGGAAGGCGTCGATCTGCCACTGCGGCGAGCCCCACCACGTCGAGTCACTGCCCCACATGATCCGGTCGGAGCCCACGTGGGTCACGAGTTTCCCCAGGACATGGGCGGCCTCGATCGGCGCGCCCGTCACCGTCAGCGCGAAGGTGGAGCCCAGCTCCGCGTAGACGTTGTTGGCGACGTTGAGCGCGGGGTTCCGCTTCCATCGCGTGATGTTGACGAGGTCGTCCACCCACGGGTAGCCGGAGTGGTAGATGATGAAGTTGAGGTCCGGGTTCGCGAGCGCCGCCGGCTCGAGGTCGTGCAGGCGGCAGTACTTCTCGTCGAACCAGATGACAGCGAGCCCCTTATGAATGCAGAAGTTCTTGATGCCGAGCTTGCGTGCCTTGTCGTACATCGGGTAGGCGACCTTGACGTCGTCGAGGTACCACCCGCCGTAGTAGCCGCCGCTCGGGTAACGGCCACTGATCCCGTCCGCGGTGTACCCCTTCCACGAGTCGATCTTGAGGTCCTTGGCCTGCCACTCCATCATGTCGAGGTTACGCGGATCGTTCGGCGCGACGAGCCCGTGGGAGAGCATCCGACGAGTGCCGGCCTTGGCATTGACGTGGTCGCGCGTGCCCACCATGCTCTCGATCGGGAGCAGAATCTCCTCGTCGCCGGCCGCGGCCGGCACGCCGCTGATGATCGACATCGTGGTCTCGCTCTCCAGGAACATCTGCTTGACGTAGGCCTCTTCGGTGCCGATGTCCTGGATCTTGCTGTTGGGGAGCACGCTGTTGCGGAACCCCATCAGGAAGTCCCGCACGATCTTGCCCCGCTCGGTCTTCGCGTGCTCGAGCTTAGCCGCGTTGAGCCAGTGGGTCTGGTCGTCGAAGATGAATTGGCCGCCCTTGCGGGTCTTGAGCTGCGCCTCGATCGCGGCCGCCTCGTCGGCCGCCTCGACCTCGGCCACCCTGAAGAACTCTCGCCCGTAGACCTTGTTCATGGCGAGCATGGCGGCAGCGAAGCCGCTCGCCGTCATGAGAAAGCGCCGGCGCGAGAGCCCGCGCGGCTTCCCGTAGCGGTCGGCGTACTCTAGGAGGCGCAAGTCCACCTCCAACTGCTTCTGCGTCTTCGGCAGTGGCACGAACTCCCCGTTCGTAACGACCTGCGTCGGAATCGGAGGAATGGGACGAAGGTCGGCCTCGTCGTGCTTTCGGATGACCATGGGGAGGATCCTCCTTTGGCCGAGACGGAAAAAACGGGAAGTACGTCAACGTCGCGCGGTTAAAGGTAGTCCGTTCCGCGGCGTTGTCAAGAGAGAAAGCGGACCGTGCCCGTCCCTCCTCCTTCGACCCTGTCTGCCCATCGAAGCCGTCTTGGAATGGTAGCGCGAAGTGGTAGCGGACCTTGGGCGAGAGAGGCTCGACGCGATCACATGTCGTCGAAGCCCGAGTCACGACGCGATCCTCGAACTGGTGGCCCTCTGCTGGAGTCCGCTCGCCCGATGTTCCGCTCACTGCAAGACTTCTGCCCTGTCCTTCGCCAAAACTCCGTCCGCGGCCAAGTGGTGATCTGTCGGCGCTGATCCGAGAGAATCGCGGCTCGATGGACACCCTCCTGCTCCACCTGCTTCGCCTCTTCCCCTTCCTCTGCGGCGGCCACCGTCAGCTCGCCCTCGAGAACCTCGCCCTGCGCCAGCAGCTCGCCGTGTATAAGAGAACGAGGACCCGGCCCAAGCTTCGCATGATGGATCGCCTCTTCTGGGTCGGGCTGGCCAGAGTCTGGGTTGGATGGAGACAGCCCCTCGTGATCGTTACCCCCGACACCGTCCTGCGGTGGCAGCGGCGCCGCTTCCGCGAGCGTCAGCCCTTCGACGTCTCGTAGCACCAGGACGATTCGACACTCCTCCGGCGGCTGACCGATACCTCGCTCCAGCGCAGACCTCACCTCCCCGGCGACGGCGGGGTCTTGAACCTCCTTTGACCAATCCGGGACTGGCGCGACGTGTCGTCCCTCGTCGTCAAACACTGGAAGCAGGGGCTCGAGCGAGACCTCGGCCCGAGATCGCCGCGACCGTAAGCGGTCGTACGCCTCATTTGCGGCGATCCGATAGAGCCAGCTCGTAGCGCTCCACAAGCATCTCGACGGCATTCGCCTCACCGCGGAGGAGCCCGACGAGGAGCCGCTCGTCGCTCGGAGAACCTCTTGCCATTTCAGTCCTCTTAACGCAGATCCTCGGTCTTACGCAAGCGAACGCGCCGGCACGGCTCGTCCAAGAGCACGAGCCCGCGAGCCGGGCGTCCGTCGTCAAGGTCAACTGACTTTCTGCATGGGGGCCCCTCAGCACGTCTTCGGGGGTCGGAGAGGTCTTCCCGCACTTCCCGCACTTGTACTGCTCCGGCATGGTCGGTCACCTCCTCCCTTCGGTGCATCGGACCGAGCTCTACGTGCGCCTACCGTCACTTTCACCCGTTTGAGGCTGTTCATCCGAGCTGTGACTTTCTTCTCCGGCAGCTCCTCAAGGCGTCACTGGGTGGCTCTCTCGAGGGCATAGCTCCCGAACTCATACGTCACGCGATGCTTCGCCCCATGGCACTCGACAATGTCGCCGGGCTGCACATCGTCTGGTAAGAGGATGAGTTCATCGCCGATCGGGCAGCTCGCCTTCTTCACCTCGCGCACGGTCCAGACGCCGCTCGACTCCATCGCGCGGAGCGTGAGCCCAGCGCAGTTCGGGCAATCGAACGTTTCGCCACTGCGGATCCCGGCCGGGATCTCGATCTCCTGACCTCAGCCCGGACACCACACCTTTCGCATCCCGACATCCTACGACGAGATGCCCAGCAGCCGCTCGAGCCGTCCGCGATCGAAACCCACGACGACCTCGCCATCGATCTTCGTCACGGGCGTCGCCCGGTATCCCATCCGGATCAACTCGTCGCGGGCCGCCGCGTCCTCGCGGATGTTCTTGGCCGTAAAGTCGATGCCCTTCTGAGAAAGAAACTCTTTCTCGCTCTCGCAGCCTGCTCAGCCAGGCTGCGTGTACAGGATCACCTCTTTACCCATCGGGTTTCCTCCTTCCTCCATCGCCCCTGCCGGCGCCGCCCACGCTCCTCGGCGCCGCCGCGCTCACGCCCGGCTCACGAGGCGTGGGTCTTGATCTCTTCCTGGAGATAGATGTTCTCCTGCTCCAACCGTGAAAAGCCCATTCGCATCAGTTGTTACTGATGTTGCTTTCGCACTGCAGCTCGAACACATCGGTGCTCGTCCTGTCGTCCTGGCAGTTGAATGCAGATGGCGCGTGGAGGATGGCGTCGAAACGGTCGCGCCGCGGCGCCTCTCCCGGCGACGCACTGACGATTCCGTTGCCAGCAAGGCCGTTGGTCCCGTGCGGCACGGTCATGTCGACAAATTTCCCTTGCGATACCTGTCCGCTCAGAACGCTCACGAACAGCGCTGCGGTCGCGATCGACATCAGCGATCTCTGCATGGCCTCCCTCTCCTCTCGTCGTTGGTGACCGTGCGCTTCGGCCATGCGAACGGTCACGCGTGTCAGCTCTCTCATCGTTGAGACGCCCGCGTGGAGTGCGACGTTGCGCGCGCCCTCCTTTCAGCAAGAATGCGAACGCCGGTGTCGGAGCCTGTCAGTGGACTCCTGGAAGGTAAAAACGCGGCTAGTCCAGCGCCACTGGCCCTCGCGGCGGTGCCACGCGCTTGAGCAGCAGCACGAACAGAACAGAGAGGAGGCACAGGAATCCGAGCTGGCGGAACGTGTCCACGTAGGCGAACAGCGTCGCTTGCTGGATCAGCGTGTTGTAGACGCGGGCCACCGCGTGCTGCGCCCGCGCTCAGCTCCTCGTGGACGGCCGCCTCGACCGCGATGCGCACGTGCTCGTGGATCAACTCGCCCAAGGCGACTCGCTCGAGCTCATGCGCGACGGCTGGCTTCCTGATACCTTTGACCATGACGCGTTCCTCAGGTGACCGCCTGCCAGGGCGGCCCGGCTGGTCGTGCACTTCCACCAACCGGAAGAATGCGCCATTTCTCCTTTTCCACATGCTTCGGGACGCCGCCGAGGATGTCGGTCCTCGCGACTGGGCGTCAGAAGGGTGATTGAGGACGTCGGACATGGCGCCAGCAGTGAAGTCAGTCGCCGTCGGACTCGCCATCGTGGCGATCGTGACACTGCTCGTGCTTGCGGCCGTCAGCCGTGGCGCGCTCCCGAGCGGTGCAGCGGCCGTGTCGTGATCGTGCGCCCATCGCGCGGAGAGGCGATGGAGTGCGTCTGCGACGCGGGCGTCCTTTCCACCTGTTTCAGTCCCGGCCCCCTAGATGCGCCCTGGACTCGAGCCGTCGGCGGCACTCATCGGGAGCTCAAGGGTTTGAACCGGAAAGTTCATGGCCATCCACCCGGCCAACCCGGCTTCCAGCGGATGGACCCGGGTGATTCCCTTGCGCTTGAGCTGAAGCGCCACCCGGGCGCTTGTGGCTTCGTTGGGTCAGGAGCAGTAGAGCACTAGCTCCCGAGCCCGGAGGACCTCCGACTGGTGCTCGTCAATCTCAACGGTGGCCATCCAGCGGCTGCCCGGGATGGCGTACGGCATAGCGGTCACGTCGAGCCGGGTGCGGAGATCGATGATCGTCACGTCCTGTCCGGCGTCGAGCCGCCGCTTCAGCTCTTCCGGTGAGATGCGAGCCATTCGAAGCGTCCGCAGAAACAGCCAGCGGCGCAGGTACTTGATCAGGATGTAGCTGACGACCGCCGCCACGACCACGACACCCAGCATGCGTTCCAGTCGCGCAAGGCGGGCGGCGACCAGCGAGACCGCATCGCTGAAGACGTATCCCAGTCCCATCCAGATACCCGCCCAGAGCAGCACACCCGTGAGTTCATAGAAGGCGAACCGCACGCGCCCGATGGCGAAGATCCCGGCCAGTGGAGGCAGGACAGTCGTCAGCCCGGGGACGAACTTCGCGACAAGCATCGCCCGGGCGCCGTAGCGGGCGAAGACGTTCTCGGCCCGCCGCACGCACGAGTCCGGCTCGAGCGACAGGCGGCAGAGACTCACCAGCACACCCGCACCACGGCGCCGGCCCAGCTCGTACCATCCGAAGTCCACGATTAGAGCCACCACCGCGATCACTCCGAGCACGAGCAGAATGCTGGCTCGCTCGTTCGCCGCGAGGGCGCCGACCCCGAGAAGGGCCGGCACCGCGGGGAGGGGAATCCCGAACTGCTCGGCGACGACCAGGGCCGGGAGGATCAGGAGGCTGTACCGCTCAAGCACCTGGAGGCTGTCAGCGGGGTTCATACCTTCTCCCTGTCGGACGCCACACCTGGGCTAGCCATGGGCCGGGTGCCAGCGGCCCCCGATGCCCAAACCGGCTATAGCCGACCCTTCCACTCGTGCGCAGCCACAAGG
>WNFJ01656342.1_pt1 | contig 12880 bp, 10 predicted proteins | sample 5400461 | NCBI WGS metagenome assembly WNFJ01 (sample SAMN13153349, study PRJNA577476) | soil metagenome | isolation source: 115 cm saprolite on Douglas fir-dominated hillslope | place: USA:California | collected 2013-09-17 | reverse complement strand
TCGACGCCGCGTCGATCTCGATCACGTCCAGCGAAGTTCCCGCCGCAATCTCTTTGCAGGAGTCGCACTCCCCGCAAGGCTGCGCCGTCGGCCCCTTCAAGCAATTCAGCGCCTTTGCGAGGATCCTCGCCGCGGTCGTTTTTCCCACGCCCCGCGCTCCCGAAAAAATATACGCGTGCGCTACGCGGTCATTCTTGATCGCGTTTTTCAGAGTCTCCGTGACGTGTTGCTGGCCGACGAGGTCGTCAAACGTTTGCGGGCGCCACTTGCGGGCTATGACCTGGTAGCTCATGGGGAAGTTTTCAGTTCTCAGCTCTCAGTGCTCAGTGCAGAAAAATAACTGGGGCATCTTTCCACATTCCCCCCACTGAAAACTGATAACTGGCTTCTGAAAACTGTTTCAGTGAGAGGACACCCGAGGCGATCCCGGTACCGTTGCTCCCTTCCGGGCCTGGCGGGGTTCGCGGGACCTCGTTGCACAGAGCCCGAAGTTCCACGCTCCGGCACTCGCGTCTATTTTCCGCGAGCGCAGAGAAAAGTCTAGCACAGCGACTCCAGCCCAGCCAGAACGCGCGGCTCGGCATCTTCCATTTCGTTTCTGTTGATTCCTTCTTCCGCTTGCGAATCTCGAGGGCAGATCAGGACTTCGGCTTTACTGCCGCTGCCGGCGGCGCGTCCGGCGGCTGCACCTCGGACGGGTTCACGTAATTCACTTTGAATGGACCTGCGCCATGAATTTGCACGATCGTTTCGCCCTTGCACATCCCGAAATGCCGCATCTCTTTTGGCATCATCGTGAAGTTCCCGACGTTCATGGTCTGCAGCTTGGTCTCGTCAAACGCTTCTCCCAGACCGACTAGTAAACTCCCTTTCAGCACGGTCAAATATTCATCCGTGGGATGCCAGTGCGCGGGCACCTTCGTTCCATCGGCGCACCGTATGCGCAGGACAAACGGCGCTCCTTCGGCCCTGGGATCGCCGGAAACCGGCGCGAGGTCGCAGCCCTTCATAATCGGCGTCCATTTCAAATCACCGAAGTGCACAATCTTGTGCGCGTCCGCGCTCGCTTTCTTATCTTGGCCGTAAACCGCCGCCGCAAGCACGGCCGCACCAATCAACGCGACACACACGCTCCCCACTCGAATCTTTTTCATTCAACTCTCCTCTGTCAAAAGATAGGGGCCCTGAACTGGCCAAAAGATACTCCTCCGGCGCGCCGCCGGCAACACCGCTCAATCTCGCGGTCGCGGATCGGGCACCCTGCTCGCCGGGACGCCCTTGATTCACTGGAAACACGCCGAAAAAGTCGCGCACCACAATCCAGATATCCAGTATCCTTGCTGCGGATGGAGTTCCTCCCCATCCTCCCGCGTCCCGGGGCAACCGGGATTCCGGGTCCGCCGCGCCAGCGGTACCCACCGAGGCATCGCCTCAGTGTCGCCTCACGATACGGGGCCAGCCCGCACTCCACGTGCGCGCAGGAGGAACCAATGAAAATCGCTTTGTCATTTCTTTTGGCGGCAGCTCTCGTGTGCGCCGCCGCGCCTTCGTCTTACGCCGAGCCGCGCCAGGTTATGCAGGGGACGCAGGTTCATCTCACGCTCTTGAGCGGAATCAGCAGCGCCGTAGCAAAGGATGGCGACCCGTTCGTCGCCATTGTCGCCGAGCCCGTCTACCTCGGCAGCCAGTTATTGCTGCCCGCCGGCACGCGCGTGAACGGCATCATCGGCACGGTGGAGAAGGCCCGCCACTTTTCCATGTTCCGCGGCCAGGCTTACATGAACCTCACGTTCCGGTCCATCGAAGTCGATAGCCGCCTCATCCCCGTGCAGATGAGCATCATTACCATCGAGCAGCCGCACGGGCAGGCCGACGGCAAGCGCCGCAAGGACGTGAAAATCGAAGAAGGCCAGGTCGTTCAGGAAAAGCATGACGTCAAGGGCGACATCATTGGCGCGGCCGTCGGTACCGGTGGCGGCACTCTCGTCGGCGCGGTCTTCAGTCACGTCGCGCGCGGCTTCGGCTTTGGCCTTGCCGGCAGCGCCGCTTACGTCCTCGCGCGCAAGGGCAAGGACCTCGACCTTCCCGCGCAAACCGGCATGCTCGTTCGCATGGACAACACCATCACGGTCCCGGTCACCAGCGCCAGCAACGCCTCGCTCACCAGCAGCAGCCGCTGAGACGCGCCAAAAAGAGGATGCGCCGCAGCGGGACATTCCAAAGTATCCCTGCGCGGCGCATTCTTTATCGTATGGATGGCCCTCTGTCTAACCCCGTGGCTTCCAAATCATCTTTTCCAGTTTCTTCTCTGAGTCCTCGGTGTTCTCCGTGATCTCTGTGTTTAATCCTTTTCCTTATTTCTTCGGGAAGTTCGGATCCGCCTTCACTTCATTGATCTGCTTGGTGTGCCGTTCGCTGTGCGCCGCGATGAACAGAACAAACTCATACCCATCCAGCTTTCCGAGCGGGCTGTCCCCTACGTGATCGCGCAGACCCGGCGCGGTTTTCAGAAAGTCTTCCGTCGTTGCGCGGCTCTCCACAAAATGCTTGATCGAGCCTTCCGGCGACCCGAAGCGATTCGTGGGGACCAGCGGCTCCGGCGCTTGCGCTTTGTTTGTGCGGTCCGGGACCATCGCCAGCACCGCTTCGTCGGTTTTCTTGACGTCGCGGCCCGGCTCCCCTGTCGGCGCCGTCATGACCTTTTCCTTTACCATTCCACGGATAAAGTCCTCCGCTGCGGCGATATGTTCCATCACCTGCGCCACCGACCAGCGGTCCGGTGCCGGCTTGAAGTTCCACTGCGCTTCCGACAGCCCTTTGGTCGCCTCCAGAACATTCTTCTTTGTCGTTTCCAGATACTGCAGCGCCTTGTCCTTCTCCGCCTGCGTCACTTCTTGTGCTGACGCCGCCGCGGCTCCCGCCATCAGAAGCAACGCGATTAACAGCCCTGCCAGGGACTTGGATCTCATCTTTTTTATCTCCTTGTCGTTTGCGACCGCGGAGCGGTCGCCCTTTTTGTATTCGATTGTCGGAACGGGGATTTGCAGCATAACACATCAACCGTCTTTCTCGCACAGATTCCGGCATGAATCAAAGCGCCGGCCAGTCCTTGGCGGAACGCGTTAGCACCGTGGAAAGCTCACCAATGGCTGAGCGCTGGTGTAGAAGAGGAATGAGCGCCGCGTTCTGTGTGGGGCGGGTTGCGCGGCGCTCCAGGGTTTTTGGCTGGATGTCAGCGGTTCGGCTGTGGAACTACAGGTGGAAGGAACCGTTTGGCGAATCGTGCTCGCAGCAATATGCTGCTCGTCGTCCGCCTGAATCTCCTCGAATTCTGGATTTCCTTCGATTAGGCGGAGCGAGAAGCGCGGAAGTTTCACACCCCGATTGTCCGCCCCAGTGCCGACCTTGCTGATTCCTCGATTTTTTCCGGCTGCCGGGTTTGTTAAATGCAGGGCGAGTGCCAAAGAACGATTAGCGCAATCTCCGCGTTTTCAATGGCTTGGAAATCTTGGAAATTACTGGGAGTTGTCATTCTGCTTCAGGGCGGGAAACTGGTTCGGGTTGGAACGCCCTCCGTTTACAAACGAATCAGCTCGTGCAGTTCACAGCGTATTTTCACCGCTCGTTGCTCGGCATTCCGCGTCTTGCGCTAAAACTCACGTGGCATAAACTCCGTGCCCTGGAAATCGCGAAGCGCGCGTTGCGCGCATCCACCAGCTTTTTTACGATTCCATCATTTACTAATATTTATATCACGCCGAATCTCAAGCAGCGGCGCCTCCGCATTTTACTTTCCTGGTCTCCAGGCCGTCGCGTTTCAGGTAGCGGTACAGGCTGGTGCGCCCGATTCCCAGGAATTGCGCGGCCCTCAGCCGGTTGCCCTGGCACATCTCCAGCACGCGCTGGATGTGCATCTTGCGCACCTCTTCGAGCGACAACGGTTTCCAATCGTGGCCTTCCAGGGAACGCGCCTCCCGGTGCTGCAGGTGCTCCGGCAAGTCCGCCAGATCGATGAAATCTCCCGTCGCCGTTATGCACGCGCTGGAGATGACATTCTCCAGTTCGCGCACATTTCCCGGCCACCCGTGCCGCAGCAAAACGGTTTGCGCCCGCCGCGTCAGCCCTAAAATGTTTTTTCCGTAAGCGCTGTTGTATTTCTTCAGGAAGAATTGCACCAGCAGCGGAATATCTTCCAGCCGTTCCGTCAGCGAGGGAATCCGGATCTGGATCGAACTCAGCCGGTAAAAAAGATCCTCGCGAAAATGCCCCGCCAGCACCTCCGCGCGCAAATCCCGGTTCGTCGCGGCGATCAGCCGCACGCGAATGTGCCGTACTTCGGGCGAGCCCACTCGCTGGATCTCGCGGTTCTGGATCACCCGCAGAAGCTTTGCCTGCATCGGCAGCGATGTTTCTCCCACTTCGTCCAGGAACACCGTTCCGCCGTTGGCATACTCGAACAGTCCCGGCCGCGTGTCCGTGGCCCCCGTAAACGCGCCGCGCACGTGCCCAAAAAGCTGGCTCTCCAGCAGCGTATCCACCATCGCCGAGCAATTGCATACCGCCAGCTTCTGCTGGCTCACCGGGCTGATCTGGTGGATGGCTCGGGCGACCAGTTCTTTTCCCGTTCCCGTCGGCCCCACCAGCAGAACGTTGGTGTAGTGCCGCGCCACCTTTCGCGCAAAATCAAACACCTCCAGCATCGCGGGGCCTTTCCCCACGATGCCATGAAATTCCAGGTCCTTCAGCAATTGCTCCTCAAGCGCCCTCACCCGCCGTCGCTGGTCGTACAGCGCGGCGACTTCGTCCAGCGATCTCTTCAACCGCGCGCGGTCGATGGGCTTGGGCAGAAAATCCGACGCTCCCCGGCGGATCGCTTCCAGCGCTGAATCCAGCGTGTAATCTCCGCTCATCAGAATGGTGTGCACCCCGGGATCGCTCCGTGACACGCGATCCAGGAACTCGTATCCGTTCATCCCCGGCTTGTGCACGTCCACCAGCACCAGCCGGCACTGGCCACACTTCACCAGCCGAACTGCCTCCTCCGGATCGGACGTGGGAATGGACTCATATCCCATATCCGCAATCACTGCCGACAACATCTCCAGCTGCGCCGGATCGTCATCCAGGATGCACGGCGTCAACGAAGATTTCGGAGCGGCGATTTCAACCGTCTTTGACGAAACCAATCCCACAATGCCAACCCTTGTGGCAACCCATGTGCCACTTTCGCACCCACTCCACCTCGCCGCGCCTGGTATCTCCCAAGGATTGCTTCGAATTCACAAACCCATTGAAACCATTGCGGTTACTGCTCTTTGGGGAACAAAAATTCAGTTCCGGCGCCGGATTGCTTTCCAAATAGATGCCGCTCCTGATTCGAACTGTCTCTCGACTCGCGCCTCGCGCCCCACTTCGGTTCAGAAATGGTTCCCGCCTTCCCACTTCGGCACACTCCCGCCGCAACTCGGCACAAAGAGGGCACTCTCTCCTCCGGACTCCCACGCCTCTTTCGAGCGTCGGCTTCCCAGCTCTTGCCCTGATCTTTGGAACTATTTCGCTTTATCTTTCGAGCAGCAATTTGGTTGGACCTGGTTGAGCCGGAACTGTTGCTGCCCCTCGGGCGTCACCCCCATCGGTTGAGCGTGGTAGGCCACGGGAAGGGAACGGTCCGGAGAACAGGGTTGCAGAAGCCTCAGGAAGATCATCGACCCCGGGCGGAGCGAACGAGTCAGCGTAAGAGACTTGCCGGTCTGTTCGTTCCACTCCAGCTCGGACTTCTCCACGAAAAAGGATCGTTTGCTATCCCAGCCGGATGCTTCGACGGTGTAGGAATTGGTGAGCGGACGTCGGGCGGTCAATAGCATAGGCAACCTCTGCACTCGGGAACTGCACCTGCTTTGCCAGCTCCGTTTGCGCCAAGTGGATGAAAGGAGTGTGTTTACCCGAGGTAGAAGTTTCCGAATCTGTGCTGGGGTGGGACAACCCAGACCTGTATGTTTAGAACTGGGGCAGCAAACTCATAACCGGAAAATTGTCCGGATGAGGGGCCTTAGGAGTTGCTCGGGGAGCAACGCATCCATCGCCACGCCCTCTATCGGTCCAAAAATGTAGCGAAACGCGAAAACCGCCGCCACCAGCCCGAGCATCGCGTAGCTGTTGCCCCGCAGCCAGTCCAGGTAGCGCTGCGCGCGGGTTTCCCCCATGAACACCATGATGCCCGTGCTGCCGTCGAGCGGCGGAACCGGCAAGAGATTAAACGTTCCGAGCAGCAGATTGAGGAAGAAGAAAACGCCGAGCACAGTCGTGGGGAAGTCCGCACGGCCGCTGGTTTCGTCGACCCCAAGCCAGTGGTAAGTCCAGCCGAGGCGGAGCATCACCGCCGCGATCAGCATCAGCGTGTAGTTCGTCGCCGGGCCGGCCAAGGCCATCCACGCGGCTCGGCGGGGATGCCGCCGCTCCCACAAGTGGTGGTATGGCGCGCTGGCCCAACCGAAAAGGTTGCCGGTCATGATCAGCGAGAGAATGGGAATCACCACCATGCCCCAGGGTTCGCGCTTGATGTGCGGAACCGGATTGAGCGACACCTGTCCGCCCGCGAACGCGGTGTCGTCCCCGCCGATCTTGGCGGCCAGCGCGTGGGCCGCTTCGTGGCAAGTGGTGGAGAAAAGAAATGCGACGTACCAGATAAATCCCAGCGCCAGCAGTTCGGGTGCGAGATCGGGCATGAAGCTGCTCTTTGTTCCTCCGGCCCAGTAGCGTAGATGCCCCCGCCCCGCTTTGCAAGCCACGTGCAACAGGTGATCGCTCAATTTCCGATTAGCGTCTTTCAGACATCGTCCAGCTAGCCGTAGATAATCCCTGTCATCGACGCTGGTTTCTAGCTCGGATGTGGTGCTGCAAGTAGGGCAGTCATCGCCGCTTGGTAACGGTTCGGATACATTGACTTGGGTTGGGCGGCACCCCTAAAATGACCGGACCATGCTGGAGCCTCGGTCTCTCAACGGACAAACAATCTCTCACTATCGTGTTCAGGAGAAATTAGGTGGCGGCGGCATGGGGGTGGTCTACAGAGCCGAGGACACCCGGCTCGACCGAAGCGTGGCCCTGAAGTTCCTTCCGGACGACACCCCGAACGACGCGCAGACCCTCGAGCGATTTCAGCGCGAGGCACGCGCCGCCTCGGCGCTGAACCATCCCAATATCTGCACCATTCATGACGTTGGTGAGTACGATCGCCGGCCTTTTATTGTGATGGAGTTACTGGAAGGCCAGACTCTGAAACACCGCATCAGTGGCAAGCCCCTGGAAATCGACAATATTCTCGACCTCGGCATTGAAATTGCCGATGCCCTCGCAGCCGCACATTTGAGGGGTATCGTCCACCGCGATATAAAGCCTGCAAACATTTTCGTGACCCAGCCGGGTAAGGCCAAGATCTTGGATTTTGGCCTCGCGAAGATGGCACCCAGACGGTTGCAAGCGGGCCCGGTCGATGTTTCCGCTCAGGCGACCTTGGCTACTGATCCAGAGTTCCTGACTAGCCCTGGTACATCTCTTGGGACCATGGCTTATATGTCGCCCGAGCAGGCCTTGGGGAAGGACCTCGACGCACGCACCGATCTGTTCTCTTTTGGCACCGTCCTCTACGAAATGGCCACCGGGAAGCTTGCCTTCATCGGCGATACTTCCGCGGCTATTTTTGATTCCATTCTCCATGGGACGCCGAAGCAAGTGGCGGGGCTGAACCCGGTCCTGCCCGGGGAGCTGGAACGAATCATCAACAAAGCTCTTGAGAAAGACCGGGATCTGCGCTACCAGACCGCTTCCGAGATTAGAACGGACCTGAAGCGATTGAAGCGCGACCGCGAATCGTCTGGCCGCATGGGTGAAATAAGAAGGCAAGGGGCCGGCTCTCCTCAGGTGCCCGCGACAGCAATGGAGAAATCAGTGGCGGTGCTCTACTTCGAAAACCTCAGCGGGAACAAGGATGATGAGTATTTCCGCGATGGCATGACGGAAGATATCATCACTGATCTATCGAAGATCAAAGAGCTGCAGGTCTTTCCGCGAGCCGCCGTGCTGGCATACCGGGATAAGCCGGTGACGGGACCCCAGGTCGGCCGCGAACTCAACGCCGCCTGCGTGCTGAGCGGGAGCTTGCGCAGGGCTGGCAACCGCTTGCGCATCACGGCCCAGCTCGTGCAGGCTCAAACAGGCCATTCCATCTGGGCGGAGCGCTATGACCGGGAACTCAAGGATGTTTTCGAAGTGCAGGATGAAATCGCCCACAGCATCAGTCAAGCGTTGCGCATCAAGCTTTCTCCGCAGGAAGAAAAAGCCATTGCACGCAAGCAAACCGACAACCCCCAGGCGTATGACTATTACTTGAGGGGACGCCAGTTCTTCCATCAGTTTCGGCGCAAAGGTTTTGACTTTGCCCGGCAGATGTTCGCCCGCGCCATCGTGATTGACCCCCACTACGCTCGGGCCTACGCAGGCGTGGCGGACTGTTGCTCATTTCTTTACATGTACTGGGACAGCGTCGAAGACAATCTGAACGAAGCGGAAGCCGCGAGCCGCAAAGCTCTGGAGTTGGATCCAGAGTTGGCCGAAGCTCATGCAGCGGGCGGTCTGGCGTTCGCGCTCAAAAGGGACTTCGATCAGGCACAACGAGAATTCGAAGCGGCCATCCGGCTCGATCCCAAACTTTATGAGGCCTACTATTTCTATGCGCGCACCTCTTTCCAGCGAGGTGACTTGAACAAGGCCGCAGAACTTTACGAACAGGCGGCGAGGCTCAACCCCGATGACTACCAGGCGGTGAGCCTGCTGGTGGCCGTTTACTACGGGTTGGGCCGGCCAGTAGAAGCCGCAGCCACAGAGCGACGCGCGCTGCAATTGACCGAGCGGCACATCGATACTCACCCGGACGATCCACGCGCTCTCTACCTGGGCGCGTGCATCTTCGCTCGGCTTGGAGACCATGGAAGAAGTCTTGACTGGGCCCGCCGCGCGTTGGCCATCGATCCCGAAGAAACCTCCATTCTCTATAATGTGGCCTGCGTGTACGCTCTTCTGGGCCGTTCCGAAGACGCCCTTAGCTGCCTGGGAAAGGTGATGGAGCACGGAACCTTTTACAAGAATTGGGCGGCGAAAGATTCTGACCTCGACTCCCTACGCTCGGATCCCCGGTTTCTTGCCCTTCTCAGCTAGCGTCGCCTGGACAGTTCTCCGTCCGGTTACCACGGCTACACCTCACTCAACAAGTCTGGGTGTTCCCAACACAGGCACCCCGGGGGCGGAGAGATATTTATAAACACCCTTTTGACCGGTGAACCGCAACTTAAGTGTCCCCCCATTCCCTATTCTCTATCCACTATCCCCTTTCGTTTCATATTCTTGCGCACTCTTTTGCACCCACCAAAAACTCAACTCTTTTGTGTTCAAGCGCTTCTGCACTCTTTGCGTAAAACATGGGGGGTGGGGGAGGGGCCATCGCAGGCAAATTCTACGGCGCTACTTGCTTCGGAAAAGCTTTGGGGCCGGTTGGCGAAAACTCGAAGCGAATAAGCCATTCGCTAGGGACGCTGTGACCGCCCATCTCGGGCGAAACAAATTGCCAGCGGCGGGCGGCTTGCTGAGCGAGATCGGCGAAATACTTACTGGGGCCGGGAGGATCGAGCTCCGCCTCAGAGACGTTGCCTGCGGGATCGACATGAACGCGCACGCCGACGCGGACGACTCCCCGAATCGTTGCGAGGGCTTTCGCGGAGACATCGGGCAGGATTTGCTCGAGAATTTCACCGCGCGCCGGTGACGATGGGGAGGCGCTCGGCGCGTTTGCGGATGGAAACGTATCGGCGCGCACGGAAGCAGGGGTTGGCGCCGTGACCGGCGAACTCTGCGGCTGTGCCGCAGTCTTTTTCTCAGCGGCAGCTTTCAACGAGTTTTGCGTCGCGGATGTTGCGGATGGCTTTGCAGTCGGCGGGGTTTCACGGCGCGCAGGCGGCTCAGCTGGTTTTTGCTGCGCCGCGGACGGGGCAGATGCCCTTGAAGCGGGCGACGAAGAGTCCGGACGACGGCTGAGGATTTTCGGCAGCGCAAGGATCGCCACGATCACCAGAAGCGCGGCGGCAAGAGGAACGACGTAGCTCGGGAGAACGAGAGTTTGCTTCGGCGGATTCGCGGCTTGCTGGCGCGGCGGCTGCGCCTGTGCTCTTGGCGAAGGTACGCCGGACTTTGGGATTTGCAGCTTTGCTGCGGGGACCGCCGGAACCGTGGAGAGCGGAACAGCCAACGGAGAAACGGATTGTGCAGCCGCAGCGGCAACGGCGGCCGGATTGAGGCGGGCGGCGATTTCGGATATCGTCCAGCGGCGCCGGGGTTCGCGGCGAAGTGCGTGCCGCGCGATGTCGCGAAAAGGCTGCGGAATTGTATCGGGGATGAGCGGATCGGCTGGGCTTCCCGGCTGCCAGGTGGGTGTGTGCTGCGTGAGTGTTTCGACCAGGGTCATACCGAGAGACCAGACGTCGGCGGCTGCGGAGAGCGGAGAGGCAGCGGTTTCGGGAGCGTCGTGAGCCTCGAACTTGCGCGATGCTTTGCGGGATTCACCGATGGGGAACAGAGCATCGCTGGAAAGTTTGAGTTGATCGGCGATGGCGAGAATATTGGAAGGTTTGATCCGCGAATGAACGAGGCCATTGCCGTGGAGGTAAACGAGAGCATCGAGTACGGGTTCGAGCATTTCGCGAGCTTCGGAAGCTCTAAGAGGGCGCTGCGGAAGAATCTGGGAGAGGTTTTCTTCGGCATGCTCCATCACCACGAAGAGACGATCCCTGTTTTCGAGGCGGCAGCGGCCGATGTCGAGGATGCGGAGCAGATGCGGATGAGAGAGTTGCATCACGCGGAGCCAGAGAGCGAGTTGGAGATCGGCGGTGGGACCAGCGGTAATAAATTTGATCGCCGCTTTTTGAGATTAGCTGCGTGAGGAAAACCGCGGAGTCGTCCGTACCTCCCAAGTACCGCCGCAGCCGGAATCGATTGTCGATGACCTGGCCTTCGCACTGATTCCAGAAATCGCTCATTTTGCACCTCCAACTGCGAATTCGTGTGAGCCGGCCGAGGGGGACACTCCCAGCGGCCTGGCGTGCAAACGCCGAAAGAACACCGCGGCGTCTAGGGCTGGGCAGGAACGTCTCGACTTGCGACTCGCAGGCGACTGGGGCCGGGCGCTCTTCGGCTACATTTTGGCATGAAATGGGCGGGAGGGGGGAGCGTGGTTCCTATCGGTTAGGGAGAGGTTCGGGGCGACCATGCAAAAGGCGTTTGGGACCGCTAACGAAGGGATTGCCACGCTCGTAGAAGCGAAGGAGTTGATTGGCGGCGCGAGTAATGCCGATGCGGACGGTTTTCCCGATGGGCCCGATGGGATGGCTTGTTTCGCCCAGCCAGAGCGACCCGGGGGCGCAGAGGTCCAGGCCGTCGTGGCGGCGGTCGATCTGAAAAGCGGCTGCGAGGCGTCCGGGTCCACGCGTGAGATCGACAAGCCGGGTGGTCCTGCGGTGGCGCTGCAAGTGCTCGATGCCTTCCAGGGGTTCGAGGGCGCGAATGAGGATTGCGGCGGCGATTCCGGCAGGCTCGCTCACGACATTGAGCATGAAGTGCGCGCCATAGTTGAAAAAAACATAGGCATGGCCGGGGCCGAGATACATCGAACGGATGCGCGGAGTAGGGCCGCGGAAATGATGTCCGGCGGGATCCCCGGGCGGATAGGCTTCCGTTTCCACGATACGGCCGCTGAGGCGGCCCGCAGGGAGATCGTGGACGACGACTCTTCCGATGAGGAAGCGAGCGAGCCTGACAGTGTCGGCAGGAAGTTCGGAGCGGCGAAGGCGGCGGATCGCGAATTTCGCCGGCGAATACTTCAGAGCCGCGTGTGGCGTGGACATAAGATCTCGAGTCAGCGAAAAAGGAAGCGTTGCAGGTTGCAGCGGGAAAGTCTATCAGGGAATTCACAAGAACTACGGCGCAGACGTGTCGGGAGGCTCGTTGTTGAAGAGGCGGGCGAGTTCCGCGTGATCGATGACTACGGCGGGGTCGCGCTGGATGGCTTCGAAATATTTTTTCTGAAAGGCGTCGCCGGATTCCGCGGGAACAAACATTTTCCGGGCGAGAGAAATCGCGCCGCTGGTGTATTCCGGTGTGACGGGTTCCTTGGCGGCCAGAGTTTCATCGATGCGGACGACAAATTCGGAAATGTTGTGGAGCCAGGCGAATTGCGCGTGGTCGATGACCAGGCGGAAGAGCTCGCCGGTGTTGACGTGGCCGTGCTCGCGCTCGTATTCGCGGCGCTCCATGTTGAGAAGAGTTTTGTGGACGCGGAGAAGGGCCAGCCGGAGGGTGAGAAGCTTCTCGCGCGCGGGGGAATCGTTGTTCGCGGGAAATAAATTTGAGCTTGGAGAATCCATTTTCGAATGACACGTCTATTCTCCGATAGTCCGAGTGCAATTTCAAAAAGAATGCGCGAAGAAGAACCCTTCAACACAGAGTTCTCGGAGAACACAGAGGCCGCAGCGAAAAGTGAAGATAATAGAAAATGCAAACGAGAAAGTGGAAGAAGGGAGGCTTACAACTTAACACTTAAGATTGAAGAACTGTTCAATTGTGATAGCGCTGCTCGCCGACGGGGAGCGGAATGGGAACCCGGTTGCCCGGCGGGGGGAGCGGGCAGGTCGAGTAGGGAGTGTAGGCACACGGGGGATTTTCGAGGCGATTGAAATCGAGCACGAGCTCGCCGGGTTTATCGAGGCCGTTGGTGGGGAAGCCGGTATAGAGAAAGCGGCAGGCGCTGTAAGTGATGGAGGTGCTGGTGGTGTCGCGA
>WNFJ01641340.1_pt2 | contig 12881 bp, 13 predicted proteins | sample 5400461 | NCBI WGS metagenome assembly WNFJ01 (sample SAMN13153349, study PRJNA577476) | soil metagenome | isolation source: 115 cm saprolite on Douglas fir-dominated hillslope | place: USA:California | collected 2013-09-17 | reverse complement strand
CTCCAGCGTCGCGGCGGCCGGATCGGCGACCGGCGGCCCGTCAGCGGCAGGCGGCCCGTCAGCGGCAGGCTGCCCGTCAGCGGCAGGCTGCCCGTCACCGCCGAAGCTGTCCCGGTTCTCCCGCAGCCAGGCCCGAAGGTCAGCGCGGAACTGACGGACGTCATCGGAGTCGGTGTAGTCCATGCCCCGTCAGCCCCGCCCCGCGCTCGCCAGAACCGACCTCGCCAGCACGGGCGCCGTGCCGAGCTGCGCATCGGCCAGGCACTGGTAGTGGACGTTCTCATCGCCGAACAGCCGCCGATCCACCTGGGCCCGCCGCAGCCAGAGGTGGGCCCGCGACTCCCAGGTCATGCCCATCCCGCCGAAGATCTGCACGGCCGCCTCGGCGACCTCCACCCCACAGACGGAGGCGAACGCCTTCGCCGTCCGGGCCGCGGTCAGTGCCTCCGCCGCGGATAGCTCGTCCGCGGCCCAGGCCGCGTACCAGACGGCGCTGCGGGTGGCCTCGATCGACACCAGGCACTCCGCGGCCATGTGCTGTATGGCCTGGAACGAGCCGATCGGCGCGCCGAACTGGGTGCGGGTCCGGGCGTGGCCGATGGCCGCGTCCAGGGCCCCCTGCATCACGCCCAGCAGGTCCGCCGCCACGGTCGTGAGGGCAAAGGCGAGCACCCGGTCGGCGGTGCCGGGCGCCGCCGGCGAGGCGAGCGCGATCACCGGGGCAGCTCTGTCCCGGGTGCCGTCCACCGTGGCGACGCTGCGTGTCAGGTCGACAGCCGAGCTGACCCGGTGGAGCGGGTAGAGCTCGGCGCCGTCGGCGACGACGATCACCCCGGCGCTCGCGCCGGCGCAGTCCCAGGCCCGGGCGCCGGCCGGCGAGCTGGCGAAGTCACGCAGGTCGCCGGTCAGCACCGGGCTCAGCCGAAGGCGGCCCGCCGCGATCTGGGCGAGGATCCCCGGCTCCGCCCCCCGGGAGCGCAGCTGCTCTAGGACCAGCAGCGTGCCCAGCACGGGCGCGGGCACGGCGTGGCGGCCGAGTTGCTCGCTCAGCAGGCATACGTCTAGGCAGCTGGCGCTGCCACCGCCCAGCGCCTCGTCGAGCCGGAGCGCGAGCAGGCCAGCCTCCGCGATCGACTGCCACGACCGCTCGGGCGGCTCCGCGGGCCCGACGCTGTCCGGCCCGCGCCCGAGCTGCCATCGGGACGACAGCTCGGCCGCTAGCGTGGCCGCAACCTCGACGAAAAGCTCCTGCTCCGCGCTGAGCCCGATCTCCACGGCGCCTCCTCCCTCCCCAATCTGTGGGCGCCTCCACGATCTGCACGGCGCTTCCTCCCGGATCGCCACGGCGCCTCCTCCACAGGCTATTATTACAATGACAATACTGATGGACGTGCCCAGGTAGCGTGAGATGTCTGAGTGGCCGCGATTGCGCTACCTGTCGGTCGCCTTAGGGTGCGCGGTGCCGGCGTAGGTGATCCAGGCGGTGTGGTCAGCGTCATCGACTACGTACCAGATGCGCCCGCCTGCGGTCACCTCGTACTGCCACTGCTCGACAGTTAGTCCCTTCCGAGTGACCGTGGCAAGCGAGCCATGCAGCCGGTGATGGCGTTCCGTCGCGGGCGCGGGTCGCGGATTGCCTCGTAGGCGCGCCGGAGATTGCGCGGAGCCGCGTGAGCAAGCTCCTCCCAGCCCTTGGCACTATTCGTCACCGACGCGAGGTGGTAACGCGCGGGCTCCCCGTTTAGAACTCACCCGTCGCCCTCTGGCGGGGTGGCCGGGCCGTAGTCGTCGCCAGTTGGAGCTGACAGTCGCGCGTACAGTTCTGGGTCCGCGTGAACCTCAGCCGTGTGCTGCCACTCGACGAGAAGCTGGGCGACCGGAGCCGCGTTGTCGACCGATGCCGAGGCCTCGGCCGCCTCAACGAATTCTCGAACCAGCACATCCACATCATCCTGTGGCAGGAGGACCAGCAGCGTGCCCAGCACGGGCGCGGGCACGGCGTGGCGGCCGAGCTGCTCGCTCAGCAGGCATACGTCCAGGCAGCTGGCGCCGCCGCCGCCCAGCGCCTCGTCCAGCCGGAGCGCGAGCAGGCCGGCCTCCGCTACCGACCGCCACGACCGCTCGGGCGGCTCCGCGGACCCGACGCTGTCCGGCCCGCGCCCGAGCTGCCATCGGGACAACACCTCGGCCGATAGCGTGGCCGCAACCTCGACGAACAGCTCCTGCTCCGCGCTGAGCCCGATCTCCACGGCGCCACCTCCCGCACGCTATTGTTGCAATGACAATACTGATGGGCTAGAGGCGGGTGGCGTGGCTGACCTCACGATTCCCCGGCTGCTGCGGGCCAGCGCGCGCACGTACGGCGAGTCGCAGGCCATCGCGGACGGCGACACCTCGCTGACGTTCGCCGAACTCGCCGACGCCGCACTGCAGGTCGCCCGGGCCGCGCAGGCGCACGGGATCGCCGCAGGCGATCGCGTGGCCATCTGGGCGTCCAACACCCATCGCTGGATCGTGTCCGCGCTGGGCGTTCTGTGCGCCGGCGCGGTCGTCGTGCCGATCAACACCCGCTACCGCGGCGCCGAAGCGCGCGAGCTGCTGGCCAGAACCCGGGCGCGGGCCCTGTTCGTGGAACAGGGCTTCCTGGGCTACGACCATCTCGGCGCGCTGCGGGCGAGCGCGCGCGACGGCATCCCAGCGGACCCCGGCCCCGGCGATGCTGAGCTCGCAGGCCTGGAGCTGGTCATCGACCTGTCGGCGGCCAGCGGCGCCCAGGCCGCCGCCGGGTACCCCGCCATCGGCTCGGCCGTCGGCCTGGGATGGGACGAGTTCCTCCGCTCGGCGTCGGCCGTCTCCGCCGACGCGGCGCTCGGGCGGCTCGAGGCGGTCCGCCCGGACGACCTGTCGGAGATCATCTTCACCTCGGGCACCACGGGACGCGCGAAGGGCGTGATGCTCGCGCACGGCCCGGGCATCGAGCTCTACACGACGTACGGCGAGATCTGGGGGCTGCGCGAGGGCGACCGCTACCTGATCTCGCTGCCCCTGTTCCACACCGGCGGCAACAAGGCCGGGATGATCGCCAGCCTCATCCACGGCGTGACGATCGTGCCGCTCGCGGTGTTCGACACCGCCGCGGCGATGGCCGTGATCGAGCGCGAGCGGATCACGGTCATGAACGGCCCGCCGACGATCTACTCCTCGATCCTGGATAACCCGCGCCGCGCGCAGTTCGACCTGAGTTCGCTGCGGCTGGCCGCGACGGGGGCGGCGGTGGTGCCGGAGGTGCTCGTCGAGCGGGCCCGCAGCGAGCTGCCCTTCCAGAATTTCATAACGGCCTACGGGCTCACCGAGTGCTACGGCACCGCGACCATGTGCCGGGCGTCCGACCCCACCGAGACCGTGGCCCGCACCAACGGCGCGCCCATGCCGGGCGTCGAGCTCCGCGTCGTGAACGACGCTGGCCAGGCGGTGGACGCGGGAGCGCCCGGCGAGGTGTTCATCCGCGGCGCGAACCTCACCCTGGGCTACTGGCAGGATCCGGACGCGACCGCCGCCGCCATCGACGCCGACGGCTGGCTGCATACCGGCGACATCGGCACCGTCGACGCGGCCGGCCACCTGAAGATCACGGACCGGCTCAAGGACCTGTTCATCGTGGGCGGATTCAACGTCTCGCCCGCCGAGGTGGAACAGGTCATGGCCCGGCATCCCGACATCTCCGAGGTCGCCGTGGTCGGCGTGGCCGACCCGCGCCTGGGCGAGGTCGCCCGGGCCTACGTGATCCCGGCGCACGGGACGACGCCGTCCGAGAGCCAGGTCATCGAGTGGTGCCGCGAGCGGCTGGCCAACTTCAAGGTGCCGCGATCGGTCACCTTTGTCGAGGCCCTTCCCCGTAACGCCAGCGGGAAGGTGCTCAAGCGTGAGCTGCGGGCCCAGGCCGGGGAGCCGGGCGCCGCACCGGCCGCTCCCGGTCCGGCGAGCTGACCGGAGGCCCATGCAGCGCCTCGCCCTGCCGTCGGGCGCGAACCTCACGCCGGACGACTGCTACGCCATCGACGTGGTGCCGCAGCTGTGCGGCGAGGGCGGGATCCTGTTCGGCGGCTGGGCCATGGCCGTCATGGTCGAGGTCGCGCAGGCCTGGTCCGGGCGGCGCGTACGCACGCTGGCCGCGAGCTTCGTGGCACCGGTCCGGGTCGGCGACGAGCTGCGGATCACGGTGACGCCGCTTCGCTCGGGCCGACAGCTAGCGCACTGCCGCATCGACGGCCAGGTCGGCGGAATCCCGGTGCTCTCGGCCGCGGCGGTCGTGGGCCCGGCGGCCGCGGCGGTCGCGGGCGCGCCGGGCACGGCGCAGCCGCGGGGCTGGGCGGGCGCCCCGGACGCGCCGCCGCCGGAGCTGTGCCCGGAGCGGACCTACCGGTCCCGCACCCCCGATTCGGCGGCCGGCCTCCTCGACGTGCGCCTCGCCGCGCCGGAGCCGCGGCCGGATGCGGGGGGCCGCGCGCTGCTCTGGGCGCGCCTGCTCGCCCCGGTCAGCCCCGAGGCGAGCCTGGCGCTGCTCAGCGATCACGTGCCCTACCTGGTCGTGCGCTCGGTGCCCGACGTCAAGCACGCAACGTCGGTCTCCGCCTCGGTCCGGATCACGGGCGCGGCGAGCACGCCCTGGACGCTGCTCGACGTCGAGCTGGCCTCGGCGGACGGAGCGTTCTGTATAGGACTCCTGCGGCAGTGGTCGCAGGACGGCGCTCTCGTCGCGACCGCTGACCAGACGGTGCGCACGGCGTTCACGGCGACAGCGTGACGCAACCGAGTCTTGCCACTCTTACATTACAAAGATAGAATCATTGTCGCCTGGACGGCGCGTACCGGCTCGTCGACGTAGAGGAGTCCCTGGTTGACGACGATCTGGACGGGCCTGTCCGTGGGGGCGGTGTACGCGCTGGTCGCCCTGGGCTACAACATCGTCTTCCTGTCCAGCGGCGCGCTCAACTTCGCCAACGCGTCCCTGATCATGCTGGGGACCTTCGTCACCTACTGGGCGCTGCGGACCGAGCACCTGCCGTTCGGTGTCGCGGTCCTCGTCGCCGCCGCCACCGTGACCGTGGTCGCGGTCGTGCAGGAGCGGGTCGGGATCCGCCCGGTCACCTCGATGGACGGGCTGCTGGTGACGACGGTCGGGGCGGCGACGATCCTCAGCGGCGTCGCCCAGGTCATCTGGGGCAGCACCCCGCTGCCGGTCCCGTTCCCGGGGCCGAAGAACCCGCTGACGGTCCTGGGCGGCCGGGTGTTCGCCGACGAGCTCTCGCTGATCGTCGCCGCGGTCGCGCTCAGCGTCGGAGCCTGGATCACGCTGCGGCGGACGATGCTGGGGCTGGCCTTCCTCGCCGCCTCCGAGGACCAGGAGGCCAGCACGCTGCGCGGGCTGGACGCGCGCTGGCTCCGGCTGCTGGCCTTCGCGGTGTCCGGGCTCCTGGCCGGGGCGGCGGCCTGCCTCGTCGGCCCGCAGACGCTCGCCTACCCCGACCTCGGGTCCACCCTGGCCCTGACCGGGTTCGTGGCGCTCGCGCTGGGCGGGTTCGGAAGCGTTCTCGGCGGCCTCATCGGCGGCCTGGCCATCGGCCTGATCGACGCGGTCGTGGCCAGCCAGCTGGGCGGGTCCTATTCGGACCTGTTCCTGTTCGGGGTGCTGCTGCTGGTCCTGATGGCCCGGCCCAGCGGGCTGCTCGGCCGGACCCGGGAGCGCATCGTCTGATGACCCAGATCTCTCCCGCGACCCGGCCGGAGGCGGCCCAGGCCCCGAGGGCCGCCCGCCCGCTGCCGTGGTACCTGGTGCCCCTGGCCGGGGCGGTCATCGTGATCTTCCTGCCGTTCCTGGGCGCCGACGCCTTCGTGACCCTGCAGGTCATGCTGATCGCGGTCATGAGCATGATCGTGAGCAGCCTCAACCTCAGCCTGGGCTATGCCGGCGAGCTCGCCCTGGGCCAGGTCGCGGTGTACGCCGTCGGCGCCTACGTGGCCGGCTACCTGGGGGTGCACGGCCATACGGACGCGCTGCTCCAGCTGCTGGCGGGCGGCGCCGCCGCGCTGATCGTCGGCCTGCTGGTCGGGATCCCCGGACTCCGCTTCGGCGGCTGGTCGCTGGCCATGTCGTCGTTCTTCCTGGTCCTGATCATCCCCGACCTGGTGACGCTGTCGGGCAACCAGATCGGCGGCTTCGCCGGCCTGTCCGGGATCCCGGTGCTGACCCTGTTCGGGCACCCGCTCGCCACCCGCGCGACGTACGTGTTCATCGTCGTCGTGGCCGCCGCCTGGTTCGTCATCTTCCGGAACATCGTGACCTCGCGCTTCGGGAACGGCCTGCTCGTGCTGCGGCAGAGCCCGGTGCTCGCGTCCTCGGTCGGGATCTCGGTGTACCGGATGAAGCTGCTCAGCTACGCGGTCGCCGCGGTGCCCGCGGGCCTCGCGGGCGTCCTGTTCACGCAGGTGGACGGCTTCATCGCGCCCTCGACGTTCAGCTTCGCCCTGGCGATCGCGATCCTCGCCGCGTCGATCCTGGGCGGTCAGCGCAGCGTCTACGGCGCGGTATTCGGCGCGGCCCTGCTGACGCTCGCGCCGCTGGAGTTCACGTCCTTCACCAGGTACTCGACGATCGTCTACGGCGTGTTCCTGGTCGCGTTCGGCGTCCTGCTCTCGCAGGGCCTGGCCGGCATCCTGCGCCCCTACGTGCGCCGCTGGGTGCCCGGCAGCCGGCCGTCGATCGTCCCCTCAGTCACCGCCGCCGGCGACCGCCTGGAACTGGGCCTGCGGGGCGGCCTCCCGCTCGAGGTGACCTCGGTCTGTATGCGGTTCGGCGGGATCGCGGCCCTCGATGACGTCTCGCTCACCGCGCGGCCGGCCGAGGTCACGGCGCTCATCGGGCCCAACGGGTCCGGCAAGACGTCCCTGCTGAACGCGGTATCCGGTTTCTACCGCGTCAGCAGCGGAACGATCTCGATCGACGGCCGCCCGGTTCAGTCCCATCCGGCGTACCGCGTCGCCCGGCTGGGCGTGGCCCGCACCTTCCAGACCCCGTCGATGCCGACCGCGCTGACCACGACCGAAGTCGTCGCCTCGGGTCGCTTCTCCCGCACGAAGCCCTCCCTGCTGTCGACCTCGCTGCGGTCTCCCCGTTACTGGAGGGTGCGCCGGGACGACGCCCGGCAGGCGGCGGCCATCCTCGATGCGCTCGGGCTGGCCCGCTTCGCCGACCGGGAGGCCGCGTCGCTGCCGCTGGGCACCCGGCGTCTGGTCGAGGTCGGCCGGGCCCTGGCCGCGGGCGCGCAGGTGCTGCTGCTCGACGAGGTCGCGGCGGGCCTCGACGAGGCCGAGCTCGACCACCTGGCCGGCATCCTGCGCACCATTCGTGACGCCGGCCTCACGGTGGTGCTGGTCGAGCACAACTTCGATCTCGTGCTCCGGCTGGCCGACGTGATCTACGTGCTGTCCCAGGGCCGGCTGGTCGCCGCGGGGCCGCCCGACCAGATCCGGGCGAATGTCGAGGTCGAGCGGGTCTATCTCGGCCGCACCCCGGACAGCGTTCTGCAGCGCGGCTTCGAGTCCCTGCTCGATGAGCAGGCATCGAGCGCCGCGCCGGCGCCGCGCAGCCTGGCGGCGGGCCAGGTGGGCCGCCGAGGCGAGCCGGCGGGCGCCGATGCCCCCGCGGCAGGGCCCGAGCCGCCTGCCACCTCCTGATCCGACGTAGATCCTCGCGGGATACCGGCTCCCCGGGTTCGCGCCGAGACCATACATCGGTCAGCTGGTGTATGATCGCTGAGGGAGAGGGCAGACGCCCGAAGACGCACCGAGTGAGCTGATCGGAAGAAGTCACCTGTGCGAACCCATGGATGGGGCGGGGATCCCCCGGCGACCGACGATGATGCGATCGAACGGATCCTGGCGGCTACTCGTCGATGCATCGACAACGAGGGCACGGGTACAAGCATCGTCGGCGTTGCCCAGGCGCTGGGTGTGACGCGACAGACCGTCTACCGGTATTTCGCCAGCACGGAGGATCTTCTGACGGCAACCGCCATCAACGCGGCTGGAGGCTTCCTCGATCGCCTCGCGACCCACGTCGCCCCCCTGGATGACCCGGCCGATGCCGTTGTCGAGGCGATCGCCTTCAAGCTCGAGCACCTCATGTGTGAGCGCTACCTCAACCTGCTCCTGACGTCCGGCCGGGTCAGCACCTTCGCCCTCGGAGTCACCTCCGAGATAGCCATCGTCTTTGGTCGCTCGATCATCGGACGTTTCTCGGTGAACTGGACGGAGGCCGGATTCGACGATCAGCTACTCACCGAGCTCGTCGAGCACGTGCTCCGGACGATCCAGTCACTGGCCCTTTACCCGGTCCATCCGGAGCGGGACGGCGCAGCGCTGCGTGGGTACCTGACGCGCTGGGTGGCGCCCGCGGTACAGCAGATGGCCGCGCTACACCGGTGACGTGCCCGAGGCCGTCCCCCCTGACGCCGACAGCGCCACCCGTCCGGATCAAGGACAGAGGAGCAGCACAATGACCCAGGCACCGGGCGAACTCGGAATCGACCTCACGAGCGGGGAGTTCTTCGCCCGCGACCCGTATCCTGCCTTCGCCTGGATGCGCCGCGGGCTCGAGTCAATGCCGGTGACCTTTACCCCGACGGATCGTCGGGGGCCGAGGCCGGAGTCTGAACGAACCCGCCCGCCTAGCTCACTGACACCGGCAGATGCGCCGGGCCGCGCAGGTTGATCCGGCCATTCCACGCCACGTCGCCGTCGAGGGCCAGGCCGGGGAAACGGGCGATGAGGCGCTCGAAGGTGATGCAGGCCTCCAGCCGGGCCAGGGACGCGCCCAGGCAGTGATGCGGTCCGCCGCCGAACGACACGTGCTGGCGCGCGTTCTCCCGGCCCAGCTTAAGCTCGGCGGCGTCTGCCCCAAAGAAGTGCTCGTCCCGGTTGGCCGAGCCCGGGCTCGCCATGACGAACGCGCCCGCCGGGATCGCGGTGCCCCGGACCGTGACCGGTTCCAGGGTGATCCTCCGGCTCGCCTGCACCGGGCTGTCGTAGCGGAGCAGTTCCTCGACGGCGTTGCCCACCAGCGACGGGTCTCCGCGCAGCAGCGCGAGCTGATCGGGGTGCTCCAGCAGCGCGAGGGTTCCGCCCGCGATCAGGTTGACCGTGGTCTCGTGCCCCGCGATGTAGAGCAGCAGCGTCTGGGCGACCAGTTCGTCGTCGTCGAGAACATCCCCGTCGTCCTCGGCGCCGATGAGCGCGGTGAGCAGGTCGTCAGCCGGGTGGGCGCGCTTCCACGCGATCATGTCCGCCGCGATCTCGGCCAGCTCGTTGTCGGCGGCCACGATCGCGGCCACCAGGTCGGGATCCGCCACCGGCTCGAGGGACCGCACCACGGTGCCGCTCAGCCGGCGGATGCGCTCATGGTCGGCGGGTGGCGTGCCGAGCATCTCGGCGATCACTGCGAACGGCAGCGGGAACGCGAGGGCATCGACGAGGTCGACTCGCCGCGCCTGGGCCATCGCGTCGAGCATGCCGTCGACCAGTTCGGTGATGCGGGGCCGCAGCGCCTGGATCGCTCGCGGGGTGAATGCCTTCGATACCAGCCTGCGCAGCCGGGTGTGGTCTGGCGGATCGCGGTCGAGCATGGACAGGGCCTCCGCGCGCGGCAGCTCGTTCCCGTTCATCATCTCCTTGTCGGCGGCCACGTTGCGGTCCTCGACCGAGAGGCCGGCCCGCAGCAGCCAGGACACGTCGTCGTAGCGGGTGAGCAGCCAGAACCCCAGCGGATGCTCATACACGGGCGCCTGCGCCCGAACCGCCGCGTACGACGGGTACGGGTCGTCGGTGAAGCCGGGGGCAAACGGATCGAAGAGCGGCGAGGGCAGGGTCTCGGTCAAGGCGGGCTCCCGGGCCATACTCAGACTTACGTACTCAGTGATTGTCACATACGCTGTGTATGTCACTATACTCGGCGCATGCCGCAGGTCAAGAGCCGCCGTGAGCTGTACTCGGAAGCCACCAGGGCCGCGCTGCTCGACGAGGCGACCACGCTGTTCGCGGAGCGCGGGTACGCCGGGACGTCCCTAGAAGACGTCGCGTCGGCCAGCCAGGTGACCCGCGGCGCTGTGTACCACCATTTCGCTGGCAAGCAGGCCCTGTTCGAGGCCGTGCTGGACCGGCACGAAGGGCGCGCGACCGCGGAGATCAGCGCGGCCGCCGCGACCGCGACCGACCCGTGGGACGCGGCGATGCTCGCCCTCGACGCCTTCCTCACCCAGTGCTGCGACCCGACGTACGGGCGCCTGGTCTGGCTGGAAGGCCCGGCCGCGCTCGGCTGGCACCGATGGCGGGAATGCGAGGAGAAATACGCCTACGGGATCGTCGAGCGCTTCATCAACGCCCTCATCGAGGGCGGCTACCTGGAGAACAGGGCGCTGGACACCCAGGTGCGGTTCGCTTTCTGGATGCTCGGCGGGGCCGGGCTCGCCCTCGCCGAGGCGCCCGAGGAAGACAAACCCCGGCTGCGTGACGAATGGGGCTACCTCATCCGCCGGACGATCACCGGCATGCGGATCAGGTAGCCCGCCGCTGACACCCGGTCACTGAGAGCGGTCAATGAAGCCGGTGCCCGTACCAAGGAAGCCGATGAATGTGAATCTGCTGCACACACGTGTGTACGGGACTCACATTGACGGCTCATCAAGACCCGCTGAGGCTCAGGCGAGGCCGGCGAGAACTCTGCGGTCGCCCGCCCGCCACATCGCCCGCGCCCGCCAGCCGCGGGCGGTCCGGATGAGCTCGTCCTCGTATCGCGAGCCGATCGAGAAGCTGAGCAGTCCGCTTTCGCCCTGGCGGGTGAGGACGACGTGGGCGTACGAGCCGGACCTCGCCTGGTCACCGGTCACGCGAACCTGGTGGCTGCCGATCAGGTGCTGCGTGCCGGCCAGCTGGGCATGGACGGCAGTCATGTCGGCGATCAGGTCGGTCAGGTTCGTCCAGTGCGGGCCCTCGTAGTCGGCGACGACGTCATCAGTGAAGACATCGGCCAGGCGCTCGCACTGCTTGGCGTCCAGCGCCCAGGCGTACCGATTGGTGAGCTCGACGATGTCGTCTCGGTCGGTCATGTGTCCGGCACCCCGATCCCTGCGTCACAACCGGACCCAGCGCCACATCGTGATGTCCTCGCCGGGTATGTCCTCGTAGGCGATCTGTATCGGCAGGCCCACCTGGACCTCTGCGGGATCGCATCCGACGAGCGTGCCGAGCACCAGGCACGGACGCGGCTGCTCGCTGAGCTTGCCGAGGGCGATGACGTAGGGGACGTCGGCATCGAAGGCGCCCGGGCCGCGGTGCACGACGGTGTAGGTGAACACCGTGGCCTCTCCGCTCACCTCGGTCCACACCTGGTTCTCCGACAGGCAGGTCCGGCAGGCCGGGTAGGGCACCCAGTTGTAGTCCCCGCATTCCGCGCATTTCGGGACGAGGAACCGATGCTCGCCCAGCGCGTCGAAGAACGGGCGGTTGGCCTCGCTGACGGTCGGGAGAGGCTTGAGGTACGGGCCCGCCGATGATTCCACGACCACGGTCACGATGCTCTCCTGTGTCTGTCGGCTGACGGTGCCGGTCGGTAGCGGCCCGTCGGTTAACCGGGCTGGTCGGTTAACGGGCTAGTCGGCGGCCATGACGAGCGTGCCCGCCTGGCCGTGCACGGCGTAGCCCTGGGCGAGCGACACGCCGATCTTGGCGTTGGGTACCTGGCGCGCGCCGCACTCGCCCCGCAGCTGGCGGACGACCTCGATGGTGTGCATCCCGGACGGGTTCCCGTTGTGGCTGTTCGACAGCAGGCCGCCATCGGTGTTGCAGGGCATGGATCCGCCCAGGATCGTGTGCCCCTCGCTGAAGTAGTCGGCCGCCTCGCCGGGCTTGCAGAATCCCATTTCTTCGAGATCGCGCAGCATGGTGATGGTGAAGCAGTCATAAAGGCCCGCGACATCCACCTCGTCCCGGGTGATGCCAGCCTGCTCGAAAGCCAGGTCGGCCGACCGGCGGACCGCCCGTCCCTCGGGCGGGAACCACGGGTCGTGGATGCTCATGTAGAAGTCGGTGAAGGCCGCTTCGGCTCCGCCGAGCACCCACACCGGCTCGGTGCGGCACTGTCGCGCGACGTCCGCCGACGCCACGACGATCGCGTACCCTCCGTCGTTGTCGATGGCGCAGTCGAGCAGGTGCAGTGGTTCGCTTACGAATCGCGAGGCCAGGACGTCCTCGACGGAAAGCTCGCCTCTGCTGCCCATGACCGAGTGGGGATTCAGCGTCGCGTGCTGGCGATGGGTGGCGGCCACCCGCGCGAGATCCTCGCTGGTGGCGCCGAATTCGTGCATATAACGCTGCGCCCACATCGCGTACCACGCTGCCATGTAGGCGCCGTGCGGCTCGTAACTCCAGTCGCCGGTCCGCGGAGCACGGTCGCCAGGCAGCTGACCACGGGGCGGCTGGCCGCTGGGTCCGATCTGATACCCGGCCTTCGCCCAGAACAGCACGGCCACCTCGCACAGGCCGGCCGCTACCGCCGTCGCGGCCTTGGCCACCGCGCCGGAGGCGATTCCCACCTCCATGAAGGTGATCGGGCGCTCGCCGAGTTGCTCGGCCCAGAACATATGGACCGACGGCACGTTCGCCTGCGGCGCCGGGTCGAGCGGGATGAGCCCGTCGATGTCGTGCACCGACAGGCCCGCATCGGCGACGGCCCCGCGGATCGCCTCCAGCTGCAGCGATACCGGCGACCGGGTCAGGCGCCTGGCCTGCTGCGTGGTGTAGACACCGCCGATCGCCGCCTTGCGGGACGG
>WNFJ01504363.1_pt1 | contig 12882 bp, 12 predicted proteins | sample 5400461 | NCBI WGS metagenome assembly WNFJ01 (sample SAMN13153349, study PRJNA577476) | soil metagenome | isolation source: 115 cm saprolite on Douglas fir-dominated hillslope | place: USA:California | collected 2013-09-17 | reverse complement strand
GAGGTCGCCGAAGCGGATCCGAACCTCGCAATCCGTGATCGGAATGGAGAAATCGAGAGTGTGCGCTACACGGCGATTAACGCGATGTTGCTTAACGAGTTCCTGAAAGAGCACCAAAAGGTGCAGAAATTGGCAGCAACTATGATGCAACAACAGGAAGACTTTCAGTCCAACCTCAGGCGGCAGCAAAAGCAAATTGAAACGCTTACCGCAGGCCTACAGAAGGTGACCGCACAGCTTGAATTGAGCAAATCCCTAACGCAGACGGTTCTAAACAATTAGTAGAAGCGCGGGCGCGGACCGCGACGGAAAGCGTTTCATTGTACAGGCGGAATGAAAAGCTCAGTGCAAGGCAATCAGCGGGTGAGGGCAACCGAACCGCCAGAAGCAACCCAAACGCCAGCACGTTTGCTGGCAGTTTTGCCCGTTGCGAACCGATAGACGGTCTGCAGCGGCCATTCCGCGGCAGCAGTGTACGACACACCACAGGACGCCGTTTTTAAGAGGCGCTTGCGGGACTACCTTGAAGATTGCGACTCGCTAGTGGTCAGCGGGCCCCTGAGGGAGGAGGTTCAGGTGGCGGCGGTGTCGGGTTTTCTTTCCTTTGTGCCATTCCAAATCCTTAAACGGGCAAGGGAGCACAGTCGAGAGATAATTTCTACGAGGTAAAAAAAAGAGGGTGCAGAAGGAATTGCCTGCGCTCAGAATTTGCCCTGAGCGCGTTTGACGCTCCAGGGGGGCAGCGCACACAGAGGAGCAAAACGACCAAATACGAAGTTCAGACGAACGTGAACGTCGGCCGGATTTGTTCCGACTATGTGTTCTTATCGAAGGCTTTTGACCTGATTAGGCCTCATTTCGTACGAAACGAGCGGTTGACGGGAATCGAACCCCCGTTTCCCAGAACCAAGATAGCCGACATGCTTCGAGCACGCGGCTCTTGGTATATTTTGTGAGTAACTCGCCAGTCATCATGGACAATCCCACTGCACATCAAATGATGGCTAGAAAAGACTAATCATCGTCCGGATCCGTCGGTACTGTTTTGTCATTCAGGAAATAGGTTGCATCCTTGTCTGCATTCACGCGCTGGAAGGGCCGGGGTGCCTGGTCCAGATGGAAGAAGTCTGTTAGATCGGTCCTGGCACGGCGGTCGGCAAAGCTGAGCTGACCTTCTGGAATCCCGAAGTTATGCTCGATGAAACGCAGAATGCTACCGAAGTCATGCCGGAAATTGCTGATATAATGTGCCGGCGTGTAGGCGGAGGCGACAATCAGCGGAACGCGGAATCCATACTGGTAGTCGCCTTCGTGGAGAGGCAGAATGGTTGGTGGCTCGTGATCGTACCAGCCGCCCCAGTCATCCCAGGTGATAAAGATAACGGTGTCGCGCCAATAAACTTCACCGTTGGGACAGGGTGGATTGTTGCCAATGGCATTGACAATGGCTGCCACCCAATCAGGTCCGCCGGTGTTGTTGGGACTTCCGGCGTGATCGGAATTTTGCCCGGCCGGAATAACCCAGCTCACCGATCGGAGATTACAGCTCCTGATGTCGGCCAGCACATCCGACGGCCTGAGATCCACATTGTTTAACCACTCCTGACCCTGACAGGTTCCTCCCGGCCCGGTCGGCTGGCAGATATGAGAAATGGCATTCGGCGCCGTCCAGATGGAACCCGCGCTTGGCGTATAATATCTCCACGAGAACGGCGCCGGCAGGATGTCCGGAATTGTTTGATGATCGAAGCAAGGAAAAATCTCGGAGCTCTCAACACCACGCGGGGGCGGATTAGGATTCGGATGAATTAATTCGACTCCGGTCGTCGCATCCGCAATACATCCGGCGCGATTGTTGCTGCCTAACATACCCCTCATATTTTCCGAGGCGAAGATGCCCAAGTGGTCATCGCCTGCATTGGGAGCTGATGTACCTCCGAAGATGAACTGATGCGCGGGAAAACTTGGGCCTTGATTGGTCTGGAACATATAGTTTGCCCACCCATACTGGGTCGCAAGCGTCAGGTACGGGTCCAGAAGCCGGTGCGTACTGACAATAGGATTCGCAACGAATCTGAATTGAGGTTGACTAGGGCACGTGCCGACGCAGGAGACGTCACCTGCCCCGTCCATTCTGCATGCCCCTGATGTATCTGCATCGCATTGGCTGTTAAAAGCTCCGTGTGCGTGGCTCAGGTCGTAGTTGTTTCCCAAAGGGACTGGCAGTGGTTGCGTCACGCCCGTCGACGAGTGCTTGTCCAGCCAATTGCTGGTTTGAATGTTGTACTGGGTTGCATTTGGGGTTGTGCTGCACGATCCGCTTGTACCAAAGGGAGGATGGCACAGACCTTGGAAAAGATTGTCCGGTGTGCGGTTCTCTTGGACGATCACGATGACATGCTGGAAACTCGAGATTTGCGCGTGAGCGAGCAACGTCCCAAATAGAAGCAGCAGCGAACTTCGAAAGGCGAGTTTCATCGTGTCCCAGGTCGGCGGTTTGCGAATTCTCCGGCGGAAACTCTATTCAGCGAGTTTCCTCGCCGCACATCATCGGGAACTTTTTGCTCTCGCTCTGGGCCGCATCGAAAACCATCGTCGGTCAGATCAAAGCTATCCCCGTCCTTGCAGAGACGAAGAACGTATATGTCGCCGGCGGTAACCCGCAGGCTGTTCTGTTCGTTACGCTTGCCCTCCAAAGCGCTCAGCCCCCTTTGTGAGGGCTACGCCATGACAACCCGTTCGTCAATTAAACAATGGCGCCGGTGAACACTAAGGCTCTTTGAAATCGCCGCTGTGCTCATGCGTCTCGATCACGTTGCCAGCATCGTCGTAGAGGCTCTCTCGCAGCGTTTGGCCTCAGTGATTGCTACGGATTAACGTGCCGAAGAGGTCCAAAGTTATCAGGGAAAGTGCTTGTATTGAGTACTTGGACGCCAGCATGGTGCTCCCCGTTAAAAGGCGTCACGGTACCTAGGGCACCCACCCTCACCGCATCGTTCGGGTTGTTGAACCACAGACCCAGGTGGTAAAGCTGGACCGGATTAGTCGCTGGATTCGTCGAAGCATCCGGAAACGGTTGGTGGTTGAACACGAGCGGGGCAGGCGCCGTGCCCGGCGCAACGATAAAGGTCTCTATGCTGAAACGACCGATGAAGATTTCATGACCGACGCCCTGGCTATTGGTCTCGATATCGCCCTGGTACCAGGCAAGGCCAAACGGTGCCTTCGGTACCTGGATGACGAAGAAATCAAAGTCAGTGTTGGGAGGCAACCCCGATACTATAACGTCCATGATTTCGACTGGACCGACGGATTCGATTTTTACATGGCCACGTGCGTTGGGCAGCGCGTTCTGCAGGGCCCCTGCGTTGTTGCGCACCATGTTGAATTCAAAGACGTCGGCCAGAGCCGGCGTGGATGCCAAGGCGGCGACTGCCAGAGCGGCAAGCGCAGCGACCTTCATTTTGGTGAATCGGTTTAGAATTTTGCGTTTTGCTTTCATTTTGTAATGAGATTTAAGTTTTTTGATGTCGTTTTTGAAATCGATTGCTTTCTTGAAACGGAGTACCGCTACATTTCATTAAACCTCGGCCCGGGCGTTCCGGCAAGTTGCGATTGCGTAACTGCCATTGCAATCCTTGCCGCGCTGTCCGTGTCACTCGCGCTGGCTGCGTTTGTCGAACTGGAATCAGTGATTCGCTTGGGGCGAATTGGTTTGACAGGTAGGCGATATTTTTTCAAGCTCGGCGTCGTTAACGGATCTGAATCAGGCGGAGGACTTTCTCCCCGCTGAGGTTTGTAGTGGAACGTAACTGGCCTGAAAGGCAAGATTGTGGAAACTCGCGAGATCACCGGTTCTCCCGACCTCAAGACCCTGACCATGACCCTGCACGTCGTGGACCAGCGTCTGCCAAACATCCTCGTCTTCGATCGCGAATAAAGCTTGAGCTTCGCTTCGTGAGGCCTAACGAGAATCCGACCCATTTTTTGGGCATTTCCAGAGAAACACCGAAATTTTGGGCCTAATCCGGCTTGAGTTGGTTGAACAAGAGGAAATCCCCGTCACGATGCGGATGTTAGCGGGCGCATGACAAAATTACAACGCACAACGAAATTACGACTGTCGGGGCTTCGGCAGTCCCCGAGGGTCGCGGCCCGCCGGGACCGTCCCAACCCCACGCCTAGACCGCCCGGAAGTCCAACAACTGACACGCACAACCCAACTGTAATTTTGTTGAATGGGTTCAGGGTTCAATGGGGGGCAGGAAGGAGTCAGGCAGGAAAGGGGGGCAGGAAGGGGGCAATGAAGGGATCAGGAAGGCTCAGGAAAGGGGTCAGAAGGGTCAGGAAGGGTCAAGGTGGACTTTGGGGGACTTGTTATGACAGATTGTTACGACCAGAGCCTATTTTTGGGCATTTTTTGGGCTGTTCTGCATATGAAAAATAGCGGGTGAGGGGAATCGAACCCCCGTGTGCAGCTTGGGAAGCTGCCGTTCTACCATTGAACTACACCCGCGAGGAGATTTTCGATTTTAGATTTACGATCGCCGATTGCAACCGAAACAAATTGCAAGGCTCTTTACATCAACGGCTGTAGCGTGCGCTGTCCTCAGCGCATCTGGCTGCCAGCGCGAGCGCCCAGTCCGCTGAGACAGCGGACGCTACAGCACTCCGTTCTCGCAAATTACTGCCACGAAATCACGTCGTCGGATGCACTGAAATCTGTGCCCTGCGTCTGATTCGTACCCAATGACCAAGCGATCACTCCGATGTTCAGGGTTCCCGGCCCAGCGCCCGTGTTCGCAGTATAGGGGTTTGTAGTGATTTGGTTGTCGTAATTGCCGTCGATTTTGACATCGTAAGGTGTCCCCCAAGGATCGTAATAACTGCCGTCCGTGTTGCTCACGCCCGATCGTCTGTTGCCAGCCGTTTCATTCTTCACATAGGGCGGGGAAATAAAAACGATGATCCGGGGGTTGGCCGCATTGTTTAGGTTCATCGTGCCCTCATTCACGCCGCGCAAAGTATAAAATAGTTCAGCGTTTGAAGGGGGGTTTGAGTTTCCTCCAGGTCCATAGATGAAGTCGCCCGTTGTCCCAGTGGGAAGGGGATATTTGCCGTAATCCGTATAGAACGCGTTCACTGCGTTCACGATTTGGGTGAGATCGTTCTTTGCCTGTGTTTGCCTGGCTTGGTTTTGAACTGCTTTAAAGGCCGGGAAAAGCAGGCCGACCAAAATCGCGATGATCGCGATGACGACCAGCAACTCGATGAGTGTAAACGCGCGCGTGTGTCTGGAAGGGGGACGCATGGGGCGAATGCTAAACGGAAGTCGAGCAGTGCGCACGTGAAATTGTTAAAAAAGTTCCACCGTTACAAAGGCTTACAACCGCTTCTCGGCACTACATCCTTGCAACGCTGTAACCCTTTTTTAACCTTTTTTACTCACATCCACTTCGCCATTTGTTCCGGGAACGGGCATTGTGCGCAATCGGAATTGTCCTGCATGCAAAAGTCTTCGTAGATCTGGAGCAGCCCTTGTTGGTGCGCGACAGTGCGCAGAAATTCTTTCCGGCGAGGATCGTTTCCAAAAAGACGCGTCGCAGCGGTTTCGAGTCGTCGGTTCGATAACTGCGCGGGCAACTTCGCGTATTCTGTCCAAAGCTGTGCGCTCGGCGAGGCGGGAGCCTTGAACTCGTGCGCCGCCCAGAAAGGAAACAGCACGTTTGCGAGGATGTCCGCGGCACGCGATTCACCGATCAACGCCATCTCCTTCGGTGATGCTTTGGAGGTAAGTGTGTAATGAAAATTCCAGAACGGATGTTCGAGCGCCTGAAAGAAGTCGCTCGCCGCCGCGACGCTGCTCTTTCCCGACGCTCGCTGAAGACGCGGCCATTCGCATGCGAGGACCGCAAGCGCGGCGAGACGCCGTTGCGGATGATTTAACGGACGGGTACCGCTAACGTGCCAGGCCTTCGGCGACAGAATCAGTCGCTGCAGATCATCGCGATGTGGCCACCAACGGTCCCAAAGTTGCCGTACATATTCTCGCGCAGATTTTTTGTAGATGTCGAGGTCGGGCGTTTCCAGGAAACCCGCTGAGCCAAAGAGCAACGCCTCGCAATCCTCAAGGTTTTCGCGCAGCAACCGCAGCGGCAAGCGCTGTGTGACAAGTGTGAACGGCAACTTGTTTTCCTTGTAACCGAGTGCGGTTGCGATCTCTTGGAAAAGCGTTTGATCGCGTCCGTGCACGTCAATCTTGTTGCGAATCCGATTCGCTTTTTGTCGCAAACGGAATTGCGCGGCGGCATCGAGCACGCTGCAGGCGCGTTCATCGGGTAAATTTTTCAGCGGCGCCTGGCATCGCCCGGGATGTGCGAGTGGGATATTTGCGTTGAACGCTTCGGGTAAAGTCGTTGGATCGATTCGGACCTGCGGCACGTTCCGGTTGGAGAGTGTGCGCGTGAAAACGCACGGTCACTTTTTTCCACGAACACGTGAAGCGCGGTCGCTTCGAACGCTGGATTCGTCGCGTGACCGTGTGATTCCCAGCTGCGATCGAGCAGATCGATTTCGATGCAACCGTGAATTGGCTCGCCGCCGTTGATCCGAATTGCAGCGTCGCGAAAATCCGGACCCGCCGCACGGTTCCAAACGCCGAACTGAACGATGTCGACTTGATCGCCATTCGTGCTCACAAACTCTCTTCCGAAATCTCCGGCGAACCAGCGCGCTTGCAGCTCGAGCTCTGATGGAATTCGCGCCACGGCAAACAGCGCGCGCTCATAAACACGAGTCGTGTCCCGCATTTGCGCGTAGCGCCCCGCAACATCGCCATGCGAAACATTCAGGACGCGCTCTGTCAACATGCTCACGCGCTGATTATGAAAAGAGCGATGGAGAATGTCACGCTGACTTTGGAGTACCGTTGTGTTGGTCGTGAACGCAACGGTTCCAGCGACACAGTTTTCCGACGTGATCGTGCAACAGCATTGCCAACACCCGCCGAGCAGTAAAGAATCGCGCGATGAACCGACTGAAAATTTTTGCAATGCTGATCTGCGCTTTGCTTGCTTCCGTGCCAGTGCGCGGCCAGGGGAACGTTGAAGCGATTGTCGCGCAAAATATTCGACCGATTCTGCCGGGGAACGGGAAAGGAGGCGGCGTTGCGGTCGCAGTCCGCATAAATGGTGAGACTCGTTTCTTTAATTACGGTTTCGCTAATGACGCGAGGAACGAACGAGTCACGGCAGATTCGATCTTCAATCTCGGCTCGGTAGGGAAATTGTTCGCGACGACGACGCTGGCGGAAGCCGTGAAGGGCGGCCAGCTCAGCCTCGACGATCCGGTTGCCAAATATGTCACCGAGTTGCAACGTGGCGGCGATATTCGCCGAATAACTCTGGGAGAGCTTGCGAGTCACACTTCTGGATTGCCAAACCGGCCGGGCGAATACGAACGGTGGCATCGAGGCAGATACACATGGCCAGACTTCGTCCGGTTTCTTAATTCCTGGAAGGCGGACCCGAAGCATGAGCCTGGGAAGCAGTATCTGTACTCCGACACCGCCATGGTTCTGTTGCGGATTGCCCTTCAACGCCGCTTCAACACGCCGTTCGCCCAACTGATGCATCAGCGAATAAGCGCTCCGCTCGCGATGAGCTCGACCGCACTGCCGTTGCCGCGAGATTTGCTTGGTCGCGCAGTGCAGGGGTACAGTCCGCAGGGTCAGCCGATTGGCAGGCCGGGCATGGAAGGGGGAGCCTTTCAGTGGCCAGGCTCCGGTCAAATCTATTCGTCATCGCGCGACATGACTACGTTCCTCGCCGCGAATATGGGCGAACTTGCCGGCCATGGCGCATTAGAAAATGCGATGGCTTTTGCTCAGCAACCCGTCTTCACGGTAGGTCCACGTCTCAAAATAGGCCTCGCCTGGCAGAACTTCAGTAGCGGGAACCTGCTGATCCTCGACAAGAACGGCGGTCTAAACAACACATCGACTTACATCGGGTTCGCTCCGCAGAGAAAGTTAGGCGTAGTCATTCTCGTTAACCGAGGCAAACAACACCCCACCGGGATTGGCCGGCAAATCCTGCATGCGCTCGCGCAAGATCAGTCACAGCCATCAACCGAAGGCGAACCGGAACCGGATACCGACTGACGTCTCGCCGAGGAGCAAAAAAGACGGCCTTGCTACGTAGCCTGGAACATCCACTGACATGCCTCACGGTGTCAGCTATCGCTTTCCACTGCGGACGGCCTCGACGACTTCGCGAATTGCATTGATCACCAATTGCGGCTGTTCCTTATGTATTTCGTGGCCGCTATTCGTGTTGGTAATGTGCTTTTCGTTGGGCACAAGCTTGGCGAGTCGTTCCTGTGCTTTCTTCTGTGCGGAATCGGTGACATAGCCGAAGTCCGGCGGCGTATCGGGTGTTAGCTTGCCTGTCGCTATCATTGACGGAACTTGAGGACCCCATGGTCGGTCTGCAGACAATACTACGAGAGGAATTGAACGCAGAGGTGGAGCGGCACGAATTTGGTTGAGACTGCGGTCGACGTCGATCCTTTCAAGAGCTGGGTACAAAACAACGCTCTCGCGTACATCGCCTTCAATCAGTTTTCGCTGTATCGCCCATTGTTGAGGTGTCTCTGCATCCTGAAGCCCTTCGCTGAGAGCGTCGACTAGCACGAGACCAGACACTTCCTTGGGATAACTGCTTGCATAAAGCCTAACGATTAAACCCCCATACGAGTGGCCAACAAGCACATAAGGTCCTGTCTCACCAGCGGCGTTCAGCAGGGCGTGCCAATCGGCAACTGCATCCTTCGCTGTGGTCGGCTGCGGAACGGGATCACTCCGGCTTGGCTTCTCACCAACTGGGGTTCCAGGCCGATCGCAGGCACACACGCGCGTGAATTTTCCAACCCCGGTGAAAACCGGCGGCTTGGATTTATCGGAAATGATCCAATCATCGGCGGAACCCCTGAGACCGCTCACTAACAACACGGTAGGCGATCCTCTGCCGCTACATTTCAGATACATCTTGCGGCCGCCTCCGATGTCGACCAACCCCGCGAAGTTGCCGGTTTCCGCGCCGACCGCCACAGCAAGCGAGTCAACGAGCGGAACAATAAGGATCAGCAAGACGTCTAATCGAAATAGCCTTTTCATCGGCTCGTTAGGCGCTCCGCAGTCTTTTCGATATTATGTTATCGGGCCGTTCGTGCCAAACACAAGGGGCAAGTATTCTCCAGTCTTGTCGTGAGTATCACGCCTGCTTGTCGAGTGTGAAGAGATAAAGACTTTGTATCCCTCGCGTTCGAGCTGCGTCCTCCACAGCACCGCATAGCGCCGCACCAATACCGCGGCGCCGAAACTGCGATGCGACAAATACTCCGCCGAGCCAGGGAGTCAGGTCTTCACGACCTTCAAGATCATGCACGCGAAGGGCGGCTGTTCCGAAAAGTTTTCCATTCGCATGCGCAACCCACGCGATAGGCAACTCATCTCGATTCATGTGCGCCTTTAGCTTTTTGATTCGAGCCTTGGGGTTTCCTTCGCCGAGAATAGAATCCCATTCTTTAAACAGCCATTGCGCCAACTGCGGGATGTATTCTGGATAATCAATCAGGTAGCTAATCTGAACTCCGCGCATGTCGATACCTTACCGTGCACACTTCGCGGAAGGCACCGCCAGAGGTTCGACTGTCGGCTGGAGCGCCTTGAGCATTGGGATGAAGGCTTCACCGGTGCCAGCGTCACCGTTGACCATGAGCGCCCAGACGGCGCCCGTGCAGGGATAATATTGCACGTTAGCCGAATAGCCGGCTTCGGAGCCTGAATGACCGAACGAGATCACGCGGCCGCCGGGACGTTCACGTTGGATCGCGATACCAAGCTCCTCGTCGATGCGTGCTCGGCGAAGTTCTGGTGTGAGGCCGAAGCCTTCTCCCAGCGCAATGCCCCACATATGCAAGTCGGACAGGGTCGATGCGAGCGCGCCGGAGGCAAAGGAGAACTGGGGCCACTCTGACGTGTCGGTGTGCCGCGGCATGTTCCGGCAGAAGTCGGTATAGCCGTGGCAGAAGGGCGGATCGAGTTTTCCGTCGGTATCGAGCTTCGTCCGGCGGAGCGCGAGCGGCTTGAGCAGGCGTTCGCTGAGAAGCGAATCGAAGCTTTCACCGGTAATCTTTTCCAGAAGCCGGCCGAGAACGATTGTGTTTAAGCTCGAGTAGAGAAAACCCTTTCCCGGCGGAAACTTTGCCCGCGGCAATTTTATACCCATTGCGATGAGTTCATCCGGGCTGACCAGTCGCTTCGGGTCGGCGCAGTGCAAGTCCAATTGCAGCATACTAATATCTGCGAAACCGCTCGAATGGTTTAGAAGCATTTTGATGGTGATGGCGGAAGCCTCAGGGATTTGCGGATACCATCGTTCGATCGTGTCCTCCAGGTGGAGCTTACCTTCTCCGACTAACTGCAGCGCGATTGTCACGGCAAACGACTTCGTGATGCTGCCGATCGGTGCCTGCAAATCCGTCGTCATCGGGGCTTTAGTTTTCAAATCGGAGACTCCACGTGACGCTATCCAGTTGCCAGTGCCGGGAATCCATAGACCTGTTATAACTCCGGGCAAACCTGATTTGGTGAAACTCTCATCAAGCGCTTTTTCAAGCGCGATACGCGAGCTTTCGGCAATCGGAAGCAACTCAGTATCCTTTTCGTTGCGCAGCACCTGATGGTTCCCGCTACGAACTGCCTCCACGACCTGCTCGATTGCTTCGACCACCAGTTGGGGTTGCTCCATCTGGATGGCGTGACCACTGTTCGTACCGCTGACGTGCTTCGCGTTGAGAACCTTTGCGAGACGATCCTGAGCGGTTCGCCACGCGGGCCATGTCTCAGCCCCTCCGGCGCCAAAGTCGAATCGCTTGTCCGAGGTGAGCACCACAACGGGCATCGTGCGTAATCGCGGGGTACCATGCAGCAGATCGAGGCTGCGTTCGTGGTCGGGCGCTTCCAGGTCGTTGGATTCGATCAGCTTCTTTGTGGCTTTGATGTAAGTCTCCCACTGCGCAGGTGTCAGCGAGCTCTTTAGAAACTCCGAGGCCGGGTCGACCAGCACCAGACCGGCTACCTCATCAGGGTAGGTGCTCGCGAAGAGCCTGGCAATCAAGCCACCCCAGGAGTGCCCGACAAGTATGTACGGTCCCGGTTCCTTGGCTGCGATTAGCAGGGCGTGCAAGTCCGCGACCCCCTGTTGTGCTGTGGTCGGCTGTCGCACAGGCGTGGAATCGGTCACAGTGGTATCGTTCCGGGTAGTTCCGGGACGGTCGTAGACACATGTCCGCGTGACCTTGCTAACCTGCGGGAACACAGCTGACTCACCAGGCTTCGTCCCGGCAGCCGGATTTTTGGGATCCATCAGATCGGTCCAGTCATCGTGAGCGCCTCGCGTTCCCGATATGAGCACTACCGTAGGAGAACCGACTCCGCTGCGTTGGAGATACATCTTGCGGCCGTTACCGATGTCGACCAACCCTGCGAAGTTGCCGTTTTCCGCGCCGACCGCCACAACAAGCGAGTCAACGAGCGGAACAATAAGAATCAGCAAGACGTCTAATCGAAATAGCCTCCTCATCGACTCGTTAGGCGCTCCGCAGCCTTTTCCACATTATGTCACCGGGCCGCTCGTGCCAAACACAAGGGGCAAGTATTCTCCAGTCTTCTCGTGAGTATCACGCCTGCTTGTCGAGTGTGAAGAGATAAAGACTCTGTATCCCTCGCGTTCGAGCTGCGTCCTCCAGAGCACCGCATAGCGCCGCACCAATACCGCGGCGCCGAAACCGCGATGTGACAAATACTCCGCCGAGCCAGGGAGTCAGGTCTTCGCGACCTTCAAGATCATGCACGCGCAGGGCGGCGGTTCCGAGAAGTTTTCCATTCGCATGCGCAACCCACGCGATAGGCAACTCATCTCGATTCATGTGCGCCTTTAGCTTTTTGATTCGTACCTCAGGCGTTCTCTCACCAAGAATCGCATCCCATTCTTCAAACAGCCACTGTGCCAATGGTGGGATGTAATGTGGATAATCAATCAGGTAACTAATCTGAACTCCGCGCATATCGATGCATGTTAGATCTACTGAAATCAGGCAAGTGCAAACTGCTGGTCATAGACTGCGATGAAAGGCCACGAAGCGGCTCCAGAGATTCCTCGGCTTCGCTCGGAATGACAGGGAAAGAGAGACGAAATGCTCGCTCGACTTTGGAGCGCAGGATTTTAGTTTCAGTGGGCGATACGCATGTCCAACGAAGAATTCCCAAAGAACGAAATGGAAACGCTCTGGGCCCCGTGGCGCGTCGAGTACTTCGAGAAGGAACCGCGCGACCACGATTTTCTGGAAACGGCGGGACGTGCGAGCGATGACGTCAAGCATCTTGTAATCACGCGCCGGAAAAATGCGTTCCTGATGATGAACCGGTATCCTTACACGGTTGGACACTTGATGGTGGTGCCGTATCGGAAAGTCGCGGAGCTTTCAGCGCTCGGCGAGAATGAGGTCGTTGAGCTATGGAACTTGGTCGTCCACGCGCAAAGGCTTTTGCGTGCCGCGGTAAAAGCGCAGGGATTCAACATCGGTCTGAATCTCGGCGAGTGCGCGGGCGCCGGTGTGCCCGATCACTTACACATCCACATCGTGCCGCGCTGGACCGGCGACACGAACTTCATGCCGATCATTGGCGGTGCGCGCGTGCTCTCGGATGGTTTGCGCGCCTTGTACGACAAATTAATGGAAGCGCAGGCGAAGATGGTTGCGCCCGGTTGAATCGTTAAATCGTGAATCGTTGAATCGTAAATGCGATGTAACGAATCA
>WNFJ01218818.1_pt1 | contig 12883 bp, 11 predicted proteins | sample 5400461 | NCBI WGS metagenome assembly WNFJ01 (sample SAMN13153349, study PRJNA577476) | soil metagenome | isolation source: 115 cm saprolite on Douglas fir-dominated hillslope | place: USA:California | collected 2013-09-17 | reverse complement strand
TGATTCTGATTCTCGTGTCCGTGGTCGCCTGCGTTGCTCCAGCCTGGCGCGCAGCGTCGGTCAATCCGGTGGTGGCGCTGAGGTACGAGTAAGAATCACGGAGCATTGAATCGAGAGTGAAATGATCCAACTGAAAAATATCGAACGCAACTACAAGACTGGCGCGGGCTATACGTGGGTGTTGCGCCGCGTGAATCTGGAGATTGAGCAGGGAGAATTTATTACCGTGATGGGACCGTCGGGAGCAGGGAAGTCGTCGCTGCTCAACGTGCTTGCGCTTTTGGACGACCAGTGGACCGGTGAGTACTGGTTTCGCGAGGAAGCGGTTCATCATCTGAAGCGCAAGCAGAGGGCCGAACTGGCGAAGCGGAATGTGGGCATGGTGTTCCAGAGCTACCATCTGCTCGACGATCTCACGGTTCAGGAAAATATTGATTTGCCGCTTTCTTATAAGGATATTCCGCGCGGGCAGCGGCAGAGCCTGGTGGCCGACACCCTCGATCGCTTCCAGATTGTGGCGAAGAAAGATCTGTATCCCAACCAGCTTTCGGGCGGACAACAGCAACTGGTAGGCGTGGCGCGTGCCGGGATTCACAAGCCGCAGCTTTTGCTCGCCGATGAGCCGACTGGCAATCTGCATTCCAGCCAGGCCAAAGAGATCATGGAACTTTTTCGTCAGCTAAACCAACAGGGAACGACTATCGTTCAGGTCACTCACTCGGAAGCGAACGCCGCTTACGGTAGCCGCACCATTCAACTGCGGGATGGATGGCTGGTGGGAGATACAGCCAACCCGGCTCTTAGTCAACCTACGGAGGTCAGCGCATCGTGAGGTTTCAGGGTTCTGGTTTATGGCAACGGAAAATCGCCATTCTTTGTATGTGCGGGATGCTGGCCAGCAGGTGTTGGGGGCAGGCTGCGACGCCTTCTGCGCCGTCGCAGACGCCAGGCTCAGGCACGGCGCCGCAGAGCGCTGGGCGGCTTCAGTTTGAAATGCCAAAATCTCATAATCCACTCGATGCGTATTCACCCAACACGGTGCCAGAACCTCAACTTGCGAACTCGACGCGGCTTGTGCAACTCGTTCGCGATGGCAAGCTTTATCTTTCGCTGAAAGACGCGATTGATCTGGCGCTGGAAAACAATCTTGATTTAGCCATTGCCCGCTACAACCTCCCGATCGCCGATACGGATATTCTGCGCACGCAGGCCGCCGGATTTTTTCGCGGCGTAAATACGGGAGTGGTTCAGGGCACGCCGGGCGGTGGGGTGGGAGGCTTTGGCACGGGGGCTCCGGGGGCGGGCGCCGGCGGCACATCGAGTGGAGCGGGTGGAGCTGGGGCAGGCGCTTCGGGTCTGGTTCAATCTACGCTCGGAGCGGGCACTGCCGTGTCGTCGTATGATCCGGCAATTACTGCTTCGGTGGGAGCTGAACATCAAACCACGCCACTCGCCAACCTGCAGATTTACGGTGTGCCTTCGCTGCAATTGAATACGGGCCAGTTCAGTTTTGGCTACCTGCAGGCGTTTTCGACAGGGACGAACATTTCTTTCCAGTTCAACAATAATCGCCAATCGAACAATAGCCCTTTTCTTTTTCTGTCGCCGGCCACAAGCGGGATGTTTCGGTTTACGATCCAGCAGGAGTTGCTGGCGGGCTTCGGCTTTGGGCCTAACTTGCGATATCTGCGCATCGCGCGCAACAACAAGAAGATTTCCGACATCGCCTTCAAGGACCAGGTGATCGCCACGGTAACGCAAATTGAGAACATCTATTGGGACCTGGTCAGCGCCTACGAGCAGACGCAGGTAAATGAACGGTCTTCCGCCTTCGCCCAACAGACCCTGGAGAATGCGCGGAAACAGTTGCAACTGGAGAGCATTCCTGAGCTGGATGTAATGCGCGCCGAAGCCGAAGTTTCAAAACGCGACCAGGATCTGACGGTGGCGCGTACCAGCCTGGAGCTGCAAGAAACTCTCATGAAGAATGCGGTCACCAAGAATTTGTCCGATCCGCTTCTGGAAGCGATGCCGGTCATTCCCACCGACCGGATGCAGACCGAGCAAGTCCAGATCGCTTCACCGATCCAGGACTTGATTGCTGAAGCCTTGCAGAACCGCCCGGAACTGGCTGAGACCGACGTCGACCTGGTCAACCGCCAGATCAGCCGGAAAGCGGCGCGCAATGCGTTGCTGCCATCGCTCTCGCTGGTCGGTTTCTACGGCGGCTCAGGGCTGGCGGGGCCGCTGAATCCGCTGTGTCTGCAGCAGTCACAGCAGAACTGTACTTCCGGCGTGCCGGTCGATTTCGGGGGAGGGCTGACAAACACCTTCAACAATTCATCTCCCGATTACTACGTTGGGTTGAACCTGAATCTACCCATCCGGAACCGGGTGGCGAAGGCGGATCAATTTCGTTCCGAGCTCGAGTACCGGCAGGCAGAACTACGCCGGGAGCAGCTGAAGAAGCAGGTCCGCATCGAGGTTCGCAACGCGCAGTATGCGCTGGAACAAACCCGGGCGAGAGTGGAAGCCGCCCGCAAGGCGCGGGACTTGGCGCAGCGCACGTTCGAAATCTTGGGAGCGGGATCAAGTTATCAGACACTCACCGCGCAGCGTGATCTTTCGCTGGCGGCGTTGGATCTGGTGAGCGCGATGACCATCCACGAAAAAGCGAAAGTCGAACTTGATCGCGCCACGGGGACGACATTGGAACATAATGGCATCCAGCTTCAGGACGCGGTGAATGGCACTGTGAGCGCGGCGAGTCCATAATTGAACATGCACATTGCCAGGCCGGAAGAGATTCCCATCGCGGCGAAGGGCAGCAAGGGCCGTCCGCGCATCCTGGCCGCCGATGACCAGCAGCATGTACTCGAGGCCATTGAGCTGCTGCTTCGCCCGCAAGGCTACGTAGTGGAGACGGCGAGATCGCCGGTACTGGTGCGGGAAGCGCTTGCCACCGGCTCTTACGATTCTCTGCTGATTGATCTGAACTATACGCGGGACACAACTTCGGGCCGGGAGGGTCTCGACTTACTGTCTGAGATCGTTGCGCTGGATAGTACGACGCCGGTGATCGTGATGACGGCGTGGGCCAACATCGATCTGGCAGTGGAAGCAATGCGCCGAGGGGCACGGGACTTCATTCAGAAGCCCTGGGAAAATGAACGGCTGCTGGCGATCTTGCGAACGCAGGTGGAGTTGCACCGCGCGCTGCGGGAGGCGGAGCGTCTGGCAGCGCAGAATCGCCTGCTCCAGACCGAGGGCCGCCCTCAATTCATTGCGACTGCGCCTGCGATGCAGCCGCTGCTCGACGCCATGACACGCGTCGGTCCCTCGGATGCGAATGTTCTGGTCACGGGCGAGCATGGTACAGGCAAGGAGGTAGTGGCGCAGACGCTGCATGCTCTGTCTGCCCGAGCGTCGCGTTCCATGATCGCCGTAAACACCGGCGCCGTGCCTGAGGGGTTGTTTGAAAGTGAACTCTTCGGACACGTGAAAGGCGCGTTCACCGATGCGCGCACCGATCGCATCGGCCGCTTCGAGCTGGCCGACGGGGGAACTATTTTCCTGGACGAGATCGGCAATGTGCCCTTACCGCAACAGGCGAAGCTGTTGCGTGTACTCGAGGCCGGCGAGGTTGAGCGGGTGGGATCGTCCCGGCCCCGACGCATCGACGTGCGCGTAATCTCCGCTACCAACACCGACCTTCGAGCGGCGTGCGCTTCGGGGCAGTTTCGCGAAGACTTGCTGTTCCGTCTGAATACGGTCGAGATCCACGTACCCGCGTTACGGGAGCGCCGGGAAGACATTCCTGTTCTCGCAGTGCACTTTCTCTCACGTTACGCATCGCGTTACCGGCGCCAAGTCCAGGGATTCGAGGCTTCGGCTTTACAGTTGCTCATGCAGTACGGCTGGCCGGGGAATGTCCGCGAACTGGAACATACGCTTGAGCGCGCCGTGTTGATGTGCCGTGGGAGTGAGATCCAGCGTGCCGACCTGGGATTGGACTCGCTGCGGCAGCAGAGCCAGAACCTGGAAGAGCTGAGCCTTGAGTCCGTGGAAGCCATTCTGATCCGGAAGGCGTTGCAGCGTTGTCAGGGTAATATTAGCCAGGCCGCTGAAGTGTTGGGGCTCAGTCGCGGAGCTCTTTACCGGCGGATGGAAAAGTATGGGCTCTAGCCCCTTAGGAAAACCCAAGCCAACATTCCGGAAAGCTACACGCAAGCGGGTTCGCCTGTTGTATGAACGGCGGATCAGCCTCTTCTCAATCTTTGTTGCGCTTCCGGGCTTGCTCGTCAGCGGCATCTTCACCTGGCTGCAACCTTGGTCGTTGGAGTCCAAACTCGCGCTGATCTTCGCCGAATTGTTCGTGTGGTGGCTTCTGGCGATGGCGCTGCAGGAGCAGACCACGCGGCCCTTGCAGACTCTGGCCAATGTGATCGCAGCCCTGCGTGAGGAGGACTATTCGTTTCGAGCGCGCGGCGCGGCTACCGATGATGCGCTGGGAGAACTCTCCCTTGAGGTAAATGCACTGGCCGACTTGCTGACCGACCAGCGTATTCGCGCCATAGAAGCCACGGCCCTGCTGCGTCGCGTGGTCGAAGAGATTGAAGTGCCGTTGTTCACCTTCGATCCGCATCAGATTCTCCGGCTGGTGAACTCGGCTGGAGAACGGCTGCTGCAGAAGCCTTCCGTGAGGCTGCTGGGGCGAACAGCGAAGGAGATCGGGCTGGACAAGTGCTTATCGGTGGAGAGCGGTACCTTGGTTCCTCTGCACTTCCACGATCCGAACGCGCGCTGGCTGGTGCGCAGAAGTTCATTTCGGCAAAAAGGCGTGCCGCACACTTTGATCGTTTTGTCGGACGTGAGCCGGGCTCTTCGGGAAGAGGAGCGAGGCGCCTGGCAGCGCCTGATTCGCGTGCTCGGGCACGAACTCAATAATTCTCTCACGCCCATCAAGTCGATTGCCGGCAGTTTGAATGCGCAGGTTTCCAAGACCGTTCCCGATGCGAATGCCCGGCAGGATTTTCAACGTGGGCTAACCATTATTGGAACGAGGGCCGATTCCCTCAATCGCTTCTTGCAAGCGTACCGTCAACTCGCCCAGATGCCTCCACCCGTCTTCCGCCAAACTGCGCTCGCTCCGATTGTGGAACGTGTTGCCGGCCTTGAGACCAGACTGCGAGTGCAGGTGGTTCCCGGTCCAGATGTGCAGTTAATGCTGGATCCTGATCAGTTTGAGCAGATGCTTATCAACCTGGCGCGAAATGCAGTCGAGGCTGTTCTGGAACCACGGCACACCGAAAACGGAGCGCAGGAAGCCGCGAATGTGGTCTCTCCGCGCTGGGATCCTCAGGTCGTGCTGCACTGGGACGTAACTGGGAAGGAGCTGGTTCTCACCGTCGATGACAACGGGCCCGGATTCCTCAATCCCAGCAATGCCTTTGTCCCTTTCTACACCACGAAACCCGCGGGCAGCGGCATTGGTTTGGTCTTGTGCCGGCAGATCGCCGAAGCTCACGGAGGCTCCATTGAACTTGTGAACCAGAGTGACAAGAAAGGCTGTCGCGCAAGAGTCGTGCTGCCGCGAACCCAGCCCGGACCGTAAGTGAGTGCTGGATGGTAGTGTTGGGAGCGGATTTGCCGCTCGGGCGCGAATTAGCAGGGGAAGATCGTTGGAATGGAACTTCAAGGCAAGACGGCTCTTATTACGGGAGGCGCTGGCGGAATTGGGCGCGCCACGGCACTGCTGTTTGCGCGCGAGGGCGCGACGGTGAGCATTGTTGATTTAAATCAGGAAGCGGGGGAGAAGGTGGTGCGGGAAATTGCCAGCGCAGGTGGGCGGGCGATCTTCGAGTTTGCCGATGTGACTTGCGCTGGCGATTGCAGGCGCGTGGTCGAACGAACGGTACGAGAGTTCGGTGGTGTTGATGTGCTGTTTAATAATGCGGGCATCATTCGGCGGGCGTCGGTGGTTGAGATCAGCGAGGAAGATTGGGACGCGGTGATGGCGGTCAATGTAAAATCCATTTTCCTTATGTGCCGCGAAGTCATTCCGATCATGATTGCGGCGAAAGGTGGGTCGATCATCAACACGGCTTCGGGGTGGGGACTAGCGGGAGGAGCGCGGGCCGCTGCTTATTGCGCTTCGAAAGGCGTGGTCGTGCTGATGGCGAAGGCGATGGCCATTGACCACGGGCGGCAGAACATTCGCGTAAACTGCATCTGCCCGGGCGACACAGATACCGCGATGCTGCGCAGCGAGGCGTGGCAGTTGGGCGAGCCGGAAGATCGATTCCTTTGCGAATCGGCCAACCGTCCTTTGGGCCGAATGGGCCGGCCTGAAGAGATTGCGCGGGCCGCGCTGTATCTCGCGAGTGAGGCGGCGTCGTTTGTGACTGGGACGGCGCTGGTGGTGGATGGCGGAGGGCTGGCGGGGTCAGGCTAAAACGATGCGGCTGGAAAATAAAATCGCTTTGATTACAGGCGGAACGTCGGGCATCGGGGAGACTACGGCTATGCTGTTTGCCCGCGAAGGCGATAAGGTGGCCATCACTGGCCGCAACGAAGATCGCGGGCATGCCGTTGTGGCGAAGATCGTGAAAGACGGCGGCAGGGCTATATTCATACGGACCGATGTACGACTGGCGGCGGAATGCCGTCATGCGGTGGATGAAACTGTGCGCGCATTCGGTCGTCTCGACATCCTGTTCAACAACGCCGGAGTTTTTTATCCACACACCATTCTCGACTGCACCGAGGAAGAGTGGGACCTGCAGATGGATATCAATTTGAAGGGAACCTTTCTGATGTCGAAGGCGGCTTTGCCGGGCATGATTGAACGGCGTGGCGGAGTGATCATCAACAATAGTTCGGGATGGGGGATTGCGGGCGGGGACTCGGCGGTTGCCTATTGCGCGTCGAAAGGCGGCGTTGTCTTGTTGACCAAGGCGATGGCGATCGATCACGGACGGCAGGGCATTCGCGTGAACTGCATTTGCCCAGGCGATGTCGATACGCCGATGCTTCCGGAGGATGCGCGAATGCGCGGTTTGAAATGGGAGGATTATCTGGCGGGGTGCGCGAATCGTCCTTTGGGAAGGATTGGGACGACGGACGAAATTGCGAAGGCGGCATTGTTTCTGGCTTCGGATGATTCTTCTTTTATGACTGGCGCGGCGCTGGTGGTGGATGGGGGCGGGTTGGCGGATTGAATTTCCGCGCGGCTGAAGCCGCTGTTGATCACTTGGGGCCGGCCTTACGGCGCGGCTAGAAGCCGCGCCCTTTCAAAGCAGAGGTTAATGGTACACACAAGGCAAATGCGAAGTCGCACACGGTCTCAGGAGTGGTTTGAACGGGCGCAGCAGTCACTGGTCGAAGGCGTGAACTCGCCTTCTCGCGGGTCTGCGGTGTATGCGGGCGGACCGATCGTGCTGGAGCGCGGCAAGGGATCGCGCGTTTGGGATATTGACGGCAATGAATATATTGACTTCATGATGTCGTTCGGCGCGCTTATTCAGGGGCACGCGCACCCCGCTTTGGTGAAGACAGTTTCCGAAGCGATGGCGGAAGGATCTCACTTTGCGGCTGCGACTTCGGCGGAGGTGGAAGCTGCGGAACGTTTTTGCAGCATGGTGCCGTCGGCGGAAGTCGTTCGCTTCACCAACACGGGGAGCGAGGCGACGATGCTGGCTTTGCGTTTAGCTCGCGCACATACCGGGCGGCGCAAATTTCTGAAGTTCGAAGGGCACTATCACGGGTGGTACGATCCTTTTCTGCTGAATGCGCATAGTCATCCGCCGGAGCAGTTGGGTCCGGTCGAGAACCCGACCCGCATTCCGGACTCTGAAGGAATTCCATCTTCCATCTTCGATGATGTGGTGCTGGCGCCATGGAACGACGCAGTGGCGCTCGAACGTGTGCTCAGCCAGCACGGACACGAGCTGGCGGCGGTGATTACCGAGCCGATCATGGCTAACATGGGATGCATCCTTCCGCGAGATGGATACTTGCAGCGCATGCGCGACCTCACACGTGACTGTGGCGCGTTGCTGATTCTTGATGAAGTGGTGACCGGCTTTCGTTATGCGCCCGGTGGATGCCAGGAATATTACGGCGTGGAACCTGATATCAGCACCTTCGGGAAGGCTCTGGGTGCGGGATTCCCGGTGGGTGCTGTGGCCGGGCCGCGCTCCATTCTTGAGCGCATGCGGTGGAGCGAAAAGATGGTGCTGCACTATGGGACGTTTAACGGACATCGGCTGACCATGAAAGTGGTTGCGGCGAATCTGGATTTGCTGTCTGCGGAAAATGCTTATGGCAAACTTCATGCAGTAGGTAACGCCGCCATTGCCGGACTGCGAGAAGTATTTCGCAAGCGGCAGGTGAAAGCGATTGTGCAAGGCTTTGGACCGATGTTTCAGATTTACTTTACAGAACGCGATGCAATCCACGATTACCGCGACTACTGCAAGTTCGTGGACACGAAGCTATATGCGCGCTTTGTGCAGAAGTTGCTGGAGTGCGGAATTTATATGACACCTTCCAACGGCCTGCATTGGATTATCTCGACGGTGCACACGAGTGCCGATGTGCAAGCGCTTGTCGAAGCCGCCGATCAGGCCTGCTCGGGACTCTCGTGAAGGGCATTGTCTTTCTTGGTGGCGGACGAATCACCGGCGCGTTGATTGCGGGATTGCGGCTTGCCAAGTTCGCCCGGCCTATTGTCGTGCATGACCGGCATCCAAAAAAACTACAGCAGCTCAAAATGCAGTATGGCGTAATTGTCGAAGCGGATCTGCATCGTGCCGTGGAGTCAGCCCGGTTGTTGATTATCGCGGTGCGGCCGGATTCCGTTGGCGAGTTGCTGAAGGAACTCGCTCCCCATATCCGTCGGAGGGTGACGGCGGTAAGTCTGGCGGCGGGGATTCCGTTATCAAAACTGCGGGAGGCACTTGGGTCGCCAGTGCGCTGGGCGCGGGCCATGCCGAGTCCGGTGTGCCGCAGTGGGCGTGGATTGACGGCGCTGACGTTCAGTCGCGAGCTTTCTCCAGCGGCGCGCGCGGAAGTCAGAAATTTGTTTGCGTTGGTCGGGCAGGTGCTGGAGATTCCTGAGAATCGATTTGACACTTTCACCGTGACTTTTTCCAGCAGTCACGGTTATCACGCGTTGGCCACGTTAATTGCGGCGGCCGAAGCGAATGGGCTCGACCGAAAGACGGCGCGTATGGCTGCGGCTCACGCGCTGGCAGATGGGATAGCGGCCTGGCGCGAAGGCAATGTGCCGCTGGATGAGCTGTTACAAGAGGCGGCCACGCCCAGTGGGACCGCGGCCGCGGTGATTGCGTCCCTTGACGGCGCCGGATATCGAAGGATGGTGGAGCAGGGACTGCGTGCGGGAATCAGGCAAGCGCAGAGGAATGCGGCAAGATGATTCGGCCGGCGCCGAAGGGCCTGCCGAGCTTCGCTCGACTGGACAGCCGAGGGCGGCTGTCCCCACATAAGGCGTTGCAATGACTGGATCTTTCTTTTTCAGCAAAACGGTGCCGGTCCTTGAAACCGAGCGGCTCAAACTGCGCGGGCACCGGCTCGAGGATTTTGTGCAGTGCGCAGCGATGTGGGCGGATCCATTGGTGATTCGATACATTGGAGGCAAGCCGCTTACTGAAGAAGAGTCCTGGACGAGGTTTCTCCGGTACGTGGGGCATTGGTCCTTACTAGGGTTTGGGTACTGGGTAGCGGAAGAAAAGGGGTCGGGGAATTTTGTGGGAGAGATTGGATTCGCCGACTACAAGCGCGATCTGGAGCCATCGCTGAAAGGCATGCCTGAAATTGGGTGGGTACTCGCTGCGGCTGCACATGGGAAAGGCTATGCGACGGAAGCGGTTGGAGCGGTTGTGGAATGGGGCGATGCTCGCTTCCAAGGCGCAGGGACTGCCTGCATTATCGCCCCAGATAATCTTGCGTCCATACGCGTCGCGCAGAAATGCGGATATAGGCAATCTCAACTCGCAACTTATAAGGGACACCCGACGTTGATGTTTGTGCGAGAACCGAAAAATTCCTTATGAGCTCCGCCTCCGGCCCTATGGGTCTGTACGCTCCCACCAGGAATCTGCGGCGAATCGGACTGGCGCCATTTGTGGCGCTGCTGTTCGCTTATTGCGCGGGCGGGCCGTTCTCACTGGAATCGATGATATCGAGTTCCGGTCCTGGACTGGGGCTGACATTTCTTCTGGTGGTGCCCCTGCTGTTCGCGGTTCCCATTGCTTTGGCCACGGCTGAGATGACCACGTTGATGCCGGTGGAAGGCGGATTCTATCGCTGGAGCCGCGCCGCCCTGGGCGATTTTTGGGGCTTTCAGTGTGGCTGGTGGAACTGGACCGGAACTTTTCTGATGAGCGCCGCATACGGCGTGGCGATGGCGGACTACCTGGAAGATTGGATGCCGGTGCATTCCCGCGCCGAACACTGGGCGGTGGCATTCGCTTTTCTTCTGGTGGTGGCTTATTTGAACGTGAGGGGCATTCATTTGGTGGGCAACCTTACGCTGATCCTGCTGCTCGCCATGTCTATTCCGCTGATCATTTTTATTGTGCTCGGTTTTCGGCATGCGCACTTCAATCCCTTTCATCCATTTCTGCCGACCGGAGTGCCATGGCAGGGAGGGTTCGGCGTGGGGTTGGCGATTGCTCTATGGTCCTACGCGGGGTATGAAGAGCTCTCGACGGTGATAGAGGAGGTGGAAGACCCGGCGCGAAATTTTCCGATAGGGCTGGCAATTGTGGTGCCGCTAGCAATTGGAATTTATGTGGTTACGCTGGCGGCGGGCTTGACGGCGCTAGGAAATTGGCGGGAGTGGGAAACGGGATACCTGGTGACGGCGGCGCGATTGCTGGGAGGGAACGTGCTAGGCACATCGATGTTTGTGGCGGCGGTGATTTGTAATTTCGTACTGCTGGATAGCACGCTGCTTTCAATCACGCGCGTGCCGCTCACCATGGCGGAAGATGGATTTCTTCATCCAGCGCTAGCAAAGGTGAGCGCGCGTTTTGGGACGCCGGTGACATCGATCGTGCTATCGACGGTATTTTGCGCGGCGCTGGCATTCTTCACAGTGCCGCAACTGATTGGCGTGTATGCGTGGACGAGGATGGCGACCTCGATAGAGACGGTGCTTTCGTTCTGGCAGTTGCGGCGGAAGTATCCAGATGCTCCGCGCAGCTTTCGCGTTGCTGGCGGGGCGGTGGGTGCGCTGTTGGTTGTGCTGGCTCCGACACTGCTTTTTGCCTGGGCGATGGTGTACAGCGATGTGGCGACAAGGAAGTGGGGCTTGCTGAATTTGGCATCGGGACCGGACGGTATCGGCGTCGAATGCAAGGGCGCCGAGGCAGAGCGTGCGGAGCCGAATAATCTCGCCTGAAGGGCACGAACAACGACGGCAGTGGCATCGTCAGGAAATTTTCATTCCTCCCCAGCTTCAAGCGGTGGTAGGATAGCGGACTGTTTCGAGATTCCAAGCATTTGGAATTGCAGATGACGAGAGCCGCACGATCGGTAGCGTCGCCACGAGTGGTGAGCATCGAAGACTTCCGCCCCATCGCCCGCCAGCGGATACCCAAATCAGTATTCGATTATCTCGACGGCGGCGCCGAAGGCGAAGTTACGCTTCGCGAGAATTGCAGGATATTCAACGACGTCACTTTTCGGCCGAGGCATGCGGTGTCGCTTGCGGACTGCAGCATGTGTACCACCGTTCTCGGGTTCAATCTTTCGCTTCCGATCATGCTGGCACCTGTTGGGTATAGCCGGCTCATGCATCCGGGAGGGGAAGTGGCGGCGGCGCGGGCTGCGGGGCGGGCGGGCATTGGATATATTCTCTCGACGATTTCCGGACATAAGCTGGAAGATGTGAGGGCGGGTTCGAGCGGGGCGGTTTTCTATCAGCTCTATCTGATGGGCGGGCGCGGGGCGGCTGAGGCTGCGATTGAAAGAGCGCGCATCGCAGGATTTAACGCGCTGGTCGTCACCATTGATACTCCGGTATCGGGGATTCGCGAGCGCGATTATCGCAATGGAATGAAAGAGCTGATCAGCGGAGGTCCGTTCGATAAGATTCCTTTTCTCCCGCAAATTCTGTCGCGACCCGGCTGGCTGGTGAGTTACTTGCTTGACGGTGGGTTGCCGGGATTGCCCAACGTGATTGTGCCGGGCAAGGGACAAATGCCGCTGGTGGATATCAATGCGGCACTGGCGGAATCTGCCGTGACGTGGGCGGACTTCGGCTGGATCAGGAAAGTGTGGACAGGCCCGATCGTCGTGAAAGGAGTGCTCACAGCGGACGATGCGCGGCGCTCGATCGATGCAGGAGCGGCGGCGATTTCGGTATCGAACCATGGCGGGCGGCAACTGGACGGAGTTCCGGCTTCCTTGCGGGCACTTCCGGAAGTGGTGGAAGCGGTGAAGGGGCGCATCGAGGTTTTGATGGATGGCGGGGTTCGTCGCGGGACCGACGTTGCAAAGGCTCTGTGCATGGGAGCGCGGGCTGTGCTTTGTGGACGGGCTTACGCTTACGGGCTGGCGGCTGCGGGGGAGGCTGGAGTGGATCGGGCGATTGAGATTTTGCGAGTCGATCTGGAGCGGACGTTGCGCTTGTTGGGGTGCCCGTCTGTGGAGGCACTGGATCGGTCTTATGTGAATGTTCCGAAGAGTTGGGAAGTAGGCTGAATCGCAGCGCCTGAAGGCGCGAATCGGCAGTACGGTAGTACGGTATGCCTGAAGGCATACCCCGATACGAATCTCAGATGTCCCTAGTCAGCTGTCCGTAGTCAGATTCCGTAATTAGATTTCAGCAATTGGATTTCGCTAAGGCATTAGG
>WNFJ01116726.1_pt3 | contig 12883 bp, 10 predicted proteins | sample 5400461 | NCBI WGS metagenome assembly WNFJ01 (sample SAMN13153349, study PRJNA577476) | soil metagenome | isolation source: 115 cm saprolite on Douglas fir-dominated hillslope | place: USA:California | collected 2013-09-17 | reverse complement strand
GGGGGCCGATTCCATCCCTATCATTGACACCCACATTCACCTATTCGATCCGCTGCGTGCTCAGGGGGTGCCGTGGCCGGACAAGAGTGACACGGTTCTTTACCAGCCTGCATTACCCATCCGTTATCGAAAAGTGACGGAGGGGCTCGGCGTTGTCGGCGCGATTGAGGTCGAGTGCAGCCCCTGGCTGGAGGACAATCAGTGGGTTCTGGACACAGCCGCCCAGGACACCATCGTCGTGGGGACAGTGGGCGGTCTGGAGCCGGGTCAACCCGACTTCCGCAAACACCTGGAACGGTTTCATCGTAATCCGCTGTTCCTAGGCATCCGGTGCGGAAATTTGTGGGGCAGGAATCTTAGTGAGCAAATTACCGATCCTCAGTTTATTTTCGATCTTCGGGTGCTGGCGGATGCGGTAATGGCGTTGGACACCGCGAATCCAGACCAGGTTCCTGGCCTCCGAGTGGTGATAGACCACTTGCCACAGATGGAACCTCCGGCTGAATCACAGGCTCGCAGTCTGGTGCGGGCGAATTTGCGAGAACTCGGAACGAGGCCGCAAGTCTATGTCAAAGTTTCGGAGGTACTACGGCGAGCTGGCGGCCAGGTGCCCTATACTTCGAGTTTTTATCGTGACAGACTGGACGAGCTGTGGGAGATTTTTGGCCCGGACCGGTTGATGTTCGGCAGCGACTGGCCGCACAGCGACCACTGGGGAGCCTACCCGCAAGTACTCAAGATCGTACGCGAGTATTTTCGTAGCAAAGGCCGCGCCGCTGCAGAAAAATTCTTTTGGAAGAACTCGATTACTGCCTACCGCTGGGTGAAGCGCGAAAAAAGTCAGCCGTGGTTTTTGCGTGGCTGATCAATCCTGCTCGAATACCTTATTGAGATTCTCTTCCGCAGTTCAACAAATCCAGCACGTCCCTCACTTCGCGATGCTGGTCGGAGATCCCGAGGTACTCGTCCATGTGAAAGCCGACGACTTTGTCCCAAGGCAAACCCGGGATCGAAGTCAAAGCATCAGCATGACTATCTGAGAAGCGCCGGTGGCGGAGACAACGCCGACGGGCTCACTGTTTGCTGCCAGCTCACGGAGCCGCCTGGCCCATTGCCTGGGCGCTTTTGTACGCTTCGATAGTAAGGCTTCCAACTCGGATCGGAGAGAGCGGACAGGACCGGCTTGAGTCATGGTGAATTCTCCCTTTCGGGCTAGAGGTTGCACCACCCGCTTCTGTGATCTTCGCCGCACCAACCAGTGGACGCCAAGCCCACGCTGGGCCAGTCATTTAGACAGGCGATGATAGGGATTAGCGCTCGACACTTGCAACGTTGGAGCCGGCGGTACGAGTTGAACGGGAACGGAAAGCCCCTCCCGTACGATCAGTTTGTGTTCGGCATAAGAGGCCGGAGGCACCGGTTGTCCATTCAAGCACTGAAGGACGACCGGCACGATTTTCGACCCATAGTTCTCAGGGAAATAGGCTACAGCTCCGATGAGAGGGGTACCGGGCTGACGCAATTCGGCCTCCAGGTCCTCAGCGGGGCCCCATCCCTGGGCCATGATGGCGGTGAACGGTGCGCGGCCGGCCTCGCGGATCGCGCGAATGGCACCGCGGGCGCAGTTGTCGTTGGCGGCCGCGATGAGCAATCGCTCACGCCCAACCAGGGATCGGAGGGCGTTCCTCGTCGCTCTATACCCTCCCACTTCAGTCCCCCTTGCATTCTTGTGGACCACGCATTTCTCAGGCACATGGGGCAGAACGCTCCGTATTCCATCGAGGCTCCCGATTATCCGCAAATGAGTGGCAGGCCCAGCTTCCACCGACTCCAACAACAGGACACGGTTAACTCGGCCGCGCCAATGGTCCCGGGCATATTGTGCAAGCGCTTCCCCACCCTCGTTGCCCACCGCATAGTTGTCGACACCGAAATAGACGGCATTCGGTATGGGGATATCGATTGCCAGTGTTGGGATTCCCGCCTTGCGGAACATATTGGCGAGCACAGGTGCCACACGAGAATGGAATTGATATTCAATGACGAAATCCACCTTCTCGGCAATCAGCCAAGCCGCACTCTTCACAGCTTGCTCGGAACTAATACAATTGTCAGTGATCAGAAGTTCGATTCCGGATTTCAGCGCAGCGTCCATCAACCCTTGAGTTACCTTCTGAACAAAGGGCTGGTCACTGGAAAGCTGGGCGTAGCCAATGCGATAGGCCCGGTAACCAAGGCGGTGCTGAAATCTCTTGGTCTTCTTGTCCCGTCGAACGTACCCACGCACCGCTAGGGTGTGAAGTAGGCGAAAGGTCGTGCTCAAGTCGAGGTGAACTTTTTCAGCAATGTCCGTGAGCCGCAATTCGGTGCGTGACGCTCGCAGAACATCCAGAACATCCAGTGCCTTCCCGAGGACCTCCACGTAGTAGCGGGCCGGTCGGTCGTGTGAATGAGCTTCCGTCCCAGCGGGTTCCCTCGTCAGGTGCTGGTCCGTTTGTGGGCTCAGAGCATCTCTTGTGTTCATCCTTAGGTCACTCTTCATGATTTCTCGCCACCCGCGACAAGCACATTTTGAAATGCCCGCAAGCCAAACCACGGTTATTAATATCGGCCCATTTCAACGGTGTCAAGAACTTTCAATACGTAAAATAAGATTTTCCTTGACAAACATTTTACGGAAAGTACTATCGGGCAATTCTGGGGTGCTCTGAAACATCGCTGCACTTAACGAGGGGGGGATATGAAACGATCTCACGTTTCTTCTGCAGGAAAGTTGGCTCTTGCTGCGGCGCTTCTGCTGTGGTGCTGCTCCCCGGTCGTCGCTCAGACGACCTTCGCTTCCATCACTGGAAAGGTGACCGACCCGAGTAACGCCTCAGTTTCAGGCGCGGTAATTACAGTCACGAACGAAAACACGAACTTGGTGCGTCAATTCACTACAGGAACAGATGGCGCCTATACCGTGCCGGACCTAGAAGCCGGAGTGTACCAAGTGCGGGTAGAGGCAACAGGGTTCAGCGCGTTGCAAAGGCCACACTTGGACTTGTACCCTCGTCAAGTGCTCAACCTCGATTTGCAGCTCACTGTCGGTCCTGCTAGTGAGACGATTACGGTGACTTCCCCACCCCCGGTGATCGATACGGAAACGGCCACAATTACCTATACACACACGCCTGAAGAGTTGGTGAACCTACCGCTCATAACCAGGCAAGACGACACGAACAGCGATTACTCCATCTATAATCCGGGATTCGCCCGTGATAATTGCGGATTTATATACGCGAATGGTGTACAAGGCAACGATACAACCTATTCTTCTGATGGAATTATTGAGATGGCAGATCCGGACACAACCGGTAACGGAGCGTTCATTCAGCCAGGACTCGATAGTCTCGCGGATGTAAGCTATGTCGTTGTGGGTCCTTCCGCGGAATATTCGACTCCCACCAACCTTGTCCTTGTAACCAAGGGGGGCACCAATCAGTTTCATGGCAACTTGTTCTGGGAGTACAACGGTGCCGTACTGAATGCACGCAACTTCTTTGCTTCCGAGGTTCCTTTCAACGTCACCAACGATTTTGCTGTCAGTGTGGGTGGACCCATCAAGAAAGACAAACTATTCTTCTTTGCCGACTGGAACGGCTTGTTTGAAGAATTGAACAGTGTCGTTAATGCGACGACGTCTTTGCCGCAATGGCAAACCGGAGATTTTAGTAACTTGCTCAATCAGGGTATTATCATCAAGAATCCATTTACCGGGCAACCGTTCCAGGGCAACCAGATTCCTTCTTCCCTAATCAGCTCCTCCTCATTAAGCCTGCAAAGTTACTTCTATCCGAAGCCCAATTATGGCGCGGCAGGGCTACAATCCGGCAATTACCGAGCCCTCCTCCCGCTAACGCTCCGATTCCCCATTAATCCCCTCGATGTTCGCATCGACTATAATATCGGTAAAGCCGACTCGATTTTTGGGCGATTTACGATGCGAACAATGCCCCTTCCGCCGGCGTGTTCAACCAAACATGGCACATCCGGCAGCTGGTATTATCCTGGACCCACACTTTTACCCCCAATCTACTGAACGAGGCGCGAGCAGGCGTTTCTCGAGTGGCAAAAAACCTGGATCCGAACGGTGATGGTGGCAAGATCCTCAGTGACGCGGGGATTCAGGGCGTGGATTTCACTGCCCTTCAGGGACTAGAGGGAGTTCCGCAATTGTCTATCACCGGCGTCAGTGGGACTAACGGTTCAATTCCCCAGGGGCTTGTGGCCAGCACGACCATCCAGTTTATCGATAACCTTACCTGGACGCGCGGAACGCATTCTATGAAGTTTGGTGTTGATATCGTGCGCGACCGGGACGATACGGTTTATTACAACATGATCCAGTTTGGACAATTTAACTTCTCCGGGGCGTTCTCAGGCTTTGGATATGCGGACTTTCTCCTTGGACTCCCGCAGACCGACTCCTTAACCACGCCGCTTCCCCGCCCATATGAACGTGGGACGATATGGGGGTTCTATGCCCAGGACCAGTGGAAAGTTTCACCGAGGCTGACTCTAAACTATGGACTGAGATCTATGAACAGAAGGGCCGCATCGCGTCTTTCGACCCGACATCGGGTGCCCTCGTAATTCCGAATAATGGCGTGAGCCAGATCAGCCCCTTCGCTCCCACGAATATCCCCATTGTTACGGCTTCGACGGCCGGCTATCCGGCTAAATCATTGATTCAAACTACCAAGACCAATTTCTACCCAAGAATCGGGGTGGCCTACAAATTGACCCCGGATGGGAAAACTGTGATCCGCGGCGGGTACGGAATATATGGTGACGTCTTGTACGGAGGTCTTATTACGTATATTGCTGGTGGAGTACCTTTTACAGGCTCCGAGTCATTTACCAACCAAATCACTAATGGCGTTCCACTGTTAAGCTTCCCCGCTCCATTCTTAACCACTGGAGGAACTGTGCCAACCACTAACGTCGTTGGCGTCAGCCCGCACATTTCCAGGCCTTATCTCCAGCAATGGAATTTGGTGCTGGACCGTCAGATTGGGACGATCGGGCTGTCGGCGGCCTACGTCGGCACTCACAGCGTAAGTCTTATTTATGCGCGCAATTTGAACCAGCCGCCTCCTAGTACAACTCCGTTTTCATTCAGCGAAACGCCGTTTCCAGACCTCCAAAGCATTAAATGGTTAAGCAATGGAGGCGCCGAGAGTTACAACGCGCTGCAACTCTCGGCTAGGAAGACTGCGGGCCAGAATTTAATTTTCAGCGCTGGTTACACATTTGCCAAGGACCTGACAAATATGGACGCTTTGTATCCCGTGGGCGCAGAGATTGAAAATCAGTTCAATCTAGGTGCCGAGCGGGGGAACAGCCCGATTGTCCCCCGCCATCGTTTTATCGCCACTGCGGTCTATGGTCTTCCCATCGGCAAGGGTCAACGGTTTCTTAATGATATGCCTAAAATCGCTGATTACATTTTGGGTGGTTGGCGAACCTCTTATGTAATAACTTTACAAACCGGCTTATACTTCACCCCGAGCTTCGACGGCTTTGATCCCTCGAACACTAACTTTTTCGGTGGCCGGCCGGATGTTATTCCCGGGGTCCCCACCACTCCACCGGGTGGCCGGACAGTCAACGAATGGTTCAATCCGGCGGCTTTCAAGATACCTGGTTGCCCAAACACCGATCCAGTGTGTTCTAATCCCGCTAACGTCGGTCGGTTTGGTAATGTTGGAGTTAACACCTTGGAAGGCCCTCCATTGAAGAATTTTGACTTTGGGCTTCTTAAGGAATTCCGCATACGGGAGACCATGAGCCTTGGATTCCAGGCCACATTTTCGAATATATTTAATCATCCGGCCTTTGGTCTGCCCCTTGCTGACATTAGTAGCACGTCGACGGTGGGCTCGATCACCAGCACTGCAGGAAGTTACCTCCCAGGTTCGAGCGCGAGCCGAAAGGTAAATTTCTCCTTGGAATTCAGGTTTTGAGTTTCAGATGGTAGCGACGGCGATAACGAGCGCAGTTGGCGAGGTTCATTTTTGTGGTTTAACAAAAACACTGAATCCGGAAGCAGTTTTCTGCCCGGATGTCTATTGCCGGGGCGTTTGCCAGAATTTTGTAGCGTGCAGCAGCTCACTCGTACTCTTCCAGACGTAGGCAGCTTCCGTGGCGAGCTCTTTGTAAGCCGAGTGTCGTCAGCGCGCAAAGTTCCAACCCGCCTAGAAGGCATAAATATTGAGATGGCTGACAGTGCAGGCACGACAATCAAATAGCTTGTGGTGTTTAACACGGAATCTTTCTCGACCTAGGAGACAAGATGAAGGGCCTGAGTCGTAGGGATTTGTTGAGGGACGGTATCTCCGCAGGGGTCACAGCGCTGGTGGGAGAGCCCCTTGCGAATCGCCTTGTGGCGTGTGGAGGCACCGCACCAAGACCCGTCGCTGAAACGCGATACGGGAAAGTTCGGGGAGTCGACTGGCAAGACGTTAAGGTTTTTAGGGGCATCCCGTACGGGGGCCCGACGGAGGGAGCTGCACGGTTTCTGCCACCCACGAGTCCCGCCCCGTGGGCGGGACTTCGTGAGGCGACAGAGAACGGCCCGCGTTGCATTCAGGGATCGAGGAGGATGTACAGTGACCCTGAGACCGGTGAGTATTTCAGAGGATCGACAGACCGGGTCGATCTGGCGGAGGAGAAGAATAGCGAAAACTGCCTAGTGCTCAATGTTCTCACCGCGAGACTAAAAGGCAAACGTCCAGTGTTGATCTACATTCACGGGGGGGGCTACAGTAACCTGTCGAGCCAGATCATTGTTTTCGCCGATGCTTTGCCCCGTGAAGAAGACGTGGTTCTCGTGGGCATCAACCATCGTCTGAGCGCCTTCGGCTATCTTTACCTGGGTGGCCTGAGCGAGAAGTATGCGGTCGGTAATGTCGGACAACTGGATCTGGTTATGGCACTGGAGTGGGTGCGTGACAACATCGCGCAGTTCGGTGGCGACCCTGGGAACGTTACTCTCTTCGGCGTTTCCGGTGGCGGCGGGAAGCTCAACACTTTGATGGCCATGCCTGCGGCCAAAGGACTATTCCATCGGGGGATTATCGAAAGCGGCTCCCTGCTACGCGCTGACGACAAAGACACCGCAACCCAAACCGCTAAGATGGTGCTGTCGAGACTGGGATTGGCTGAAAATAAATCAAATCGAAGAGCTTCACAATATTCCCGCCGATAAGTTGTATGCGGCTGCCGAAGCAACAGGTTCGAGGGGCGTGGGTCCGGTGGTGGACGGCCACTGCGTGCCGCAACAAATCTGGGACCCCACGGCTCCAACGATTTCTGCCGATATTCCCCTGATCATCGGCAACTGCAAAGACGAGGCAACGCTATTCTCAAAACAGGATGAGGAACTGTTTCGTCTTGATGAGGCAGGGTTGCGCGATCGTATTGTTAAGGGTGGCATCCCCGCATCCAATGTTGATCCCCTGCTCGCTGCTTACCACCGCGATCATCCGAAGGACACATCGAGTGACATCTACTTCCGTATCTCTACAGACCGAGGAGCGCGCTGGAACGGCGTCAGGCAAGCGGAACTCAAGATCGCGCAGGGCAACGCGAAAGCCTATATGTATTACTTCGCGTGGGAGCCTCCCGTGGCGGGCGGCAAGTACAAAGCTTTTCACACGGCCGAGCATCCGCTGTCACTCCGGCTTGTCCGATATCCAGAATCGGAGCAGTTATCCAAACAGATCAGCGGCGCATGGGTGGCGTTCGCACGGCACGGCAGTCCCCAAGGGCATGGCTTACCAGACTGGCCGGCCTATTCAACCACCGGGAGGGCAACCATGATTTTCGACGCTCGCAAGAGCGAGGCAGTTAACGATCCTGACCGTGAAGAGCGGCTGATGCTGCTGAACTATCCGTCACGCAGACTGCTGTGATTTCGGCTTGGGGCAAGAGTTTAATGGGTGAGGCCTAAGAGGTGCGTGGGCGAGGGACTCTCTGAAAGGGTTCGCTGCATGCCCTTGGGTTCTTCGAACACGCTCTCAGGGGGAAAAGCATGCTCTTATGGTTACGGATCGCTCGACAATCGCTCGGAGCAGCGGTGTTCGCGGCCAGTGTATTTAGCTCGTCACAGGCGACGACGCTGCACTTGAATGCCCGCAAGATTTACGAACGCGCGGTAAGCAGCAACATTACCCTCTCACAGGATGGGTCGGCGTTACAACTGAAGTCCGGCGAAGTGTTCCAGGACGACGGGCCCGCCTCCGGGTTCTCCTATAAGCCAAATAGAGAGATGCTTTCTCCCGGCATCGAGATTCGCAAGCAACTCCTGATTCCCGATCCGCGGGCGAGTAAGGCGGTCCTAATGGTGGGCCGTGGAGGAGACCTGAAAGTAGATGTGAACGGCGAACCTCAGAAACTCGGAACGCCCCGCGAGACATTCTTTGGGGAATGGCAGGCCTACGACATTGACCCGGCAGCGCTCAAGCCGGGCATAAACGACATCGTCATCCATGGAACTGGGATGATTTGGATCGCGCGCGCCGATGATTCCTACGCGGAATTGCCGCACAGAAGCGCGCGCAGTGCCGATAGTGGCAAGTCCTGGAGCGTGGACAACTTAGGTTCGGCAGGGGACATCGCTGGAGAGTACTACGTCAGGGTGTATCTGGAGCACTTTCTGTCCAGCGGTTCCATACTGCTGCCGGTGATGGACGTAGCCAACCTGGAGGGGAATCCGGTTGCGCCACCTCTTAGCGCGCCCGGTCCACTAAGGATCTCGGTTTCCACTGCCCCTGACTCCAAGAGCAGTGTGACGATGCGGGTGCGTTCCGGAACGACGTATGTGCCGAGCCCAGGAACGTGGTCGGAGTGGATACCCCTGGGCCGCGATGGCAGTCTCGAAGCACTGCGCGGCCGCTTTCTTCAGGTTGAGGTGACCCTCGCCACATCTGACCCGCGAGTCACGCCCAGGCTGAGTGAGATTACCCTGACCACCACGCCCAAACTCGCGAGGGATTGGACAAAGGCGGTCAGAGTGATCGATTTCCACGATGAAGAAATCGTGCGCACATCCATCCCATTCCGGTACGAGCAGTTTACGCAGCCGAAGCTGAAAGAACTCCGAGAGCATTATCGGCTTGACGACGTCGTAAGCGGCGCGAAAACGGACCTCGAAATCATTACCAGGCTGGCGGCTTGGTCTTCGCAGCAATGGAAATGGATGGAGTGGCACCTAGATGAGTACTATCCCCCGTGGGACGCACTCGAAATCCTAAAAAGACAGCCCGACGGGAAACCGGTCGGTGGGTTCTGTCAACAATACAACGTGTTGTTCTTGCAAGCGTGCGAGAGTTTCGGATTCGTAGGCAGGGATATTTCGATTAATTGTGGAACCTTGGGTCGTCCGACAACGGTTGGTCACGAAGCGGTGGAGATTTGGTCGAACCAATTCAGGAAGTGGATCTGGGTCGATGGAATGTACGCTTATTATTCAGAGGATAGTGCCAACGACGTGCCGCTTTCGTTGTGGGAAGTGCGGCAGCGGCAACTCTTGCTCCTGCGCGGCCAGGAGGTAAGACCTACACGCGTAGTGCATATAGTGGACCCTGTAATACTCCCCTCGATGCCCCCTTGGCTGAAGGCTTCAATGCAATGGCGCGGGCTGGATGTTGACATGTCGTTTGGGGAACTAAGGCTCATCCCGCGGAGCAATTTCCTGGAACAGAGATGGCCCCTGCCGCTAAACAATGGCAAAGGAGGTTGGACCTGGACCGGATTCGACGTGTGGACGGATGCGAACGTGCCCGCTGAACCGATCCACCCCAACCTCGTCACGCGACACGGCAATTTCGAATGGACGCTCAACCAGGCACACTTCGTTCTCGAACCGACCGCGACGGCAGGCGAATTCTTGGTGCATCTTGATACCGAGACCCCCGGTTTCGACACGTTTCTGACCGAGATCGATGGTGGCGCAGAATCTCCCGTCACGGCAGTTTTCACCTGGAAGTTGCATGCCGGACGCAACCGCTTGAAGATCTGGCCGCGAAACAACGCGGGACGCGACGGGATTGCTAGTTGGATTGATCTTGAGACGCTCGGGATTTGACACTGCATAAGTCTCAGATGTGCTGAGGATACAGGAGTTCAAGGAGCAGCTATGCGCAAGAGGGCTGTGATGTTGATACCTGCACTTATTGCGTTGGCACCAGGGATCGCGAGAGCGCAGAACAACGAGCTGCGATACCAGTCCGCATTCATGCGTGTCGAACTAGCGCAGGACCAGCCTGCCTTTGTAGCCCTGGCCGTGGATTCACTTGGCAAGAACAAGCTTAGCCTAAGTGCACTCCGGCCGCCGGCCAGGCCGGAAAGAACCTATGAATTGAGCCATGTCGGCTCGAGGTTTGAGTATCGTCCCTCGGGAACTCCAACCGGGACGCCGCCGGGATGGACTTTCGAGTTCTCTGCCCGACAAATGCACCTGCGCTCACATTTCTCCGGAGGGAATCCACCGCCACCACTGGTGCTAAACTTTAATTCCTATCTCAACCATGCCACGCTGCTGGGGCATATTAATGATGACGGGAGCGTCCGGCTTCCGGCGCTTCTTAACCTGCCTGATCTGGGGACCTTCCAAATTAATTCCAGTCCGGCGAAGGGGCTGGCTCTTGGATACGACGGCTTGCGGCATGCTGAGGTTCCGTCACCTGACAAGCCACCGTCTGAACAGGAAGGCGATTACGTGAAGGTGACCTTTTCCGGTGCATCTGCTGGCGTGCCCGATGTCGACTACACTCTGGAAGTCGTGGCTATTTATCCTGGTCCGCCGGAGCTTGCAAGCGACTCCCGTTTCGACGGATTCCGCCGCAACTGGATCAATATTTTTCAACTGAACCCTCGGATACGAGCGCTGGCCAACAACGCAGCCAGCGACCCCTGTGCCTTCACGTTGTTTGAATATTCCTCCATCGCCGTCCGTACGCCGCCGCTCGCATCAGGACTGACCGCGCTGGACCTCATACGCCAGACATTGGACCGTTACCTCGACGGCATGAAGGCGTACGGCATTGCAAGATACGGGAACGATCCAAAGACTCCGTACGACTTCCTGGATACCTATCCCTCGCTGCTCATCACCGCGTGGGATTATGTCCGCGTGAGCGATGATAAGACTTGGCTGAAGGAAAACTATGCGGGGCTGAAAAACTGGGCCTCCAAGATGCTCATGATGGATCCGCAGGGAAGCGGGCTACTCAAATACCCTGCGAGCGGCAACTCGGGTTCCTGGTCTGAGGAACTCATATTGCGCCCGGCGAACTGGTGGGACGACATTGGGTTCGGTCACGAGGACGCATACTCCAATGCTCTCGCGTACCATGCATTGCTAGGAATGGCGGAAATGGCCCGGCGCGCGGACAGGCCGGAAGATGCGCAGCTTTATGCGTCTCGCGCCCAGAAAACCCACTCCGTCTATTTCGACACCTTCTACAATCCCGCAACGGGAGTGCTGGCCGGCTGGCGAAGCGCAGACGGGAAACTGCACGATTACTACTTCATGTGGGTGAATGGTGCAGCTATCGTCTATGGTTTAGTTCCGCGGGACAAGGCGATTCAGATCATGGATCGCCTGCTCGCCAAGATGAAAGAGGTGGGCTATACCCATTTTGAATACGGACTGCCTGGCAACCTCGTCCCAATTCGCCGGGAGGATTACGCACATCACATCCTGAGTTCGGGCGGGGGTGTGAAAGAGGATGGTTCCGATGGCTTCCAGATCTACCAAAATGGCGGCGCTACTGCGTCCTTTGCGTACTTCACGCTCCAAGCGTTGTACCAGTTGGGCCGGGCCAAAGAGGCGGATGCCATCCTGTTTCCCATGCTTCGGGGATTTGAGGAAGGCGGATTCCAGGGCTCTGGTTCGAATGGCAAGAGCCTTGATTGGAAAGCCTGGGACGGAACACCCCATGGCTACGAAGGTCTGCTCGTGGACGGATACCAGGCACTGCTGCCTGTGCTGTCGCGCTGATATTGCCGGCTCGAAGCCTCTGCTGCCGGTAACCCGGATTGGTAGTAAGAAAACCGACGATAACGTCCCCCAGGACGAGACAGTGTCTGAAAAAATGATGGGGCAGGCGAGGACGTTCAGCTATGAATCGGCAGTGCACAAAGGGAAGAAATCGTAGCCCTTGGAGAGCCTTGGCTAGGTGCGGTGCTTTAAATGTATAGCGGAGGTATTTTCATGCTTGGAAGGTGGGGCATAGCAATCGCTTTGCTAGCGCCTTGTCCCTTCTTTGACGGCCGAGCCACGAGGCCGCAGGATCCTGTAACGAAACATCTGACAGCTCGTGGCTTTGACTCCGGATTCGAACTATCGAGCGGAACCTTCAACGGGATGTTAGCCGCGAGCGATGGCAAGATCTATTACATCCTATGTTCGTCAACGATCGACACTGGTGCGCAGATGTATTCGTACGACCCCGCGACGGACAAGATCGAACACTTGGGCGACCTGACCGAGGCTTCCGGAGAGAAGGGCCTCAAGTTCATTCCCCAAGGCAAGAGCCACGTCAACTTCGTTGAATCCAACGGAAAACTCTACTTCTCCACCCACGTCGACTGGTACACCGTCCGGGGCGACCTGGAACTCCTGGCCCCGCCCCCGCCCGGATACAAGCCTTATCCCGGTGGCCACTTCCTCGCGTATGACATGGTTTCCGGAAAATTCGAGAACCTGGCGAAAGCGCCGCCAGGTCAGGGAATCATTTCGATGAATATGGATACCAAGCGCGGCCGGCTTTACGGTCTCCTCTGGCCTTCTGGTCATTTCCTGCGTTATGACCTGAAGACGGGATACCTGAAG
>WNFJ01043221.1_pt1 | contig 12884 bp, 9 predicted proteins | sample 5400461 | NCBI WGS metagenome assembly WNFJ01 (sample SAMN13153349, study PRJNA577476) | soil metagenome | isolation source: 115 cm saprolite on Douglas fir-dominated hillslope | place: USA:California | collected 2013-09-17 | reverse complement strand
TTGAAATGGCGGACAAAGGGACCCTGTTCCTCGACGAGGTGGGCGACATCCCGTTGGCCCTGCAGCCCAAGCTACTCCGCGTACTGCAGGAACAGGAGTTCGAGCGGCTGGGCGGCACTCGGACCCATCAGGTAGACGTCCGGCTCGTAGCTGCGACCCACAGGGATTTGGACGACATGGTAAAGCGGAACGAATTTCGCAGCGACCTCTACTATCGCCTGAATTTTTTTCCTGTCCTGCTCCCGCCGTTGCGGGAGCGCCGGGGAGACATTCCGGCATTGGTGAACCATTTTGTCGAGGTTTTTGGCCGCCGCGTAGGTAAGCAAATCGAACACATTCCCGCGGAAACCATGTCGGCTTTCTGCTCACACACATGGATGGGAAACGTCCGTGAATTACAAAACATGATCGAGCGTGCGGTGATCTTGTCCAACGACGGCATACTTCCGAATCCGGTTCCGCAAACAGGGACCGAGTCAGTCACCGTGCTTCCGGCACATCCCACTCTGAAGGATTCGGAACGCGCGCTGATTCAGCAAACGCTGCATGACGCAGGCTGGGTGATAGGCGGCCCGAAAGGTGCTGCGGCCAAGCTGGGGCTGAAGCGCACTACATTGATCTCGAAGATGAAGAAGCTGGGTATTTTACGGCGCCGTCCCCAGCCCAACGAGGACTTCCAGGATGAGATCCGCCCGGAGCCAAGTCCATTCCCGCAGTTCTAGACTTTCGCCGGGAAAGGCCTATGGTGCGGTATAGTATAGAGTCAACTTCCCTATTCGTGGAGGACTGTCGTGGCCTCGATAGTCTCGCTCTACTACTAAAGCTATATAGGCATCTCTAGCTGTGGTGAAGAATGGCCCTAAGCATCCTATGCAAATGCGATTCTGGACTCGCGAGGAATTGTGTGGCCGTGCGGCAATCTCTAGTATGAGGCTTCGTCTTACGCAGCGCCATTATTCCAGATGCTTGGACCGATGGAATCTCTGCTGCCGCCTTCTTAAGGAGATGTATTTATGCCACTTTACTCCAGATACCGCCTTGCAGTGGTAGATGACGATCCCACGCCGAGGAAGATCCTTGCTTTCCTGTTCAAAGGTCAGAACTATGAAGTGGCGGAAGCTGAAAACGGAATCCAGGCATTGGCGGTTTTGGGAAAGAGCAGACCTCACGTCCTGATCTCCGATATTCAAATGCCGCAGATGAACGGCTACGAACTTCTACGCATCGTTCGAAAGTGGTTCCCGGAGATGGGCGTAGTTGCTATCAGCGGAACCTTCGATCTTGATAGATCACACGCCGATGTGACAGCCGATGCGTGCTTTTCCAAGGGCTCATACACTGTTCCGGATCTGCTAAGGTGCGTGGCCGGCCTGGCTAAAAGATATCCACTTCGATCACCGGCCAGGCAAGGCAAGATGTTTCTGGTCTGGATATCGCAAGATTACGGTCCTGTTCTCTGGATAGCATGCAGGACCTGCCTGCAGTGCTTTCCGTTTCGCTACGCGGCAATTCGGACGGCGGATGTCCACATTGTCCAATGCCCCTCCTGCTTTGCCAAGAGTACCGTTTCTGCCGACGAACTCCCTTCGGAGGCAGCGAGAACCGGTTCAGGAGCGAAAGAAAACTAAGCCTGGAGCCGAGCGTCGGCAAGGCGACAGCCCCAGCACCGTCTTGCTGGGACGGCAATGGTGCTCGGGACAAGGCTTAGATGACTTCACGCTTCGTCAGGCAGCCTCCCTCGTCACCCGGCGGGCCGTACCGGATTGCGCTGTGTCCTTGCCCGATCGTGGAGGAACGGATCTCTTTTTCAAATTCAATGGCTCGTCCAAAACCCGAATGCGAGAGCTTCTAAGCCACTCGTCAACCTCGCTGGGTACCGCGATCACCGCACTGCGCGCTTTTCCCCGTGGCCTCCGGACAGGAAGAGCAAGTTCGCGCTCCCATCTCTGCACGGTTCTTACCCCGCGTCCAATGTAAACAGCAATTTCCTTCCATGAATTAAGTATCACTTGCATTGCGCTCTCTTTTCCCAGGCTCGGTGGTCTCAGGTAGCCTGTTCCCGAATGCTCATAGTAGAGTCCACCTGGCATGGGAACAATTCTGCCTAGGCGCGAAACTATCCCTGGACTGCACGCCTATATCTCCCCAATGCCTGAATTGATGACGCTTGTACTACCTTCGTCGTACCGCTCGCTATACTCAGTAGTGTGTCGCGCGTGCCAAGGATTGGGCAACATTGTATGCCACGAAAATCGAGACGTATGATAGAACAAAAGTTATGAGTTAAGGCGCACTTTGGCGCTTGCAAGCGCTGAGGGGAATGTTCAGTCTGAAGATGTGGCTATCGGCTGAAAAGAAGTTCTTCCGCGGTCATCTCTAAACTTGCCTTCACTTGGGGAGGTGAGAAACGGGCCCCAACCAAGAGCATCCCGGAGTCCAAATGGGAAAGTTACGCATTTTGGAACCGCTCCACGGCCCAAGATCCACGACTAGTAAACCTGACTGCCTGGCCGGTGGCGGCGAAATGGGCGCTTTAATGCGGTCTATGGACTGGTCAAAAACACCGATTGGTCCAGTCGAATCCTGGTCTCCGAGCCTGCAGATGATGGTGCGGTTTCTTCTCGCCAACCGTCTTCCACTTCTTCTTTGGTGGGGACCGCGGTTCTGTCAACTCTATAACGATCAGTTCTGCGTCTCGCTTGGGGAAAAGCATCCCAAATCCATGGGTCAGCCGGCCAGCGAATGCTGGCCTGAAATCTGGTCCATTATTGGTCCACTGATCGAGACATCATTCAGGGGCGGCTCAGCTACCTGGATAGAGGATCTCGCCCTGGAATTGCGCCGTCACGGGTTCAATGATGAAGCGCACTTTACCGTCGCCCACAGTCCGGGCGGCGTGCTCGCGACAATACATGAAACCACCGAAAAGATCATCTCCGATCGCCGTGTCGCGGTCCTTCGCGACCTTGGCGCATGCTCGGCTGCCGCCAAGACCGCTGAAGAGGCTTGCACCATCGCCGCCGAAGCGCTTGCACGACATCCTAAGGACATTCCCTTCGCTCTTCTGTATGTCATCGATTCCCCTCAGGGCCTTGCCCATCTCGCGGCAACTAGTGGAGTGGACGACGACAGTCCCGCCGCCGTGCCGGCGGTCGATTTGCGCGCACCAGTTGCGGCTGGAGTATGGCCGATTCAAGATGTAGTGCTGGGCCAGCAAATAGTTCTGCTCAAGGATCTGGCTGCCAGGTTAAGCGCGATCCCGCCGGGCCCCTGGTCTGATCCTCCGCGCTCGGCGGCATTGATACCCATTCGCTCGAACACGGCCAACCGACTCGCGGGCGTTCTGGTAGCGGGAATCAGTCCGCGTTTGCGATTCGATGAACCGTACCGGAACTTTTTCGATCTGTTAAGCCACCAAATGGCGACTGCACTCGCAAATACGCGCGCTTATGAAGAGGAGCGCAAGCGGGCTGAATTGCTCTCGGAAATAGACCGCGCTAAAACAGCCTTCTTCAGTAACGTGAGCCATGAATTTCGCACTCCTCTTACGCTGATACTCGGTCCGCTCGAGGACATGCTGGCGAGTCCGGATCGTGAGCTGACTCGCGATCAACGCCAGCAGCTTGCCGTGATCCACCGCAACAGTCTGCGGCTGCTGAAGCTCGTGAACTCCGTGCTGGATTTCTCGCGGATTGAAGCGGGGCGGATTGAAGCTGTGTTTCAGCCCACCGATATTTCGAGTGTCACCGCCGACCTGGCCAGCGCCTTCCGCTCCGCCATGGAGCGCGCGGGGATACGGTACGAAATCAACTGTGAGCCGATTGAGGAGAAGATTTTCATTGACCGCGACATGTGGGAAAAAATTGTTTTCAATCTTCTATCGAACGCCTTCAAGTTCACTTTCCAGGGCACCGTCTCGGTGAGCGTCAAGCCAGTGGACGGCTCCGTGCAGTTGCAAATCAGCGATACCGGAGTGGTAATTCCCGCGCAAGAGCTGCCGCACTTGTTTGAGTGGTTCCATCGCGTCGAAGGAACTCTGGGACGCACCTATGAGGGGACCGGCATTGGCCTCGCCTTGGTAAAGCAGCTCGTCAAATTGCATCACGGGCGGGTGTCGGTTGAAAGCACTGCGGGTGTGGGCAGCACATTCACGGTCACAATTCCCAAAGGCAGGAACCACTCTTCGCAGGTGCGTAGTGGCGGCGTACGAACCAGGGCATCGAGCTCGATTGGCGCCAACAGCTACGTTGAAGAGGCGCTGCGCTGGCTGCCGCCGGAGCCCGGCGAGTCACAGCGAACGCTGGCGGAGCACGAGGACGCTGTCCCTTCTCTGGATGTGTCTCCGGCAACGCAAAAACAAGGACTAGAAGAGAGTGCCGGAGCATTGATCGTGCTGGCAGATGACAACTCTGATATGCGCGACTATGTGCGCCGGCTGCTGGGCAGTCAGTACCGGATTCACGGGGTAGCGAACGGGTTCGACGCAGTCAAAGCAGCGCGCGAACTCGATGCCGACCTTGTTCTTGCCGATGTCATGATGCCTGGGCTCGACGGCTTTGGCGTGTTGCGGGCTCTCCGCGCCGATCCGGCAACAAGGACGAAACCGGTGATTCTTCTCTCCGCGCGCGCGGGCGAAGAATCGCGAATCAAGGGATTGCAGGCCGGGGCCGACGATTACCTGACCAAGCCCTTTACCGCGCGCGAACTCGTGGCACGAGTCGGGACGCATCTTAAGATGGCGCGCATCCGGACAGAAAGCTCAAATGTAGAACGCCGCCTGCGCACGGAAATAGAATTGGAGCGCAACCGCCTGCGGGACTCATTCGCCCAGGCCCCGGCCGCGATTGCCTTACTCAGCGGTCCCGATCACAGGTTTGCCTTCCTGAATGCAGAATACAGCAGAGTAACCGGGCGCACTCGTGAACAACTTCTTGGCAAGACTGTCCGCGAAGTATTTCCGGAGGTAGATGGGCAGGGATTCTACGAGGTTCTGGATCGTGTCTACCAAAGGGGCGAACCTTTTGTCGCGAAAGAGCGGAAGATTACATTCAACCGGCATGGGAAGCTGGTCTCCATTTACATGAATTCCGCGTACCATCCGCTGCGCGACCTCACGGGACACGTTGAGGGCATCTTGATAGGGGCGGTCGACGTTACCGAGCAGGTGCTCGCGCGAACCCAACTGGAGGCGCGGGTCAAAGAACGCACGGCTGAGTTAGAGCGGGCGGAAGAAAGCCTCCGCGCGTTGAATCAGAGCCTGATGCAGGCCCAGGATGAAGAGCGGCGGCGGCTTGCCCTTGAACTGCACGACCGCGCCGGCCAGTTGCTAATAGCCCTGAAATGGAAATTGGGTCCGCTGGCGGAAGAAATCAGACAGCAATGTCCGAACCTGAGTGCCGTCGCGCAGGATACTCTCCTGCTTGCTGATGAACTGTCGAACGAACTTCGCACAGTGTCACACCTGTTGCATCCGCCGGTGGTGGGAGAAGGCGGGCTCTCGCCCGCGTTGCGTTCTTACACGGAGGGATTGGCAGAGCGCAGCGGCCTCATTGTGAACCTGGAGATCGATCCAAACCTTCCCAGACTCTCACCCGAGATTGAAACCACGGTCTTCCGGATGGTACAGGAGTCGCTGACCAACATCTATCGCCACGCAAACACAAAAACCGCCGCCGTGCGGCTAAAGGAGACGCTCCAAAATATTGAACTGGAGATACAAGATATGGGAGCAGGCATTCCGGGTTTCAAGTCGCTCAACGATTCGCCGCTCAATGTTGGGGTGGGCGTTCAGGGTATGCGGGAGCGGGTCCGGCAAGTCAACGGCAGGTTTGAATTTCTATCTGGAAAAGGCGGCACGACTGTGAGAGCAGTCCTGCCTAAGGGCATACGCCGATGAAAGTGAATGCACGGGAACAAAAACGATCCAGTGGTACAGCACGCAGCGAAGCGGCAGGCCTCGAGCGTTCGGTCAAGACTGGCCGCATCAAAGTCCTGGTTGCCGATGACCATCCTGTCGTGCGCAGGGGGCTCATCACTGAGATCAATGGTTATCCTGACTTGCACGTGATTGCCGAAGCGCAGAATGGGAAGGAAGCCATGGAGATGTTTTTCGACCACCACCCTGACGTCGGCCTGGTCGATTTGCGGATGCCGCTGATGGATGGACTTCAAACGGTCATCTCGATTCGCCAGAAAGAGCCGGCTGCGCGTCTCGTGATCGTAACCTCGCATGAAACTCGAGAAGATATCTATCGCGCCCTGCAGGCGGGAGCCCGCGGGTACTTCCTTAAAGAGGCGCCCATACGCGAACTAGTTGACTGTATCCGGGCCGTCGCCGCTGGCGACACATGGGTCCCACCAGCAGTTGGGGCCAAACTGGCGACCCGATTAGGTGATCGAGAGTTGACGCCCCGCGAGATGGACGTGCTTCGCTCCGTCACCCGGGGCAAGAGCAACAAGGAAATCGGAGTCGAGTTCAACATTGCCGAGTCTACGGTCAAAGTGCATGTGACCCACATCCTGGAAAAGTTGAGGGTCGGCGGAAGAACAGAAGCGATCAACGTGGCAGTACAGCGCGGGCTCGTCCGTATTGAACCCAAACCTGGCGCGTAAACCGTCTGGCAAAAAGTCCGTTTTTGCCGTTAATTTTCTTCCCGGTCTACGAATGACCTGAGTTTGTGCGAGCGCGATGGGTGGCGCAGCTTACGCAGTGCCTTGGCCTCAATCTGGCGGATGCGTTCGCGAGTGACCTGGAAGTTCTGTCCAACTTCTTCCAGTGTGTGCTCCGAGCCGTCTTCCAGCCCAAAGCGCATCCTGATGATGCTCTCTTCCCGCGGATTCAGAGTGCGTAGAACGCTCGCTGTCTGCTCTTTCAGGTTTACGCGGATCATCGCGTCGGAGGGCGATACGCCGGACGTGTCCTTGATAAAGTCTCCAAGGCGCGATCCCTCTTCCTCGCCCACCGGATTTTCCAGCGAGATCGGTTGCTGTGCGATCTTCAGCGCTTTGCGGACTTTTGAGACTGGAATATCCATGCGCTGGGCCATTTCTTCCGCAGTCGGCTCATGGCCCAGTTCCTGCACCATCTGCCGCGAAATGCGCAGTAATTTATTGATGATTTCCACCATATGCACGGGCACGCGGATCGTCCGCGCCTGGTCGGAGATCGCGCGCGTCACGGCCTGGCGAATCCACCACGTGGCGTACGTGGAAAATTTATAACCGCGGCGATACTCAAATTTATCCACGGCCTTCATCAGACCCATGTTGCCTTCTTGGATCAAATCGAGAAATTGCAGTCCGCGATTCGTGTATTTCTTGGCGATCGAAACCACCAGACGCAGATTGGCTTCCACCAGTTCGCGTTTGGCATATTCCGCATCTACGTTGCCCTGGATAACTTCGAGCCTCGTGCGTCGCAACTCATGGAATGTAGCGCCTGCCTCTTGCTCAAGCTTTTTCAGGTCCTGCAGACAGCTGCGCTGTTCGCGCTTGTATTCCGCGCGCGTGCTTTCACTCCGTGTGCTGGCGACCTTTTTTTCCAGGCTCTGGACCTTGCGGTCGATCGAGTGCATGGTGTCTGCCGTGGTTGTGACAATATTGATGAGACGCTTGCGTTCCGCGTGCGTGTAGCGCAGACTGCGGATGATCCGGGAAATCAGCACCTTCTCCCGCGCGATTTTTCCCAAAGAGCGGCGATATTTCTTCGCGTTCTTGTGGCGGTCAATGCTTGCGAGTTTGTCTTCCATTTTTCGTACAGTCGCACAATGTGCCGCCATTTGGCGAATCAGTCGGAGTGTGGCATTCAGGCGGGCCTTGGCAATTTCGTCGGTGACTTCTTCTTCGTCAAAGATCACGATCTCTTTGATGGAGCGGTTTCCGCGCTCAAGGTCTGTGCCAATCGCCATCACTTCGCGGACCACAAGCGGAGACCGCGAAATGGCTTTGAGCACGCGAAGATGCCCGCGCTCAAAACGGCGTGCGATTTCGACTTCACCCTGGCGTGTGAGCAGCGGGACCAGACCCATTTCCCGCAGGTACAGGCGCACGGGATCGTTGGTCTTGTCCAGCACGTCAGGAGCAAGGCTGACATCCAGATGCTCCCCGTGCTCCATGTCATCGAGCCTGGCCCGGCGTCTTGATGGCAGTTCGCTTTCGCTGGAGACATCAATGCCGCGCTGGTCCATCATTGTGGTCAATTCATCAATGTCGTCGCCGGAAGACACGTCATCCACGATCAGGACATTCGCCTCATCGTCGGTGAGGTAACTCTTGCCTTCACCGTCAATGTTGCTCAGTTTCGCGAGATGGTCGTATTTTTCGTGAGGAGCCAAGAGTTCCCTTTCCCGCTCGTATGCGAGTAACCGCACACACTGCGGCAATGTACTTGTTTGTCCGGGCGGACCGTGCCTTTTCCTTCAGAGAGGAAATGAAAACAGACTAAAAAATGGGCTTATGCCTTCAGCGACTCGATCTCTTGAACAATAGTCTGGAGTCTTTGTTCCAACTGCTTCTTGGTCCGCGGTTTTCGTTCCGTCTTTGCAAATTGCACGTAATTTGCGATTGAGCGCCGGTAAAAATCGGCGGTCTTTCCGAGCAATTTGGCTTTCTCGTCATTTTGTGTGGACATATGCTTATCCTATAGGAAATTGTTGTCAAACCACGGGAATAAACGGTCCATCCGGCCTTTGCGGCGCAAGGCCGGGAACCGCATTGATCAGAGAGCGTATCGCTGCAGGACCTCTCCCGGCAGGCGGACTACCTTTGACCCCGGTCTTACCGGCGTCGGCACCATGGCCGAAACGTCCACCGCTCCGGCGCGCTCTTCTCTTGTGAGGTCAGCGTCCACGTGTCCGCGACGCATTTTGATCTGCAAAGTACGCTCAAGCTTGGCGATGTCTGAGCGCTCGACTCCGGAATAGAACGTTGCCGCTGCGCCAGTTGCTCCGGCCCTGCCTGTGCGTCCTACGCGATGAATGAAGTCTTCCGCTATGGCCGGCAGGTCGTAGTTGATGACCAGCGCAATGTCGTCCACGTGAATGCCACGCGAGGCTACATCCGTCGCCAAACGCGGACAGAGCGCTGTTACGCTGTGCCTGCGTGCGGTCGCCGTGAATCACGCTCACGTTGATTCCGTGGCGCTTCAATTTGTCGCCGAGACGGTCGGTCGCACGTTTGGTGCGGACAAAGATCAGACTGCGCCCGTTTTCCTCGTTCAGAAGCCGCTTCAAGAGCGCGACTTTCTGGTCCGGCTGAACCTCATAAGCCGTAAACTCCACCGCTTCCGACGCCCTTTGCGTTGACCCAAAGGCCAATCGCACGGGATTGCGAACGTAGTCGTGGATCAGGTGTTCCACGGAAGTTTCAAGCGTCGCGGAGAAGCATAGCGTCTGCCGCGTTTTAGGCAGCCGGGGCACGATCCTGCGGATCGCCGGGATGAATCCCATATCGAGCATTCTGTCGACTTCGTCCAGGACGAGTGTCTTGATGCCTTCGAGCGCGATGAGTTTCCTGTCAAGCAGGTCTTCGAAGCGACCTGGGGTAGCGATAATCAGTTTTGCTCCGGAGCGCACGGCCTGCAACTGTGCGCGCTCAGACGTTCCGCCGATCAGCATGGCGGCCACGGGAAGTTTCTTTCCGCGCAACTGCTCATACTGTCTGCCGATTTGCAGGGCGAGCTCGCGCGTGGGCACCAGCACCAGCGCTCCCAGCCGGGATTGCGGCTGTTCAAGAAGCTGGTCCATGATGGGCACCAGGAAGGCAAGTGTTTTGCCGGTGCCGGTTTGCGCCGTCGCGACAATATCTTTGCCACGTACGGCGTGAGGTATGGCCGCAGCCTGTACCTCGGTTGGAATGGTGAATTCGGCCGCTGCTAAGCGGTCCTGTAGATAAGGAGAGATTGGTAATTCTGTAAATGTCGACAAAGTCGTTTTTGTATTCTCGGGTCGGCGGCGGGTGCTGGCAGGACGTTTTTCGAAACGTCAAGGCAGAGTGATCTCATGCCGATATTTTTTCAATTTTCGCCGTAGACAATCGGAGGGATGAAACGGTGGGAATCCTCGACCAGATCTCGATCTAAAGGAACCCTGCAACCGCGGATCTAAAGCAGTTTCAGTATACCACAGGGACTCTGCGCCCCGGGCTTGATTTTACGGCAGACTCGGTAACTCCATGGTTCCATGGTGTTTCCGCTCCTGGATGTGGTCCCAGACAAGCTGGTCTGCCACCCAAACAGCATGCTTCCTCGCGAGCGCGGCGTCCTGACCTGCGGGGTCATTATGTATGGCAAATCGCTGTCCGCACTTGCCGCACACAATGGTTTCCATCAGGATGCCGTTGTGGATGGCGGCTGTCCCGCGCAAACGTCTGGCTACGTTGAGCCTCAAAGGATACGCTCCTGTTCGTCTCTGCTGAGTGAGAGATTGCCGGTGTAATTCTTCTTCACGTGCGGCTCCTTGCCTGCTATTCAGATTTGGCTGTTCTCAGCAGAAATAGGCAGAAAGAATGCAGTAACGTGTCTATCTGAGTCGAGGACAACAGCGGTCGTTAGCCTTCTTGGCACTAAAAGTCGTGAAAGCCGAGTCCTTCCGGGCGGCCTTCCTCGTCGTAGGTTACAACAAGCTCTTTGGGCTTATCGGTCGCGGCGGCTTCTTCGGGTTGCACTTTGCGTTGTTGCCTGCGTTGCGCCTTTTCCGCTTGCTTCTCCTGGCGTGCGCGCTCCTTTTGCCGCTTGGCAAAGGTCGTACGAGAGCTTCCAGCCATAATCACTCCTTGTCGCAAAAAATTTTGAGGAGGAAGGCCAGCACGGCCCCACCATTTCACTATTGTACTTCATCCAGCGACGCTCCAACTTCGAAGCCGGGATAAGAGCCGCTGGCACGCATGAAATTTGTCGGATGGCGACGAATTACGACGGATACCCGCAATACCAGGATTCCGGCTGCCGACATACTCTGCGGGAGTATGAAAAAGCGAATCTCCTTACATTGTCATGCAGCGGATATTTTTCAGAAATTTCACCAGATCTTCAATAGAAATGGCTTGTCTGCGGGCTAAAATCGCGGCGTTTCACTGTTCCGATGAGCAACGAAAAATGTCGTTTCTTCGGCCCGAATTATGCTGCAGAGGCGAATCTTTCGTTGTAGAATGCCCACGCAATTTTGGGGTTGCATCCGGACCAACCAAAGGGCATACTTAGGCTCCCCAATTTTGACAAACACTGAGTGAAATCCGCAAGACGGGAGCCTTTCACGCGGTGAGCAATATCGACCACATAAATCACTCAGATGGAGAGGAAACATTAGGATGAGGAAAATCAACGTAATAACTCTTTTGGCGATCGTCGCACTTGGGACGACGATGTTGCAGGCACAGGCCAGCCGCACCTGGGTATCCGGTGTGGGAGACGATGCCAACCCGTGCAGCCGCACCGCTCCCTGTAAAACATGGGCTGGCGCCATCTCGAAGACCGCCCCGGGCGGCGAGATTGACGCTCTGGATCCAGGCGGGTTCGGCGCCGTCACCATCACCAAAGCTATCACCCTCGACGGTGGCGGAGGCCAGGTCGCCTCAACGCTCGTCAGCGGCACCAACGGAATCGTCGTCGTGGCTGGCGCGAACGATGTTGTGATCATTCGCAACATCAGAATCAACGGTATTAGTTCTGGACTGAACGGAATTCGGTTCCTCTCCGGCAAGGACCTGAACGTCGAGAACTGCTTCATTTTCGGCTTCACCCAGAACGGGATTGACATCGCGCTCAATCAGGGGACCCAGGCCTCGGCCCACATCATCAATACCGTGGTCAAGAACGTCGGCGGAGTAGGAATCCGGGCGACCAACGCTGTGTCTCCGCCAGTCCAGGTTGGAATTGACAATTCGTTTGCCATCCTCGACACCACCGGCATCGAGGCTGCTGCACACAGCCGGATCATGGTATCTCGCACCACGACCGAGAACGCGTCGGCGGACGGTATGATCGCGGACGATGCAGGTAGTACCGACTCGCAAATGGTAATTACCAAGTCCGAGTCCGGCTACAACAATAATGGGATGACCGCCGGTCCTGGATCTACGGTAGCGGTCGACTTTTCCAAGGTTGCCTTTAATAACAGCTGCAGTTTCAACCAAAACGGGGGCACCTTCTTTTCCTTCCAAGTAGGAACGGCGGGTGGAACCAACAGCGTAAACGGCCCCGTTTGTGGAACAATCAGCACCTCGACACTGAAGTAGTCATTCACTACGGTGCGAGCTTCTTAAGGCTGGACGGAAAAAGCGTCCAGCCTTTTTTTCTACGCCACAAAGGCTTTGCGGGACTGCTGCATCGCAAACACGGGAATTGTATCTTGGCGGCACACCAAATCCGAGAACACCGCGTCTAATCGCCCCAAACACCTTCTATCTTTCGCCCGATCCCCGCTCTATAATATGTCTCAGGTTCCGACCACCTTTGCCCTCAGGCATACCGGGTGATTGTGGCGGCTCCTTGCGATTTGCAAGGACAAGGGTTTGCGATGGAAACATCCAGGCCTCCCGTTTGGAAAGGGACCGTAGCGCTTTTCGCGCGCGCCTTCTTTCCTTCCTTCCTTGTAAATCAACACGAGATTTTTCGGGAATTTGTAATCGGGTAATTTGTAATTGGTAATTACCCAATTTTTCTCATGCGCCTTCGCGACAAACACGGGCGAGACATTACCGACCTGCGGGTCAGTATCACCGACCGCTGTAACTACAAGTGCGTATATTGCCGCACCGGGAATGAGGGCGCGCAGTATTCCGAGCTTCCCTTCACCGACTATCTGCGGATGGTCCGGCTTTTCGTTCAACTGGGGATTGAGAAGGTCCGGCTTACCGGCGGAGAGCCGCTGTTGCGCGGCGGGGTTGTG
>WNFJ01289006.1_pt1 | contig 12885 bp, 13 predicted proteins | sample 5400461 | NCBI WGS metagenome assembly WNFJ01 (sample SAMN13153349, study PRJNA577476) | soil metagenome | isolation source: 115 cm saprolite on Douglas fir-dominated hillslope | place: USA:California | collected 2013-09-17 | reverse complement strand
TCGAGCGGGAACGAAAAAGCGTCCGCCGACCGTCTTAAGCGCGTTGTCGTCGCTCCCTAATGCCACAATCCGGAGCGCTTGCACGAACCATCCGGCTAGGGTCTCGTTCCAGAACCAAGCATCAACCTGCCGGCTTGCCGGAGCAGATCCGTTCGATTGCACCGCTTCGGAATAGTAAGCCTTGAGATCGTCGACGGCAAATCGGAGCGCGAGTGCCGGGGCGAAATGATGCGGCGGCGGACCCGGCAGGAGCTTGCCCTCGAGAAATCCGGCCAGAAACAGCGGCCAGTCCTCGGGTTCGAGTCCGGAAATTCCGACGGTTGTTCGGCCGAAGCGCTGGCACGCCTTGGCCCAATCTGGGGCGACTTTCGCCATCTCCGCCGAGAGCGCCGCCTGCCAGCCAGCGACGTTCGACGGCGTGTCGGGTTGGGGAAGCGGGAAAGGCGGCCGCCAGCCCGGAACATCAGACCATCCGGGCGGATCGTCGGGGAAGTCCTCGAGGATCACAGGACCGTCCGAGCGTTCGAAAAGTCCCAATGCTTGCAGGATGACACGTCGCTGAAAGGCTTGATTACCAGGTTCGCCCAATGGCCGGCCGAGCTGAAACGGCGTCCAAAGACCGCGCGGCGGCGGCACTTTTTCCATGTGCAAGCGCACGGCACCAATGACCGCCGTCGGCACGCCGCGCAGTTCGATCCTTTGTGCAAGCGCGCTCACGGCGCGCGTACACAACGGTCAAACCGGGCAGAGCAGGACTGCGTCGACACCGTCCCGGAGCAGGCGTGTCGAGATAGCGTCCGCGGTTTCATCCATAAGCGTGGGATCAGTCGATCCCAGCACTGAATGGTTCGCGGTCGCAACCGACCCGATCGTGCCTTCGGCAGCAAGTTCCTTCAGGCGGTCTATCGGATAGACAACGTTGATATCGCGCTGCCAGCCGGTGCGGTCATGGCTGATCGACGCATGGCTCATCAGGATGTCGCCGGCCGGAAGTGATGCCGGAAGCTCGCGAAAGTCGGTGGCGCCACGCATGAAAGGCAGGCTCGAACGTGCGAACAGCGCCGCGGAACTGATGATGGCGACACGACGCTTCGAGAGCGGCGGTCCCGCGACGAACGGCCTCGTAGACAGGCTCGAACATTCGAGCGCGACAATGAGGTCTCGGGTCGGTTGGGGGATGTCTTCAAGGCGAGCCAACGTTCTACTCCGTGGTCAGATGCACAGGGCGCGAACCGGTAAAACAGCGCAGCCTTGGCGTAACGCGGCACCGAAGCGCGCTTCCGCACCACATCGACGCAGCCATTTGACTTTCTATAACGGTCGTTTCATAACGTCAAGGGAGGCTGGAAATATTGCACGCCCGCACACGAGAATTGTCACCCGCTCGGTCACGGAGATATGGCAAGACCGCGAGAATTCGACGAGGTTACGGCACTCGACGCGGCTATCGGCTGCTTCTGGCAGCGCGGCTTCGAGGCGACGTCAATGCGCGATCTCGCGGCTTCAATGGGCCTGTCGGCGCCCAGCCTCTACAACACCTTCGGCGACAAGCGGGCACTCTTCACCCGCGCCCTGGAACATTATCTCGATCATACGACGAGGATGCGGCTTCGCCGCCTCGAAAAGACGTTCCCTCCCAAACAGGCGATTCATCAGTTTTTCGATGATATCATCGAACGCTCGGTCGATGACCATGACCGGGAGCGGAAGGGGTGTTTTCTCGTCAATTCAGCGCTCGAAATCGCGCCGCATGACCATGAGCTCGGGGCCGTAATCGCAGAACGGCTCGGCGGGATTGAGGGGTTTTTCAGGAAGTGCATCAAGGGCGCCCAAGCCGACGGTACGGCGCCCGGTGGAATTGAAGCGAAGGACGTGGCCCGTCTGTTTCTGGGGGTTCTCCTGGGCATCCGCGTGCTCGCCCGGTCGAATCCCAACCGATCCCTGCTCGAAGGCGTCGTGAGGCCAGCGCTCGCGCTCCTCGATTCGCCGCGAAATCAAAGAAAGCGAACGCGATGATCGATCTTCATTACTGGACGACCCCGAACGGTCACAAGATCACGATTTTTCTCGAAGAGGCCGGCCTTCCCTATCGGATCATCCCGGTGAACATCAGCAAGGGCGATCAATTCAAGCCGGAGTTTCTTGCGATCTCACCAAACAACCGCATTCCAGCTATCGTCGATCACAAGCCGAAGGATGGCGGCAAGCCGGTTTCGGTATTCGAATCCGGCGCCATTTTGCTTTATCTCGCAGAGAAGACTGGAAAGTTTCTCCACAACGACTTTCGCCGCAGGCTTGAGGTCATGCAGTGGCTGTTCTGGCAGATGGGCGGGCTCGGGCCGATGGCGGGCCAGAACCACCATTTCAGTCAATATGCGCCGGAAAAGCTCCACTATGCCATCGAGCGCTATGTGAAGGAGACGAACCGGCTCTACGGCGTGTTCGACAAGCAGCTCGCAGATCGGGCCTTCATCGCCGGCGACTACTCTATTGCCGACATGGCGTCATATCCGTGGGTCGTGCCGCATGATCGGCAAGGCCAGAACCTCGAGGATTTTCCGCACCTTAAGCGCTGGTTCGATGCGATCGCCGCAAGGCCTGCCACTAAACGCGCCTATGAGTTGGCGAAGACGATCAACATTCAGCCGACCGTGAGCGATGAGACGTCGCGAAAAATTCTGTTCGGCCAGACGGCCGCCCCTGTGAACGCCTGACGAGGCGCTCCGTGAACATACAATTGTTTGACCTCGCGGGCGCCGAGCCGGACCGGCGGTTCAGCCCCTATTGCTGGCGCACCAAGCTGGCGCTCGCACACAAAGGCCTCACCGTCGAGACGATGCCGTGGCGCTTCACCGACAAGGATGCCATCGCGTTCTCCGGCCAAGGTCGGGTTCCGGTCCTGTTGGACGGTGGCAAGGTCCTGTCTGACTCCTGGACGATCGCGGAGCACCTCGAAGACACCTATCCGGATCGGCCTTCCCTGTTCGGCTGTGCAGAAGCGCGGCGCGTAACGCGCTTCATCAATTCTTGGGCCGATACGGTCGTCATCGCCGCTCTCGCTCGTCTCTTGCTGACCGACATTTACGCGCATCTTCACGACAAAGACCGGCACTATTTCCGAGAAAGTCGGGAGAAGCGGTTTGGCATGCCCCTGGAGGACATGTCGGCCGATCGCGACGCCAGGGTCGTCGGGTTCCGTCAAAGCCTGGAGCCCGTGCGGGCCGTCCTCACAGCCCAGCCCTACCTTGCCGGAAACAGACCGCTCTATGCCGACTACATTTTATTCGGATGCTTCATGTGGACCCGCAGCATCAGCAGCTTTCGCGTGCTGACTGCGGATGACCCGATTTATTCGTGGCGAGAGCGGATGCTCGACGGCTTGGACGGTTTGCCCCGGAAAGCGCCCGGTTATGCCGAATGAACCCCGTAAGCTGATTGTCTTTCGAAGACAGATCGTAACGGGCAGTCCTACCCGGGACAGGAAGCAGGATGGTTAGGCTTTATCACGGTCGAACTTCAGTATGTACGGTGAAGACGCGGCTCGCATTGGCCGAGAAAGGCGTCGATTGGGAAAGCCAGCTGTTGACGCTTCGCGGCGATCAGTTCGACCCGGCCTATCTGAAGCTTAATCCGAACGCCGTGGTGCCGACGATCGTCCACGACGGGACCGTCATTATCGAATCGACCGTCATCATGCACTACGTCAATGACGCATTTCCGGGCCCGCCGCTGATGGCGGCCGAAGCCACATCGCGTGCAAAAGTGCATATGACCACCAAGCTGGTGGACGAATACGTCCACAACGCGTGCACGGTGCTCACCTTCGCAACGGTTAATCGTCCGAGCCTTCTGCAGATGAAGCCCGAGGATCCGGAGGCGGCCCTCGCCCGGACGCCGAGCCGCGCGCGGGCGGAGGCTAAGCGCCAGGTTGCCGCGCATGGTCTCGACGCGCCGCTTGTCGTCGATGCACTTCATTATCAGGAGACGCTGCTCGACCGAATCGACGCTGCCATGAAAGAAGGGCGGGTCCCACATATTCGTTGGCAGATATCGCCGCAACTCCCTATGTCTGGCGCCTGGGCAAGCTCCAACTCGCCCGAATGTGGGACAAGCGTCCGGGCGTTGCGGCTTGGTACGATCGCATCCGGGAGAGGCCGTCGTTCTCCACCGCAATCAACAGCTGGCTGACGCAGGCCGATGTCGATCGGTATTCCGGCTTTCAGCCGGATCCATGGCCCAAGGTGAGTGAGATTCTGCAAATGGGCTCGAATGTTGCGGTCCACCCAGGTGCATCGGCATCGCATCAGTGATCTCGGCAATGCGTTCGCTTCACATCAACCGCAGCTGAATTCCTTGCGATGATTCATTTTGGACTGTACAGTACGGAATATCCATTTCGTGCACTCGGGAGGAAACAGATGTCTGCCAAGCACCAATCGGCCGGGCGTGTTGCCTGGGTTTTCGCCCTGATGGTTCTCGTAGGCGGGTTTTTTGCGGTCACTGCGTCGGCCGAAGATCTTGGGCCGCCGGTGGGCATCAAGGCGCCGGACATCGGAACGCGCCTCGATCAGACCGGCAAGCCTCGCACTCTGGCCGATGTCACAGGCGAGAACGGGCTGGTTCTCATGTTCTTTCGGTCGGCCGACTGGTGCCCCTATTGTCAGGCGCAGTTGATCGACGTGAATGGTGGGGTCGCGGAAATCGAGAAGCGTGGCTATCGCGTTGCCGCCCTGTCCTATGACAGCCCCGAGATCCTCCAGACATTTACGGCGAAGCGTCATATCGCCTTCACGTTCCTGTCCGACCCGAAGTCGGAGGTGATCGACCTCTACAAGCTGCGTGACCCTCAATATCCACAGGGCAGTCGCGCGTACGGCGTGCCGCGGCCGATTATTTTCGTGCTCGACAAGACCGGCGTCATCAAAGCCAAGCTTTACGAGGAAAGCTTCAAGGTCCGGCCGCCGGTCACCGCGGTCATTTCCACATTGGACGAGTTGGGCAAGGGGTTCTGATTTGCAACGGACGTTTGGATTGCTCGTCGGCCTCGCGCTGGTGGTCACATCAGCGTTGGCCGCTGCCACGATCGCGGTCGCGCAGGTATCCGCAGCCGAAGTTCCACATGTCACGGCGAGCCTGATTGGTGAAACGCGAAACGTCGTTGCCCGCCGGCCGCTGCATCTTGCGCTGAGGCAACAAATTCAGCAGGGCTGGCATACCTATTGGTCGAATCCCGGGGAGTCGGGCCTGCCGACGACCATCGATTGGGCGCTGCCGCAAAATTTCAAGGCTGGGCCGATCATCTGGCCAACCCCAGAGCGTTTCGTCGTCGGCCCGGTGGTAGGCTATGGCTACACCGATGAGGTGTCTCTCCCGGTAACCATCGAGGTGCCGGCCGGTTTGCAACCGGGCTCCGAAGTAACGTTGTCCGCTCATGCAAGTTGGCTGGCCTGCTCGGACATCTGCATCCCGGAAGATGCCGAACTGAGCATCTCCCTTGCGGTCGGGACGACGCTTGAGCCGGACCCGAGATGGGTCGATGCGTTCACAGCCGCCCGCGCCCAGACCCCGACCTCGAATCCATTCTCCACCACGGCCACCAGATCCGGCGATGAGTTGATCCTTCGTTTAGCGACGGGAGATGCAACACGACTTCATGACGTGATCTTTTTTCCGGCTGATGCGAACGTCATCGACGACGGCGCACCGCAGTCCGTTGTGGCAAATTCCGAAGGCTTGGCGTTGACGCTTCGGCGAGACACATCGCAAGCCCCGCCCAGGGCGCTCAACGGCGTCATCGCATTCCGCGACCAGGCTGCGCAGGACGGGGGCGTTTCAAGTGCCATGTTGATCTCAACGCCGCTGAATTTGGCAGCGCCGGATTCCTATTCCGGCCTCGGGTTGATGGCCGCGCTGCTGTTGGCTGTCGCCGGTGGAATTATCCTGAACCTCATGCCCTGTGTCCTGCCCGTGCTCTCCATCAAAGTACTCGCCTTGGTGCAGCACTCCCAGTCGACGCCGCGCCAGATGCGGCTACAGGGAATCGCCTATGCGGCGGGGGTCCTGGCGAGCTTTGCTATCATCGGCGGCGCCATGATCGGCCTGCGCGCTGCAGGGGCCGAGATCGGCTGGGGATTCCAATTGCAATCGCCGATCTTCGTTACCCTCATGATCTACCTGCTGTTCGCGGTCGGCCTCAATCTCTCCGGCGTGTTCTCTTTCGGCGGTCGGGTGACCGGGATCGGAAGCGATCTCGCGTTGCGCGAGGGTTATGCGGGATCATTTTTCACCGGCGCGCTTGCGACGCTAGTTGCCACCCCCTGCACCGCGCCGTTCATGGCAGCTGCTGTCGGCTATGCAATTACGCAGCCGTGGTACATATCGGTTGCGGTTCTTGAAGCGATCGGATTGGGACTGGCATTGCCCTATCTGGTCATTGCGTTCAGCCCCAACGCCCGAGGCTGGCTGCCAAAGCCTGGCATCTGGATGCTCCGGCTGAAGGAGGTTCTTGCTTTCCCAGTTTATGCGACCGCCGTATGGCTCATGTACGTGTTGACGCAGGAAGCCAGCGCGGCCGGCAGCACTGCGGCGTTGGCTGGCCTGGTGCTCATTGCATTCGCGGCGTGGCTTTACGGTGCTGTCGGCTTGAGCGAGGGCCAATGGCGCCGCTTCGGCGTCGGACTATCGACAGTGGTCGTTATCAGCGCATTTGCGCTGGTCTCCCTCGTTGACGACGGTGGTCCGTCAAATGTTTCACCGGCCACAGCGGGTGAGAACCTCGATTGGCAAGCCTTCAGCCAAGCCAAATTCGATGCGCTGCGAGCGGACGGCAGGCCGATCTTCATCGACTTTACGGCGGCGTGGTGTATCACGTGCAAGGTGAATGAGCGGATCGCACTTGCCGATCCCACTGTGGTCAAGGCGTTTGCGGATGGCGGTGTGGCGGCTCTCAGGGCAGATTGGACCCGTCAAGACGCCGGCATCACGCGGGTGCTCGAGGCCAATGGCCGCGCCGGCGTCCCCTTGTATTTGTTCTATCCGAAGCCGGCGGCGACCGGTGAACGCAAGCCGCCCATCATTTTGCCGCAGCTTCTGACAGCGGCATCGATCCTCCACGAAATTCAGGAGGATTGACCAGGCGTGGTTGCTGCAGCTTGGAGAAGGAGCGAGTCGATGGAACTTGGCAAAGGAAGCGGGTGGGGTTTCACCCGGCGAGCGCTTGGGGGAGTCGTGCTGGGCGGTCTCGCCTCCGTCGGGGCTGCCTCGAGTGAAGCCGTCACCCCGACCGCGGAACCGGAGGCGCCTGACCACCTCCCGCGTCGCCGGATCAAAGTCCTCGACACCGAGATCAGCTATGTGGATTCGGGGAGCGGCGACCCCGTCGTCTTCCTTCACGGCAACCCCACCTGGTCCTACCAGTGGCGCAACATCATTCCTTATGTCAGCCCCCACGCGCGCTGCCTGGCACCGGATTTCGTTGGCATGGGCTGGTCGGCGAAATCGCCCAACAAGGCTTATCGCTTCGTCGATCAGGCCCGTTACATGGATGCATGGTTCGAGGCATTGCAGATTACGAAGAATGTCACTCTGGTGGTGCACGACTGGGGAGCCCCCACCGGCTTTTATCGGGCTCGCCGCAACCCCGGTCAAATCAAGGCGATTGCGTATTACGAAGCCGTCATCATGACGCGCCGCTGGGAGGACTATACGGGCGGCCGCGACCGACGCTTCCGAGCGCTGCGCTCGCCTGAAGGTGAGCGGCTGGTTCTCGACGAAAACACGTTCGTCGAAGTCCAACTCCCGTCCGGCATTTTACGAAAGTTGAGCGATGAGGAGATGGAGGCTTATCGGGCGCCCTATCGTGACCGCGACCGGCGACTGCCGACGCTGGTTTGGCCGCGCGAATTGCCGATCGAGGGAGAACCCCAAGATGTCGTCGCGATTGTCGACGACAATGCAAAATGGCTGGCAGCAAGCAGTAGCTTGCCCAAGCTTTTCATCAATGGCGACCCGGGGACGACCATCAGCGGACGCGTGCGCGATTTCTGCCGATCTCTGCCCAATCAACGCGAAGTCACCGTCAAGGGACTGCATCACCTCCAGGATGACTCGCCGAAGGAAATCGGCGAAGCCCTGCGGGAGTTCGTGCTCGGCACGCGCAGCTGATAATCACGATGGCCCGCCCCCGCGAATTCGACATCGACATTGCGCTTGACCACGCCATGGAGGTGTTTTGGGAGAAGGGCTACGAGGCCACCTCCCTCGACGATCTCTGCGAGGTGACGGGCTTGAGCCGATCGAGCCTCTATGCCACGTTCGGAAGCAAGCGCAAGCTGTTGCTGCGATCGGTCGACCGCTATGTTGACAGGCGCAACCCGCTGATCGCTGCGGTGTTGGCGCAGCCGTTACCGATTCGCGATGCCTTTGCGGCTCTGGCTGGGCAATTTATCGACCAGATCGAATCGGGTCCCGGTCGGCGTGGCTGCTTTCTCGGAAATTGCGCTGCTGAGCTGCCGCGCAACGATCGCGCCGCCCGGGCACGTGTCCGCCGGGGGCTCGAATCCACGGAAGCGACCTTCCGGGACGCGCTCGCCCGGGCCGAGGCGTGCGGGGAGTTGCCGCCCGGCGCCGATGTCGACGCACTCGCTCGCTTTCTCATGTCCGGGTTTCAGGGGCTGCGCCTGGTCGGCAAGGTCAATCCAAATCGCGCCGTTCTCGAAGACATTGCGACAACGATGTTGCGATGCCTTGAGTCGCCCGCCCCCACGGGCCGTCAGGTCATGCGGGAGGGGCATCGCGCATGAGCGCCGGTAAACGATCGACGCGCGCGGACACGGCGAGGCACAAAGGCACGCGAGGATAACATGGGCGTATTGATCGATGGCAAATGGACTGACGGCGAGCTTCCCCAGGAGACCGGCGAGCGCGGCCAATTCAAGCGGGCCGACAGCCAGTTTCGTGATCGCATCACCGCTGACGGCTCGTCAGGATTCAAGGCCGAGCCCGGACGTTATCATCTCTATGTCGCGCACGGCTGCCCCTGGGCGCACCGGGCGCTGATCTATCGGGCGCTGAAGAAGCTCGATGGCTTGATCTCGGTCGCATATGCGATTCCAGGATTGAAGCAGCAGGGTTGGACGTTCGAGAGTGATCCGCGATTTCCAGACTGCACGCCGGACACGGTGAACGGGTTCCATTATTTGCACGAGGCGTATACTGCAACCGACAAGAAATACACCGGTAAGGTCACGGTGCCAACACTTTGGGACAAGAAGACCCGGCGGATCGTCAACAACGAGTCATCCGAGATCATCCGCATGCTGAACTCGGAGTTCAACGCCATCACCGGCGAAGCGACTGATTTCTATCCGCCGGCGCTGCGCGCGGAGATCGACGCTATCAACGAACGCGTCTACCACGACGTCAACAACGGGGTTTATCGCTGCGGCTTCGCGAAATCGCAGGCCTCCTACGAGGAGGCCTATGACGGCCTGTTCGCCACCCTCGACGAACTGGAGGAACGGCTGTCGCACCGGCGCTACCTATTGGGAAATCAGCTCACCGAAGCGGACTGGCGGCTATTCCCGACACTGGTGCGCTTCGACGTGGCCTACTTCTCGATCTTCAAGTGCAACAAGAAGCGTATTGCCGACTACCCCAACCTCTCGAGCCACATGCGCGAACTCTATTCTGTGCCAGGAGTCGCGGCCACCACCAAGCCGCGCTACTACGTGATCAACTACTACTCGATCCAAAAGCTCAACCCGACCGGGATCATCCCGAAGGGAACGCCGGTCGACCTGGGCCAGCCGCACGATCGCTCGCGGGTTGCAGCGTGAACGGGAGGAGGACGTGCTTGAACTTTATCACAACATTAACTCGGTCTGTGCACAGAAGGTACGGATCGCGCTCAAAGAGAAGGGCCAGGAGGCAAAGGAGCATCTGTTGAAGCTGCGGGGGGATCAGAACGACCCAGCATATATGAAGCTCAATCCCAACGGGGTGGTGCCGACGCTGGTTCATGACGAGAAGGCGATCATCGAATCCTCGCTGATTCTCTATTACATAGACGATGTCTTTCCCGAGCCGCCGCTGATGCCGAAAGAACCGCTCTTGCGTTTCAGGGTGCGTATGTACAACAAGTTGATCGACGAATACCTGCACAATGCATGCACCATTTTGACATTCGCAACAGCCTTCCGGCCGAATTTCCTGAAGGTGCCGCGCGAAATCTGGCTGGCCGAGATCAACAAGGCGCCGCTCAAGCGGCGGGCCGAATACAAGCGCAGCGTGATCGAGCACGGACTTGACTCCGAATTCGTGGTCGACGCGGTGGCGCAGCACCAGAAGCTGTTGTCGTGGATGGCGCACTCGCTGAAGAGCAGCCCATATCTCGCCGGCGGCGGCTTCTCCAATGCCGATTGCGCGGTCATCCCCTACATCCTGCGGCTCGAACTGCTCAAGCTTGACAATATGTGGACGCCATATCCCGGCGTCGCCGACTGGTGGGCGCGGATGCGCACGCGGTCATCAGTCAAGGCCGCGATCTTCGATCGCATGACCGAGGCCGACTGGGCGCCATTCAAGAATCTCGCTCTCGATCCGTGGCCGAAGGTGCGGTCTTTGGTCATTGGCGACGCCGCCTAAGCCTCAGGCGCGACAACCGCGGCTGCCCGCCTGTAGCCCAGCTGGATAGAGCGTTGCTCTCCGAAGGCAGAGGTCACAGGTTCGAATCCTGTCGGGCGCGCCAATCAAATCAATGACTTGTCCAAAATCGTCGGCAAGTGCGTGAAGGCCAAACTCACCACAAACTCACCAACGAAACGGCTGTATTGGCGTGTGATCGGCGGCCACTCTGTCATAGCCGAGCGCTGCGCTTTGTTCGTCCTTCGAGGATCATCACCGAGGACATTGTCGTGCGCTAAGGCATTCCCAGACCTAGCTCGAGTTGCTCCGACAAGGTGCGGTCGGGCCTCTCAAAGCTCGAAAGGGTCACGCCGACCAGCCGGATACCTTTGGCGGGGGGAAACACCGTCCGCACGAGGCCGATGCTGACGTCGCGCAAGGTTTCTTGAGACGTGACGGTCGCAGGCAGGGTTCGGCTGCGCGTGGCCTGTTGGAAATCGGCGTACTTGATCTTCACCGTCACGGTCCGGCCAAAGGCCCGCGCCTTCTCGCACCAGGCCCAGACCTCATCGGCCATCGCCTGCACGCCAGCCTCGATGTCGGCCGGATCTGTCAGGTCGTTGGAAAAGGTCGTTTCCGATCCCGAGGACCTGCGCGGGCGGTCCGGCACGACCGGGCGGTCGTCCTCGCCATTGGCGATGGCGTGATACCAAGGACCGGCCTTGCCGAAGTGGTGCTGCAGGAAGGGTAACGATTGCCGCCTCAGATCGGCGCCGGTGAAGATGCCGAGCCGGTTCATCTTGTTCGCGGTGACCGGCCCGACGCCATGGAACTTGCCAACCGGTAAGACCTCGACGAACACCGCGCCCATCGCGGGCGTCACGACAAACTGGCCGTTGGGCTTGCGACGGTCGGAGGCCAGCTTGGCGAGGAACTTGTTGTAGGAAATGCCGGCTGACGCGGTCAGGCTGGTCTCGTCGAAGATGCGGGCGCGAATTTCGGCCGCCGTAGCGGACGCCGTCGGAATGCCCCGGAGATTTTCGGTCACGTCGAGATAGGCTTCGTCGAGCGAGAGCGGCTCGATGAGCGCCGTGTAGTCCGCCAAGATCGAACGGATCTGCTGCGAAACGGCTCGATAGATATCGAACCTTGGCGGCACGAACAAAAGGTCCGGGCATTTGCGCAGCGCCGTGCTCGACGGCATCGCCGAGCGCACGCCGAAGGCGCGCGCCTCGTAGCTCGCCGCGGCGACAACCCCGCGCTTTGCCGCATAGCCGACCGCGACCGGGCGGCCCCGCAAGGCCGGATCATCGCGCTGCGCGACCGACGCGTAGAAAGCGTCCATGTCGACGTGGATGATCTTGCGTGTGCCCGATTCGCTCATGGCAAAATCACCTTACCGGGACGGAACGGAAGAAGAAGAGCCCCGCAGTTCAACCCCGTTGGCAACTACGTCGGCTCCCATCAGAAGTGGATAGTGAGCTAAATGGCGAAAACGACGCGATGGGCCAGGAGCAGACCTGAGTAGTGTGTCCCTGCAGCATAGGCTGCGCGCACGCTAGAATAAGGCGTTACGCGCTGATGTTTTCCGGCAATGAGCCAGCGATAGGAAGGTAATGATGTCCACCACGGCGAAGGTCGCACTTGCGCTTATGCTGCTTGGCTCGGGGTCTTTCGGCGCTCGCCGGCAGCAGCCACCACGGTAAGGCGGTCCATCACAGCACGCTCAAAGACTGCGACAACAGATACCGCCGGTCGCGCTCCAAAGCCTTAGTCCGGGTTGTGTCAGCGATTGGCGGTGGCTGCATTCGGCCCGCCGGCCCCAGCGGCGCCGGCGGTTACTAACGGACGTCAACGGAGCGTGATCGCCCGGCCGGATTTCGCCGGCCTCGTCTTCCGGCTGATCGGCGTTTTCCTCGGCGACTTCGGGCCTCGCCCCCGACTTCCCCGAGGACACGGCGAACGCCGGTCAGAACCTCCTTCGACAACCGCGGATGCGACTTGGCAGTAGCTCGCGCGACGGCGATGGCGCCGATCTCCGCGGCGATGATCGCGAGAGCGCGTTGGCGCCTGTCCGCGCCGGACCGATGCTCGCCGAGAACAGCTTCGATAGCGTCGGCCATCTGCTGGAATCCTTCAGCGAAGCGTGCGCCGACGGCTTCACCCTGGCGGGCGATCTCGCTCGTGGACGCCGTCAGCGGGCAGCCTTCTGCCAGATCATCCCGATGGCTGGTTGAAACAAGAAAGTCGAGATAGCCGGTC
>WNFJ01155084.1_pt1 | contig 12886 bp, 11 predicted proteins | sample 5400461 | NCBI WGS metagenome assembly WNFJ01 (sample SAMN13153349, study PRJNA577476) | soil metagenome | isolation source: 115 cm saprolite on Douglas fir-dominated hillslope | place: USA:California | collected 2013-09-17 | reverse complement strand
GACCTTGATCACCGCGCGAGCATCCCCAAAAAGAATTTCTGCGGCCGCCTCCACAATGCGCGTCTTTCCCGACCCGGTCGGACCCAGGAACAGCAGGTTTCCAACGGGACGCCCGGGTGAATTCAATCCGGCACAAAAAACCTGAAACATGTCCACCAGGGACTGCACGCCCTCTTCCTGACCTACGATCTTTGCTTGCAAGGAAGCGTGAAAATCACACGTGTCATTGCTGCGGATGCTTGGATCCAGTTGATGGCGGACAGCAGCTCTCATTTCATCAACCCTTCTTCGCGTCTAGCTCCGCTAGACGCGTAGCACGTCTCATCCTCGCGCATCCTTGAGATAGTGCATGGGGAATGCCAATCTTTTCCATCGCTTAGAAGGTCGAAAAGCGGCGCAAACTCAACAACATACAGGATTTGCAATTCTGGATACTGTCTCAAGCCGTGAGACGGTGCTTCATCTGCGTGCAAAGTGAGAGGGGTCAAACAGTTTGTGTCAGTGGTCAGACGACAAAAAGGGGCGCCCGCCGCGGCGGGCGCCCCCAACTAAAGTTAAAGTGCTGCTTTAAGTATCCTAGCGGTCCTGTTTCTTGCGTCCTTGCGGGGACGCCGCAGGGCCCCCGCCGGGCTGCGCCGCCCGCAACTTCCTCTCTTCAACCGTGGTTTCTGTCGGTGTCTCGGCGGACTTCCCGTCCTTCGCCTCCACAGCAGCAGCCTTGCCGCCTGCACCCTGCGCCGCAGCTTGCACCAGAGCACCTTCGCCCTCTCGCACGAAGGTGAGCCGCTTGTGACTCTCATCCCAATCGATGCGCACCAGGTCGCCCAGGCTCACTTGATCCGTGGCCAGCAGATTCGCCAGCGGATAAACAACATGCCGCTCGATGGCACGCTTCAGGTGGCGGGCGCCGTAACGCTGGTCGGTGCCTTCCTGCAGAAGGAAGTGGCGGCCGGCATCGGTCACCCGAAAGAGAAACTGCCCTTTGGCGGTGTCCAGAACACGCTGCTGCACCTCCCCTAGCTCGATATTGAGCACTTCCTGCAACTGCTCGCGCTTCAACGATTGGAATACCACCACCTTGTCGAGGCGGTTCATGAATTCCGGCGAGAATTTACGCCGCGCCGCCTCCACCGCCGTGCGTTGCACCTTCTCGTCCAGGCCAGTGATGGGCTTGTCCGTCGGCTGGACGAAACCCATGCCACCTTGCATGAGTTCGGCAATGTCTCCGCCACCCAGATTGGACGTCAGGAAGATCACCGTTTGTGACAAATCCACCTTGCGGTTGTCACCCAGGGTCAGCGTGGCCTTGTCCAGCATTCCCAGCAGCAATTGCCACAGCGCATCGCTGGCCTTTTCAATTTCGTCGAAAAGCAGGAAGCTCAGTTTCAATTCGTCCTTATGATACTGCGCCAAAGCTTCCTGGGTGATCAGCGGATGCGTTTCGCGATGCCCCAAATACCCCGGCGGCGAGCCAATCAACTTGGCAATTTCATGGGAGTGCTGAAATTCCGCGCAATCGATCTTGATTATCGAGCGGGGGTCGCCAAACAGAATCTCGGCGGCCGCTTCCACGATGCGGGTCTTCCCCGAGCCCGTGGGACCAAGAAAAAGCAGATTCCCTACGGGGCGGCCTGGCGAGTTCAATCCGGCGCGAAAGACCTGGTATAGGTTCACCAGCGCCTGGACACCTTCTTCCTGTCCGACAATTTTTCCCCGCAGCGCAGTCTGGAAATCGATCGTGTCCGTGCTGCGCTTGCTGGGATCGAGCCGAAGGATGTAGTCGCTCATGGCCGCCTCCTAGCGAACCCGCATTGACGGGTTCGCATTGCTGCATCGCCCGCGTCCGCGGCCAAACTGGTCGAGCTTGACCTGAATGGTTGACTGCAGGAGCCGCAATTGCACAAGCAGCTCCCGTGCCACCACGGGTGATTCAGAAATTCGGAGGAGCGGCGGAAAAATGTCCGCCAGGTCGAGATTGAGGGCTCGCAGTGAGGCCACCAGCTCTTGGACTGTGGGAGAGTTGGGATTCGCCAGGTCCACCTGACCGTTCAATTGTTCCCGCAGGGTTTTCCAATTGAGCTCCACGAAGGGATGCTTTTTGGAAATTTCACGCACCAGGTCATCGGTAATTCGCGCGCCGGCGCCGAGACGGGCCAGATGGAGCTGGCGCACTTTTCCGCCGCGGCGCACGTTGTGCACCAGGTAGAACGAATTTCCTTTGCGGCGGACAAAAGCCACGGCTGCACCTCAAACTTCCGTCATCTGGCGTAGTGTAATTGTCTTCCACTACGCTCTACAACATAAGACACATTTTTTCGCCAAAAGTTGCATCCAATGAGTAACGATTCCAACGCAGTGGAAACGCCCCGCAAAACCTCATCACTTTTTTTGCTGCGTTTCATCGGTCTTTCGCATCCTGGTTTCATCGCGCCGCTCCGAACTTGTCGCCCGCTATTTGATTGGATGCTCGCTGTTCCCTGCCGCTTCTTGAATCATTGGCAGCATCGAGCTACTCCATTAAACCCCGCCGCGCCATTTTTCTCTTGTTCTTGCTGCGAAGGACACCTAGGATGTGGCACGAGTTTCCTCTATTTCTTGTTGGAGCTTGATTCGCAATGACTTGGGACCCTGTGTTCCGTTTCGTGAAACAAATTCCCCGCGGCCGGGTTCTAACCTATGGGGCGGTGGCCAAAGCCTTGCGCCTCCCCGGCGGCGCGCGCAGCGCGGGACGCGCCATGGCCGCGACTCCTTCTGGAAAAGGCATTCCCTGGCATCGCGTCATTGGTGAGCGCGGCAAAATCCTCATCCGCGAGCCTTTTGCTTCCCTGCAAAGAAAACTCCTCGAAAGCGAAGGCGTCGCCATCATTGAGTCTCGCGTAGACCTCAAACGCCACCTCTGGAAACCACCCAAAAAATCCACACTGAAACACCGAGTCCCTAAGAAGCGTATTCAGAAGTGAAACCGTAGGTCTGTTCTCGCCTTACGAGCCAGGCGCCTATCTGCGGTATGCTATACCCTCGTTTCTGACGGCGCCCCGGAGTGCTGAGGGGCAAACAAAATGGCCAATTCCATCCTTCAAGTGGAAAATCTCGTCAAGCGTTACGGCGACGTCGAGGCCGTTCGCGGCGTCAGTTTCACCGTCGAAGAAGGCGAGGTTTTCGGCTTGCTCGGGCCGAACGGCGCCGGCAAAACCACCACCGTCGAGATTCTGGAAGGCCTTCGCGATCCCGACGGCGGGCGCGTCTCCGTCTGCGGCCTCAACCCGCAGCGAGAGTCGCGGGCCCTTAAACATGAGATTGGCGCTGCGCTGCAATCTACTTCCCTTCCCGACAAACTGCGCGTGATGGAAGCGCTGCGCCTCTTCGCCAGCTTCTACAATCGCGGTCGCAAACCAGAGGAATTACTCCGGCGCTTCGGGCTCGAAGACAAACGCAACACCTTTTACAATCAGCTTTCGGGAGGCCAAAAACAGCGCCTCGCCCTGGCTATGGCCCTGGTGAACGATCCCAAGGTGCTCTTCTTCGATGAGCCCACCGCCGGCCTCGATCCTCAGGTGCGCCGGGAAATTTACGACATCATCGAGGAACTGCGCCGCGAGAAAAAAACCATCCTCATGACCACGCACTACATTGAAGAAGCCGAGCGCCTCTGCGACCGCGTCGCCATCGTCGATCATGGCAACGTCATCGCTCTCGGCAGCCCCAAGGAACTCAAGCAGCGCTCCGCGGACAAGACCCGCCTGGAAGTCCGCCTAGCCAGGCCCGAATCCGATACCGCGCTCCGGAGTCTGGACGGCGTCGCGGATTGCCGCGTGGTGGACGGCGGCTACGTGCTCCACACCCAGCGGCCGCCGCAGGCCATCGTTTCGCTGGTTAAGCATCTCGAAGCCCAGGGCAACGAGCTCGCCAGCCTTGAAATCTCCTCGCCCTCTCTCGAAGACGTCTTCATCGAGCTCACCGGAAGGAGGCTCCGCGATTGAAAAACTTTGTCGCACTCACGCGCATGCGCGTCCAGCTTGCTTTTCGCAACAAGATGTTCTTTTTCTTCGTGCTCTTCATGCCTTTCGCCTTTTTCTTCCTTTATGAGGGACTCATTGCCAAGGGTGTGCCGAAAACTGCAGGTTTTTACCTCGGACCAGTCCTGGCTCTCACGGTCATGGGCAGTTTCTGGGGACTCAGCGCCACTCTTGTCATGTTCCGTGAACAAGGAATCCTTCGACGTTTTCATGTCGCACCTGTAACCGCCGCCGATTTGCTCGCATCGAGCATCGTCGCAAACTACGTTCTTACCCTGCCCACCGTGCTTCTCGAATTGATATTCGCCCGCGTGATCTTCCATGTGCCTAATCTCGGCAATCCTGTTTCTCTTCTTCTGCTCATCTCGGTCGGCATAATCTCCTTTGGCTCGCTCGGTTTGATTGTGGCCAGCGTCACCAACACAATGCAAGAGACGCAGGTGTTGAACCAGCTTCTCTGGCTGCCCTTGATCTTTCTTTCCGGCGCCATCCTTCCTCTGGCTTATTTGCCGCGCCCCGTGCAGGGCTTCGGCCTGTTTCTTCCGGCCACCTACCTTGTGAATGGTCTTCAGCAGACCATCGTGAACTCCGCCACACCCTGGAGCCGTTATGCGGAGATCCTTTCCCTTGCCGTCTGGGCCGGCCTCACGTTTTTCCTGTCCGCTCAGCTCTTTCGCTGGGAGCCGGAAGCCAGGATTCCCCGCCGGGCAAAGCTGCTGGTTGCAGCTACCGCGATTCCATTTCTACTTTTGGGTGTCGTTGAGAACCGGTCGGATCGCATCCTCCTCGAAGCCAAGTCGGCGTTCATTGCACTCACCTCGACGATGTCTGCACCCAGAACCGACGCCGCCGGCTCTCCCGGCAGGCCCGCGGCTGGTGAAAAACCATCCGAGCGCACACCAAAATGATTGCCGTACGCGCCAATTTGGTTCCGGCAGATCCTCTTCTGGCGCGCACCGCGCATTGACGCTCACCGCTTCGTACCGTATTCTGCAATTTCGAGCAGCACCGCGGCGAGTGGCACTATCGAACAGGGAGCATCTATGCCAATTCAGGCAACCGAGAAAATTTGGCACAACGGAGAATGGATCAATTGGGACGACGCCAAACTTCACGTTCTCTCGCACGTGGTGAGCTACGGCTCCGCGGTCTTCGAGGGCATCCGCTGCTATGAAACGAAGCAGGGCCCCGCGATCTTCCGGTTGCGCGAGCACATGCAGCGGCTGATCAACTCCGCAAAAATCTACCGCATGGAGCTACCCTTCTCCGTCGATAAGTTCGCCAACACCGCCTGCGAACTGGTCCGCCGGAACAAATTAAATTCCTGTTACGTGAAACCCATCGTGCTGCATCGACATTTACATGGCCTGCTGGAGCTGGGGCGCCTATCTTGGCCCGGAAGCTCTTTCGAAAGGCGTCGAGGTCGGAGTCAGCTCCTGGACCCGCATCGCCCCGAACACTCTTCCCGCCATGTCCAAGGCCGCGGCAAATTACATGAACTCGCAGCTCATTCGCATGGAAGCGACGTTCAACGGCTACACCGAAGGCATCGCGCTCAATGCCGACGGCCACGTCAGTGAAGGCTCGGGCATGAACGTTTTTCTCGCGCACGACGGCGTGCTCTTCACTCCGCCGCTCGCTACCAGCATTTTGCCGGGCATCACCCGCGACGCCGTCGTCAAGCTGGCCCAAGACCTCAACATTCCCGTACAGGAAACGGTCATCCCTCGCGAAATGCTCTACATCGCCGACGAAGTTTTCTTCGTCGGCACCGCCGTCGAAATCACTCCCATCCGCTCGGTCGATCATATCCAGGTCGGTAAAGGCGTCGCTGGACCAATCACCCGCAAGCTCCAGGAAGAATTCTTCTCCATCACCAGCGGCACCAAACCCGATCGCCACAACTGGCTCACTTCGGTGCATGCACCCGTAAGCGCCGCCACTCGCTGAGCCCACCAATTCTCAGTTGTGTTACGGGCTGGCGTCCGCCCTTCCATTCCAGATAGAATGCAGCCGTTCGAATCGGGCGCGTTTCTATTTCCTGTACGGAGGATCAACGATGTACAGCGCATCGCAAAAGCTGATCGCGGAATTCCTGGGAACGTTTGCGCTGATTTTTTTCGGCGCGGGCTCGATCTGCGCGGATCAATATTTGCATGGCGAAGGCGGCGGCCTCGGTCTTCTCGGCATTGCGCTCGCCCATGGCCTCGCCATTGGCGTCATGGTCTCCGCGCTGGGACACATTTCCGGCGGACATTTCAATCCCGCGGTGACCATTGGCTTCTGGGTCACCAAGCGCCTTGGCACGATAGAGGCCTTCCTCTTTTGGGTAGCGCAGCTTGCCGGCGCGATTGCCGCTGCCTTTTTGCTCAAAACTGTCGTTCCCGAAGAAACCTGGCGCGCCGTCTCTTTGGGCACACCAGCGCTGGCAAGAGATTTTCCGGTTTGGGCCGGGATATCCCTCGAAGCGGTAACCACGTTCTTCCTCGTGCTGGTGGTCTTTGCGACGGCGGTGGACGAAAAAGGCGCATTCCGCTCGATCGCCGGCTTCGGCATTGGCCTTATCATTTCACTGGGCATTATCGTTGCCGGTCCTTTAACAGGCGCAGCGCTGAACCCCGCGCGTGCCTTCGGACCCGCCCTCGCAGCGACGCACTGGGCCCATCAGGGAGTCTACTGGGTCGGTCCGCTAGCCGGAGGATTTGTCGCCGGTCTGCTCTACGATTCCCTCTATCTAAAGAAGCCCTGACGGCCCATTGGCGGCACCGCCTTCATTCAACCTTTTGACTTTCGACTTTCGACCTCTTCTTCTTCTTCTTCTTCTTCTTCTTCAAACCAAGCACCACCCAGTAACAACTCGCCTCTGTCTTTCGGGCAGGTAACTAGCGCGCAACTGGGCTGCGCGGTTTGCTTGCCTACCCTTCCCGCGGATGCTAGTTTCGCGTATTAGCTGCATTCTTGCGGGGTTCGCACGAAATGGCCATCAGCATTGACGATCTTCTCCGCCGCGCGGTCGAAAACAAAGCGTCCGACTTGCACCTGAAAGTCGGCAATCACCCGTACTTGCGCGTGGACGGACTGCTCGCCGCGCAGACCGACGTGCCTCGCGTCACGCCCGAAGAAATGCTTTCGATGGCGTTCAGCATGATGACCAACCGCCAGAAGCAAAAGTTCAAGGAAACAGCGGAATTGGATATGGCCTATGGCGTTGCGGGCCTGGGCCGTTTCCGCGTCAACGTCTTTCAGCAGCGCGGCAACGTCGGTATGGTGCTGCGCGTCATTCCGACAAAAATTCGCACCACGGACGAATTGAACCTCCCCGCGGTCATCACCAAAATTTGCGAAGAACAGCGCGGGCTGGTGCTGGTTACGGGAACCACCGGTTCTGGCAAGACCACCACGCTGGCGGCGATGATCGACCGCATCAACGCCAACCGCGCCGAACACTTGATCACCATCGAAGACCCCATCGAATTTCTCCACCGCGATAAGAAGAGCTTCATCAATCAGCGCGAAGTCGAAGTGGACACCGCGAACTTTTCCACCGCGCTGCGCGCCGCCCTGCGTCAGGACCCCGACGTGATTCTGGTCGGCGAAATGCGCGACCTCGAAACCATTTCCACCGCGCTGCTCGCCGCCGAAACCGGCCACCTGGTTCTTTCCACTTTGCACACTCTCGACGCCACGGAAACAATTCAGCGTATTATCGCGGTCTTCCCCCCGCCCGAGCAGAAGCAGATTCGTTTGCAGCTTGCCGCCACTTTGAAGGCCGTCATTTCGCAGCGCCTGGTGCGCCGCGAGGATGACAAGGGCCGCGTTCCCGCCGTCGAAATCATGATCGCCACCGGGTACATCCGCGACTGCATCATCAACGCGGACAAGACGCGACTGATCCACGACGCCATCGCCGCCGGCACCAGCCAGTACGGCATGCAGACGTTCGATCAGTCGCTCTTCGATCTCTACTCCAAGAAGCTCATCACCCTGGATGAAGCCCTCGCGCGCGCCTCCAATGCCGACGAATTCAAGCTGCGCATTCAGGGCATCCGCTCCGCCTCCGACTCCGCCCGCGAGGAAATGGAGCGCCAGATGGCCGACTTCGAGCGCTTCGCCCGCAAGTAGCCATTGCTTTCCCCGAGAAAACGAACTGGAGGACTTTACGCAAAAAAAGATAATACGTTCGTTGACTATCCTGTTTGTTTGTATGGCTTTGGGTTCGTACCTGCTCGCGAATACCTCGCCGCGGCCTCTTCGCAAAAGCGAACTCCTCGCTCTCGTTGCTGCCGGGATACTCCCTGAGAACACCGCCTATGAGATTCGTTCGAAGGGACTGAGCTTCGTTCCTGACGAAAGCTACAGGGCATTGTTGAAATCCGCCGGAGCGGACGCCAAGGTTTTCGCTGCACTGGACTCTGCCAAAACCAGTCCCTCCGAGAAACCGGACAGCGCCGCCGAAACCGAACTCCTTCGGCATTTGAGCCGCGCGGGAAGTCTGACTATTGCGGCCCAGCTCGACGCCGCCGCAAACGAACTCACTGAAGCCCTTGTCGGCAATTCGGGAAAACCCGAAATCGGTTTTGTCATGGGCAACGTCCTCATCGAACAAGAACGCATTGAGGAAGCCGGGCAGGTCTATTCAGAGATTTTGCGCCAGGATCCCGATTTTCCTCAGGTCCACACCAGACTGAGTTTTACCCACTATCAGGCCGGGGAAGTCGAAGACGCCCTCCGAGAAGCGAAAGCGGCTCTTGAGCAGAATCCCAGCGATCCGGTAGCCCACATGAATGCCGGCAGCGCCCTGATCAATTTGCGCAAGTTTGATGCTGCCAAGTCGGAATTGCAGCAAGCGATTCGTAGCAAGCCCGATTACGAGATGGCCTATGCCAATCTCGGAATCCTGCTAGCCGACATGAACGACCTCGATGGCGCCATTGCGCAGTACAAAAAGGCTCTCACTCTCAAGCCCGATGACGTGGGCGCACGTTATAACCTCGGGTTTGCTTATGATCAAAAAGGCGACTTCCCCTCCGCCATCCGCGAATACCGCGAGGTCAAGAGCCGCGATCCGAATCGGCTCGACGCACGCCAGAATCTTGGCTCTGCCCTTATGCACCAGGATCCCGCGGCTGCCATCAAGGAATTCCGCGAGCTTACTGCATTAGCCCCTGATTTTCCCATCTGCCACCAATGCCTAGGAAGTGCTCTCGAAACGACCGGTAGATTGCAGGAGGCCGAAAAGGAATACCGCATCGCCGTGGAGCTCGACCCTGCGGCTCCAGCTCCGCACACCAGTATTGGACGCATCCGGGAGGCTGAGAAGAATTACGACGAAGCGCTTCGCGAATATCGTAAAGCCGAAGAACTCGACAGCGACTTCGCCGGCGCCCACTTGGCAGCAGGACGCGTCCTCGTGCTAAAGAAAGACTTTCCCGCTGCCATCGCCGAGCTAAAGCGCGCCGAGCAACTCGATCCGACCGATTGGATGAGTCACGATCTCCGCGGCCAAGCGCTGGAGGGTTCCGGCGACCGTGATTCCGCCATCGCCGAATACAAAGAAGCGCTTTCCATCGGGCCAAAGGAATTGCAGGCACGATTGGACCTGGCTCTCGCACTTGAAAAAAAGGGAGATTGGGTCGCGGCTCTGGATAACTATCGCCGGGCCGCTCTCGATGAACCCCCACCCATGCGCGGTATTCCTCAGCGCGACTTTGAAGCCCAGCACAAATATCAAAGCGCTCAACAACGCTTCCAGCAACGCCTCGCCGATCTTCGCAGCTCGGGCAAATCGTCGGAAGCCGCTGCTCTCGAAGTTCGGTTGCATGCTAGCGAAGCAACGCCCAACTTGGACGAAAAATTCCATGCCGCTATGCAGGCCTCAACGCAAGCCATGATGGAAAAGCGCTTTAACGACGCGGAAACTTCCGCCAAGCAGGCCATCGAAATTGCCGAAAAAATCCAGCCCCAGGACGGCCGCCTTCCCGAAGCATTCGGCCAGCTTGGTAATGTCTACGGTTGGCGATTGGACCACAAACAAGCGGGAGAAGCCTTCCACCGCCAGTTGCTCCTCTCCGAAAAGCTTTACGGTCCGCAATCCCCCATGATTACTGCCGCGCTGCGAAATCTCGCGATGCTCGCGCTTGCGCAAAAGGACTACGCCGGATCGGAAGCGTATTACACTCGCGCGCTCGACCTCAATCAGAAAACCTATGGAGCAGCCAGCACGGAGTACGCGAATATCCTGCGTGGCCTCGCCCACACCTACCTCATGCAGCAGGACTTCGCGAAAAGCGAATCCACTTTGCTCCGCGTCATAGATCTTTACGAGAACATTTACGGTCCCGATGACTACCGCATGGCCATTCCCATGACCAGCCTTTGTTACGTCTACGATCAGTGGGGCAAGCCGGACAAGTCCGCGCCTTGTCACGCCCGCGTAGTTGTTTTGGCCGAAAAGCAATTCGGTCCTGACAGCCCGTCTCTCGTCCGCGATCTGACCGCCGAAGCCGAAGCCCTTCGCAAACTTGGTCGCGCCGACGAAGCCGCCAAGATCGAGCGCCGCACCCAGTCCATCCAATCCGCCCAGACAAATCCAAACTGATGGGGTCGCCCATCTAGTCACAAAGCGTGGTATCGGAGTGCACCCCCCATCGAGGCTCTGTACAATCCTGTGGATTCCCTTTACTTCTTTACTTCCTTACTTCTACTCTTCTCTGCATGTTCTCCAAGCCGCGGCAACTTGAAACCGAAGAGGAGATGTATCAAGTAGCAGTGCGCGCGCTGATGCGGCGGGCGCACTCCGTGCACGAAATGAAGCAGAAACTGGAGCGCCGGAGTGACAACAAGCTGCTGGTGCAAGTAGTGATGGCACGGTTGAAGGAAAACGGCATGATTGACGACGCGCGATACGCCAAGCAATTCGCACGGCAGCGCACCGAATCGCGCAAGCAAGGTAAATTTCGGATTTCGCGGGACTTGCGGGCACGTGGCGTCCCGAACCGCCATATCGAGGCGGCGCTGACAGAAGCGGCAGCGGAGACCGATGAAGGCGCGATGGTGCGCCAGCGGATCGAGCGGAAGCGGCGGTCGTATCGCGGCGAAATCGACGAGAAAAAAATGGCTGCCATGTATCGCAGCCTGCTGCGGGCGGGGTTTTCAGCTGATATCGTTCGGCGGGAACTTCGGGCGCTGACTCGCGAAGACGTTCCGGATGTAGAAGCCCAGTTGGAATAGGCCGCCCGTTCCAAAGTGGAACCATCAACTGAAGTGTAGGGGGGTGCCCCACCCCCTGTTTTTTGGCGAAGAGTGCGCAAACGCATGAAAAGAATGAAGTTGGGATTTTCGTAAGTGCAAAAAAATACAAAAAAGTGCAAAAGAGTGCGCAAGAATATGAAAACAAAGAGAGTATCTCTTTCTTGCAGATAATATGAGTGCGCAAGTGATTGAAAAGAAAGGGCGGGAAATATGCGCTCTTGGCGAAGAGTGAAGGAGCAGCAGGCAGAATGGAAGTATGACGGGGCGACACGACAGGCTGGTGTTGAACTATCACAAGACATGCTAGCACAGATATTACCAATTGTCAATAGCCAAATGAGGGTACTAGTATTGTATTTGATTCCGGACCTTGACTGAAGCCTGGCAGCAGCTCGAACGACGACCCGGATCCCAGATTCCCTGGGCTTCCAGCGAGAGTTATTGCAAAGGTTGCCCGGCCGACGCGCGACCACGGCGACCTGTTAAGAACTATAGCGCCGCCCGTGCGGGCCGCTAACCCGGTTCACATGATTAGGCCCTTGCCCGCCGGTGGAGAAGCATTCCGGGCCGCTTCTTCCATCCCTTGTTTGTTCATTGCCAGCGCCCAATCCACGGACTCCTTGATATAGGCGTTCATCGCCATCAAGCAATCCTTGTCAAACCTGCCTTTCCCTCGTTCATCGATCCTTGGATAATCGTCGTTCAAGTCCTCCCACCCGTTGAAGTTCTCGGACAAACAGGCGCCAAAGAAGCCATCCTCGTTGATACCGTAATGTTCCTTTTTGAGAGCATGCAGCGACTTTCTGGCAAGCGGCTCCAAGGCCGGATCGGGGCAGACATTGACGGCCAGCCGCGATCGTGTGATGCCCGCTCCGAGGATGCGAATGGAGATCGTCACGGTCACCTCGGTATACGGTTCACCCTCCCCGGCGAAGTCCGAAGCGGCTAGGGGCTTCTTAGCTCTCCTTCTTTTTGCCATGTCTATGTCTCCTCGGTGCAATAATTATAGGACATCCGGCAGAGCAGATTGCCGCTCGTCCGAGTCTCTGCGATACTTCTACCATGAAAATTTGTTTGATGTTGAGGCGGACGTGACGGGGAACGAGATCCGGGAAAAGTTCTTGCAGTTTTTTGAGGGCAAGGGGCACCGGCGGGTGCGGAGTTCGTCGTTGGTGCCGCATGGCGACGCTACCCTGCTGTTTACGAATGCGGGAATGAACCAGTTCAAGGACGTGTTCCTGGGACTGGAAAAGCGGGATTACACGCGGGCGACGACGGCACAGAAATGCGTGCGGGCGGGCGGCAAGCACAACGACCTGGAAAACGTCGGCTTCACGAAGCGGCATCACACGTTTTTCGAGATGCTGGGCAATTTTTCCTTCGGCGATTATTTCAAGAAGGATGCCATCGCGTACGCCTGGGAGCTGATCACTTCCCCGCAATGGTTCGGAATCGCTAAGGACAAGCTGTACGTGACGATCTTCGATGATCCCGACAAAGCAGCCGCCTCCTTGGAACTGGGGTTCGACGTTGAGCGCGACCGTGAGGCGGAAAAACATTGGCTTGACGTAGGGGTTCCTAAAGACCGCATCTTCGGTGGTGGGAGGAAAGACAACTTC
>WNFJ01262360.1_pt1 | contig 12887 bp, 15 predicted proteins | sample 5400461 | NCBI WGS metagenome assembly WNFJ01 (sample SAMN13153349, study PRJNA577476) | soil metagenome | isolation source: 115 cm saprolite on Douglas fir-dominated hillslope | place: USA:California | collected 2013-09-17 | reverse complement strand
CTCATGGGCATCGGGTCGGGCGGCAATTTCGCGCTTGCGGCGGCGCGGGCGCTGATCGAGACCGAGCATGATGCCGAGACGATCGTCAAGAAAGCGCTGGCGATCGCCGCGGAAATCTGCGTCTACACCAACCGCAACGTCAGCATCGAGACCCTGAGAACATGAGTCTTTCGTTCAGCGCAGCCAAGCCGGCGGAGCAGCCGGATTCGCTGATGACCGCCTTTTCCCCGCGCGAGATCGTCTCCGAGCTCGACCGCTTCATCGTCGGGCAGAGCGACGCCAAGCGCGCGGTGGCGATCGCGCTGCGCAATCGCTGGCGGCGGCTGCAGCTCGACGAGAAGCTGCGCGAGGAGGTACTGCCCAAGAACATCCTGATGATCGGTCCGACCGGCGTGGGCAAGACCGAGATCTCGCGGCGGCTCGCCAAGCTCGCCGGCGCGCCGTTCCTCAAAGTCGAGGCGACGAAATTCACCGAGGTCGGCTACGTCGGCCGCGACGTCGAGCAGATCGTGCGCGACCTCGTCGAGATCGCGATCCTGCAGACGCGCGAGAGAAAGCGCAAGGATGTGCAGGCGCGCGCGCAGCTCGCCGCGGAAGAAAGGGTGCTGGCGGCGCTGGTGGGTCCCAATGCCAGCCCCGCCACTTGCGCGCCGGCGAGCTCGACGACAAGGAGATCGAGATCGAGGTCCAGTCTTCGGGCGGCGGCATGCCGCTGTTCGAAATTCCGGGCATGCCCGGGGCGCAAATGGGCGCGATCTCCATCGGCGATCTGTTCGGCAAGACCTTCGGCGGCCGCACCAAGACGCGCCGCGTCAGCGTCCAGGATTCCTATGCGATTTTGGTGAACGAGGAATCCGACAAGCTGCTCGATCAAGAGCAAATGGTCGGCGAAGCCATCAAGGCGGTCGAGAACAACGGCATCGTGTTTCTGGACGAGCTCGACAAGATCTGCGCGCGCGAAGGACGCATCGGGGCCGATGTGTCGCGCGAGGGCGTGCAGCGCGACCTGTTGCCGCTGATCGAAGGCACGACGGTGGCGACCAAGCACGGATCGGTCAGGACCGACCACATCCTGTTCATCGCTTCGGGCGCCTTCCACGTGTCCAAGCCCTCGGATCTGCTGCCCGAGCTGCAGGGCCGGCTGCCGATCCGGGTCGAGCTCAAACCGCTGAGCCGCGACGATTTCCGGAAAATCCTCACCGAGCCCGAAGCCTCGCTGATCAAGCAGACCGTCGCGCTGTTGGCGACCGAGGGCGTCGATCTGCAGTTCACCGAGGATGCGGTCGACGCCATTGCCGACATCGCGGTCGAGGTCAATTCGAACGTGGAGAACATCGGCGCGCGCCGGCTGCAGACCGTGATGGAGCGCGTGCTCGACGATATCTCGTTCACGGCCCCCGACCGTTCCGGCGAGCGGGTGAGGATCGACGGTGATTACGTGCGCGGCCACGTCGGCGATCTCGCCAAGAACGCCGATCTCTCCCGCTTCATCTTGTGAGCTTGGAAGGATGGAAGCCGACCGTTTGGCGTACGCTCCGAGCCTCTGGATCTGTTGACAAAACTACGGGTAATCCGTAGTGATAAATGACGATGCCTTCGAATGGGACGAAACCAAGGCCGCGGCGAACTACGCCAGCCATGGCGTGAGCTTCGAGACGGCTCGCGAGGTCTTCAAGGACCCGTTCGCGATCGAGCGGCTGGACGACCGCGAGAGCTACGGCGAGGAACGGTTCATCCTGATCGGCATGGCTGAAGGTGCCGTTCTGACGATCGTTCATACGGAGAGAGCCGGGCGTTTCCGGCTCATCTCAGCACGACGTGCCACGAAGCATGAGCAAGATGACTACTTCAGTCAAAATTTCTAAGCGCCCCCTGCGGCTCATGGGAAAGCGGAAGATCGAGGCCGCTGCTAGCGGTGATCCCGACAATCGGCCCCTGACGACCGAGGATCTCGCTCGCATGAAGCGTACGCCGCAAGTGAAGATCATCCGGCGCGCGTTGGGCCTCAGCCAGGATGAGTTTGCCACACGCTACCAAATTCCGATCGGCACGTTGCGCGATTGGGAACAGGGCCGCGCCATGCCCGATCAAGCGGCACGCGCTTACCTCACCGTGATTGCCCGTGATCCGGAGGCCGTGCGCAAAGCACTCGGCGCGCGCCAATTGAGTCCGTGAGCGCGTGGCGAGGGCGACCGGCGGTGGCGGCTGATCATCCTCGCAAATCGCGCGCTCGCCGCAGCCGCACGTAGAACGCGCCCTCGCCCCCGTGCACGGGACTGGCCGACTCGAACCCGAGCACGGTCTCGCGCAACGTCGGCGATTTCAGCCACAGCGGCACTTGGCGGCGCAACACCCCGCGATCGGCATCCGAACCGCGCAGGCCTTTTCCGGTGATTACCAGCACGATGCGCGCGCCCTCGGCGCGAGAAACGCGCAGGAAGCGCATGAGCGCGTCGTGCGCCTCGGCCTGGGTGAGGCCGTGCAAATCGATGCGGGCATCGATTCCGGCGCGGCCGCGGGCGAGGCGTTGCCGCAGGCGGCGATCGAGACTGGCAAGCGGTGGAACCGGCTTTTCGCGCGGTTTCCGCGGCGCGGCCGGAGGCGGCGTGCCGGGAGCTGCTGCGGGGGCGGCTTCCTGATCTTCTTCCGGCGGCGCCACCGGACCCGTCGGCCGCAAGGGGGTGATGGCGCGCGTGAAGCTCGCCCACAGTTCGTGTTCGTTGCGACGCAGGTTGCGTCCGGACCGGCCGGATTTCTCGCGGGTCATCGCACGATGCGCCGGCGATGCAGAACGCCGGTCTTGGGCTCGGCACCCGGCTTGCCGACGCTCTCGCGGTCCGCATGACCCGGGACGCCGACCGCGAGCTTCGGCTCGGCCCCGAGATTGGGCCTCGGCCGCGGCAGCGGCACGATCGGCTCCTCGATCCTGGGCGCCGCCGTGCCAGGATCGATCTCGCGGGGAACGAGCATCGCGAACCGGCCCATCTGCTTGATGCGGCCGGCGACGCGCCCCGCTTCGTCCCCCGCCCCGAAAAAGAGGTCGGCCCGCGCCGGCCCGACGATTGCGGAACCGGTATCCTGGGCAATCATCAACCGCCGGAACCGCGTGATCGGCCGGTCGGTCGCGATGGGTAGATCGGCCTCGATGAAAAGCGGCGTGCCGTAGGCGTGAAGCAACTTGTCCACGGCGATCGAGCGGCCCGGCGTGAGCCGGACGCCTTGGCCGCCGGCGGGCTCGCCCTCGTCCCCGAGCCCGGTGATGCGCTCCGGGTTGGCCAGCATCCATTTGCGGATCCTGGCCATCGACATCTCCTCCCTGGGGATGATGTTGCGATCGATCAGAATTCGGCCGACCGGCGTGAAGGAGAAGCCGTTATGCGCAGCGTAATTGATTCGCAGCAGGAGCCCGTCCTCGAGCCGGATCCGAGCCGAGCCTTGGATCTGAATGAACAGCGCGTCGATCGGATCCCGGATCCAGCAGATCTCGAGATGGCGGCCATCGAGCGCGCCGTTCTCGATCTCGGCCCGGTCGAAATAAGTCGCGACGACTTGGTCGCCGACTCGCCGCCCGACGTCGCCGCGATTGGGAAACCCCTCGCCCTCTCGATGCGGCATCAGCATCACGAGATCGTCCGGGCGCCGGTAGATCGGGACGGTGAACGCACGGGTCGGGAAACGCGATCCGTCGACGATGGGCTCGTAATAGCCGGTCAATAGCCCCAGCGATTCGCTCAACCGCGCGACACGGTTCGGGCGGAAGTTGCGCTCGAAGAATTTGCGCGCCTGCTCGGCATTGAGCCGGCCCGCGCTACTCGCGCGCCGGCACACGGTGGCGAGCGCATCGGACATCGGCTTGGTCTCTGGGATCGGCTTGGCGCCTTTGAGGATGGGACGGCAGCTCGCCAGGAAAACGGCAAAGGCCGCGGCGTGATCGTCGGCGTTCCAGCCGTCCAGCGCGCCCCAATTCAGCGGCTCCAACGCCGCATCCGGAAGCTTCAACGGCTCCGGGTCGCTCGCCGGCATGGCGGCGCCGCAACCGGCAACGAGAACGAACACGATGGTCAGGAGGCGCAGGCGGCCGGCGGCCGTCATCGCCACGCTCCGATCATTGACCGGCTTCGGTGGCGACCAGCTTCCAATTGGGATCGCGCGAGGAAAGATCGCGCGCGAACGTCCAGACATCGGTCACATCGGTCACCTTGTCGGGAGAGCCCTCGATCACGGTGCCCGAGCGGTCGCGGGTCGCGGAGATGAGCTGCGACACGAAGCGGACCGTGACTTGCGCGACGCGACCGCGCAGCTCCGCGGCGGCGATGTCCGCCTTGTCGATCGCGATGAAGCGGGTCTCGATCGTCTCGCCCCGCGACTCGCGCTCGCGAATTGCCGCTTCGAAGCCCTCGTAGACTTCGCGCGACAGCAAGCCCTTGAGAGCGCGGCGGTCGCCCTGGGCGAAGGCCGTCACGATCATCTCGTAGGCGGCGCGCGCCCCGGTAAGGAAGTGCTGGACATCGAAGCTGGAATCCGCGGCGATGATCGCATCGAGGCCGGCGGCCGCCGGCGAGCCCGGTTCCGCGATGCCCTTCCAACGCTCCGCGCCATCGCCTGCCGGGGTCGCGGCCGGCGCCGGCTGCGCCACGCGGCCCGGCAGGGTGACGACCTTTTCGCTCGGCGAGGTCCGCACCGCGTCGCGGGCCGAATAGGGATCATACGGCGGCCGCTCGCGGCCGGTACGCTGACCGAGCACGCTGCGCAGCCGCAGAAAAATGAACACCGCGAGCGCCAGGAAGATGATGGTATAGATGTCGAACACGTCGTTCGCTTTGCTCTCGGCGGCAGTGCCCGGATCGACGGGCCGCCCGCGGCTTGGTCGCAGATTTGGACGCGAATTCCGTCGATATTATGTAAGCGCACGGCTGCGCCGTGCCAGGGCCCACACCGGCACATCTTTCGGCCGGCGGCGTTGCGGAGCCGGTTGAGCTTAGACGATCCCGCCGCCCGCGCCAACCTTGGCCCAAGAGAATTGAGAGAATTGCATCGATGTTCCACGTCCGTTGGGTCCTCGCCGGCCTTCTCATCCTCCCGATCGCGGAATTGGCGGTATTTCTGGCCATTGCGTCCGAGATCGGCGTGCTCGCGGCTCTGAGCGTCATGCTGGCGACTTCGCTCGCCGGGGCGGCCGTGATCCGTGGCGCCGGGCGCGCCGCGCGATCCCGGCTGCGCGTCGCCGTGGGCGCAAAGACGCTCGATGCGGGGATTCCCGGGCTTTTCACCCTGCTCGCCGGCGTCCTGCTGCTGGTTCCCGGGTTTTTGACCGACGTTGCCGGCGCTCTGCTGCTCGTCCCAGCGCTGCAGCGGCGCATTCTTGCGTCGCTGTTGCGCAGTTTCGGGCAGGCGCGCGCCAAAACGGCCCCGGTCGTCGAGCTCGACCCGGACGAATGGCGGCGGGTCGCGGACGAGGAGACCGGCAAAGACCCGAAGCCAGCGACCCTCGCCCATTCTTGTCGCCCCGCACCGCCTGTGTTAGCCACACCGCCCGAGGGCGGGAGCTCGGCGTCTCGCGTCAAGGAGGAACCATGACCATCACCGGCAACGGCGGGCCAGGCGAGCAACCGCAGCTCAACGTTCTCGCGCAATACACCAAGGATTTCTCCTTCGAGAATCCCAATGCGCCGAAATCGCTTACGCCGGGGCAGCAGCAGCCCTCGATCAATATCCAGATCAATGTGAATGCCACGCCGCTGGCCGAGACCGAGGTCGAAGTCGAGCTCAAGCTCGACGGCAAGGCGGAGTCGGACGGTCAGCTGCTGTTCGCCTTCGAGCTGGTCTATGCCGGCGTTTTCCGGATCCAGAATATTCCGCAGGAAAACGTGCATCCGATCGTGATGATCGAATGCCCGCGACTGCTGTTCCCGTTCGCACGCGAGATCATTGCGGCGGCGGTGCGCAACGGCGGATATCCGCCGCTGATGATCGACCCCGTGGATTTCGTCGGGCTTTACCGGCAGAAAATGGGCGACACCCAGCCGCAGCAGCCGCAGGCTTTCGCCTGATCCGTACCGCCCACTCCTGCCGCCGCCCAGCGCAGCGCGAAAAACGGATGCGCTGATGAAACAGGACCGATCGGCGGCGCGCCGCGCCGCGTCAGATACATGGAACATCAATTTCGTTCAGCCGGCAGCGGCCTTGAGCTCCGCTCCGGAGCCGACGTAATCGCGCCAGATCGCGTTCGCGCCCAGCGAGGCCACGAAAGCAACGTGCGCCTCGCGCTCCTCGGCGCTGATGCGCGCCAGCAGCGGGACGGGACGGATGCGGATCGCGCTGACCCGCAGGTCCGCCGCTCCGATGGCGCGCGCCTCCTCCAGCCCGAGCTCGGCCTGGCGCGCGCCGATCAGCTCGATATAGACCTCGGCGAGAATCTCGGCGTCGAGCAGCGCCCCGTGCTTGGTGCGCCGGGAGTTGTCGATGCCGTAGCGCAAGCAAAGATCGTCGAGCCGGTTGGGTCCCGCCGGGTGCCGGCGCCGAGCGAGCAGCAGCGTGTCGATCATCCGTTCGCTGCCGAGCACCGGCTTGGCGGCGCGCTCGAGCTCGGCATTGAGGAAGCCGAGATCGAACGCGGCGTTGTGCGCCACCAGCGGCGCCTCGCCGATGAAGGCGAGGAACTCGTCGGCGACTTCGGCAAACAGCGGCTTGTCCTTCAGGAACTCGGCGGAGAGACCGTGAACCTCGAGCGCGGAAGCCGACATCTCGCGCTGCGGATTGACGTAGCAATGGAAGCTCTGGCCGGTGGGAATCTTGTTGTAGAGCTCGACGCAGCCGATCTCGACGAGCCGGTCGCCCTGGTAGGGATCGAGCCCCGTCGTCTCGGTGTCCAGCACGATTTCCCGCATGGAGCCCCTGCTCCCGGGCGAAGCCGCCCGATCAGACGATCCGGCCCGGCAATCCCGCGACGGCGCGCAGGATGCCATGAACCTGGGCACGGGCGGAATCGAGCCCCCCGGAGCTATCCACCACGAAATGCGCCCGCCGGCGTTTTTCCACATCGGGCATCTGCTTCGCAAGAATGGCCTCGAGCTTCGATTCCGTCATCCCCGGACGGCCGAGCACGCGCGTGCGCTGCGCCTCCGGCCCCGCCGACACCACGACGACGGCGTCGACGCGTTCTTGGGCGCCGGTCTCGAACAGCAGCGGGATATCGAGCACGGCCACGGGCTCTCCGCGCGCGGCGGTCTCGGCCAGAAATTTGGCCTCCGATTCGCGCACCCGCGGATGAATGATCGCCTCGAGCCGGCGAATCGCGGCCGGATTGTCGAGCACGCGTTCGGCGAGCTTCGCCCGGTCGACCTTGCCCGACGCCGCCGTGCCGGGAAACGCCGCCTCGATCGCGGCGGCGGCTTCGCCTTCGTAGAGCCGATGCACCACCCCGTCCGCATCGTGCACGGGCACGCCGGCCTCGGCAAAGAACCGGCCCGCCGTCGATTTGCCCATTCCGATCGAGCCGGTGAGGCCGAGCACGAACATCATGCACCTGTATTTGCAGCGGTTTTGGCGCGGATGTCGGCCTCCAGCAGGGCACGCAATTCCGGCGTGACCCGCGGCCGTGTACCGAACCATCGGGCGAAACCCGGGACTGCCTGATGCATCAGCATGCCGAGCCCGTCTGCAACGCGATGGCGGCGGAGCTCGGCGGCGCGCAGCAGCGCGGTCTTGAGCGGAACGTAATTGATGTCGCAGACAACCGCGTCGGGATGCAGCGGCGCCAGATCGATATCCAGGCTGGGCTGTCCGATCGCTCCGAGCGCGCTGGCGTTGGCGAGCAGTCGAGCTTGCGGCAACAGCCGGGCAAGCTCGGACAGCGCGTGGGCCGAGACTTGCGCGCCGAAATGCCGCGGGAGCGCATGGGCTTTTTCCGGCGTGCGATTCACCACCGCGACCTTCAGGCCGCGCTCCAACAGTGCGTAGACGATCGCGCGCGCCGCGCCGCCGGCGCCGATCACCAACGCGGGTCCGCGTTCGTCCCAACCGGGTGCGGATTCGTCGAGATTGGCCAAAAATCCGATGCAATCGGTATTGCCGCCGACGAGCCGACCGCCTTCGTACCAGACCGTGTTGACCGCTCCGATCGCCGCGGCCGCCCCCTCGCGATGATCGACCAGCCGAAATGCCGCATCCTTGTGCGGCGTGGTGACATTGCCCCCGACGTATCCGTGGTCGGCAAGCCTGCGGAGAAATTCCGGAAACGCCTCGGGCGCAACGTCCATGAGCTCGTAGGTGCCGCCGAGGCCCAGGCTGCGCAGCCAATGATTGTGAATCATCGGAGAGCGCGAATAGGCCACGCGGTGGCCCATGACGCAGGCCTTCGGGCTCGCCGGTCCGGTCATGCGGCGAGCCAGCCTTCGCGGCGAAAAAAAGCAAGAAGCGCAAGCAGCGGCAGGCCGAGAATGCCGAAATGATCGCCTTCGATGCGTTCGAACAGCTGAATCCCGGGTCCCTCCACCTGGTAGCCGCCGACGCTCGCGGTCACCGCCGGGCCGGCGAGGTCGAGATAGGATTCCAGAAAGGGCGCCGAGAACGCGCGCATCGTCAAGCGCGCGCCATCGACGGCTTCGAACAAGACGGCGTCGTCGCGCACCAGCGCTGCCGCGCAGCGGAGCTCATGGGTGCGTCCGCAAAGCGCGAGCAGCTGCTCGCGCGCGCCGGCGCGGTCCCGCGGTTTGGAGAACCGCCGGCCCGGCAGCGCGAGAATCTGGTCGGCGCCCAGCACCATTCGACCGGGCAGCTTGGCGGCCACTTTCCGGGCCTTCTCGCGAGCGAGCAGAGCCGCAACCGCATTCGGCTCGACATTGCCGGATTGCGCTTCGAGCGCGCGCTCGTCGAGCTCGGCCGGGATCGGCTCGACCGGAATGCCCGCCGCTTCCAGCATCGCGCGCCTGACCGTGCTGCCCGAAGCAAGCACGAGCGGAGCGCCATGAAGCCACAGACCCATGGTTTCAGGACACGGACTGGCGCCGGCGCTCGGCAAGGAGTGCCAGAACGGCCGCGGCGGTTTCCTCGATCGAGCGGCGGGTGACGTCGATCAGGGGCCAGTTGTGCTTGGCGCAAAGCCGTCGCGAGAACGCCACTTCCTCGGCGACCGCGTCGCGATCGACATAGAGATGGTCATCCCGATGCGCTTTCAGGCCGAGCAGCCGATTCTGCCGGATCTGTACGATGCGCTCGGGACTGGCAAACAGGCCGATCACCAAGGGACTCTGCAATGCCTCGAGCAAGGGCGGCATCGGCACGCCGGGCACGAGCGGTACGTTAGCGGTCTTCACGCCGCGATTGGCCAGGTAGATCGAAGTCGGGGTCTTGGACGTGCGGGACACTCCCACCAGAACCACCTCGGCATGTTCCAGATCCTCGGTGTGCTGACCGTCGTCGTGGAGCATGGTGAAGTTCAGCGCATCGATGCGCTGGAAATATTCGGCATTGAGCGTGTGCTGGGCGCCGATGCGGGCCGTCGTTTCGGCCCCGAGGTAGGACTGGAACAGGCTCAGGACCGGCCCGAGGATATTCAGATAGGGCACGCCGAATTCCCGGCATTTCGTCTCCAGCCGCTCCAAAAGCTCTTGATCGAGCAAGGTGTAGAGCACGATGCCGGGCGCGGCTTCTACCTCGTTGAGCACCCGGTCGAGCTGTCTCTGGCTGCGGACCAGCGGGTAAATGTGCTCGATCGGCGTTACGGTGACGTATTGGGCGGCCGCCGCACGGGCGACCGTGATCAGCGTCTCGCCGGTGGCATCCGAAACGAGATGGAGGTGGAAATAGCTTCCGGGACGATTCGACATGCAAAGCCGGGTAAAAGGTGTGGATAGCCGGGGAGGAGGCCATGCCTGAAGCGGCGGCGCAAGCGGCGCGGACGCCGGCGCGGCTGGAATCCGGCTTATACCTTCACAGGCAAAAGGGCGGGAGAATGCAGAGCGGGATGGATGGGAGCGATGGTGAAATCTTCGAACTCCGCCGCCGGGTGCTCTATTCTCTTGATCGGGCAACAGCTTAGCAAAAAGGCGCACTCTGTGGAGATCGTCAAACCGTGTGCAGAACTCTTGGATTCCGTGTTGAAGAAAAGAAGTGAGTCTAATCAACCGGCAAAAAACTAAAGAACAAGAGTCTTAGAAAGATTTATTGCAGGAAGACAGGGTGAGCGAGATTAAACCGGTAAAACCGCTGCTCGAGGCGCTCGACGGCAGAGCACAGCTGATCCCGCCGGTCTGGCTGATGCGCCAAGCCGGGAGGTATTTGCCGGAATATCAGGCGCTGCGGAAGCAGGCGGGCGGGTTTCTCGAGCTGTGCTTTCGGCCCGAGCTTGCAGCGGAAGCAACCCTGCAGCCGGTACGCCGGTTCGGCTTCGATGCCGCAATCCTTTTCTCCGACATTCTCGTGATTCCGCATGCACTCGGTCAGCGGGTGGCATTCGATACCGGCGAGGGACCGCGGCTCGAGCCGCTTGCTGATCGCGGATCGATCGAGCATTTGCGCGGGCAGATCGACCAGAATGCCCTGGCGCCGGTTTATGAAACTATCCGGCTCGTGAAACGGGTGCTCCCTGCAGCCGTCGGCTTGATCGGATTTTGCGGCGCGCCCTGGACCGTCGCGACCTACATGGTGGCTGGACGGGGCATGGAGGGCCAAGTACCGGCTCGACGTCTGGCGCTCGAGGACGCAGCAATGTTTTCAAAGCTGATCGATCGCCTGGTCACCGGGTCGGTCGAATATCTGGTGCAGCAGTTCCGAGCGGGCGTCGATGCCGTGCAGATCTTCGATACCTGGGCCGGTGTTCTCGGACCTCGCGAGTTCGAGCGATGGTGCATCGCTCCGGTCCGGCGGATTTGTCACGACGTTCGAGCGCAATGCCCGGGAGCGAGGATCATCGGCTTTCCGCGCGGCGCCGGGACGGCTTTATCACGATACGTCGAACAAGTGCCGGTCCAGGCCGTGAGTCTCGACTGGACAATCGACCGCAGCTTCGCTCGCGGGCAGATCCCGCAAACCATGACGATTCAGGGTAATCTCGATCCCGTGGTTCTGCTTGCCGGGGGTTCCGCGCTCGACCGAGAGGTCGACGACATCTTGCATTGTTTCGCCGATCGGCCCTTCATCTTCAACCTGGGCCACGGCATTCTGCCCGATACGCCGGTCGGGCACGTGGAACGGATGCTGCGGCGAATTCGAGGGGCAGGTCCGGCGTGAACGAAGGCACATTATACGATTGGCTCAAGGCATTTCACCTGATTGCAGTGATCGCCTGGATGGCCGGCATGCTCTATCTGCCCCGCCTGTTCGTCTACCATTGCGAGGCGGAGCCGGGGTCGCGCCAGTCCGAAACGTTCAAAACCATGGAACGGCGACTGCTCAAGGCAATCATCAACCCGGCCATGGTCGCGACTTGGGGGCTCGGCCTTTGGCTGGCCTGGACCGGAGGCTGGCTGACGGCCGGGTGGCTGCACGCCAAGCTCGCCCTGGTCCTGATCCTGTCGGGCGTACACGGACTCTTCGCCCGCTGGGTCAAGGACTTCGCGGCCGACCGCAACCGCCATTCGGCCGCCTTCTACCGGATCGTGAACGAGGTGCCGACGCTGCTGATGGTCGGGATCGTGATTCTCGCGATCGTTAAGCCATTCTGAAGGAGCACGGATCTTATTCGTGCGAGCCCCCTTGCGCGGCGCGCGTTCTTTCCCTATTGTTTTCGCCACTCCCCTGAACGCAGGCAGATGCATCCCGAGTTCTGGTCGAAATGCGGCCGACCGATGCATCGGGCCCGAGGCGTGTTCCGCCTGCCCCGCCCAAGATCTGCGATTCGCACCTTCCACCAGACTTGACCGGTCGATTCATTGCCACCGGTCCACCCCCACAGGATACCCCGCATGCGGGAAATGAAACTGCAGGATCTCAAATCCAAGACTCCGACGGAGCTGCTCAGCTTCGCCGAGGAGCTCGAAGTCGAAAACGCCAGCACCATGCGCAAGCAGGAGCTGATGTTCGCCATCCTCAAGCAGCTGGCCGGCCGCGAAATCGACATCATCGGCGAGGGCGTGGTCGAAGTGCTCTCGGACGGCTTCGGCTTCCTGCGCTCCCCGGAAGCCAACTACCTGCCCGGACCCGACGACATCTACGTGTCGCCCTCCCAGATCCGCCGGTTCGGGCTGCGGACCGGCGATACCATCGACGGGCACATCCGCAGTCCCAAGGACGGCGAGCGGTATTTCGCGCTGCTGAAAGTCAATACCATCAATTTCGAGGATCCGGAGAAGGCCCGCCACAAGATCAATTTCGACAATTTGACCCCGCTCTATCCGGACGAGCGGCTCAACATGGAGATGGAGGATTCCACCAAGAAGGATCTTTCGCCCCGCGTGATCGACATCGTTGCACCCATCGGCAAAGGGCAGCGGGCGCTGATCGTCTCGCCGCCGCGCACCGGCAAGACCGTGCTGCTGCAGAACATCGCGCATTCGATCACGGCCAATCACTCCGAGTGCTATCTGATCGTGCTGTTGATCGACGAGCGGCCGGAGGAAGTGACCGACATGCAGCGGTCGGTCAAAGGCGAGGTGATCTCCTCGACCTTCGACGAGCCGGCGGCACGTCACGTGCAGGTCGCCGAGATGGTCATCGAAAAGGCCAAGCGCCTGGTCGAGCACGGCCGCGACGTGGTCATTCTGCTGGACTCGATCACCCGGCTCGGTCGCGCCTACAACACCGTGGTGCCGTCCTCGGGCAAGGTGCTCACCGGCGGCGTCGACGCCAATGCCCTGCAGCGGCCCAAGCGCTTCTTCGGCGCCGCGCGCAACATCGAGGAAGGCGGATCGCTCACCATCATCGCCACGGCGCTGATCGATACCGGCAGC
>WNFJ01173954.1_pt2 | contig 12890 bp, 11 predicted proteins | sample 5400461 | NCBI WGS metagenome assembly WNFJ01 (sample SAMN13153349, study PRJNA577476) | soil metagenome | isolation source: 115 cm saprolite on Douglas fir-dominated hillslope | place: USA:California | collected 2013-09-17 | reverse complement strand
TATCGCGCACGGCCGGGGAGATGCCGTGCGCCGAGAAGATCACGACCTGACCATCGGGCACTTCGTCCAGTTCCTCCACGAAGACTGCACCGCGGTCGCGAAGCTCGTCGACGACGTAGCGGTTGTGGATGATCTCCTTGCGAACGTACACAGTTCCTTCGCAGATCTCGAGCGCCTGCTCGACGACCGAGATTGCGCGCACGACTCCCGCACAAAAACCCCGCAAACCCGCAATCATCAATTTCACCAGGTCACCGTTTCCTTCTGTGCGGCGACCGCGCGCGGGCGCATACGTGACGCGGAGCGTTCGAGCTCCGGATAGTGATCGAGAACCGTGTCGGCGATTCCAGCGGCGTCGAGATGGAACTTCGCGCGCTGGTAAGCCTGTGGGCCGTGATCGATGAACTGATCGGGGATTGCGTGCACGCGAATGGCGGACGCATTGAGGCCGCGATGTTCCGCCATCTCGAGCACTGCGCTGCCGAGGCCGCCGCTGACGAGATGCTCTTCCAATGTCATCAGACGCGGCGTGACGTGCAGCGTCTGCTCGATCAAATCGACGTCGAGCGGTTTCGCGAATCGCGCGTTGATGACTCCGCAATCGATCCCGCGGGCGGGACCATCGAGCCGTACGCGAAGAGATTCAGATCTTTTCCGCGGCGCAGGATCTCGCCCTTGCCGACTGGCAGCGTCTGCAGACTCTTGTCGAGTGAGACTCCGATCCCGAATCCGCGCGGATAACGGACCGCGAACGGCCTGCCGGAGTAGATGGCGGTGAAGAGCATGTGCTGCAGCTCGTTCTCATCCTTCGGCGCGGACACGACCATGTTCGGCACGACGCGCGTGTACGCGATGTCGAAAACGCCCTGATGGGTTTTGCCGTCGTCGCCGACCAGGCCCGCGCGGTCGACGCAGATCGTCACCGGAAGCGATTGCAGCGCCACGTCGTGAATCAACTGGTCGAACGCACGCTGCAGGAACGTTGAATAGATCGAGACCACCGGGCGCAGTCCGGCCTTGGCCATCCCGGCCGCCATGATGACCGCGTGCTCTTCGGCGATGCCGACGTCGTACACACGATCCGGAAAATGACGGCGGACTTCCATGAGCGCCGTTCCTTCCAGCATGGCGGCGCTGATCGCGACGATCTTGTCGTCGGTCTTCATCAATTCGATGAGTGTCTTCGCAAAGACCTGCGAGTAAGTGAAGCGCGGCGTTCCTTCGGCGCTGGCCGACGGAGTGCCCGGCTGATGGAACTTCGGCGGATTTTCCTCTGCCAGCGGATAGCCGCGGCCTTTGTGCGTGAGGGCGTGGATGACGACTGGACCGTTCCGCGACGCGTCGCGCGCCACGCGCAGCGCATCTTCGAGCTCCTGCTGATCGTGACCGTCGACCGGTCCGATGTAGTGCAGCCCGAGCTCTTCCCAGATCGTGTTAGGCAGAATCAGGCTCTCCACCGACGTCTTGATCTTGCGCGCCACTTCCCAAGCCTTTTCGCCGTACGGGAGATGCGACAGCAGATGTTGTCCGAAGCCTGTGAAGCGCTGATATTTCGGATCGAGCATGATGCGGTTGCGCCACTTGGTCAGCCAGCCGATGTTCTCGGAGATCGACCAGCCGTTGTCGTTGAAGACCACCACCAAGCGCTTGGGATCGATGTGGCTGATGTTGTTGAGGGCCTCGTAACTCGGTCCGGAGGTCAGCGCGCCGTCGCCGACGATGGCGACCACGAATGGTTCGTTCGCCTCTTTCTGCGTCGCGAGCGAGATGCCGAGGGCATAGGAGAGTCCGGTGCCGGCGTGGCCGGCGGCCAGTGTGTCGTGCTCGCTCTCGGCCGGCTCGGCGAAACCGGACAATCCGCCAACCGTTCGAATGGAAGCGAACTGTTTGGCTCGGCCGGTGACGAGCTTGTGCGTGTAGGTCTGATTGGAGGTGTCCCAGATCAGCCGGTCCTTCGGACTCTCGAACACGCGATGGATCGCGAGCGTCAACTCGACGGCGCCGAGGTTGGAGGCCAGATGGCCGCCGCGCTTGGTGATCGTCTCGATGATGACGTCACGACACTCCGCCGCTACCTGCGCCACTTCGGCGTAGCTGAAGGTATCGAGATCGCGGGGAGATTCAATTTGATCGATGATGGGCAAATGTCACCTCGTGGTCGAAAACATGGACCGCATCCGAGCCAAACCGGATTGCGCTTGTGATCGCAGCCGTAGCGGCGGCTCGCCGCGGGCCACCGACTGGTTGACTTGACGCGTGATGCGGAAGACAGCAGGGCGCGCGATTTTGGTTGCGCTCGAATTCTCCAACTTGTCGAGCGTCGCTTCGGCGAGGGCCACCGGCAGTGCCGCGAAGGAAATGATTCCGTTGAGCGCTCCATTGCTCTGCAGCGCCAGCGTGTACTCGGTCGCCGATTCGAGATCGGTCCGCGCGAGCTCGATGATGTCCGCGCGCTCGACGCCGGGCGGAATGTAGGTCCGTCCTTCCGAAACGTCAGTGAGCGAATCCTTGAGGATGTTCACGAGCTGCAGGCCTTCGCCGAAGATCGCTGCACGAGCCCGAAGCATCGGCGCCGCGCTCGAGAGTTGTGGTGCGTGGAGCAGAAAAAGCTCGGTCAGCATCTCGCCGACGATGCCGGCGACCGCGTAGCAGTACGCGCGGAGCTGTTCGATGTCAGCGAGCTGCAGACTCCCGTTGCCGGTCATCGCGACGAATCGCGCCATTCCTTGCGCGGAGCGAATCACGTGCTCGCGGATGACATCGATCGCTTGCGGGGAAAGCTTCGTGAACGCGTCGATGACGAGCGGGATGTCGGCGATCAGCCTCGTGTAACCGGCATGGCTCGACGGACCCTTTGGGGACCATGTCATCGCGAAGTCCTGCGATGCGTTGCCATCGGCTGTGCGCAGAAGTGAGCAGAAGCCGTCGAGCGCCTCGAGACGATCGGCGACCGGCCAGTGGCTGGCGTCTTCGAACGTGTCGGCGATCCGGAACAGCAGATACGCGATCGTGACCTGCCGGCGGACGGCGTCGGGAAGCAGCGGGATGCACAGCGCGAATGTGCGGCTGGTCTCGCGGAGGAGCTCGTCGAGATGCGTTTCGGGCGCAATCGCCGAGGCCACGACGAATGTGGCGAGGAGATCCGCGCACTTGCGGACTCGATCGCGCATATGGATCAGGATCGGGATCGTGTTCGGATGCGCGAGCGCATGTCGAACGACTGAGGCGCGGTCGGTGGTCATCCATTCCGGGATCTCTTCTTCGATCGGATCGAAAATCGCGCGAATGATCGCGAACGGCACTCCGCGTCTGGATGCCGCGTTCGCCCAGCCAAATGATTCCGTATCGACGACTTCTGCGCCGATGTCGCGCTTCGCGTGGGCGATGCGCTCGACGGAAGCGATCGTCGCGTGACGCCCGGCGAGGCGAGGCTGGCATCGAATCGTCGCGCCGTCAGGCGAGCGAATCTCACTCGCGACGATGACATCGCCGAAGCGAAGCGAAGGATCGGCTCCCCCCGCGATGCCGACGCCCAGGAGTAGCGAAACATCGAACTGCTCCAGCAGTTGTGCGACCGACTCCTCGGCGTTCTTCAAGCCGTCGCCGCCGATCATCAACACGACAGGTTTGCCCATCATCGTGCCGACGTGACAGCGATGGCTTCCGACGCGCACGACGCGCTCGATCACCGCGCGCTTGAGCAGGGGTGACAGTTCTTCGCGCAGCGCCGTGACGATGCCGATCATCCCAGTAAGTTCCATGCCGCCATGCGGAACATGTCGCCGGGATGTTTCGGCAGTTCGCGGACGACCGAAGCTTCGAAGCCCGAATGCATCGCGCAGTTGCCGCACAGCGCATCCTGACGCGATTCCCAGTAATCCCAGTCGGTGGTGTCCCAGAATTCATCGAACGATTCCGAATACGTCTTGCCGATCAGGTAACACGGTCCCTTCCATCCCTTCGGCGTGAAGGTGACCGTGCTCCATGGCGAGCATTCGTACTCGCGCATTCCGGCTGCGAACTCGAGAAACATCGGTGTCGATGTCAACCGATATTTCTTGGAGATCTCCAGCACGCGACGGAACTTTTTCTGGATTTCGTCGCGGGTGAGAAAGATGTCGCGTTCGACCGACTCATATTGATAGCCGGGCGAGACCAGCATTCCTTCGACGCCGAGGTCGGTGAGGAGACGGCATAGGTCTTCGACTTCGTCAACGTCCGTCTGGCGGAAAATCGTGGTGTTGGCCATCATGTGGTGGCCGAGCTCGACGCCGCGTTTGATCATCTCGATCGCTTTGTCGAACACGCCGGCGCGCGCACAGACGTAATCGTGCGTTTCGCGCATGCCGTCGAGATGCACGTTGATCGTCAGTCGCTTGTCGGGCGGGATCACGCCGTAGACCTTCTCGTCCAGCAGCAACGCGTTCGTGCAGAGATAGATGTGGCGCTTGCGGTCGATCAGGCCGCGCACCAATTGCGGTAGCTCCGGATAGATCGTCGGTTCGCCGCCGCAAATGGAGACGATCGGCGCGTCCGAGATCTCCGCAGCCTCGAGACATGCCTGAACGGGCAGGCGATCGGCGAGTTTTCCTGTGTGCCGCTCGAGCGCGCAACCGATGCACGCGAGATTGCACGTGTAGAGCGGCTCGAGCATTAAGACGAATGGAAACCGTCGTTTACCTTGCAAACCGTTCCGGATCTGCTGGCGGATCGCGCCGGTCGTGACGTGCAGTGGAAATCTCATGATGCGATCGCGTCCCGGTACTCGCCCAGGGCCCAAAGGGGGAAGTATGTCGCGTACAACATGTAGCGAAGATAAAAGACCTTCGGAAACCCCGTGGCGGTCCAGTAATCGTCGCGCCAGCCGCCGTCTTCGTGCTGATTCTTAAGGAGATACTCGACGCCGCGGCGTGCGGCATCGGAGTCAGCGTTCCCAGTGGCGATGAGCGCCAGCAGCGCCCAGGCGGTCTGCGACGGCGTGCTCGGTCCGACGCCCTTGAGCATCGGATCGTCGTACGAATGCGGCATCTCGCCCCATCCGCCGTCAGGATTCTGGCGCTCGATCATCCAGCGCGCGGCGCGCTCGAATCGCGTGTCGTGTCCGTTCGGATCGACCGCCGCGAGACCTCGCAGCGCGAGGAAGCTTCCATAGATGTAGTTGCAGCCCCAGCGTCCGTACCACGTTCCGCTGAAATCCTGCGTCTGATGCAGAAATCGGACGGCGCCGCGAACGGCGGGATGCTGCCGGTCAAATTTCAGTGCGATCAGAGCCTCGAGCGTGCGGCCGGTGATGTCTTCGCAGCTCGGATCGATCATCGCGTTGTGATCGGCGAAGGGGATGAAGGTGAAGACCTCGTTGTTGCATTCCTTGTCGAACGCGCCCCATCCGCCGTCTTTGTTCTGCATCGTCAACTGCCAGGCGAGGCCGCGCGCGATCCCTTCCTGCCGCTTCCTCTCCTCTTCGGCATCGGGAAATCGCGCGGCATCGAGAGCCAGCAGGACTTCCGAGGTGTCATCGGTGTCGGGATAGAACTCGTTCGCGTACTGGAAGAACCACCCGCCGATTTCGCCGGCGGGATTGTTTCGCTTCCAATCGCCCATCAAGGTGACTTGTTTGTCGAGCAACCATCGCGCGCCCGCGAGCACGCGTGGATCATCGGAAGGCGCGCCGGTCGCGTTGAGGATGTGCACCGCCAGCGCGGTGTCCCACACTGCCGAGAAACATGGCTGCAATCGAAGCGTGCCGTCTTCTTCGATCTCGAGTCCTTCGAGCGCGCGAAGCTGGCTCTGAATGACCGGATGTTCCGGCGGATGTCCCAGCGCGCGGAACGCGAAGATCGTGTTGATGATCGGAGGGAAAATCGCGCCGAGTCCATCGCTCTTGTCGAGATGGTCGGCAATCCATCGCGTTGCCTTCTCGAGCGCGCGCCGGCGCAGCGGCTTCAGCGGAATCGACTCGATCATCTTGAGGACGACGTCGAGTGCGTTGAAGAATGCGCGCAAGAACCGTTCGCGGCCGGACCGGCGTTTCGCGCCACCGTCTCCCGAAGGAGAGGGGCAGCGGAGCTCGTCAATCGAGCAATGCACGTCGCACGTGGGCTGGAACGCCCAGATGATCGAGAGCGGCACGATGATGCAGCGCGACCAGTACGACATTTTGTAGATGTTGAAGACGAACCAGTCGGGCAGCAGGATCAGCTCCGGCGGAACGGCCGGACATTTCGACCACTCGAATTGCTTGAAGATCGAGAGGTAGATCTTCGTGAACGAGTTGCAGGCGTTGATGCCGCCCATCTCGAGAATGCGCTGGCGTGCACGCGCCATGTGCGGCGCGTCGGGCGAATCACCGGACATCTTGAGAACGAAGTACGCCTTGACCGACGCGCTGAGATCGGTCGGGCCGCCGACGTAAATCGCCCAGCCGCCTTCCAGCAATTGCTGACGCCGCAAGTACTCGCTGCCCTTGCGGAATCGATCCTCATGCGAACGGCCGAGGTAATAAAGAAGGAGGAGGTACTCGGATTCGAGGATGGTGTCCCCTTCGAGCTCGCCGCACCAGTGGCCGTCGGGATGCTGCACAGAAGACAGGCAGCGCGTTGCCGCGTCGATGGACGCTGAAAGCCGCGCCGCCTCTTCCGTTGTTTCGTTTAAAGATGGGAAATCGTGAACAGTCATTCTCTGACCTCGCCGACTTCCGGACCGAAGGCGGTGGAGTGTTTTTGGTCCCCTGGCTTACTGATTATATGTGGCATGCGGTAGATCCCCTCTCAAAATCGCCAGCCGTGTCTCGGCGGCGACTCGATGTGCCCCCGCCGCGGCTGCTTCATCCTCGGCATCCGCGAGCGCGATTTGAGCGAGCGGCACATCATTCGCCTCGCCGCGCCCTTCCTTGGCCAGTTGCTCTGCGAGCCCGAGACTTTCCTTCGCGATCGCACGCGTGCGCTCTCCGAGCTCAGTTTCGGCGACAGCCTGCGCCAGATCGGCTTCCGCCTCGCGCAAAGTCACTTCCAACTCCGCGCGACGGACATCGCGTTGCGCGAGGAGTTGTTGAAGCTGTGCATTGACCCGCGCCGCGGTCGCAGCCCGCCGCCCGCCCGTCCAGATCGGAAGCGTGATGGTTGCACCGGCAGCGAAGTCATCCGGTTTGAAGTTTAGATAGTAGCGGCGGTACCGGTTGAACAAGCGTGAGTACTGGATCTGCGCCGCGATCGTTGGCTTGAAGAGGTGATGCTCGAGGTTGACTGCGCGCTGCAGCGCATCGATGCGGGAGTCGAGTCTCTGCAGCTCGGGGTCGATCGGCTCAGCCATCCTGAGCGACAGCGATGCAACACCTTCGTTCGGCGTGACGTGTTCGCCCACCAGCCGGTCCAAGCGCAACTGATCGAGCTCGAGCCTGTTTCGCGCCTGCAGCGCGACGCGCTTCGCGTTCGCGGTCTGCAGCGTTGCGCGATCGACATCGAGATCGCGTGCGCGTCCTTCCTGTCGCAGCGCTTGCGTTCGGGACGCAATGGTTTCGTAGGCGGCGACACGTTTTCCTGCCGACGCGGCTTGCGCCTCATCAGCCGCGACGCGCGCGTAGAGCTCGGCGACGTTCTGTGCAATTTCGCGTTTTCGCGATTCGAGGCGCGCGATCGCTGCGTCGACCTGCGATGCCATCCCGATCTGATCGACGCGTGCCGATGGGTCGTAGAGCAGACGATGCGCTTCGACGGTCGCGATTGCCGGCACCTGACCGAGAACTGCAGTCGGAAGACCGGTCGCATATCCCGGCGTGGTCGAAACCGATGCCTCGGATCGAAAAGCGTTGCCGAGCGCCGCATTGGCCCGAGCTTCGGACACGCTCGCGTCGAGCGCGCGGAGCTCCGGGGAATGCGCGATTGCGCGCATGACCGCATCTTGCAGCGAGATCGCCATCAGGATTGTGATCGCGATGGCGCTACTCATATCGCAACGCTTCCGTCGGATTGAGCTGCGCCGCGCGATAGGCCGGCACGACGCCGAACAGCAGAGTCACCGCCGAGGAGAACGCGAAAGCGAGGATCGCCGAGAGCGGCGACACTTCGATCATGACGCGATGGATGAAGAGTCGCAGCACCAGCGGCAATCCGAGTCCCAGCAGTACGCCCACCGACGAACCAACGCTGCCGAGGATCAGAGCTTCAAGAAGAAACTGCAGCAGAATGTCGCGCCGCTTCGCGCCGATCGACATCCGGATTCCGATCTCGCGCGTGCGATGTTCCACCGACGCGAGAAGAATGTTCATGATTCCGACGCCTCCGACAATCACCGACACCGAGGCCGCCAGAATGAAAATGATGATGAGTCCCGCCGAAATCGCCTTCGCGACTTTCACGACCGTCGTCATGTTCTCGACGTTGTAAACGGCACCGGCGTGATGCCGCTCGCGCAGAATCTGCTGGACCGTCGACTGTGCGCCCGCAATGGCGTCGAAGTCGCGGACCTCGCAAAACAGAGTATCAATGCGATGCGCCGGCGTGAAAAACCATGTGACCGTGACCGGAACGAAGATGGCGTCCGGACGCGTCTCGCCATTTCCCATCGTGTCGATCGGGTTTTCGAATTCGCCGATGACGGTGAGCGTCATCCCGAGAATCCTAATGTTCTTCTCGGGCGAGTCGTCGTTGTGGAACAACTTGTCGTATAGATCCTTGCTGACCACAGCGACCTTCGCGCGCTGTGCGACGTCGTCGGCATCGATAAATCTTCCACGCAAAAGATGTACGTTTTTGCGTACATCAATGTAATTGTGCGTGGTGCCGAGTACGGCCACGTTGATCGTTCGCGCTTCGACCGTGACGCTTCCGTTCATCTGCACGAGAGGCGTCACGGCCGCGAAGAGGTCGGTGCGGGCAGCGATCGCGTGCAGGTCGGATTCGTTGATGCTGTCGTCCACAGCGTGCGCCACGCCGGCAGTCACGTTGCCTTCGTACGTCGCCCACACGACGTGCGAGCCGACGGCCTCGATCTGCGACATGACGAATGCCCGGCCGCTCAGTCCGAGCGCGACGACGATGATGATCGCGGCCGTGCCGACGATCAGTCCTGCCAGCGTGAGCCAGGTTTGCATCGGATGTGTCCGGAATCGATGCAGTGCCGTCTCGAAGACTTCGCCGCCGATCATGATGGTTGACTGACTCTGACGGCCGCGCCGTCGCTAAGTGGATTCGCGCCCGGCAAGATCACGCGATCGCCGTCGCGGAGTCCGCGGATCACTTCGACTTCATTGGGTCCGATGAGACCGACCTCGATCGGCGTGCGTCGCGCTTTTCCGTCGGCGTAGACGTAGACGAAGCGCGTGTTGCCATCGCGCATCAGCGCTCCGCGCGGGATCACGAGCGCGGATACCTTCTCGCCGACCACGATCTCGACGTTGACGGAAGCATTGGCGGGCAGCGCGCTCGCGTCGCCGGTGATCTCTCCGATCACTTCACCGACTTCGCGCGCGGAGACTTCCCGCAACCCGGGCGGAACGAGCACGATGGTGCCGTCCCACTTCTGATTGGGCAATCCGTCGAACCTGACAATCATCCGCTGTCCCGCGCGGATGCGCGGAAGATCGGGGGCGTCGACCCGTGCGCGGACGCGCGCGTGCTGCGGATCGCCGACCGTCGCAACGAGCTGGCCTGGCGCGACGCCGATCCCACCCTCACGCGGAAGATTGAATACGATCCCGTCCACCGGAGCACGGAGTACGAGAAGAGTCGCGCGCGATTCCAGTGCGCGGCGCGCGTCGTCGACGATCCGCTTCCGTTTGGCGGTGTCGGCGACGTGCGCCTCCGCCTGCTGCGCTTTCTGCGCGGCCTGCTGGTAATTCAGCTCGTCGGCGGCGCGCTGTTGTTCGGTGATTGCCCCAGCCTTGATGAGCCGCGCATCGGAGTCGACGATGGACCGCAGATGATCGCGTTCGCGCTGCGCGGCCGCGAGCTCGGCGCTGCTTCGCTGCTCCTCTTCCGCGAGTTGCGCCGATTCGGTAAGGCTCGCGAGCACGCGTTGCCCCAGATCCGGATTGTCGAGTCGAATGATGGGTGTGCCGCGCGTTACCCGCTGCCCTTCGTGAACGAGAATCGCACCGATGACGCCACCTTCCGGTGACCGCACTTCGGCACCCGGCGGCGCCACGAGCGATCCATCCGCAAGGATCGGAACGGTCAACGTGCGGCGTGTCGCTGTCGCAGTCTGTACAGGTGCCGCCGGATGGCAGGCGATCGCGGAGACGGCGATTATCGCGACCCATTTCAGCATCGCGCAAATCCTATAGCAGCATGAAGATGGAGCGTGGATAAACGCCCGATCAAGTCGCGCTCGCGACCACAGCAGTGTCCCGTGGACCGGTGCGGGCCTCGCCGTGGCCGATCGCGAACACGCACAGCGCTGTCGCGATGCAGATGGAGCCCGAGATCAGGAACGCATGGTCGTAGCTGCCGTCGTGTGTGCGGATGAAGCCGGCCATCGACGCTGCGGCGGCGGCACCGATCTGATGAGCGACGAGCACCCAGCCGAACGCGATCGGGCCGCGCGTACGTCCGAAGATCTCGTTCGCGAGTGCGACCGTCGGCGGCACGGTGGCAATCCAGTCCAGCCCGTAGAACACCGCAAAGAGCGAGAGCTTGTGCGATGACGGATCGAATGCCGCCGGCAGGTAGATGAGCGACAGTCCTCGCAATCCGTAGTAGGAAGCGAGCAGCACGCGATTGTTGAACCTGTCCGAGAGCCACCCCGAGGCGGTGGTGCCGAGAAGGTCGAAGATGCCCATCATCGCAAGCAGCCCCGCGCCCTGAACTTCGGTCATGCCGTGATCGACGCACGCCGGGATGAGGTGCGTTCCGATCAAACCGTTTGTGCTGGCGCCGCAGACGAAGAAGCTGCCGGCGAGGAGCCAGAAATCGCGCGAGCGCATTCCGATCGCGAGCGTCTCGAACGCTTCGCCGATGGGATTGCGTTTGCTGTGCGAAGGGAGCGGCGCATCGTCCGCGAGACCGAACGGCCGCGTGCCGGCGTCCGCAGGATCATCGCGCATGAAGAGGATCACGAACGGAACCAGCAGCAGCAGCGCGCCGATGATGATGTAGATGGCGCTGCGCCAGCCGTGATGCTCGGCCATGTACGCCAGGAACGGAAGGAACAGAAGCTGACCTGTCGCCGAGCTCGCGGTCAGCAGGCCGAGAACGAGGCCGCGGCGTGTGTGGAACCAGCGGTTCACGACCGTGGCGCCGAGGACGATGGCGACCATGCCGGTGCCGGAGCCGACGATGACTCCCCAGAACAGCGCCATTTGCCAGGTCGACTGCATCACCGATGAGAGCGCGGCTCCGGTGCCGACGACTGCGAACGCGACCAGCATGACTCGCCGCAATCCATAGCGATTGATCACGCCGGCGGCGAACGGTCCCATCAGACCGTACAAAAGAATATTGATCGAGATGGCGACGGAAATCGCCGAAGCGGACCAGCCGAATTCGCGCTCCAGCGGCACGATCAGCACGCTGGGCGTTGAGCGGACGGCGGCCGATACGATCAGGCAGATGAATGTGACGGCGGCAACGACCCAGGCGTAATGGATTTTCTTCATATGGGTCAGTCGAGCGCCGTCAGCGCGGCGTCGACGATCGGCTCCAGATTGCGACGATTGCGATTCATGCGAGCGAGGACATGAATTCCGTAGGTGGTGGCCATGAACGTGCGCGCTAGTGCGTGGACGTCTTTGTCGCGCGAGATCTCGCCGCTGGCCTGTCCTCTCAGCAGCAGCTCGCGAATCGCTTTCTCCGCGTGGAGCGCGCGTTCGGCGACGAACTTCGAGACGCGGTCGGGCCCTCCCGCGTTTCCGACGGCGGTGTTGACGATCAGGCAACCGCCGGGATAGCGGTCGCCGGTCGCCACGTTGATGTGATGCTGGAAAAACTCGCGAAGTCCGCTCCGAGCGGACCTTGCGTCGCGGAGGATTGCGTACCGCTCGTTGGAAATCTCCTCGATGTAGAGGGCGACAGCGCGGTCGAAGATCTGATCCTTCTCGCCGAACGACGCATAGAGCGTCGACCTGCTCACGCGCATCGCGTCGGTCAGGTCGCTGATCGAGGTCGCCTCGTACCCCTTGCTCCAGAACGTGCGCATCGCCGCGCGCAGCGCCTCGGATTCGTCGAATTCACGCGGGCGGGCCATGGACCGACATTATGGAACGATCGGTACAGAATTGTCAAAGCGAGCACTTGCCCGGTGCGAATTGTGCGGTTGACCTTTAGGTTATGAGGGCGCTTCAGCACCTAGTCGTGCTTCGATCCTTCGGACGACCCAGTGGAGGTGGGGCGCAAGGCGGCCGGGTGTTTGATAACCGGGAAAGGCACGGTTCACGATTCCGGTCTGTTGAACGTCGAAATTGATCCGAACCGCGTCCGGGATGCAGCGGCGGACATTCACGATGGCGGCGTTGACCCGCAGTTGGGATTGGCGCGGCGCAAGGAGGTTCGCCGGAATCGTGACCCTCGCAATATAGCTGCCCGCCTCCATCAGCGGCGCTCGATCGCAGTCTCCATTCTGGAGGCTCTCGAAGATCTGTGTCTCATCGAGATCGTAGAGAACGATGTACGCGTAGAGTCCGAGAGTCGTCTTTCGCACATCGAACGCGATCTCCACATCGAGTGGCTCACCATTCCCGACGACCGTGCGGCGCGCGCCGTTCTGGGTCAGCGTGATTCGACGGAGCTGGAAAACGGGATCTTCGGGAAGCGAATCGATCATCGCCTGCACTTCGTCGAGCCCGGCATCACTGAAGGAGTGCTGGAGATAGCGATCGACGATCTGGTCCGCCGGGCCGCGATCGACGATCTTCCCTTCTTTGAGCCACACCGCGGTTTTGCAGAGTGCCTTCACGGCGG